>Ga0207667_10005105_pt1 | contig 16036 bp, 13 predicted proteins | sample KBSCornC52_FD_184301 | JGI IMG/M metagenome (GOLD analysis project Ga0207667, IMG submission 184301) | Corn rhizosphere microbial communities from Kellogg Biological Station, Michigan, USA - KBS Corn C5-2 (SPAdes) (version 2) | ecosystem: Host-associated > Plants > Roots > Rhizosphere > Soil ... | reverse complement strand
CGAGGAGGCGCTTGCCGCCTTCCTTCATCCCGATCACGCCGCGGTCCCAGCCGCGGATCACGCGCCCGGCGCCCACGATGAACCCGAACGGCGTCGGGCGCCCCGCCGACGTGTCGAACTCGGCACCCTTCAGGTCCGGCTTGCAGCCGTCGTAGAGCCAGCCCGTGTAGCTCACGAGGACGGCGCTCCGGAAGCGGACCGCGTCGCCGTTGCCGGGTTCGAGGTCGCGCGTCACGAGGTCGGCGGGAGGCGGCGTGCAGGCCGCCGGGGCGGGCGCGGGCTTCGGGGCCTCGGCGCAGCCGAAGAGGCCCAGTACCACGACGAAGAGGGATGCGAGGATCGGTTTCAAGGCTTTCTCCGTTCGTTTCGAATGAGGGGGCCCGGCTACTCGATCCCGCCCAGGCAGACGTACTTGATCTCGAGGAAATCCTCGATGCCGTATTTCGAGCCCTCGCGCCCGAGGCCGGACTGCTTCACGCCGCCGAACGGCGCCACCTCGTTGGAGATGATGCCCACGTTCACGCCCACGATCCCGGACTCGATCGCCTCGGCGGCGCGGAAGATGCGGCCCACGTCGCGCGAGTAGAAGTACGCGCACAGGCCGAACTCGCTCGCGTTCGCGAGGCCGATCGCCTCCGCGTCGTCCCCGAAGCGGAAGAGCGGGGCCACGGGGCCGAAGGTCTCCTCGCGCGCCACCTTCATGGAGGACTTCATGCCGGTGATGAGCGTGGGCTCGAAGAACCGGCCGCCCAGCGCGTGGCGATGGCCCCCGAGGACCACCTTCGCGCCCTGCGCGACCGCGTCCGCCACGTGCTCCTCGACCTTCCTGAGCCCCTGCTCGTCGATGAGCGGGCCGATGGTCACGCCCGCCTCCGTCCCCCTGCCCACCTTCAAGGCGCGGATCTTCTCCGCGAGCTTCGCCGCGAAGGCGTCGTACACCGCGTCCTGCACGTAGATCCGGTTCGCGCACACGCACGTCTGGCCGGCGTTCCGGTACTTGGACGCGAGCGCGCCTTCGGCGGCGGCGTCGAGGTCCGCGTCGTCGAAGACGATGAACGGCGCGTTCCCGCCCAGCTCGAGCGACATCTTCTTGATCGTGTCCGCGCTCTGGCGCATGAGGATGCGGCCCACCTCGGTCGAGCCGGTGAAGGTGACCTTGCGCACGATCGGGCTGGCACAGAGCTCTTTCCCGATCGCGACCGGCTCGCCGGTCACGATGTTGAGCACGCCCTTCGGGATTCCCGCGCGCTGGGCGAGCTCCGCGAGCGCGAGCGCGGAGAACGGCGTCGCGCTGGCGGGCTTCGCGACCATCGTGCAGCCGGCGGCGAGCGCCGGGCCCGCCTTGCGCGTGATCATCGCCGTCGGGAAGTTCCACGGCGTGATCGCGGCGCAGACGCCGATCGGCTGCTTGAGCACGATGAGGCGGCGGTCGTTGGTGGGCGTGGGGATCACGTCGCCGTAGACGCGCTTCGCCTCCTCCGCGAACCACTCGACGAACGAGGCTCCGTAGACGATCTCGCCCTTCGCCTCGGCGAGCGGCTTTCCCTGCTCCGTCGTGAGGAGGAGCGCCAGGTCCTCCACGTTCGCCATGATGAGGTCGTACCACCTGCGCAGGATCTTCGAGCGCTCCTTCGCGGGAAGCGCGCGCCACGCGGGGAGCGCCGCGCTCGCGGCGTCGATGGCGCGCCGGGTCTCGGCCGCGCCCATGTCCGGCACCGAACCCAGGACGGAGCCGTCCGCGGGGTTGTCCACGTCGATGCGCTTGCGGCTGTCCGCCTCGACCCAGGCGCCGTCGACATAGGCGAGGTCGCGGAAGAGCGCGGGGTCCCTGAGGGCGGGAAGGGTGCTGCGGTCCTTGGCGATGGCGTTCATGGATTTCACCTCCGGAACCCGAAATTATACGCCGCGGACGAGTGGGTCTATCATGGCGCCTCCACCCAGGAGGAGGTCCCCATGCACCGTCTCGCCGCGCTCGCGCTCGCCGCCACGCTCGCCCTGGCCGCGCCGCTTTCCGAAGCCAAGACCCTGCGCTGGTCGAGCCAGGGCGACTACCTCACGGCCGATCCCATGGCCCAGAACGAGCTCCTCACGAACTCGATCAACGGGCAGGTGTACGAGTCGCTCGTGATGCGCGGGAAGAAGCTGGAAATCCTGCCCGGGCTCGCCGAGAAATGGGAGCAGAAGGACCCGAAGACCTGGATCTTCCACCTGCGCAAGGGCGTGAAATTCCACGACGGGAGCGACTTCACCGCGGACGACGTGGTGTTCTCGATCAAGCGCCTGCAGGGGCCGACCTCGAACTTCCGCGTCTACGGCAACGCCGTGGGCGAGCCGACCAAGATCGACGACTACACCGTTCAGCTCGTGACGCCCGTGCCGAACCCGGTGATGCTCGAGATGCTCGCGAACAGCCTCTTCATGATGAGCAAGAAGTGGTGCGAGGCGCACAACGCGGTCGCGACCCAGGACTTCACGCACCAGGAGGAGAGCTACACGTCGCGGAACGCGATGGGCACGGGGCCCTACATCCTCGTCTCCCGCCAGCCGGACGTGAAGAGCGTTTTCAAGAAGAACCCGGACTGGTGGGGCCTCAAGGCCGGGAAGGACTACTGGGACGGCAACGTCGACGAGATCGTTTACCAGCCGATCAAGCAGGGCGGCACGCGCATGGCGGCGCTGCTGTCCGGCGACATCGACTTCGTGCTCGACCCGGACGTGCAGGACATCGACAAGCTCAAGCAGAACAAGGACGTCAGGGTCTACGAGGGCCGCGAGAACCGCATCATCTTCCTGCAGATGGACCAGGCCCGCGACCAGCTCCTCTACTCGAACGTGAAGGGCAAGAACCCGTTCAAGGACCTGCGCGTGAGGAAGGCCTTCTACCAGGGCATCGACGTGGAGGCGATCCATCGCGCGGTGATGCGCGGACTCTCGGTGGTCACGCCCTACAACCTGCCGAACCCGGAAAAAGCCGGCATCCCGCCCAACCTCTACAAGCGCTATCCCTACGATCCGGCCGCGGCGAAGAAGCTGCTGGCCGACGCGGGCTACCCGAACGGCTTCGAGGTGCAGCTCGACTGCCCCAACAACCGCTACATCAACGACGAGAAGATCTGCGTCGCGGTGGCGGGCATGCTCGCCAAGGTGGGGGTCACGGTCAAGGTGAACGCGATCCCGCGCGCCCAGTACTTCCCGAAGGCGCAGCGCATGGACATCAGCTTCTGCATGCTGGGCTGGGGCGGCGCCACGACGGACGCGATCTTCACGCTGCAGCCCGTCCTCCACTCGAGGAACGACAAGGGCGACGGGGACTACAACTGGGGGAACTACAAGGATCCCGAGTTCGACGCCCTCATCGACGAAGCGAAGGGGGACACGGACATGAAGCGCCGCCAGCAGACGATCGACAGGGCGATGCAGCGCTTCCACGAGCAGGTGTACATGATCCCGCTCCACATCCAGGTGATCCCGTGGGCGTCGCGCGCGAACACGACCGTGATCCACCGCGCGGACAACTGGCTGCAGGCGACCTGGGTCAACATCAAGTAGCGTCGCGCGGCCTCACGGTTTCGACACGAGCCGGCGCCCGTCCACCGCGGTGACGGGCCCGGCGCGGCTGCGGACCGAGAGCGTGAGCGGGAGCGGATCGGCCGTGCCCGCCTGGCGAAGCTCGTCCGCGGAAAGCTCGAGCGCGAAACGCGCGCGCGCCGAATCCGGGTAGCCGGGGAGCATCGCCTGGACGTCCGGGCTCGCGATGTCCGGATGCAGCGTCCGCCGCACCGATCCCGCCGCCACTTCCACCGCCTCCACCCCGAACGGATCGACCGCCCAGCCCGCGACGGCGAGCGCCCCGCGGGGCACTTCCCGTCCCGCGGGTGCGTCGAGCGTCCCGCGGGCGAGCGGTTGCGCGCGCGCCCAGCCGATCGCGGCCACGCACGCGAACGCGACCAGTCCCGAGGCCGCGACCGCCGCCGCGATCTCCCACGCGCGCTCGCGCGGCGCCCGCGCCCACCGCCCCGCGAGCGAGGGGGCGCCGAGGAGGAGCGCGATCCCCGCCGTGTCCGCGGCGAGGTGCCCCACGAAAAAATGCCGGGACGCCTCGCTCGCGCCGTCCCCGAAGACGGTGGTCGCGAAGGCGTAGAGCGCCGTGCCGCCGAGGAGCATCGCGAGGAGTGCCCCCACGGCGGGCACGCCGCGCGCCGGGCGGGCCCACCCCGCGGCGACGAGGAGTCCCACCGGTGCCGCGAGGAACACGGCGATCAGCATCGACGCGTAGGCCACGAGAGGCAGCCGCACGTGGAGCGCGGCGAGCGGCGAGGCGAGCCACGGCGGGAGGTCGGCAAGCCGCGCGTTCGCGCTCCCCGCGAGGATACCGAGGTTCCCCGGCGCGAGCGCCTGGGTCGCGGGAAGGACGCGTGCGGCGGCGCGTGCCAGCGTCTGCGGGTCGCCGCCCGCGAAGCGCAGGAACGCGGTGCTGGGAAGGTCGAACGCCTCGGGGCATGCCTCCTCGAGCGCCTCGCCCCGGCGCAAGTGCCAGGTGGCACCCACCATCACCTCGCACCGCGCGGGGAGCCCCAGCGTCGCGAGCGCCTCCTTCGGGTCCGGCGCGGCGGGGACGAGGACGCCGAGATAGGTGTCGACGCGGTTCGACGCGGCGAAGCCCAGCGGGCTCGGGACCAGCCCGAACGCGATGACGGCTGCGACGAGCGCGACGCCGAAGGCCGCGACCGCCGCATGCGCCGAGCGCCACCAGAGCCACGGCGCGCCCGCGGCGACGAGGAGCGGCGGGAGGAGCGCCAGCTGCTCGCGGCTGAAGGCGAGGGCGACGAGCCCCGCGGCGAGGAGCGCCGTGAGGAAGAACGCGCCGCGGAGCGTGAGCGCCAGCGCGCAGAGTGCCCCGATCGAGACGTAGGCGCCCCAGGCGCCGGCGAACTCGGAATAGAGCGTGTTGAACCAGAGCGTCACGGCAGGATCCGCCATCACCGCGAAGAGGAAGACGCCGTGGAGGAGCGCCGCGAATGGCGTGCCGTGGAACGCCGCGGCGAGGACGAGGGCCGAGAGCGCGAGGAGAGCGAGCTTCGCGTACCCGAACCACCGGAGCGGCACGCCGTCCGCGCCGGGCTCGATCCGGTGGGCGACCCATGCGACGGCGGCGTCGATCACCACCTCGGTGGAAAGGCGGCACTGGTCCGGACGGCGGGGGCCGGGGCGATAGAGGGCGACGGGTGCCTGGGGCGTGGGCGCGTAGCGGCTCGTCTCGTCGGCCCCGGGATACAGGCCGATGCACGCGCTCGTTCTCAGCATGTCGTGCTGGTTCGCGTAGCCTGCGACGGGCTCGTGCGCGACGAGCAATGCCGTGCGCGCGAGCGCGGCGGCGACCAGCGCGAAGCCGATCCATTCCCGCGGCAGCGCCATGGCGACCTCCCCTTGTCAGCCGCGGCCAGTGTATGCCAGATCGCGGGCTCCACCGGCGCGGGAAGCCATGCTAGGCTCGTCGGGTGTCGTCAGGGAGACTACAAAACGTAGCCGCGGTGCTCTTCGCGGCGTCGGCGCTCGCCGCCGCCGGAGCCCATGCGGAAGACCGCTCGTGGCGCTCGCTCGGGCGGCCGGGCGCGCTCGCCGCACTCCTGGGTTCCTCGTGGGCGAGCGTGGAGATCGGCTCGGCCCTCTCCGCGCCGGCCGCGTTTCCCGGGACCGGATCCGAGCCCCGCCTCGCGATCGCGGGCGCGACGCTGCGCGATCCGGGCGGCTGGAGCGCCAGCCTCTTCGTGACCCACGCCCTCGCCGATCCCGCCGGGGAGCCGGTGCGCCTCGCGGATTCGACCGCGGTGAACGCGCGCCTCGCGCGCCGCATCGGGCACGGGACCACCGTGATGCTGGACGTCTTCAACGTGCTCGACCGCCGCGAGAGCGGGTTCGACGATTTCGTGGCCGCGAGCCGCTGGAGCGCGGGCGGGATGCCGGACGATTACCTCGTGCATCCGGGCGAGGCGCGCGGCATCCGCCTCGGGATCCGGAAGACCTTCCGCTAGGCTGCGCGGTAGCGGCCGGCCCTGACGGCATCCCAGGTCCGCGCTATGCCGCCTGCGTCGGCGCGGCGCCGCGGTGGTAGACCCGGTCGCCGGGCAGGACCGCCGAGGCGGCGAGAGGCTCCTGCGCCGCGAGCGTCCGGTAGTACGGCGCGAAGTCCGGCTCCGTCGCCTCGAAGAGCTCGTCGAAGCCGCGGACCACGAAGTACGTCTCCTGGTAGGTGTCGATCTTGTAGCGCGTGCGCATCACGCGCAGCAGGTCGAACCCGAGGCGGTTGGGCTCCGGGCTCTCGATCGAGTGGCGGATCTCGCCGCCGGAGGAGACGATCCCCGCGCCGTAGGTGCGCAGCCCCGCGGGCGTCTCGACCAGCCCGAACTCGACCGTGTACCAGTACAGGCGCGCGAGCATCTCGATCGCGCCCAGGGCATGCGCCTTGAGGCCGCCCTTGCCGTACGCCTGCATGTAGTCCGCGAACACGGGATCGAAGAGCATCGGCACGTGGCCGAAGAAGTCGTGGAAGACGTCGGGCTCCACGATGTAGTCGAACTCGTGCGGCTCGCGCAGCCACACCGTGACCGGGAAGCGCCGGTTCGCGAGGTGCTCGAAGAAGACCAGGTCCGGGACGAGGCCGGGCACGGCGACGAGCTCCCAGCGCGTGGCGGCCGCGAGCTTCCGGTTGATCGCGTCGAAGCGCGGGATGGCGGCTCCCAGGTCCAGGCGCACCAGCGCCGCGCGGTACTCGTCGCACGCATAGCGCGGCACGAGCGCCGCCTGTCGGTCGAAGAGCCGGCGCCAGAGCGCATGCTCCTCCGGCCGGTACACGTCCCAGTCCTGGTCGACCGTGTAGTCGGGACGCATGCGGCTGTAGTCGCCGCGCAGCGCGTGGTCCGTCTGGCCGGTCACGCGTAGCGCTCCACGCGCTGCTCGATCGCGCCGAAGATGCTGGCGCCGGAGGCTTCGCGCATCTCGAGGCGCACCGTGTCGCCGAAGCGCAGGAACGGCGTCTTCGCCTCGCCGGTCTCCACCTGCTCCACCAGGCGCGCCTCCATGAGGCACGCATAGCCCGCCGCGCGGTCGTGGTTGGAGATGGTGCCGGTGCCCACGAGTGTTCCCGCCGCGAGCTCGCGCGTCTTCGCGGCGTGGGCGACGAGCTCGAAGAGGCCGAAGGCGGCGTCGCGGCCCGCGTCGGGACTTCCCAGGCGGCGTCCGTTCACGTCGCAGGCGAGCGGCAGGCGCACGCGCCCGTCCTTCCAGGCGTCGCCCAGCTCGTCGGGCGTGACGGCCACCGGGGCGAGCGCATTGGCGCCCTTGCCGTTCACGAAGCCGAAGCCCTTCGCGAGCTCCGCGGGAATGAGCCGCCGGAAGGACACGTCGTTCACGAGCGTCACGAGCCGCACGGCCCGCGCCGCCTCGTCCGGCGCTGCGCCCATGGCGAGGTCGCCCACGATCGCGCCCACCTCGCCCTCGAGGTCGATGCCCCAGTCCTCGCTCAACGCGCGGATCGGATCGCGCGGCCCCATCATCGCGCCGGCCCCGCCCTGGTACATCAGCGGATCGCGGTAGAAGCTCTCGGGGACCTTGTCGTTGCGCGCGCGCCGCACGCGCTCGACGTGGGAGAGGTACGCCGATCCGTCGAGCCATTCGTAGGCGCGCGGCAGGGGTGCCGCGACCCGGCCGCCCGCGAGCGCCGCCGCGAAGTCGAACGCACCGGGCGCGCGGCCGCCCTCGACGGACTGCGCCAGCGCGCGCAGGCGCGGCTCGGTCTCGTCCCAGCGCTCGAGCGCGGCCTGCAGGGTGGGCGCCACGTCGCCCGCGGGCGCGGCACGCTCGAGCGCGCGATCGACGACCACGAGCGTGCCGTCGCGGCCGGGACCCTTGAGGGACGCGAGCTTCATGCCTTCACGTTCGCCTTCGGGAACCCGCTCCACACCTTGTCGTAGTCGCGGTCGAGCGCGGGCGAGGACATCGCGAAGGCGGTGGGCTCGAAGAGGTAGCGGCTCTCGAACATGAAGGCGAGCGTGTCGGCGAGGTACTGGGGCGCGAGCTGCGCCGCGGACGCCGCCTCGTGGCTCGCGCGGTCCGGGCCGTGGGCGCTCATCGCGTTGTGCAGGCTCGCGCCCCCCGGCACGAACCCCTCGCGCTTCGCGTCGTAGGTGCCCTTCACGAGGCCCATGAGCTCGCTCATGGCGTTGCGGTGGAACCAGGGCGGCCGGAACGTGCGCTCGGCCACGACCCAGCGCGGCGGGAAGATCACGAAGTCCACGTTGGCGGTGCCGGGCGTGTCCGAGGGCGACGTGAGCACGGTGAAGATCGACGGATCCGGATGGTCGAAGCTCACGGTATTGATCGCGTTGAAGCGCGCGAGGTCGTACTTGTACGGATAGTGGTTGCCGTGCCAGGCGACGACGTCGAGGGGCGAGTGCGGGTAGCGGACGCTCCAGAGATGACCTCCCAGCTTTGCGACCACCTCCACCGGCGCCTCCACGTCCTCGAAGCACGCGACGGGCGCCCGGAAATCCCGCGGGCTCGCGAGCCCGTTCGCGCCGATGGGGCCCAGCTCCGGCAGGCGGAACGGCGCGCCGTAGTTCTCGCACGCGTAGCCGCGCACGGGGCCGGCCACCTCGACGCGGAACTTCACGCCCCGCGGCACGACGGCGATCTCGCCGGGTGCGACGGCGAGCCGCCCGAATTCGGTCGCGACGAGGATCGCGCCCTCCTGCGGCACGATCAGGAGCTCGCCGTCCGCGGTCGAGAAGAAGCGCTCCATCGACCGGTTCGCGGCGTAGAGGTGCACGCCGGCGCCCATTTGCATGCGGGCGTCGCCCGCCGTGACGAGGGTCGCGATGCCCGCCACGAAGTCGGTCGGGGCCTCCGGGACCGCGAGCGGCCCCCAGCGCAGGCGATTCGGCGGGCACTCCGCCTCGCGGCAGGCGGCGGTGCGGATGCGCCCGTCGTCGATGCGGCGGAACGGCTCGTGCATCGCCGAGGGGCGCAGGCGATAGAGCCACGAGCGCAGGTTGTGCGCGCGCGGCGCCGTGAAGGCGGAGCCCGAGAGCTGCTCCGCGTAGAGCCCGAAGGGGGGCCTTTGCGGGGAATTCTGGCCCACCGGGAGCGCGCCCTCGACCGCCTCGCTCTCGCGATGCGCCCCGAACCCCGAGAGATAGCGCTCAACCATGAAAAAAGCCACAGATGAACACAGATGAACACAGATAGGTCGTCAAAGTGAGTCCCGTCGCATCCATGGGCGCCGGAAGAACTCGCCCCACGAAACATCTGTGTTCATCTGTGTTCATCTGTGGTTTCACGCGCCTGGGTCAGATCGCGCCGCGGGCGATCTGGTCCGCCTCGATCGACTCGAAGAGCGCGCGGAAATTCCCCTCCCCGAACCCCTCGTTCCCCTTCCTCTGGATGATCTCGAAGAAGATCGGCCCGATCACGGTCTCCGTGAAGATCTGCAGGAGCTTGTCCTCGTGCCGCTCCTTGTCCACGCCCTCGCCGTCGATGAGGATCCGGTCGCGCTTCAGGCGTGCCAGGTCCTCGCCGTGGTTCGGGACGCGGGCATCGATGCGCTCGTAGTACGCGTCCGGCGTGTCGAGGAAGCGGACGCTTCGCGCGCGCAGCGCTTCCACGGTCGCATAGATGTCGCCGGTCGACAGCGCGATGTGCTGGATGCCCTCGCCGTGGTAGGCATCGAGGTACTCCTGGATCTGCGACTTCCGGTCCGAGGGCTCGTTGATCGGGATGCGGATCTTGCCGCACGGGCTCGTGAGCGCCCGCGACGTGAGGCCCGTCTTCTGCCCGCGGATGTCGAAGTAGCGGATCTCGCGGAACCCGAAGAGCTTCCGGTAGAACTCCGCCCACACGTCCATGCGCCCGGCGTAGACGTTGTGCGTGAGGTGGTCGATCTCGAGGAGCCCCGCGCCCGGCGGGTCGCGCGGCACGCCTTCGACGGGAACGAAGTCGACGTCGTAGATCGAGAGCGACCCGCCGTTTCCCGCGTAGCGGTCGACGAGGTAGATGAGGCTCCCTCCGATCCCCTCGAGCGCGGGGATGTTGAGCTCCATCGGGCCCACCTTGCCGTGGAAGGGCCTCGCGCCGAGATCGAGCGCGCGCCGGTACGCCTTCGCGGCGTCCTTCACGCGCATCGCGAAGGCGCAGGCCGACGGGCCGTGCACGCGCGCGAACGACTGCGCGAAGCTCCCCGGCTCGCGGTTCACGATGAAGTTGATCGCGCCCTGGCGGTAGAGGAGCACGTCCTTCGAGCGGTGGCGGGCGACCGCGGTGAAGCCCATCTGCTCGAAGAGCGCCCCCAGGAGGTGCGGGTCCGGCGCGGTGTACTCGACGAACTCGAAGCCGTCGGTTCCCATGGGGTTTTCGGGAACCTCTGCAACGGTGCTCATGGCCGTGTCCTCGTGGGATGGGCGGGCGCCAGTTTACCCGTCCTCGGCTCGTAGGATCACGCGGGAGGCCCGGAAATTCCCTCCTCCGCGGCGAACTCCAGCACCACGCGCCGCGTCCGCGCGCTCTTCTTCTCGATCTTCGCGACCCGAAGGCGCCCGATCTCGCGGGTGTTCGCGACGTGGGTGCCGCCGCAGGGCTGGAGGTCCACGCCGTCGATCTCGAGAAGGCGCACGCGGCCCACGCCGCGCGGCGGCTTCACCGACATCGTCCGCACGAGCTCGGGCTTGGCGTCCAGCTCCGCGTCCGTGATCCACACCGTCCGCACGTCGTGCGCCTCCGAGACCAGGCGCGAGAGCTCGCGCTCGAGGTGCTCGCGGTCGAGGGGATCGACCATGTCGAAGTCGAGCCGCGCGTAGCCGGAGGTGATCGAGCAGCCGTTCGTCTGGTGCGGGACGATCGCGCAGAGGAGGTGCGTGGCGGTGTGGAAGCGCATGTGCCGGTGGCGCCGTTCCCAGTCGATCCGCGCCGTGACGGCGTCGCCCGGCCGCACGCGCGCGAGGAGCGCTTCCTCGCCCGGCGCGGGGACGTGGAGGATGAATTTCTCCGCCTCGCCCGCCTTCACGGTGTCCGCGATCGCGACCCGCGTGCCGTCCCGGGCCTCGAGCGTTCCGGCATCGCCCGCCTGCCCGCCGCCGCGCGGATAGAAGACGGTCCGGTCGAGCCGGATGCCCTCCGGCGCCACGGAGAGCACCTGCGCGGCCGCCTCGCGGCGGTACGCGTCCTCGCGGAAGATCTCCTCGGTCATGGTTCCTCGTCCCACGGCGCCAGGGGGCGCCCGCAAATTGACTTGGGCTGCGTCGTTCCGGCATCATGCCCCATCGTCGAGTTGCGGCGCTAAGATGTTGAAAATCCACGGTTAGCGCCGTCCCCAGGAGAGCCCATGAACCCCGTCCTGCGTGCGCTTGCGCTCGCCGCGCTCCTCGCCGTCCTCCCGGCCGCCGCCGCAACGTTGCGATGGTCGAGCCAGGGCGACGTGACGACGATGGATCCCCACGCGAACAACGAGGGATTCACCAACGCCTTCCTCGACCAGGTCTTCGAGACGCTCGTCACGCGCGGCAAGGAGCTGAAGATCGAGCCGTCGCTCGCGACGTCGTGGAAGGCGGTCGATCCCACGACCCTGCGCTTCACCCTTCGTCCGGGCGTGAAGTTCCACGACGGCGCGCCCTTCACGGCCGACGACGTGGTGTTCTCGATCGGGCGCGCGCTCGCCGACACGTCGAACTACAAGACCTACCTCGCGGGCGTGAAGGAAGCGCGCAAGGTCGACGACCTCACCGTCGACGTGGTGACGGAAGGACCCGCGCCCGTGCTCCTGCCGCAGTTGACCGAGGTGCGCATCATGAGCCGCGCGTGGTGCGAGAAGCACAACGTGACGAAGCCGCAGGACTACCGCAACAAGGAGGAGACCTACGCGGTGCGGAACGCCAACGGCACCGGCCCCTACATGCTGAAGAGCCGCGAGGCGGACGTGAAGACGGTGCTCGTGGCGAACCCCGGCTGGTGGGGCAAGCGCGAGGGGAACGTGGAAGAAGCGGTCTACCTCCCCATCAAGGCGGACGGCACGCGGATCGCGGCGCTCCTTTCCGGCGAGATCGATTTCGTGCTCGACCCCCCGCCGCAGGACATCCCGCGGCTCAAGCGCGATCCGGCGGTGAAGGTCCTCGAGGGCATGGAGAACCGCACGGTCTTCCTCGGCATGGACCAGTTCCGCGACGAGCTCCTCTATTCGAACGTGAAGGGGAAGAACCCGTTCAAGGACCGCCGCGTGCGCGAGGCGCTCCAGAAGGCGATCGACCTCGAGGCGCTGAGGACCCAGGTGATGCGGGGGCTCTCGGTGCCGACCGCGCTCATGTTCGCGCCGCAGGTCGACGGCTACCCGAAGGACCTCGACCATCCCGCGAAGCCGGATCGGGCCGCGGCGCGGAAGCTCCTCGCCGAGGCGGGCTACCCGCGGGGCTTCGAGGTCACGCTCGACTGCCCGAACAACCGCTACGTGAACGACGAGAAGCTCTGCGTCGCGATCGCGGGGATGCTGGCCCAGGTGGGCGTGAAGGTGCGCGTGAACGCGATGCCGCGCGCGATCTGGGGCCCCAAGATCCAGAACCGCGACACGAGCTTCTACATGCTGGGCTGGGGCGTCCCGACGTTCGACTCGCAGTACGCGCTCCAGAGCCTCCTCCACACGCCCGTCGGGAAGACGGCGGACGGCGACTACAACCTGGGCGGCTACTCGAATCCGAAGGTGGACGCCGCGGTGGACAAGCTCAAGACCGAGGTCGATCCCGCCGGGCGCTCCGCGCTCGCCCGCGAGGCGCTCCTCGTCCACATGCGCGACGTGGGCCATCTCCCGCTCCACTTCCAGGTGATCCCGTGGGCGATGCGCTCGAACGTGAGCGTGGTCCACCGGGCGGACAACCGGCTCACCCTCAAGTGGGTCCAGGTGCGGGGTTGATCGCCTTCGTCCTTCGCCGCCTGCTGCAGGGCATCGCCGTCATGCTCGTGGTGGGCTTCATCGCCTTCTCGCTCTTCAACTTCGTGGGCGACCCGGTGGCGCAGATGGTCCCTCCGGAGGCGACCCAGGCCGACCGCGACCAGATGCGGCACATGCTGGGCCTGGACCGCCCCTTCTACGTGCAGTTCGGCACCTTCCTCTCGAATGCCGTGCGCGGGGACTTCGGCCTGTCGCTGCGCCTGGGGCGGCCGGTCTCCGCGCTCCTCGCCGAGCGCCTGCCCGCCACCCTCGAGCTCGCCCTCACCGCCTCCCTGATCGGGCTCCTCGTGGGCATCCCCGCGGGCGTCTACACGGCGTTGAAGCGCGACACGTGGCTCTCGCGCGCGATGCTGACACTCTCGCTCGTGGGCGTGTCGCTTCCCAACTTCATCATCGGCATCTTCCTCATCCTCATCTTCGCCGTCTGGCTGGGCTGGCTCCCGTCCTTCGGGCGGGGCGACACGGTGCAGCTGGGGTTCTGGTCCACGGGCTTCCTCACCCGGTCCGGGCTGCGGGCGCTCGTCCTCCCGGCGATCACGCTGGGCTTCTTTCCGTTGACGCTCGTGCTGCGGCTGGTGCGCTCGGAGATGCTCGAGGTCCTGCGCTCGGACTACATCAAGTTCGCGCGGGCCCGGGGCCTCACGAGTCGGGCCGTGAATTTCGGGCACGCGTTGAAGAACACGCTGGTCCCCGTCATCACGATCACGGGCCTGCAGCTGGGCGGCATCATCGCGTTCGCGATCATCACGGAGCAGGTGTTCCAGTGGCCGGGCATGGGCCTTCTCTTCATCCAGGCGGTCCAGTTCGCGGACATCCCCGTGATGGCGGCGTACCTTTGCCTCATCGGCCTCATCTTCGTCGCGATCAACCTCGTGGTGGACATGCTCTATTACGTCGTGGACCCGCGGCTGCGGGTCGAGCGCGCGGGCGGGGGCCACTGATGGCGGCGCGCATGGCCGGCGTTCTCGACAGCGACCTCTTCTACAGCTTCCGCCGGCGCCCCGGCGTGATCCTCGCCGCGGCGATCGCGCTCACGTTCGTGGCGGCGGCGGTCCTGGCACCGTGGGTCGCGCCGCACAATCCGTTCGACCTCGCGACCCTGAACCTCCTCGACGCGTTCACGCCGCCCGCCTGGACCGCCAAGGGAAACCCCGCGTACCTGCTGGGGACCGACGACCAGGGGCGCGACGTCCTCTCGGCGATCATCTTCGGCTCCCGGATGTCGCTCCTGGTGGGCCTCCTCGCGACGGTGCTCGCGATGGCGCTGGGCGTGGCCCTGGGGCTGCTGAGCGGCTACGCGGGCGGGAGCGTCGACGCCTTCATCATGCGCGTGGCGGACGTGCAGCTCTCGTTTCCCGCGATCCTCATCGCGCTCCTCGTGGACGGCCTCGCGCGGGCGGCGCTCCCGAAGGAGATGCACGACCAGCTGGCGCTCTACGTGCTCGTGATCGCGATCGCCGGCGCGGGCTGGGTGCGCTACGCCCGCACGGTGCGCGGGTCGACCCTGGTCGAGCGGAACAAGGAGTACGTCCAGGCCGCGCGGGTGATCGGCAGGCACCCCGCCGCGATCATGTTCACCCACGTGCTGCCGAACGCGCTGGGACCGGTGCTCGTGCTGGTGACGCTGCACATCGGAGAGGCCATCATCACGGAGGCCACGCTCTCGTTCCTGGGCGTGGGCGTGCCGCCGACGCAGCCCTCGCTCGGCACGCTGATCCGCATCGGGAACGACTTCCTCTTCTCCGGCGAGTGGTGGATCACCGTGTTCCCCGCGGCCGCCCTGGTGATGCTGGTCCTCGCGGTGAACGTGCTGGGCGACTGGCTGCGCGACGCGTTGAACCCGAGGCTGCGATGACGCAGGCGCTCCTCGAGGTCCGGAACCTCCGCGTGGAGTTCAACACGCGGCGCGGCACGCTGGTCGCGGTGGACGACTTGAGCTTCGAGATCGCGCCGGGCGAGGTGCTGGGCGTGGTGGGCGAGTCGGGCGCGGGGAAATCGATCACCGGGAGCGCCATCATCGGCCTCCTCGAGCCTCCGGGGCGGATCGCCGCGGGCGAGATCGTGCTGGAGGGCCGGCGCATCGACACGCTCCCGGCGGACGAGATGCGCAAGATCCGCGGGCGGAAGATCGGCGCCATCTTCCAGGATCCGCTCACGTCGTTGAATCCCCTCTACACCATCGGCGAGCAGATCGTGGAGACGATCCGCACGCACCTGCCGCTCGACGCCTCCGCCGCCCGCAGGCGCGCGATCGAGCTCCTGGGCGAGGTCGGCATCACGGCGCCGGAGCGGCGGATCGACTACTTCCCGCACCAGTTCTCCGGCGGCATGCGGCAGCGCGTGGTGATCGCGCTGGCGCTCTGCGCCAACCCGCGGCTCGTGATCGCGGACGAGCCCACCACCGCGCTCGACGTCTCGATCCAGGCGCAGATCATCGCGCTCCTGAAGCGCCTGTGCCGCGACCACGGGACCGCGGTGATGCTCGTGACCCACGACATGGGCGTGATCGCCGAGACGGCGGACCGCGTCGCCGTGATGTACGCCGGGCGCATGGCGGAGATCGGGCCCGTCCAGGCCGTCATCCACGACCCCCAGCATCCGTACACCGCGGGCCTCATGGGCTCGATCCCGTCGGTGGGCGAGGAGGTCGAGCGCCTGCCGCAGATCGAGGGATCGATGCCGCGGCTGGACGCGATCCCGCCCGGGTGCGCGTTCAACCCGCGCTGCCCGCGCGCCTTCGACCGCTGCCGCGCCGAGCGTCCCGCGCTGCTCCCCGCCAACCGCACGCTCGCCGCCTGCTGGCTGCACGCGCCGGAGCGCGCCGCGCCCGCCGCGCGCCCGGGATGGAGCGAGGGAGCGGTGCATGGGTGAGGCGACGCGGCCGCTCCTCGAGGTGCGAAACCTCGTGAAGGAGTTCGACGTCTCCCGCCCGTGGTTGAACCGCGTGGTCGAGCGCGCGCCGCGGCAGGTGCTGCGCGCCGTGGACGACGTGTCCTTCGAGATCGAGCGCGGCGCCACGCTCTCGCTCGTGGGCGAGTCCGGATGCGGAAA
>Ga0207667_10005101_pt1 | contig 16039 bp, 15 predicted proteins | sample KBSCornC52_FD_184301 | JGI IMG/M metagenome (GOLD analysis project Ga0207667, IMG submission 184301) | Corn rhizosphere microbial communities from Kellogg Biological Station, Michigan, USA - KBS Corn C5-2 (SPAdes) (version 2) | ecosystem: Host-associated > Plants > Roots > Rhizosphere > Soil ... | reverse complement strand
CGGTGCAGCGATGGCGGACAGCTGGAAAAAGATATGGGTGGGATTTAATGGGTCCGGCGCGTCGCGTCAACTCAAACTTCCGACGGGCAGCTGGCATACAGGTCTGGCCATGGACGGTTCCCCCGGCACACACACCGGCAACATCCGCCTGTCAGGTCACAGCGCTGTGATTCTTTATTTGCAATAAAACCTGGGAAAGCTACTCCGCACGTAGGCTCTTCACCGGATCCATCGACGCAGCACGCACAGCCTGCCAGCTCACAGTCGCCAGCGTGATCAGCATGGCCCCGAGCGCACCCGCCCCAAACACCCACCAGCTCAGTGCAGCCCTGTACTCGTACTGTTGCAGCCACTCGTGGAGAAAATAATACGCAATGGGAACAGCAATGACGCAGGCGATCGATACAAGCCCGATAAACTCCCTCGTCAAAAGAGCCCATATGCCGATGACCCCTGCACCCAGCACCTTGCGGATACCAATTTCCTTTGTCCGTTGCTCAGCCACAAAAGAAACCAGTCCGAAGACCCCCAGACAGGATATAAAGATAGCCAGCAGGGCAAAGACGGTAACGATACGGCCTACCCGCACTTCATCGGAGAACTTCCGGGCATATTCCTCGTCGATGAACTTGTATTCAAAAGCGCCGCCGGGCGCCAGCCGTTTGAACACCTCTTCCGTAGCCGCCAGCGCCTTATGAGCAGGCACGCCGGACGCCAGCCGGACGACCATATGATCCAATCTCGCCGGATCATGCGCCAGCCAGAAGACGGCGGGTTCTACGGGCTTGTACGGCGAAGCCATCACCATATCATCCGTCACGCCAATGATGGTCAGCGGCCGTCCACCGATGCGTATGATCTCACCCACAGGGCGCTGCAGCCCCATCAAAAGCACAGCAGCTCTGTTCAATACAATGGCAGTGCTGTCGGAAGCAAAATCCCTGGAAAAATCCCGCCCCTCCACGACATGCCATCCCATCGTGCTACCATAATCATAGGTGGTCATCACCGCCCCGATCTCAGGATTTACATTCGGGTCCTTCCCTTTCCAGAGGAATCCGGACATGGTCGACGGCGCCGCAGTGACAGGATCATTGCATTTCATCATGCCTGCCACCATACCCGTCTTGCGTAATTCATCCCGTAGCGTATTATACGGTATACCATAGATGTCGCCGCTGTTCATGGTTACGGCAATCAACCCTTCCCGCATATAACCCACGGGTCTGTCCCGGGCATATTCCAGCTGCCGGCGCACCATCACGGTGCCGATGATAAGGATGACGGATACGGAAAACTGCACGACCACCAGGACCCTACGCGGCAAAGAAGCAGCCCGGCCCAAATTCAGACGGCCCTTCAGCACTTCCACCGGCCGGAAAGAGGACAGATAGAATGCAGGATAGCTCCCGGCCACTGCACCGGTGACCACGACGAACAGGAGCATCGCCAGCCAAAAAAGAATGCTCCCAATAGGAAGGGACAGCTGCTTTTCGGTGATGAGGTTGAAAAAGGGTATACACAGTCCGGCGGTCGCAGTGGCCAGCATCCCCGCCATCAGCACAAAGATCATCGACTCGCCCAGAAATTGTGCGATCAGCTGTCTCCGCAACGAGCCGATGGCCTTGCGTATCCCTACCTCTCTGGCCCTTCTCTCACTCCGGGCAGTGGACAGGTTCATAAAATTGATACAGGCCAGCAACAGTACGAAGCCGCCGATGATAGCCAGCAGACGCACAATACGTATTCGCCCCCCAACGGCCACGCCGTTACTGAACGTGCTGTGCAGATGCCATTTCGCCATCGGGTGCAGCGACAATGTCTCATGGCCGTCTCTCTTTACATGCACATTCATAATAGAACGGATCTTGGCAGACGCCTGTTTCAAATCCACGTTATCATTTAGCTCTACATATAGTTTCCAATAGCGAATGCCCCAGTCCTTCTGCACGCCTTTGAACCAGTCCAGCACGGTGAGGGCCTTATCCCAGGAGAGGAGCAGACGCGCGTCATGAAAGGTGGAGTTATCAGGCAGGTCCTCATACACGCCACCTACCTTCACGGTGGCCATATTGTCCAGCCTGATGATCTTATCCATGGGGTCGGCATCGCCAAAGAGGCTGTAGGCAAGGCTTCGGGTCAACAATACATTGGCCGGGTCACGCAGTGCATCCCGGCTTCCTCTCAGCATATGAATAGTGAGCATTTCGGGCAGGTCCGCCTGCACCCAGCTGCCGGGGGCCGGGATCTTCCTTTCACCTACCGTCACAGTATGAGTGAACAGGGGATAAAAAAGCGCCACCCGCCTGAAGTCGTCGGGATATTTGCTCCGCAGCTCCTCCGCCAAAGGAATGGCATTCCCTTCTCCCGTGATGAGCCCGCCATTGATAAGCTGGGTATCCATCACCTGTGCAAGACGATTGTAATGCTCGTGACACTTGTCCCAGGACAGCTCGTCGCTCACCCATAGTCCAATAAGGATGGCCACGGCCATGCCGGCTGTAAGACCCAATAAATTAATAAGGGAATATAATTTGTTCTTCCTGAGATGATACCTGAACATATCTTCTTAGTCGCAGGGAGCGTGGATATGTTACATCATGCCCTACTTGTTGTATGAATTGAGGTTTTCGGTGTATGAATTGTACGGCGATGCCACAATACTTCCCTACATTAGGGCCGTGCTTCGATTTCTGACATATCTCACCGCAGCCCTCCTCGCCTGCACCCGTCTGCCGGCCCAGCAACAATACCTTTTCTCCCACCTGGGTATGCGTGACGGACTGGCTTCCAATGTGGTGAACGCCCTTCAGCAGGACTCCAAAGGGTATATCTGGATAGCTACGATGAGCGGCCTCGAACGGTACGACGGCCAGGATTTTATGCTTTGGCACCACAGGTCCGAACCCCGCAACTCCCTCCCCAACGACATCGTCCTGGGCATCCGGCTGGATAAAAAGAACAGACTCTGGGTATTATGCCAGTACAATAAGCTGGGTTATATAGACCTCGACAAGCTGCTATACCACCCCGTGCCCGTGGACTGGCCGCAACCGGAGCTCAGCGCTCTGGAAAGCAATCTTCTCGTAGACTATGAAGGGAATATCTTTCTCTTCCTCAACTTCAAAGCTACCCTCTCCTTTGACGAAAAGACCCAATCCTTCAATGACCATCATCTCCCCTTCCAGATGCCGCCGGGCTGGATAGCCACAGGCTTCTTTGAAGACAGCACATCGCACGCTTACTATCTCACCGGGGACTCGGGGCTGGTCAAATACAATGTCCGCGAGCGCACGCTCTCCTACCGCAACCACAATGTGGACAAAGACCCGGTCATCGAACACTATCAGCAATACAGATACACAGGCCTCGCCTTCCTGGACCAACAAGGCAATTTCTGGCTCAGCGTCTGGCCCCGGGGCGGTTCGGGTAACTCCTTCTTTGCCTACAACATCCATACTGACAAGGTAAAGCTCTGGCACCCTTCCCTCAACAAGCTCGTACGCAACGTATACCACGAGGTGCAGCGTATCACCGAACAAAAAGACGGTACGATCTGGTTCACCGGACTCAATGTCCTGGCCATCCTCCGTAAGACTGACAGGGACTTCCAACCCCTGCAATCCCGATCGTTGGGTGAGTTCGGTCTCTATTACGACAATGTATCGAGCATGCTCGAGGACAGGGAAGGCAATATCTGGCTGGCCACCGACAAAGGCGTCTACAGATTCAATCCCTACGCCCAGGTATTCCAAACCATTCCCAACAAAAGACCGGGCCGTGACACCGTCTTCACGCCCGACGTAACGGATATATTGCAGATCAGCAATGGGGACATCGTGGTCGCCACCTGGGGCAACGGTCTCTTTGCCTATGACAGCAGCTTCCATCCCATCGACAGATGGTATGTGACACAAGGCCTGCGCAAAGGGGAAGGAGCTCCCTGGTGCATACAGGAACGTTCCAATGGCGACCTTTGGAGAGGCCTGCAGCATGGCGCGCTCATCATCTCCCACCCCGCCACCCACACCACCGAAAGACTGGAGCCGCCCATCTTTCATCGCTCCACCATCCGCCAGATCGCGGAAGACAGGAATGGCGATCTCTGGCTCGGCACACAGGCGGGCGACCTGATAAAATGGATAGCTGCCACCAATACCTTTGTCTTTATGCAAGCCCTGCACAGCAGCGTCATTCGTCTGTACTTCGACTGGAAGGGCGACTGCTGGGTCTGTACGCCAAAGAATGGCCTTTTTCATATCCGGCCCAGCGACGGAGCCATCCTGTACAATTATCTTCCCGACAAGCCAGGATCGGAAAAGCTCTCGACCATTACCACCAACGACATCGTCCAGATCTCGGACAGCCTCTATGCAGTGGCATCGGACAATCTATGCCTGCTCAACGTTTACACCGGTGAGATACAGGTCGCCAAAGAGGGCCTCGAGAAGCCCTTCGAAGGCATTACCAACCTCATACAGGATAAAAAAGGCTACCTCTGGATCACTACCCGGACGGGGATATGCAGATTGAACCCGCACAAAGCCGCGAGAAGCAATTTCAGTGAAGCAGACGGTGTCGGATCCAACGCCTTCAACCCTGGCTCGAGCTGCATACTCCGCGACGGGCGTGTTGCCTTTGGCACTGCCCACGACATCATCGCCTTCCGGCCGGACCAGATCACAGGCAGCAGCCAGCCTCCGCCGGACGTGGAGATCACGGGTATTGCAGTCATGAACAAATGGCTGCCCATGGATTCATCAGCATATCAAGGCTCCCTGGAACTGGCCTATGACGAGAACTCTATCCGCTTTGCCTTCTCCACGCTCACCTATCAAAATACATTCGCCATCACCTACCAGATGGAGAACCTTGACCACAATTGGGTTTCAGCCCGATCGAACGAGGCGGTATATAACTATCTCCCCCCAGGCAGCTATACCTTTCGCATCAACGCCCGCAATGCAGAGGATGCGACCAGTCCCCATGTCAAAGAAATTCACATCCTTATAAGAGGCCCCTTCTGGCGTACCTGGTGGTTCCTGGGATTCCTGCTGCTGGTGGCGGCGGTCCTCCTCTACTGGCTGGATCGCCAGCGTATGCAGAAAAAAGAAGCCATGGAGCGCATGCGGAGCGATATCTCCCGGGGACTGCATGAAGAAGTAAACCAGGCCCTGCAAAACATCAACGTGCTCAGTGAGATAGCCCGTATCCGCGCGCAGAAGCATCCGCAGCAATCCATCAGTTACATCGATGAGATCCATCATAAGAGTCACAATATGATCATCGCCATGGATGATATGCTATGGAGCATCGACCCGGCCAACGATACCATGGACAAGGCCATCGACAGGATGCGTGAATTTGCGGGCGCCCTCTCACGGAGACATAATGCACATATCGAGCTGCAGGCGGAAGAAGCCATCCGCACGCTGAGGCCGGACATGAAAGTCCGGCATGAATTCCTGCTGATATACAAGCTGGCGTTACGCATGCTGGTGGAAGAGATAAAGGTCTCCAACATTCTGATACAGCTGGACTACCAGCATCCACACCTGCACCTGACCTTCTTTTCCACGGAAGTGCTGCCCGACGAGCGGAGTACCCGTTATTTCCGTCTGCTGGAAGAAATGAAGACAAGAGCCCAGGCCATCCATGGCACGCTGGATATACAGTATGACGACCGGGGTGCGGCCATTCTCCTTATTTGCCCATCCATTTTTTAAAGTCTGTGACCTTCTCCCTGCTTACGAGGGCCTCCTTATCCACGGCAGGCTTCAAATTAAGGATCAACCTGTTGCCGAAATAATCCTCTATCTTATCGATGCTGTTCACCGACACATAGAAGCTCCGGCTGATCCTGAAATAACGCCGGGGGTCCACCATATCTTCCAGCTCATCCATCGTATAGTCTACTACGAACTTCCTGTTGTCGATGGTCTTGAAAAAGTTGAGCCGCCCATCGCTGAAAAAATAAGCTATCTCGTTCATCTCGATGCTCACCAGCTTCTGTCCATGCTTAACCAAAAATCGTTGCCGGTATTCCTTTGGCTCCAGCCGGCTGCGCAGCTCCTTCAGAAGGCTGTCCAGGCGCGCCTCTTCCATCTCTCCCTCCCTGGGGCCATAGCTTTTCTTCATCTGCTTGTACTTGTCCAGCGCAGCCTGCAGCTCCTCTTTTTGCACGGGCTTTAGCAGATAATCGATGCTATTCACCTTAAAGGCTTTTAAAGCATATTCGTCATAAGAGGTGGTAAAGATTACGGGACTCCTTATCTCCGCCAGCTTGAATATCTCGAAGCTCTGACCGTCCGCCAGCTCGATATCCATCAGGATCAGGTCGGGCGTATCATGCAGCTGCAGCCATTCCACGGTGCTTTTTATACTGTCGGTGACCCCCACCACATTGGCGGCTCCCTCTACGGACAATAAGGTCTTCTGTATCTTTTTAACAGCCAGGTCTTCATCTTCGACAATGAGTATGTTCATGGTAGTTCGGTTTTTAATTGTTATTCCAGATCAATGGCAGCACGACCATATAATTATTTTCTCCCTCCACCACCTGGAAACCCTCGCACTTCATCAGCTTGTATTTGGCGCGGATATTACTCAGCCCGATGCGGGTGGAAGGTTTATTGGTGGTCTTTCGCTGTAAATTATTGTTCACTACCAGCTTATTACCGGCGGTAGTAAAGATCTCCATCACAAGGGGCTGCTGTCGCGAGACAATATTGTGCTTGACGGCATTTTCCACCAGCAGCTGCAGGCTCAGGGATGGCAATTGATAAGGGTAATAGCGGCGGTCTATCTCGATGCTGAGCTGCAGACCTTCGCCATAGCGCGTCCGCAACAGCTCATAATAGGATTGTATGAACTTTATCTCTTTCTCCACAGTGCTGATACCGTCCTCGTTGTTGCGCAGCAAATACCGGTAGACCTTGCTCAGCTCGTCCAGAAAATGTTCAGCCTCCTTCTTATCCTCTTCGATAAGGGAAGACAGCGTATTGAAGCAATTGAACAAAAAATGGGGATTGACCTGCCCCTTGAGATTTTCGAACTCATAATCCATATTCATCTTTTCCAGCAGCTCCTTTTCCAGCAGGCTTTCCCGATATTTCTCCAGGAGATACAGCACCTCCCACAGCGTTTCGAACAGCATATTGATGGAAAGCCCGATGAGGTATCCCCATTTCAGGTCGGCCGGGCGGAGGTGATATCCTAAAACATGGAAGTAGTCATAGACATAGAATATGAATAGCACGCTGGGCGTCATGACGACCAGGTTTACCAGAGCCTTGAAAAATATCCGTTTGCCCGTCTGTTTCAGAGACGGGAATCCCCGACGGATGGCGGCGTCATACTGAACGTGGAGATACCAGCTCACGATGCCGATGCCATAGATCAGCGGCCATGAATAAGCCCACACCCGCCAGTCCGTCAGGAATCTGTCCGGGTATAAAATAGCATTCCATGCCAGTGTGATAACAGGCATGGACACCCAAAAGCTTATTGTATGTACTCTTAAGGGACGGGTGAATTTCATAGCGGGGATTCATTTAATTCGATGAGGGGAATGATCACACTACGCCGGGTGGGCGACTCGTGTATCTCTATTTCCGGCCTGCCCAGCAGCCTGTACTTGCTCACAAGGTCGTCCAGTCCTTCCTCCTGGTCGAAGCCGTCTCCTGTCACCGGCTTGGGCTGCAGGGTATTGTCGATGACCAGGCTGCGCCTGTCCGTACGTATACCTATTTGCAGGGGTTTGGTCTTGCTGAAGACATTGCGATAAATGATATTCTCCAGCACCACCAGGAGGCTCATGGGGGCAATGCGCTTCGACGACTCCCCCGGCCCCACATCGACGGCCACTCCCAGGGCAGTCCCAAACCGGGTCTTGACCAGGTACAGATAGGAGTCGATGAACTTCAGCTCTTCTTGTAAGCTCACCAGCTGCTCTTCGTCGCCCTTCAGTAAATAGCGGTACACCTTGGTGAGCTCGTCAAGGAACCTGCCTGCCTCTGCCTCATCCTCCTGTATCAAAGAAGACAGCGTATTGAAGCAGTTGAAGAGGAAGTGAGGATGCAGCTGGCGCCGGAGGCTCATCAGGCGGCTTTTCTGATAGGCGCTCTGAAGACGATTGGTCTCGGTCATGGCATTCTTCCACTTCTCCCATCCCAGCGCGGCCTCATTGATAAAGGTAAGGATGGCGCTGGCAAGGCAGCCATAGCCCGTGACCCACCATTCCATATAACGCCGTACAGTACATCCCGTCAGGGCCAGCCGCTCATACAGGAGATATATGCCCTGTACGGTCAGCAGGTTCATCACACAGAACAGGGGCAGGAATATCCCAATCCGTCTGAACAGCTCGTCATCGCCGGGAAATCGCTTTTTCACCAGCACCGCCACCACGCCAAAGATGGAATAGATGACGGCAAAATATCCCACAGAGATCCCAAAGTAGGTAAAGAACCGGCCAAAAGAGCTAAAGATACAGGAACCGAACAGCAGCAGATTGATAAGTGCGGTATAAGGGGTCATGAACCACACAAAGATCTTTGGCTCTATCTTGCTATACCTTTTTCTCATGCCGTCAAATTAATGAAAATCTGTAAGCCAGCTGATGGCAGCTTGTATCTTTTTATCCTTGCTGTAATCCGAAAGATCATCGCCACCCGGCACCCATTCATCAGGTATCAGGTTCCGCGGATAGGTCCTGTGGTTCCTGTCCGCCAGCATGGTCTCTGCCAAAACTATCTTCACCTGTCCACTCACGATCGAATATCCCTTGCCGGAAGTGGTGTACCCGGCCGTTGGCTCGCCGATAAAGACAGTATGCTTCCGGCCCCGGAAAGCCACGGCTATGCATTCTCCGGCACGGCCCGTGCCATGACCGGTGAGGACTACCACCGGTGTACCTGTGCTCAACTTATGCCGGCCCTTAGGAGCTTCCACCTTTGTCATATCCAGTATCCTCCCCGTACAGTCGGCATTGCCTATAAAATACCCATTCCCCAGCAGAGGAGAGAGACCTTCGAGCATCGATGAGATCGTTGAATCCGTGGCCAGCCGCAGGTCGATGATCAGCGCCCGCGCCCCATCCGCCTCCAGCCTTGCAAGACTATCCGGCAACCCTCCTTCTACCATTCCCTGGATGCGCAGATAGCCAATACCGCCGGACAGCAGCATTCGTACGATACGGTTTCCTTTTGCGGACTCCTCTTTCAGGGCCTCGGACAAAAAGGGAGGTTCTGTCCTCTTCCACCCCAGCATAGTATTCCCTATGATGAGCCTTCCATGATAGTCGTCCACCGCCTGGAAAAGCCAGGAGATCGCGGGCCCGAGGTCCTCCCAGCGGGTAGCCTCCCCCGCCAGCTCGTAAGCCCGCTCCCTGACGTAATCCCAATCCGGCCGCTGCCTGTGCAAAGCGTGGGCACGCAACAACGCTATAGACGAGTCGAGCACCTGCTTTACACTATCAGGCTGTGCGGTAGCGGACTGTCCTATCCAGATCCATACCAGTATCGCTACAATTATTTTTTGGGTATCCATGCCGGTGCTGTATTGTTGACGGGTTTCGTACTCTTGAGAAAGTGATAGATAGCGCTCAGGTCCTCGTCATTCAGCTTGCTAAAGCTCTCCCAGGGCATGGGAGGCAGCAGAGGGCGCGCATCCGGAAGCCCCATCCACTTGCCTTCACGCAGGCAGCGGATAAATTGATCTTCCTTCCAATTACCGATGCCCGTTGGGTCCGATGTAATATTGGCCGCAAAAGAAACGCCCCACGGCCCTACAGCAGCTCCATCCATATTGAGCAGGGCCCATTGCTTGGTGGTGTTGGTGTCGATGGGAGGCAAGGGCCTGCCGGCAGGATACCCTGAAAAACGGCGGTCCATATCCAGTTCCGGACCATGTGGCCCCATTTTTTTAGGCGAATGACAGTCATCACACGCCATGGCGGAGACAAGGTACTCGCCTCTCTTTACCAGCTGGGCGCTGTCCTTCACTTCGCCCCTGGCAGCAGTTTCATTACAGGCTGTATTCGTCACCAGCGTCAGCATTATTATAACCGCGCCTATAAAAAAGATCGCTTTACGCATATTCCGTTTGATTTAAAAGTTGTAATAATTGGGATTTTTTCCGCATCAGCCAGCTTTCAAACCTTTGCATGCGGGGGTTCATGTAATAGCTGTTCATCAGATCGCCCCGGCGATGAGGAATATGCAGCCGCTGCACTTCGAACATATTGGCGAGCTCTTCCGCACCCGGAAAACCCAGCCCGGCATATACATCACGTGGGATATAGCGATAGCGGATGGTGATACCCAGCACACGGCTCATGATAGCGGCATATTCGGAGCAGGTACGATCCTCTCCTACTACGCCTACCGTCTTGCCTGTATAGATATCCGGATGATCGAAGATCAGAACTGCCATCGGACCCATGTCCTCCGGAGTAGCCATCGCCAGCGGTGTCTGGCCTTGCGGGAATCCAAAGTAATAGGCCCCATCCTCTTCCCGCCGGGGAGGAAAGAAATAAAGAAAGTTCTCATAATAAAAGGCAATATGCATAAAGGTGGAAGGGATCCCCTTGCTCAGGGCGTAAACCTCCAGCGCCGCCTTGATATCGCAATGGGGCACGGACAGCTTGTCCCCGCTCAGGGTCTTATAAGCGGGTAGCCCGCTATAGATAAAATGTTTAACCCCGGATGCAAGTACGGCGTCGATGAGATGCTTCCCCTGCTCATACTCTTTCCCAAAATGCTCCCAGAAATTGGTGACGCCAAAGACGCCATAACATCCCTCCGTGGCTTCCACCAGGCAATCCATATTGTCCAGGTCGCCTTCTACAAGGACAGCCCCGGCCTTTTGCAGCGCTATGGCTTTTTCGGAGCCGGCGTTCCGGGTGAGACAGCGCACGGCCCATTTACCGGACTTCAGCAATGCCTTCGCTACACTACCACCCTGCGCTCCCGTTGCGCCTGTTACCAGGATCACTGGGCGTTGATTCAATTGGTTCATAATAATATTTTTCTTAGAGTTCTTTTATCCATTGTTCTACGAATCCCTTTGTCTGCTCATACACTTCCTTCCCTGCCCGGTAGATCATCTTCCATTCGTTGTTCTTTGCCTGATAAGCCGGGTTGACAAATCTCTTCTTACCATACTTCTCCGTCAGCTGGGCCGAAAAATCCACGGTAGCCGCCACGCTGAGATAATGCTGCAGACGAGCTTTGACGAATTGTTTGCTGTCAGCGGGGTATTCAGTCTCCCAATGCTTCAGGTCCTCCTTGTAATGTTCCAGGTCCTGTTTGTTCACTCCCACCTGTTGCTCATACATCATCTCGATGGTAGGGTTATTCGGGTTCTGATAGTCCTTCAGCATCTTCTTATATTCCTCGACGGAGGATAGATAGGCTTTCTTCTGATCGGCCGGCACCGTTTTGGCCAGGTCCTCCATGGTTGCGATGGATTTTTTCAGCTCGGCTATTTGCTCGTCCCGGATCTGTTCTTTTGTCCTGGTATTTTCAACGGGCTGCACGGGGTGCGCTTCCTTGCGGAGCTTGTCATATTCGGCCTTGAATACGGGCCCGCTGAGATATTGTTTGGCAAAGGTCATCAGGTCTTTTGCAACCGCAGTACGGTCGTTGAGAACAAGTTGCTTTACATTGCCAAGTCCTTCGTAGTGCAGATAGCCGTCGACAAAGCTGTTCCTGATCTTTTCGCAACCTTCCTGTCTGTTGATGCCAAGTCTTTTCCAGATGTCCTCCGCCAGCCTGTCGGCGACGACGAAGGAGAGGAGCATGGAGCAGGAGAAGAGCACTATGGCGAACGCTCCCAGCTTAATAATGTCTGTCCTTCGGACGAACCGCTTCCAGCGGTTCCGGGTAATTGATCTCATAAAAATGATGGGTGTTTTTAGGTTTATAGTTTTATAAATTCTACTCTTCTGTTCTGTACCCTTCCCTCTTTGGTCTTATTGTCGGCAATGGGTTCGGTCTCGCCTTTGCCTTCCGTATCGATCCTGCCGGCGTCGATGGAAAACTCGCTGACAAGGAGCGCCTTCACGGCGGCGGACCTTTTCTTCGACAGCTCGAGGTTGGCGGCATCGTCTCCGTCGCTGCTGGTATGTCCGACGACCTTTACCCGTATGGATGGGTTTTCTTTCAGCACGCCGGCTATCTCCTTGATCACGCCATAGGATTCGGGTCGGATGACATCGCTCTGTACATCGAACAAAATGCCATTGGTAGTGAACCTGCCCTCTTCTACAAGCTTGTGACGGGTGTCGGGGAGGCCGGTGGCAACCTTGATATTGCCGATGTACACGCCGTATGTCTCTTCACTATAGTTGGTATTCCCCACTTCAAAGCGCAGCTGGTTTATCGTGTCGCCCGTGATGGCCATACCCTTTGGTACGTCGAAAGCCTTTAGCTCATTGAGCCAGCCCCTGTAGCGTTCCTTCTGTACCTGGATGGCGACGTGTACAGGCTGTCCATACCAGCCTTGCAGCTGGGCGATGGATATGATGCCGCTCTTGAAATAGGTGGTGCCTCCTGTAAAAGATTCCAGCACGGCGCGGGAGCCGTTGTTCTCGCCCGGCTGCAGCAGAGCATTGATGGCGTTGAATCGTTTGTACTCCGTCAGCAGGCTGTTGTCCAGGGTGGACAAGTCATGGCTGGACAGGAGCGCGAAATGGAAGGCGGGATACATCCAGCCATTGTTCTTCAGGACGAGGATCATGTCGAACTCCACGGTATAGTTCTCTCCAAAGACGTTTTGATTGCCGGAGAGATACGCCACTCCCTTGTGGAGACGCAGCCAGCGGCCGGGGTATTTGTCCAGTGTAACCACTTCCCCGCTGCCGGTGCTGTTCCATGCCATGGGCAGCTCGCCTATATTGTCCTGTGCAAAATCATCTGCATAAAGCACTTTTTCGCCGGGGACAAAATCATATTTGGAAAAACTTTTCAGGCTGGATTTAGCGTTCTCTTCAGTGGCGCCGGCTGCCGGCGTGGCGGCGGTGGCGGTCGTGCTCTTACCATCCGCCCTATCAAGGGTCTGGTCGATGGAATTATCCACCTTCCTGTCCACCCGCTGGTCGACCTTGGTCTTTACCTTGTTCAGCAGGCTTTTGAACTGACTGTAGCCTGGAATCCCCAAAAGAAGGGCGGCCGTCAGTGTATATATAATTTTGCGCATAAAATAGTTTTATGTCGCAAAGATGTCATGGTCTGGCCGGGGGAGCAATGGAAGGGTGTATGAATTGAGGATTTGTTCGGGTGAAGTGTGTAGCTTTATCGCTTATACAACGATATGAATAGCCGCGATATAGCCCGTCTTCGACTAATCAACCAGCGTTTGGCCAGCCCGCATCAGGAGGCCGCCCCCGATCAGCTCGTACGATGGATGGGCTGTATCCAGGCCCAGGACTATGCTATGGCCAAATGGGCAGTGGGATGCCGGCTGCCCCACAGCACGGACGCGGACATAGAAAAGGCGTTCCAGGAAGGCCGTATCCTCCGTACCCATGCCCTGCGGCCCACCTGGCATTTCGTGTGTCCGGAAGATGTATGCTGGATGTTAAAGTTCAACGCCCCAAAGGTCAGGGCATTGACAAGGCCCTATCACCGGCAGCTGCAGATCGACGCTGCCATCCTGAAAAAAAGTAAGACGCTTCTCACCGGGGCGCTTAAGGAGCACGGAAAGCTCACCCGGCCCCAGCTGGCAGAGGTATTGCGCAAGGGGAAGATAGCCACCAATGACGCCCGTCTGGGACATCTGCTGATGGATGCGGAGCTGGATGGGATCATCTGCAGCGCGGGACGGATAGGTAAACAGTTTGCTTACGGATTGCTGGACGGGCAGGGAGTCAAATCACACGATGGCCATGTCCCCAGGACGTTTAGCCCCGATGAATCCATTGTAGAGCTGGCCCGCCGTTACTTCCCCAGCCGGGGACCGGCCACGGTCCAGGATTTTGCCTGGTGGGGAGGGCTGACTCTGACGGAGGCCCGAAAAGGGCTCGACGCGGTGAAGTCCGGGCTGGAGTCTGCAGGTGATTATTGGTTTAGGCCCCCGACAGACACTGCTCATCCGGCCACTACCTATCTCCTTCCGGCCTTTGACGAATTTACGGTGGCCTATAAGAACCGCGACGACATCCTGGACCCGTCCCACGCAGCCGCCTGCTTCTATGGTCTCAAACCCATTATCCTCCATAATACCCGTGTGATCGGCATGTGGCAGCGGACACTTAAAAGGGGAAAGGCCATTATCGAGACCATTCCCTTTCCGGGAGTAAAGCCCGCACCGGCCCGTGCGCTGGCGGCGGCAATAAAAAAATACGAAGATTTTTTTGGGTAGGCTTGTCTCAAAAAACCTTAATTTCCATACCTACTAAAGAACAAGCAACATGAAACGAGTAACAGGTATTGGGGGCATTTTCTTCAAATGTCAGGACCCAGAAAAAATGAAAGAGTGGTACAAAACTCATCTCGGTTTCGACATGACCCAATACGGAACAAAGTTCGAGTGGCAACAAGGAACTGACCCCACAAAGAAAGGATATACTCTATGGACCCCTTTTCCCGACAAGACCAAATATTTTGATCCCTCGCCAAAGGACTTTATGATCAACTACAGGGTTGAGAACATCGAAGCGCTCGTAGAAGAGCTGAAAAAGGAAGGAATAACGGTGCTGGATAATATAGAAACATACGATGCGTATGGGAAGTTCGTTCACATTCTCGACATAGAAGGCAACAAAATTGAATTATGGGAGCCTAATGATTAATTTTCCTCACACCAACTATCTGTTTTTAATCTCCTGTCCAATACCCACGACAAACACACAAATGGCTCACAATCATTAAGTAATGCGCAGAAAGCAATCAACTTGCCAGTATCAAAGTTAATCGTATTTTTGTGTCTGACAAGTGTACTGATACGCGATACACTGACAGAAATCCGGCGATTGCATGATACAGACAATTAATCACAAAGGACTACGTCTGTTTTTTGAGAAAGGAAACGGTTCAAAACTCCCTGCTGAATACCTCGGCAGGATTGCCTTGATCCTGGATGCTCTTGATGCCATAGCGTCCGAGGATGACATTAAAGCATTGGGCGGCGGCATTCACCGTCTGACAGGCAATTATGCTGGATTTTGGTCGATAAAAGTCAGCCCGAATTATCGGATTATCTTCCGGTATGTCAAGGGTGATATTTTTGATGTTGATTATGTGGATTATCATTAAACAAGAAGAAATACCATGGTAAAACGAGCCCTACCGCCCTCTCATCCGGGCGCTGTCCTTCGCGAACTTTTCATGAAAGAACGCAATTTGACAATCACCGAACTGGCTAAAGGTCTGGGAATGACGCGGGCCAATTTATCCGCCATTGTCAACGAACGTGCCGGAATTAGTCCTGAGCTGGCAGTAAAACTGTCCGCAGCTTTTGACAGCAGCGCTATGTTCTGGACCAATTTACAGACCAATTACGAGCTTTGGCATGCAGAAAAGAAAGTTAAACGATCTAAAATCCGGCACTTTAAATTACCCGGAGAACGTCATTCAGCCCATGTCTAGTCGTTACTTATATAAAAAACCGCCTGTTCATCCCGGCATTATCTTGCGCGAGGATGTCATTAAGGCGTACGGCTTGACGGTAACCGACACTGCCAGGATGCTGGGCGTCACCCGGACAGCTTTATCAGATGTGCTGAATAGCAAGGCGGCCATTAGTGCTGAAATGGCCTTTCGGATCGAGGCCGTTTTTGGTGGGACAGCTGATTTCTGGACCAGGCTGCAGATGAAATATCAAAACTGGTTTGCAGCGGAGAAGATCAAAGGATTGAGGCTGAAGCGTTTCAAGCCAAATTAATGTCCACAAACTTTTCCCTACCTCCTTACCTCCCCCAACACCGGCTTCTCCAACCCCCTCAGCTCCTTCACCTCCGGCTTCAGCAGCTCCAGCACCACCACCTCATTCTTCGCAGGCTTTAACCATTCCACCGGCACATACACCGTCTGCTGCG
>Ga0207667_10005099_pt1 | contig 16045 bp, 21 predicted proteins | sample KBSCornC52_FD_184301 | JGI IMG/M metagenome (GOLD analysis project Ga0207667, IMG submission 184301) | Corn rhizosphere microbial communities from Kellogg Biological Station, Michigan, USA - KBS Corn C5-2 (SPAdes) (version 2) | ecosystem: Host-associated > Plants > Roots > Rhizosphere > Soil ... | reverse complement strand
GTAGCCGGCTCCAGCCACATCACCGCCGGCTCCGCTCGCGACCACCTGCTCGGCGTCACCGTCGTCTCGGGCCGCGGCGAAGTCTTCGTCGCCGGTGCCAAGGTGGTGAAGAACGTCACCGGCTACGACCTGCCCAAGCTCATGGCCGGCTCCTGGGGCCGCCTCGGCGCCATGACCGAACTCACCCTCAAGGTCCTCCCGCGCCCCCGCCAGACCGTCACCATGCTCGCCCGCGGCCTCGCCCCCGCCGCCGCGCACGCCGCCATGGCCTGTGCGCTGGGCTGCAACGCCGAAGTCTCCGCCGCCGCCCACCTCCAGACCGGCGAAGTCCTCCTCCGCCTCGCTGGCTTTGCCCCCTCGGTCACCGCCCGCTGCGCCGCCCTCCCGGGCCTGATGGCTGCCCACTGCACGCTCGAGCAGCTAACCGAGGAAGAGGCTGCCCCGCTCTGGCACCAGGCCATGACCGGCAGCGGCCTCGCGGGTGAGACCCGCTGGCGAGTCCACCTCCCACCCCGCCACGCCGCCGAGCTGGTCGGGGCCCTCGAACCCCACGGCGCGCAGTGGGCGATGGACTGGGGCGGCGGCCAGGTCTGGGTCGCGCTCGACCGCTCCGACGACCTAGTCCGCCAGCAAGCCGCCCGGCTCGGCGGCGAGGCTGCTTTGGTAGCCGCCGCTCCTGAGATGCGGGCGCGCGTGGCAGCCTTGCACCCCCGTTGCAGTGCCGTTGCAAATCTCGAGCAGCGGGTGCGCCGCGCCTTCGATCCGGCGGGCGTCTTCGCCACCGGACGGTTCACGGAAGATACTGATGCAGACCAGTTTTCCGCCTGAATCACTCGCCGATCCGGCGATGCAGTCGTCCGAAGCGGTGATCCGCAAGTGCGTCCACTGCGGCTTCTGCACCGCCACCTGCCCGACCTACGTCCTCCTCGGCGACGAACTCGATTCCCCCCGCGGCCGCATTTACCTGATGAAGGAAATGCTGGAAAATCAACGCACTCCTACTGCCGAAGTGGTCAGGCACGTCGACCGCTGCCTCTCCTGCCTCTCCTGCATGACCACCTGCCCCTCAGGCGTGAACTACATGCACCTGGTCGACCACGCCCGCGCCTATATCACTGAAAACTATCGCCGACCCTTGGCCCAGCGCCTCTACCGCCGCCTGCTCGCCGCCGTCCTGCCCCACCCCGAACGCTTCCGCCTGGCCCTCCTCTTCGCCCCACTTGCCCGCCCCTTCCGTGGGCTCCTCCGCACCGTCCCGCCCCTTAAGCCCTTGTCCGCAATGCTGGAATTGGCTCCCCCAACAACGCCCGACCCGGTCCCCGCGCAATCCACCCGCCTCCCCGCACCCAAGGGCAGGGTCGCCCTCCTGCAAGGCTGCGCCGAACCCGTCCTCCGCCCCGAATTCCGCGCCGCGGCTGTGCGCCTGCTAAACCGTTGCGGGCATGAGGTAATCTTCGCCGCGGGAGAGGGTTGCTGCGGCGCGCTGGTCCACCACATGGGCTGGGAAAGCGATGCCCTGAACGCCGCCCGCCGCAACGTCGATGCCTGGACCGCCGAGATCGAAGGAGCAGGTCTCGACGCGATCATCGTCACCGCCTCGGGCTGCGGCACGACCATCAAGGACTATGGCTTCATGCTGCGCGGCGATCCGGCCTATGCCGAAAAGGCCGCGAAAGTCAGCGCCTTGGCCATGGACGTCACCGAGTACCTCGCCCGGATCGAACTCCCCCCCGCCACCCCGCGGGGCCTCACCGTCGCCTATCACCCCGCCTGTTCGCTCCAGCACGGTCAAAAGGTGACCGAGGCACCCAAGCGCCTGCTGTCGGCCGCCGGTTACACGGTCAAGGTGCCCACCGAAGCCCACCTGTGCTGCGGCTCCGCTGGCACCTACAACATCCTCCAGCCGGACATCGCCGACCAGCTCGGCGAGCGCAAAGGCCGCGCGATCGATGCCCTTGCTGCTGACGTGATCGCCACAGGCAACATCGGCTGCGCTACCCAGATTGCCCGCTTTGCCGGCGCCCCCGTGGTTCACACCGTCGAGCTGCTCGACTGGGCGACCGGCGGGCCGAAGCCGGCGGCGCTTTCATCGATCAATCAGGAGTAATCGAACATGGCTGAGATCTCACTCGAGCAGGCACAAGCCGTTGTTGCGGCAACGCTAAAGGAAGGTCGCGCCTTGGGGCTGAAGCCGCTCAGCGTCGCCGTGCTCGATGCCGGCGGGCACCTGATCGCCTTCGCGCGCGAGGACAAGTCCTCGAACCTGCGCCCGCAGATCGCCATCGCCAAGGCCTCGGGCGCCCTGGCGCTGGGCGTGTCCTCGCGGGTGATCGGCGAAATGGCGATCGACCGGCCGACCTTCATCAATGCCGCTGCCGGGCTCAATCCGGCCGGCATCGTGCCTGCGGCAGGCGGCGTGCTGATCGAGCGCGAGGGCCGGGTGGTCGGCGCCGTCGGCGTGACCGGCGACCTCAGCGACAACGATGAGAAGTGCGCCCTCGCCGGGATCGCGGCGCTCGGTCTCTGAGCTGCCTCAGGACGGAGCGACGACGATCGAAATCCGGCGGTTGCGCGGGTCGTGCGGCTGCGCGGGGATCAGCAGCTCGCGGTCGGCCACGCCCTCGATCCGGCGGAAGCGGTCCTCGCGGATGCCGTTCTTCATCAGCGCCTGGCGCGTCGCTTCCGCGCGGCCGGCCGAGAGCGACCAGTTGTTGGCGAGCTCGCCCGGCCGATAGGGCACGGCATCGGTGTGGCCGCGGATGGTGACCGTCCCGGCCTCGGGCGCGATGGTCTGGCCGATCGCCATCAGCAATTCGGCTGCCTCCGGCGTCAGCACCGTGGTGCCGAGGCGGAACATCGCGAACTGCGCGTCGTCGACGAGGTCGATCCGCACGCCTTCGGTGGTGTCGACCATCTTCACCTGCTTGGCGAGGCGGCGCATGGCGTCCGATTTGTCCAGCTTCTTCTGGAGCGCCTCCTGCATCCGCTTGATCTTTCCGGCGCCCTCCTTGGGGCCACCGGTGGTGTCGCGCGGGATGGTCATGGCCTTCGTGCCGGTCTGGCCGGCGCGGTTGGGGTAGTTGTCGGCATCGGTGATCGACGAGCCGCCGAGCAGGCCGTTCGAGCCCGCGCTGCCCTCCTTCATCTTGACGAGGGTCGGCGTGAAATAGTCGGCGATGCCCTTGCGCTGCTTCTCGGTGGTCGCGCCGAGCAGCCACATCAGCAGGAAGAAGGCCATCATCGCAGTCACGAAGTCGGCATAGGCGACCTTCCAGGCGCCGCCGTGGTGGCCGCCGGCAACGACCGTGATCTTCTTGACGATGATCGGCGGCGGCGGCTCGTTCTTGCCGCGCTTGGCGGGGGCAGCCATGGCTCAGCGGCCCCGCAGCGCGTCGAGGAGTTCCGACAGGCCCGGGCGGAAGGCATGGCCCAGGCCCGACCGCGCGCTTTCGACGACCAGCGGCTGGGGCCAGCCGTGCAGGCTCGCGATGATCACCTGCTTGACCGCGTGGAAGATCTGCTCGTCCTGATCGATGATCTGCTTGAGCCGGCCCGCCAGCGGCGCGACCATGCCATAGGCCAGCAGCACGCCCATGAAGGTGCCAACCAGCGCCGAGCCGATCATCCCGCCGAGGATCGCCGGCGGCTTGTCGATCGAACCCATGGTCTTCACCACGCCGAGCACGGCGGCGACGATGCCGAGCGCGGGGAGCGCGTCGGCGAGGGTCTGCAGCGCGTGCTGCGGCTCGTGCATCTCGTGGAAATGGGTCTTCATCGCGTTGTCCATCACCTCTTCGACCGCGTGGACTTCCAGCGTGCCGGAGGAGACGACGATCAGGGTGAGAGTGTCGCAGATCAGGTCGCACAGCGCGTGGTTGGCGAGCAGGCGCGGGAATTCGGCGAAGATGGTCGAACTCTTCGGGTCCGCGACGTGGCCTTCGAGAGCGACCGGGCCTTCCGAGCGCAGCAGCTTCATCAGCCGCGAGGTCAGGATGATCGCGTCGATGTGATCCTGCTTGGTGTGCTTGGGCCCCTTGAAGATCTTGGCGAAGGAGCCGCCGATCAGCTTGAGCTCATGCAGCGAGTTGCCGGTGATCGTCGCGCCGATCGCCGCGCCGCCGATGATCAGCATCTCGTGCGGGATGGCCTCCATCACCGGGCCGAGCGCGCCGCCGGTTATGGTGAATCCCCCGAAGACCATGACGAGGAGGACGACGATGCCGATACCAGCGTACATTGCTATTCAATTCCTGTTGGTGCGGTGACGGGCGTGCAGGACTTCAGTTCAGCAGGCTGAACAGCGAGAGCGAGGCGAGCTTGGTGAAGCTCGCCTGGCTGGCTTCGAGCACGGTCATCGTTTCCTGGAGCTTGGCGACGGTCGAGGCGATGTCGGTCCCGCCGACGTCGGTCTCCTCGCTGGCGCGCATTTCGGTGAGATTGGTGCGCCGCTCGGTAGTCAGTTCGACCCAGGCCATGCGGGTGCCGACCACGGTCTGGGCGGTGGTGATCTGGTCCATGCCCTGGCTCAGCGAAGCAAGCCCGTCCTTGGCCGCCTGCTGGGCCGCCGCGCCGCCGGCCTGGAGCGCGTCGGACAGGGTCTTGAGCGCGGTAAGCAGGTCGGGCGAGGCGCCGCCCGCCGGGAAGGTCAGGAACTCGGGGCCGGTGAGCCCGCGGGTGACGTTCTGCCCATCGCCCAGCGGCAGGTCGCCGGCCGCGCTGGTGCCAGTGTAGGTGGCCGTGCCATTGGCGGCGACCGCGTAGGCGTCGCCGGCCGACTGGCCGCCGAACAGGGCTCCGCCCTCGACATCGCGCGAATTGGCGAGCTGGATCATGTTGCCGCGGATCTGGGCGATTTCCGCGCCGATCCCGGCGCGCTCGGCATCGGTCATCGTGCCGTTGGCGGCCTGGGTGGTCAGCTCCTGGATACGGGTGACGTAGTCGGCGAAGGAGCCGAGCGCGGTATCGGTCAGCTGGAGGTTGGTGGTCGCCTTGGCCGCATTGGTCACGTCGATCTGCGACATCGAATCGGCCCGCTGCAGCTGGCGCAGGCGCGAGGCGCCGACCGGATCGTCGGACGAGCGGGCGATCCGCTGCCCGCGCGAGAGATCAGCCTGCATGCCTTCGGCGCGCGCGCGCAGGTCGGCGATGTCCATGCTGGACCGCTCGTAGAAGGCGCTAGTGCTGGTGCTGATCGTGGTCATGACGGGTGGATCCTATGGTCCTCAGCGGATGGCGAGCAGGGTGTCGAAGATGTCCTTGGCGGTCTGCATGACCTTGCCCGAAGCCTGGAAGGCCTGCTGGAAGCGGACGAGGTTGACCGCTTCCTGGTCGAGATCGACGCCGGCCTGGGCCTGGAGCGAAACCTTGGCGCCGTTGGCGATGGTGCGCAGTGCATCGCGGGTCACGCTGCGGCCCTGCACGGTCCCGGAAATGTCGAACAGCAGCGCATCCATCCCGCCGACCGTGTCGGCCGAGCTCAGCGCGGTGCGCAGGGCATTGAGGTTGCCCGCATCGCGGCTGTTGGCCCCGGCGCCGGCGGGAGCCGTGGCGATCCCCGCGCCGTCGGTCAGGGCGAGGGTCATGTTGGCGGCGGTGATCGGCGGGCCGCCGCCGAACAGGGGCTGACCGGCGGCATTGGCCGGGGTGATCCCGGTGCCTTGCGCGGCATTGACCGTGTCGGCCATCGACTGGGCGAGGGTATCGAGCTGGGCGTGGACCGCGGCGAGCTTGGTCAGCGCCTGGGCCTTGCCGGCGAGCGAACCGCCGGTGAGCGACGCGGCGACCGGGCTGGCGGTCACGCCGGAGACAGCGAAGGTGATCGTCCCATCGCTGGCGGTGGTCATGCCGAGCGTGCCGGCCGAACCGCCCTGGACCATCAGCGGCCCCGAGGCGCCGCCGATGCGGAGTTCGACCGTGCTGTCGGAATTGATCGTGGTGGACACGTCGGTGAAGGCCGAGAGCTGCTGGAGCAGGCTGTCGCGCTGGTCGAGCAGGGCGGTCTGGTCGCTCGAGGCGTCGGCCGCGCGGGCGAGGCGCAGGTTGACCCGGGCCAGTTCGCCCGAGAGCGTGTTGACCTGCGTGATCGCGTCAGTCGCCTCGAAGCGCAGGCCGGTGCCGACGGCGTCGAGAGCCGAGGCGGCAATGTTGAAGGTGCCGACCATGGTCCGCGCGCTCTCGATCACGTTGGCGCGCAGCGAGGAGGAGGTGGGATCGCCGACCAGCTGCTGGAGCGAGCCTTCGAAGCCGACCATCGAATTGTAGACGTTGGACTGCTCGACCGCGGCCTGGACGTTTTCAAGGCCCGCGACCTCGGCATCGGCGCGCGCCGCGTCGGCCCCGGTGCGGCGGACCTCGGCCTGGCGGAACAGGTCGGCATTGCGGACCACGCTGTCGAGCCGGACGCCGGACAGCGAGACGTCGCCGATCGTGCCGATCCCCCCCGAGGACGAGACCTCAGCCAGCTTTGCCGAGCGGCGGACGTAGCCGTCGGTCGAGGCATTGGCGATGTTCTGCGCGGTGACGTCGAGCGCGATCCGGGCAGCCTGGGCGCCGGAGCGGCCGATCGAGAGGAGGTCCGAAGCCATGGCTTACCTGGCCTTTCCGGCGGGAGCCGCAGCCGCGCCGGCGGACAGGTGAAGCTGCGCCGCAAGCTGCGTCTCGATCGACTTGGCGAGGCCGAACGCGCCGCTATCCGCCGCGATCTGCGCGAAGCGTTCGTCCTGCATGCCGTTGAAGGTTTCCATCGCCTGGCCGCCGAACAGGTCGTTCTCGCCGCCGAGCTTGGCCGCGCGGGCGGCGCTCAGCATCTGGCGCACGAAGATCGCCTCGAACTGCTTCGCGGCCTGCTTGAGCTGCGCGCGGTCCGAAGGCGCCTGCGAGCCAGTGGCGAGGCCAGCGAGGGCCGCGGTGGGGGCGACGGTGCTCACAGGACCTCCATCTCGGCGCGCAGGGCGCCGGCCTGCTTCAAGGCCTGGAGAATCTCGACGAGGTCCGAGGGGCCCACGCCGAGCAGGTTCAGCGCATCGACCACCTTAGCGAGCGAGGCGCCGCCGCGGGTGTAGATCAGGTGGCTGCCCTCTTCCTCGCCGCTGACCTTGCTTTCCGGCGTCACCGTGGTCTGGCCGCGGCCGAAGGAATTGGGCTGGCTGACGTTGAGCTTTTCCTCGACCTTGAGGACGAGCTTGCCGTGGCTGATCGCGGCGGGCGCGAGGCGGACGGCGGAGTTGATGACCACCGTGCCGGTGCGGCTGTTGACGATGACCTTGGCGGGCGTTTCCGCGGGCACGATGTTGAGCATCTCGATCGCAGCCATCATCGAGGCGCGCGTATCGGTCTCCACCGGCAGGACGAGGGCGAGGCTGGCGCCATCTTCGATCCGGGCCGTGCCGGGATAGCGGGTGTTGATGGCGTCGCGCACGCGGGCGATGGTGAGGAAATCGGCCTGGTAGAGGTTCCAGCCCAGCACCGGATTGGCGTCGAAGCCGGTTGCGACCGCGCGTTCGACGCTGGCCCCTTCCGGCACGCGGCCGACCGTCGGCACGTTGACCGAGAGCTTGGAGCCGTCGCGGCCCGAAACGCCAAGGCCGCCCACGGCAAGATTGCCTTGGGCCATGGCGTAGATCTGGCCGTCCGCGCCGTAGAGTGGGGTGAGGATCAGCGCCCCGCCGCGCAGGGACTTGGCCTTGCCGATCGCCGAGACGGTGATGTCGATGTGCTGTCCAGGCTTGGCAAAGGCCGGCAGCTCGGCGGTGATCAGCACGGCAGCCGCGTTCTTGAGCCCCGGCGAGACACCCGGCGGCAGCTGGACGCCGAGCCGTCCGGCAGTGCCGCGCATGGCTTGCGTGAGGTATTCGAGGTTGTCGTCGCCGGTGCCGTCGAGGCCGACGACGATGCCGTAGCCGGTGAGCTGGTTGGAGCGCACGCCCTGGAAGGCGCCGAGATCGCGGACGCGTTCGGCGTGGGCCGGGGTGGCGGCGGGCGCAGCGACCAGGACCGCGGCGATGAGGAGGAGGAGATGCTTCAGCATGGCCCGGCCCTCAGAACGGCGTGATCATGTTGAAGAACCGGCTCAGCCAGCCCTCGCGGCCCGCGCGCGAGATCGCGCCGTTGCCGGCGTATTCCATCCGCGCATCGGCGACTTGGCTGGAACGCACGGTGTTCTGCGCGTCTATGTCGGACAGGCGCACGATCCCGGAGAACTGGATCCATTCCTGGCCCTGGCTCAGCAGCAAGCGCTTTTCTCCTTTGACCAGCGCCGTGCCGTTGGGGCGCACCTCGGCGATCGTCACGCCGACGGTGCCGCTGAACGAACTGGTCTGCGTGGCCGTGCCGTCTCCCTTGAACGACGACTGGCCCGAGGCTTTAAGGGCGTCGGGGTTGAGGAACGACAGCGGTCCGGCGCTGGGCGGGGTGAGCGAAAAGCCCCCGTTGCGGCTGGTCTTGGAGCCGGCTGACTTCGAGGTGGTGGTATTCTCCTCCAGCAGGATCGTCAGCGGATCGCCGACCCGGCGGGCGAGAGTCCCCTGGACCAGGCTGGCATAGCCGAGGCTCGCATCGAAGATCGCGCCGTTGGCCGGGCGCGCCGTGACGGGCGGCGGCGCGAGGGGCATGGTGGCGGCGAAGCCGGGCTGCGGCTCGGCGGCATGGCCCGGGGCGGCGAGCGCGAGGGCGCTTAGCGCCAGCCACGCAAGGGCCGGGGCCGGACGGCGGTGCCGGCGGCGCGGCGGCACGATGCCGAGCACGGCCGGCGCGGGGCCGGTGGCCATGGCGCGGGGAAGGGGGAGGTCGCGGGCGATCATCATGGCTTTCCCGATCACAGCGTCTGGTTCGCGTTCTTGAGCATCTCGTCGACGGCGGAGATCATCTTGGAGTTGATCTCGTAGGCGCGCTGGCACTCGATCATGTCGACCAGCTCCTCGACGACATTGACGTTGGAGGCTTCGAGAAAGCCCTGGCGGATATTGCCGCGGCCATTCTGGCCGGCGGGGCCGAGCTGGGCCTGGCCCGAGGCGGCGGTTTCGCCGAGAAAGTTGTCGCCCATGGCCTTGAGCCCGGCGGGGTTGGTGAAGCTGGCGACGGTGATCTGGCCGAGTTGGGTGGGCTCATTCTGCCCCGGCAGCTGGGCGGAGACCGAGCCGTCGGCGGAGATGGTGATCGAACTCGCGCCTTCCGGCACGGTGATCGCCGGCTGGAGCGGGTAGCCTTGGGCGGTCACCAGCTGGCCCTCGGCCGAGCGGCTGAAGTTGCCGGCGCGGGTATAGGCGAGCTGGCCGCCGGGCATCTGCACCTGGAAGTAGCCGTCGCCGTCGAGCGCCATGTCGAGCGCATTGCCGGTGGTCTGGAGCGTGCCCTGGGTATCGATCCGGCTGGTCGACTGCATGCCGACGCCGGTGCCGAGGTTGAGCCCGGTGGCATAGGCGGTTTCGGCCGAGCTCTGCTGGCCGGCCACGCGCGCGTCCTGGTAGGCAAGCGTGGCGAAGTTGGCGCGGTCGCGCTTGAAGCCGGTGGTGCCGACATTCGCCAGGTTGTTGGCGATGACGCGCATCCGCTGGTCCTGGGCTTCCAGGCCGGTGCGGGCGACGTTGAGGGCGGAACTGGGCATGGGATCTTACCTCTTTCAGGACAGGCGCATGAGCGCCGAGCCGCCTTCGTCCAATTCCTTGGCGGTGCTGATCAGCTTGGTGCGGATGTCGAACAGGCGCTGGGCCTCGACTATCTGGACGAGGACGTCGCTGGGCTTCACGTTGGACTGCTCCAGCGCGCCGGGGACGACCTTGGCTTCGAGATCGCCCGGGAGAACGCCGCCGCCGTAGACCCGGAATAGGCCGTCGAGGCCTTTCTCGAGGCGGGCGCCGGCGCGGCTGGCGAGCTTGATCCGGTCGATCTTGTTCGGCTGCGCATCGGGCGTTGCGGGATCGCGGACGAGCACGGATCCGTCCTCAGAGACGGCGACCTGGCCGCCCGGCGGGATCGAAATGGGCCCGTTGTCGCCGATCACCGGAGCCCCGTCGCCGTTGACGAGAACGCCCGAGGGGGAGACCGACAGGTCGCCGCGGCGCGTATAGGCTTCGGTGCCGTCGGCGGCCTGGACCGTGAGCAGCGACTGGCCGGTCATCGCCACGTCGAGCGGCTTGCCGGTCTGGGTCAGGGTGCCTTCGCTCATGTCCGCCCCGCGCACTTCGCTGTCCGACAGCGCGCGGACTTCCACGCCTTCGCCGTCCTTCACCGTCATCGGCGTGAACTGCAGCGTCTCGGCGCGGAAGCCGATGGTCTGGGCGTTCGCCATGTTGCTGGCGATCACCCGCTGGCGGACCATCGAGGCGTTGAGGCCGGAGAAGGCGGTGAAGATCAGGCGGTCCATGGCAGGGCTCCGTCAGTCCAGTTCATCAGGTGCGCAGGTTGATGATCGTCTGCGAGATCTGGCTGGCGGTATCGATCGCCTTGGCATTGGCCTGAAAATCCCGCTGGGCGGTGATCAGCCCGACCAGTTCCTCGGCGATGTCGACGTTCGAGCGTTCGAGCGTGCCGCTGAGCAGCTCGCCGTACTGGCCATTGCCGGGATTGCCGTAGGTGGCCGTGCCGGAGATGCCGGTGCTCACCCAGTTCGACGAGCCGACCTGCTTGAGGCCGTTGGGCGCGACGAAGCTGGCGAGGGCGACCTTGCCGACCACCGTGTTCGAGCCATCGGCGTAGGAAGCGGTGACATCGCCGTTGCTGGACACCGAGACGCCGGCGAATTCCGCGCCCGCCGCATTGGTCGAGGGGATCTGCGCCGAGCTGGTCGTCGCCGCAAAGCCGCCGCCGGCCGCGGCCGCGAAGATCTGCAGACGGTTGTCGGAACTGTCATGGATGTAGCCGGCGCCGTCCATCGTGAACGAGCCGTTGCGGGTGTAATAGGTCTGGCCGGTGGCGGCGTTGCTGGTGGCGAAGAAGCCGTCGCCGTTGATCGCGAGGTCGAGCGCCGAGCCCGTCTGCTCGATCGGGCCCAGCGCGAAGTTCTGCTGGATCGCCTCAACCGTGGCGCCCACGCCCTGGATCAGCTTGGGGTTGGTATAGGCCGTGCCGGCAACGATGTCGGAAAACTCCACGCGGCTCTTCTTGAAGCCGTTGGTCTCGCCGTTGGCGATGTTGTGCGAGATCACGTTGAGGCTGGTCTGGGCGTTCTTGAGCCCGTTGAGCGAAGTGTAGAAGGACATGGGTGGGCTCCTTTACGCGGCAGCGGCAGTGGTTGAGGCGGAAGTCGCGCCCTGCTGGGCCTTGGTGGCGGCCTCCTGGGCGGCGACGACGGCGTCGAGCTTGCTGGAGATCTCGGCCAGCCGCTTGTTCATTTCGGCCACGCCTTTGTTGGTGTCATTGGCCTGCGACAGCGAGGAGAACTGCGCCATCTGCGCCAGCATCTGGGTGTTGTCGGTCGGGTTGAACGGGTCCTGCTGCTGAAGCTGGGTGGTCATCAGCTTGAGGAAGTCCGCCGAGCCGAGCTGGCCGAGAGCGGTCTTGGTTCCGGTTGGGGTGGCCGTCGTCGAGACGGCATTGGTGGAGGCTACTGCGGTCATTTCATCCTCATCGTTTCGAGCATGAGCTGCTTGGCGGTGGAGAGCGCCTCGACCAGGTTCTGGTATTGGCGGGAGCTGTCGAGCATCTCGACCATCTCGGCGTTTTCATCGACCGGGGCGGTCCAGACGTCGCCGTTGGCATCGGCCAGCGGGTGGTTGGGATCGTGCTGGCGGATCGCCTTGGCCTGGCTCTGCCGGACGGCGCGCACGTCGACCGTGGCGAGGCCACTGGCCTGGTCGAGCGCGGTCTGGAAGACCGGGCGCAGCGGCTTGTAGGCGCCGGCCTCGCTGCCGGCGACGCTGCCAGCATTGGCCAGGTTCGACGCCGCCGCGTTCATCCGCACCAGCTGGGCGGAGAGGCCGCGCTGGGCCAGCGAGAACAGGGTGAGGGGTTGCCCGGGGCCGCTCACGGTCAGTCGCCCTTGAGCGCGCGGGTGATCGTCTCGACCCGGCCCTTGATGAATTGCAGCGTGGCCGAATAGCCGACCGCGTTCTCGGCGAAGGCGGTCTGCTCGGTCATCATCTCGACCGTGTTGCCGTCCATGCTGGGCATGGTCGGCACGCGGTAGCGCATGGCGCCGGCCGTGGCCTGCTCGTCGCTAGCGCCACTGGCGGCGGCCTTCAGAGCGGCGGCGAAATCGATGTCGCGGGCCTTGTAGCCGGGGGTGGCGGCATTGGCGATGTTGGAGGCGAGGATGCCCATGCGCTGCGAGCGCAGCGCCAGGGCCGTGCCGTGAATGCCGAACAGGGTCTCGTTCATCTCGTCCGTGTCCTTTCCGCAAGGGGCGGATGGGTGCGCGGTCGGATCAGCAAGGGGCGTGCCAAATTGAATTTGCGGGTAATCTGCCGTGCAATTGGCGGCGCGAAGGGCACGCGAGCGGCAAGAGCTTGCCGGATGCGGCAGGAATGCGCCGCTTGCCCCTGAATTCTGCCGGCCGCTGCCGTTCTTGGGGATGACGCGCTGTGCCAGTGCGCTCGGAACCCAGGATGCGGCGCGCCCCATGCAATTTCCCCTGTTCGACCCGACTGCCGCACTGATCGTAGCCGGGGGTACGCTGCTGGCGACGGTCCTGCGCTGCGGGCCGGGCGAGATCGCCATCGCCCTCCACGGGCTGAAGGCGGCGCTCGGCAGGGGCTACCGCGCCGATGACGGCAAGGCCGAACTGGCCGCGCCAGTCCGCGCGATCCGCGAGGATGGCCTGCTGCGCGCGCGGCCTGCTGATCATGTCGATCCCGCCTTTGCCGAGGCGACCGAGGCGCTGGTCCATGACCGTTCGCTGGCCTCGCTCCAGGCGGCGCTGGAGAAGCACAAGGTCCGCCGCGTGGCTGAGGCCGAGACTGCGGTGGGCGTGTTCGTTCAGGCCGCCGAGCTCGCGCCCGTGTTCGGCATGGCCGGCACGCTGGTGGCGCTGAGCCGGCTGGCCGCCACCGACCTATCGGCAGAAGGGGCGATCACCGCCGCGATCGCGCTGTCGGTGGTCACCACGCTCTATGGCATCCTGCTGGCGAACCTGCTGCTCGCGCCCATCGCCCGGCTGATCGAGCGGGCGGCGGCGCGTGAGGAGGCGGCGCGGCAGGAGGTGGTCGATTGGCTGGCGGCCCAGGTGGCCCAGGCCATGCCGCGGCGGAAAAGCGTGTCTGCCCAGCACCATGCGCTGGAGCAGGCCTATGGTAGCGAGGCCGCTTGATGCGCGGGAAAGCCTTGGGTCGGGCTGATGCCGGCTGGCAATATGCCCTGGCCGATCTCTCGCTGATCCTGTTCATGGTCTGCGCCCTCGCCCTGGCCCAGGCGCCGAAGGGCAAGCTCAAGGCCATGATCCAGCCGGCGCCCGAAAAGTCCCAGAGCGTGGCCCTTGCCGAGCCGACCGCTGTCTGGCGCGCGGGGCCGGGAATGCCGTCGCTCGCCGACTGGATCGCCGGGCAGACCGCCGATCCGCGCCAGCGGCTGACCATCGTCGCCCACTATCGCGAGGGCCGCGCGGCCGATGCCTTCGCCCGTGCCGATGCGGCCCTGCAAGGGGTGCGCAAGCTGCCTGCATCGGCGCGCATCGTGGTCGAACCCGGCGCCAGCGACGATCTCGGCGCAACGCTCACCTGGGACCTGGCCACCACGTGATGGCACGGGGCTTGCAAGCAGCCGGGCATGACCATCCAAGGTGACCCACGATGAAGCTGACCCCTGCCGCCCTCCTGCTCCCCGCCGCCTTCGTGTTGATGGCCCCGGCCCGCGCCCATGCCGCCGCCTTCACCGACCCGGCCATGATTGATGCCGAGGTGGCGCGCTTTACCGGCATGCCGCAGGGCACGACCGGCGGTGCGGCGCAGCCGGCCGACCGACGCCTGAAGCTGGCCTCCTGCGCCAATCCGCTGAGCCTTGGCTGGTATGCCGGGCGGCGCGATACGGTGCTGGTCCAGTGCCCCGATGCGGGCGGGTGGCGGTTGTTCGTGCCGGTGCTGCAGGGCGCGGCGGGCGGAGCCGAAGGCCCGGCGGTGCTGCGGGGAGAAGCGGTGACGATTGCCGTTTCCGGTCCCGGATTTTCGGTTTCCCAGCCGGGCGAGGCGATGGATGCCGGCCCTGTGGGCGGGTGGATCCGGGTGAAGACCGCCTCCGCCAGCGGCCAGCCGATGCGCGCGCAGATCGTGCGGCCGGGGCTGGTTTCGGTTTCGCTCGGCGAAGAATGAATCGTTTCCCGGCAGGACCTTGCCGGCAATTACGGCAAATTCCTGCCTGACCCCTTAAAGCCTGTCGCCCCGTGCCGTTCTACCGCTCGGAGAACTACGGAGCGGCACCATGCCCATCGACAAGAGCCAGTCCTTGTCCGTCGCCGGAGCGGCGGGTTTGCGCGCGGTCGGCCTGATCGACGCGCGGACCCTGCGCACTGCCGCCGGGGCCAAGGACAATGCCACCACCGCGGCCGGCGCCAGCGCCCAGGCAGCGACCTTCCAGCCGACCGAGGCGCTCGACCCCGGTCAGCCCCCGGTCGACGCCGATCGCGTTGCGCTGATCCGCAAGGCTATCGAGACCGGGGCCTACCCGATCATTCCCGCCAAGATTGCCGACGCGATGATCGCCGCCGGCCTGCTGCTGAGGGCTTCTGCATGAGCCAGAATTCGCTGCGAGACACCCTGCGGCAGATGGTTGCCGTCCTGCAGGATGAACGGCAGGCGCTTGCCGCGCTCGACCTCGACGCGATCATGGGGACGGCCGTCAACAAGTCCGGCCTGTGCGACGTTCTGGCCGGAACCGACGAGGGCGCGGTCGACGAGGAATGCCGCGGGCTGCTCGACGCGGCGCGGCGGCTCAACGAGGTAAACCGCCAGGTTCGCAACCTTATTGCGGCCAATGTCGCTCAGCGGCTCGATGCGATCGTCGGCTCGCCGGCGCTCTATCGCGCTTCCCCGGCCTATGCCTATGCGGGTGCGCGGGGCTAACCCAAGCCCCCGCCGACCCAATTTGGCACGACCCTTGCTGAACGGTCCCCGAAGCATTTTGCATTCGGGGATTTCGCTTGAGCGGACTTGCCATATCGGGAACCGACCAGACCCCATCGCCGCGGGCCGCCATCGCGCAGGCCGCGCAGGCGACCGGGGTCGACTTCGACTACCTGCTCGCCCAGGCGCGGCTCGAAAGCGGGCTCAACCCGCAGGCCCGCGCGGGCACTTCCAGCGCCACCGGGCTTTATCAGTTCCTCGGCGGGACTTGGCTCGACACGCTCAAGAAGCACGGGGCGGAGCATGGCCTCGGCTGGGCGGCCGAGGCGGCCTCCGATCCGTCGCGCCGGGCCGAGGTCATGGCGCTGCGCTATGATCCCAATGCCTCGGCGCTGATGGCGGCCGAGCTCGCCAGCGACAACCGCGCGGCGCTGAGCGGCACGCTTGGCCGCGAGCCCGACGGGGCCGAGCTCTACCTCGCCCACTTCCTCGGGCCGCAGGGCGCCGGGCAGATCCTGGCGGCCATGGCCAGCAACCCGGACCAGAGCGCAGCCGCGCTGCTCCCCGCCGCAGCGGGGGCCAACCGGGCGATCTTCTATGGCGCCGGCGGTGCGCCGCGCTCGGTGAGCGAGGTTGTCGGCCTGGTCCGCGCGCGCTTTGCCGCGGCATCGGGGCAGGGCGACGTGCCGGGCGACTTTGCCATGTCCGTTCCTGCCGCCGCCGCAGCAGCGCCGACCGGCGGGCCGGTTGCCCGCGAATTCCAGTCCCTCGCCGCCGCGCCCGATGCGGCGCCGCGCCAGTCCATGGCCGAAACCCTGCGCCAGGCCTTTGCGCTTGGCGGACCGGGGGAGGGGGCAGTCCCCGCCCATGTCCGCAACGCTTATGGCCGCCTCGCGGCGCTGGGGCTCTGAACCATGCCGAAGTTCAATGTCTCCGCCATGGCGCTGCCCGCCGCGATCATGATGCTGATCGGGCTGATGGTCGTCCCCGTGCCGACCGTGCTGCTCGACGTGTTCTTCGTTCTCAACATCGCGCTCTCCGTGGCCGTGCTGATGGCGGCG
>Ga0207667_10005094_pt1 | contig 16049 bp, 16 predicted proteins | sample KBSCornC52_FD_184301 | JGI IMG/M metagenome (GOLD analysis project Ga0207667, IMG submission 184301) | Corn rhizosphere microbial communities from Kellogg Biological Station, Michigan, USA - KBS Corn C5-2 (SPAdes) (version 2) | ecosystem: Host-associated > Plants > Roots > Rhizosphere > Soil ... | reverse complement strand
CCCTGCACGCGCTGTTTCTGGCCGGACTGGATGGTCAGAAGACCGGACACGGGATCGACCAGGGCCGCGTTGGCTTTGTCGACTTTGAACACCGAGCCCGCAAGGCCGAGCGCGCCGTCGAACAAGGCGTATTTGGCGCCCAGTTCAAAAGCCTCGCTCTTTTCCGGATCGAGCCCCTGATTGGTCGTGGTGATGGGGGTTGGCGCACCCACCACCGAGGTGCCTTGCGGCACCGCCGACTTGCCATAGGAGAAATAAACCGTCGTGTACCGGTCCGGCTCCCACACCAGGCTGGTGCGGGGATTGACGATGGTCGACGGCGATTTGGCGACCGTGGTAACGGGCGCCACGGTCGCGCTTCCCACCGTGGTCGCCGAATAGGTCGCGTTATAGCGGTCGACGCGCACGCCCGCGATCAACGAAAGCTCGTCGGTGAACCACAGCCGGTCGGTGGCGAAAAAGGCCAGGTCCGTGGCGCGGCCGCTGGAATTGACCACCGTCGTCGCCGTGGCGTTCGTGTTGGCCACATTCGCCGGCGTCGGCAGCACCACCGTATAAAAGGGCGGCGGATTGGGATCGGGATTATAAAGGCTGCGGCCGATATTGGCGCGCGAGCGGCTGTGATCGTTCAGTGTATAAGTGAACTGTGCCGTGGTCGGCAGATTATAGGCATAAATCGTCCGGTCGGCATTCTGATAGGAAACATCCAGCCCTGTGATGAACTGGTTGCGCATGCCGCCCACTCGGAAATTGGCGTTGGCGGTGAAGACATCCTGCACGCCCCAGCTGTTCTGCTGATAGGGGCCGCCGCCGCCGATGCCGGCCAGGGTGGCGGTGGGGTTGGGGCCGAACAGCGAACCGGCGCAATTGTTGGTGGCGGCGGTGGTGTCGCAGCGGTCGATGGTGGTGTACTGGAAATAGCGAGAATAGGCCGCCCCACGGATATCGTTTTCGACCGTCAGCCAATCCGTGGCAACATGGGTGAGCCTGGCGGTGAAGATGTCGGCGTCATTGCGATCGGTATCGGTGCTGTAGCCCAGATAATTGCTGCGGGGCACGCCATACTCGCTCACCGGAAGCGCGATCACGCTGCTCGGCTGCACCGCGACCGGCAGTCCGTAATCGGGCCGGTTGTTGGTGTGCTGGTGGATGTAGGACGCGGTGAATACCGTATCGGTCCCGAGGCCCAGCGCGATCGAAGGCGCGATGCCCCAGCGATGCGAATGGGTGAGATCGCGGTCCACGACGCCCGTATCGGTCAGCATCAGGTTGAGGCGCACCGCCGCCGTGTCGGAAAGCTGATAATTGAGATCGGCGGTGCCGCGGAAATGATCGCCATTGCCGCCTTCCAGGTGCGCGATAATGCTGTCGGCCAGGAACGGGGTCTTTGAAATGGTATTGATCGCCCCGCCAGTGGTGCCGCGGCCGAACATCAGGCCGGACGGGCCTTTCAGGACTTGCACTTCTTCATAGTTGAAACTGTCGCGGGTATAGGCCGCGAAATCGCGCAATCCGTCGAGATAGACATCGTCTTTGGCATCGAAGCCGCGAATCTTGAACTGATCGCCGGCAAGCGTGCCGCCCTCGCCGATGGCGATGGTGATGCCCGGCACATTGCGCAAGGCATCGCCCAAGGTGGTGGTGGCCTGCTGCTTCATGGTCTCGCCCGTGACCACGGTGACGGCCTGGGGCGTATCCTGGATGCTCTCGCTGGGCATGTTGGATACCGGCGGCGCGTGATTGAGCGCATTTTTGTCGGTGTCGCTCTGCACGGTGACCGGGCCCAGCGAGACCGGGCCGGAATTGTCCTGCGCCTGGGCCGGAACGATCGTCAGCGCCAAAGCGCCCAGCGAGGCGCCGGCCAGCGCTCGCTTCCTGATCAAATTCAAATGGTCGAACATGAAATTCCCCTTCGGAGTCAGCATGGGTTTCGGTTGAACCTGGCTGGCGTCCGTCCGCCGAAGAGGCAGCGGGGCTGGCTTGGCATGGTCGGCATGCGATCCCTTCATTTGGTCAGGATCAGCTTGCCGTTGCTGGTGAGCCGAAGACGGTATTCGGTGCCGTCATGCACCAGGACCGCTTCGCGGCCGCCGCCCATCAAGTCCGTGACCGGAACCCGGGGCAGCAGGCCGGCGTTGGATGTGGCCGCTTTGCGAACGTCCATGTCGCCGCCAGCCTTCATCGCACCCTCTCATTTTGCGGGTGGACCGTATAAATCGGCGGGACGACTTGCAAGTGCTTTTCAGAGTCATTCGCAAATAATGGTCGAAATGACGCGATCCGTCACAACCATATGATTTAGCTGTGTTATTTCTTCTAAAGTCGCGACGAATGGGCCGCGACGGTGGCGGGAATTGCCGCGAGCTCCAGCAGGAGCGGGTGATGGTCGGAAGGTCCCCTCTCCAGGACTTCGCCCTTCAGGCAGCGCACATCGCGGGTAATGCAGCGGTCGAGGCGCAGAGAGACAATGTTGCTGGCTTTATGGGTGCGCTGGCGCGGCCCCACATCGCGGAACTCCGGCACCCGGATTGGGCCTACCGCGTTGAAGTCGCCCATGATCACGGCGGGTCCTTCCAAGGCATAGGCGATGTGATGCAGCTGGAACCGGTTGAGGAACTGGCCATGCGACAGATGCACATTGGCAAAGCAGATGCCCTGAAATTTCACGATCTGCGCGATGCGGGGCGGCACACGGCCCGGCAGCACCGAGGCGGGCAATCGCAGCGCCGATGTGCTGGGAAACGGATGCGGGCTCCAGGCCGCAAGCCCATAGATCCGCTTCTGCATGGGATGGCGGAAAAAATGCCCGCCCACCAGGGACGGAAGCGCGGCGATTTCTTCGGTCGCTTCCTGCAGCAAGAGCAGGTCCGGGCGATAGGCGCGCACAAGCTTCGCCACATCCTCGGCTTCGGCGCCGATACGTCGCAGCAGATTCCAGCTTGCAACGCGGAAGCTGCCGGAAACTTCGCCTGGTCCGGGATGTTCTTTGTCCGCGGTCATGGCTGCCCGCCACATGGAGAAAACCCGGTTCTTAATTGATGACGAAGGTGATTTTTTCAAGGCAAACTCTGGTTTTGCGCCTGGAAGATAACGGCACGGAGTTCACATGTTTCCCATCGCCGCATCCTGGCCGATCCAGGTGATAGAGACGGTGCTTGCCATTGTCTATCCGCTCTCGGCGATCCTGGTCACAATCGATGTCCTTCTCAAGAAAAGCGATGTGCGCGCGGCTTTGGGATGGATCGCCGCCGCCTGGCTTTCCCCGATTTTTGGCGCGCTCCTTTACTATCTGTTTGGCATCAACCGGGTGACCCGCCGGGCCTTGAAATTAAGGCGGTTCGAGGATCACCAGGGCCGGCGCAAGCCGGACGGGCAAAAGCCGGTTGCAAGCCCCAATGTCGCCACCCTGGCCGAAGTCGGCCGACGGGTCACCGAAAGCGAGCTTGTCGCGGGCAACGCAATCGCGGTGTTCCAGGGCGGCGATGCGGCCTATGACGCGATGCTGAGGGCCATTGGCGAGGCCAGGCACTCTGTCGCCATGGCGTCCTATATTTATCGCGACGACGCGGCGGGGCGCGCTTTCTCCGACGCATTGATCGCCGCCCATCAGCGGGGCGTCGAAGTCCGCGTGCTTCTGGACAGTGTCGGCATCGGATATTTTTTTCCCGCCGCGCTCAGCCGGCTGAAAAAGGCGGGCGTCTTCGCGCGGCGGTTCCTGCATACCTGGGTGCCGTGGCGCATGCCGTTCCTCAATATGCGCAATCATCGCAAGTTTCTGATTGTGGACGGAACACGCGCCTTCACCGGAGGCATGAATATCGCGGCGGAACATGCCCATCGTTTCAACCGGGGCGCCTATATCGACGACATTCATTTCCAGGTCGACGGGCCGGTGGTGCGTTCGCTGATGGAAGCATTCGCGCTCGACTGGACTTTCACCACCGAAGAGGTCTTGGACCAGGATTATTGGTGGCCGCCCATTCCCGAACAAGGAACGGTACAGGCGCGCGGATTGCGGTCCGGACCGGATGCGGACATCTACAAGATCGAAATGCTGGCCGGTGCGGCGCTGACCCTTGCCAAGAAACGCGTGCGCATCGTCACGCCCTATTTTCTGCCCGACCAGCGGCTGCAATTCGCCATCGCCCAGGCCTGCGCGCGCGGCGTGGAGGTCGATATCCTGCTGCCGCGCGTCAGTGACCATATCTATATGGAATGGGCGATGCTGGGGAATCTGCGCTTCTTCAACCACATCCCGGCCACCATCTATCTGAGCGATCCGCCTTTCGATCATTCCAAATTGATGACGATGGACGGCGAATGGTCGCTGATCGGCAGCTCGAACTGGGACACGCGCAGTTTCCGGCTGAACTTCGAATATGACCTGGAATGTTATGATCCCGGCTTGACCGGCGCGCTCGACGCCATCATCGATGCCAAAATCGCCCGCGCTCACAGGCTGGATTGCGCGAGGCTGGCGTCCAAGCCCGTGCTCTATCGCTTGCGCGATGCCGCCGCGCGGCTGTTGATGCCTTATCTCTGACGGAGTCCTTTAAACGCAATGGGCAACAAAAAAGGCCGCCCGGAGGCGGCCTTTTCCGAAGTCTATGTCTTTGCCGAATTCAGGCGGTGATCGCGAGACCGCGCGCCTGGCGGCGGCGCATCGTCAGACCGATGACACCAAAGCCCAGGAACAACATCGCCCAAGTGCTCGGCTCCGGAACGGCCGAAGCAAAGCTGAGATTGTCGAGCGCGAAGTCGTTGCCGCTGGCGACATGGATGTCGTTGATCGCGCGCAGGCTGATCGTGCCGGTGGCGCCCGCCGTGTAGAGCGCGCTCAGCGACGTCAACACGCCCGCGTCACCCGGGGGAGTGGTGGTGTGGCTGACCAGATCGGTCCAGGTAACGCCATCCGTGCTGACCTGGAAGATGATCGAAGACGGCGAGTTCGAACCGTGGAAGGCGTCATTGCAGCAGACATTCATCACGTCTGCCCCAAAATTATACTTGCCGCCGGAGATCACATTGATCGCGCTTTCCTGCCAGATGGTCAGGTTGCCGGAGGTCGCGCCGTTGGCGATCAGCATCGGGTTGGTGCCCGGGATATCGACCCAGAAGCCATGCACGCTGAACGGGTTGGCCGCGATGGTGATGTTGCCTTCCGGGAACATTACATTCGGCGCGGGGGCGACGATATTGTAGTCAGTGGAGAAGCCGGAGAAGCCGGCGCTGAAATCACCATTGGTGATGAGGTTTGTCGCCGCAGAGGCGATTGACGGCGCCATCGCGAAAGCAGCGACGACGGCGGACAGAATAATCTTGCGGGAAAGCATCGGCGATATCCCTCTCAGTAAATCCGACTCGGTTCTATCGGATCGGGTTAGTAGCGGTCTAGTGGTGAAAGTCCTTGTTAACCATGAATTTTTCAAGACTTCCGGTTGTAAAGCAAGCACTTAAGGCGCTTTCCGGGTTCCCATACCGGGTTATCCGTATGAATATTCAATCAAAACCCGAAAACTTCCGTTGCTTCTTTTTCGCAAATCGGGGGCCGGAAAACCGGACTCCGCTGAGCGCTAGATAAACGCCCTGCCCCATCGGAAGGATCCAAAATCGCAGGGGCAGTTTTGGGCCAAAAATCGCAAAAAAGCCGGCGGCGGAACGCCCGCGCCAGCCGTGACCCAGGCCGGACCAGCCCAGGTCCGACCAGCTTCGTCACCCGGTCTTCCATGCTATGATGCCATCCGGCATCTGCGAGGGGGCAGGATTGGCACTGACGTTCGATTCGATCGCGGTTTTCGATCCGGCGTCGCAGGGTGTGAAATTCGCAGGCCGGCACGTCGATCCGACAGGCACAGAGCGTTTCGTCATCTGCCTGGTTTCCGGCGAGGCGCTGAGAGCGCGCTTCCAACTTGAGGATCCTTCGCCCGACCAGCTTCTCGCCGCCTATAGCGAAATCAAGAATGATATCCACCGCGTGGCGGCCAGGCGCTTCGCGGCCGGCGAGAAACGGCCCTCCATATCCGCTGAGGATTTGCTCTAAGCGCAGCCATCGATCCTTCGGACATTTTTTCGACCAAAACCATCGCGAGGCTGGAGCCGCAGCGGATTGCGAAAGAAAGCCCCGCTCTCTAAAACTTGGACGTTCAAATAACGGAGCGCCGATGCGCATACTGATTACCGGCGGGGCGGGATTTATCGGATCCTGCGTGATCCGCCATTGCCTGCGCCACACCGCGCACCAGATCGTCAATCTCGACAAGCTGACCTACGCCTCCGACCTTCGCAGCCTGGACGAGGTCCTGCCCAGCGACCGATATGTGTTCGAGCAGGCCGATGTCGCGGACCGCGCCCGGCTGGATCGCATTTTTGCCCAGCATCAGCCCGATGCGGTGATGCATCTGGCGGCGGAATCCCATGTCGACCGCTCGATCGACGGACCGGCCGCCTTCATCCATACCAATATCGTGGGGACTTACACGCTGCTGGAAGCGGCGCGGGCCTATTACAATGGGCTCACACCCGACCGCAAAGCGCTTTTCCGCTTCCACCATGTTTCCACCGACGAAGTGTTCGGATCGCTTGCAGATGATGGCCTGTTCACCGAAACCTCGCCTTACGCGCCCAACTCTCCCTATTCCGCCAGCAAGGCGTCGTCCGACATGCTGGTCAGGGCGTGGCACCACACCTACGGCCTTCCCGTCCTCACCAGCAATTGCTCGAACAATTACGGGCCTTATCAATTTCCGGAAAAGCTCATCCCCGTGGTGATCCTGGCTGCACTGGGCGGACAACCGATTCCGGTTTACGGAAACGGAACCAATGTCCGCGACTGGCTGTTTGTCGAAGACCATGCCCGCGCACTGGTGCGAATCCTGGAAGCGGGCCGGGTGGGCGAAACCTATAACGTCGGCGGGCGCAACGAATTGCGCAATATCGAACTGGTCCGACTTCTCTGCAGCGCGCTGGACGAGCTTCTGCCGGACAGCCCGCATTGCCGACACGAGCAGCTCATCACCTTCGTCACCGACCGGCCGGGGCACGACCTGCGCTATGCGATCGACGCTTCCAAGATCGAGCGTGAGTTGGGCTGGGAGCCCGAAACAAGCGCCGAACAAGGCATCCGCAGCACCGTGGCCTGGTATCTCAAGAACCGCTGGTGGTGGCAACCGATCCGGGAAAAGGGCACATCCGGGGACCGCTTGGGCCTGGCCGCAAAAGCGCCTGCCGGCGCGGCTGCGGGCTGATCATGGTCGGCATCGAGCGTCTTTCCATTCCCGGCCCGCTGGTGGTCCAAACGCGGCGATTTGAGGATAGCCGGGGCTTCTTCTGCGAGACCTACAATGCCCGCGCTTTTGCGGAAGCGGGAATCCATTCGGTCTTTGTGCAGGACAATCATTCCCTGTCGCGGGACAAAGGCACCGTGCGGGGCCTGCATTTCCAGCGTCCGCCCCATGCGCAGGAAAAACTCATCCGCGTCGCCAAGGGCCGCATCCTGGACGTGGCGCTGGATATCCGCAAAGGCTCGCCCACCCATGGCCAGCATGTCGCCGTGGAGCTGAATGACGCCGATGGCCGCCAGCTTTACGTGCCGACGGGCTTCGCGCATGGATTCTGCACCTTGGAGCCCGACACCGAGGTCATCTACAAGGTCACCGATTTCTGGACGCCGGACTGCGAGCAAGGGGTGCTCTGGAACGATCCTATGCTGAAGATTGCCTGGCCGGGTTTTGCCGGCGCGCAGCTTGCCGCCAAGGACGTTGTGCTACCCCCGCTGAGCGCGCTGGAGAGTCCCTTCACGCAGGATCGCGCGTGACCGGCGTCTTGAACATTCTTCAGTTCGGGCGAAGCGGTCAGTTGGGGACCGAGCTGGTCGCGCTGCTGTCCAAGGATGCCGATATCCACCTCACGGCTCTTGGTCGCGCCGAAGCGGACTTTACCGACCCGCCCGGAATAGAGAGCGCCGTCCTCGCGGCCGGCAAGCTCGATCTGGTCATCAACGCGGCGGCCTATACCGCGGTGGACCGGGCCGAGCAGGAAGAAGCGCTCGCCTATCGAGTGAATGCGGAGGCCGTGGATGCCCTGGCGCGGGGCTGCGCGGCGCGCGGCGTGCCCCTGATCCATGTTTCGACGGATTATGTTTACGACGGCGCCAAGCCGGGCCCTTACGTGGAAAGCGATCCCACCGGCCCTCTCAATGCGTATGGCCGCACCAAGCTCGCCGGTGAAGACCGCGTCCGGGACCGTCTTCCAGCGCATGTGATCCTGCGGACATCTTGGGTCTATAGCGCGTGGGGCCGCAACTTCATGACCACCATGCTGAGGCTGGGCGCCGAGCGCGACGAAGTCCGGGTGGTCGATGATCAATATGGCGCCCCCACATCCGCCCGGGACCTGGCCGAAGCAATCGGCCAGATCGCGCGGCAGATCACGGGACCGGCACCGCAGTTCGGGACCTATCACTACGCCGATGCAGGCGAGACGAGCTGGCACGGCTTCGCGGCCGAGATATTCCGGCAGGCCGGCCTGAAAGCCCGCGCAGTCCCCATCCCTGCCGCCGAATATCCCACCCCGGCCAAGCGACCGGCCAATTCCCGGCTGGACGCCGGAAAAATTTCCCGGATATTCGGCATTCATCCGCCGGCATGGCAGACGTCGCTGGCCAAAGTGCTCGCCGGCATGGAGGAGACGCGCAAATGAAAGGCATCATACTGGCGGGCGGTTCGGGGACGCGCCTGCATCCGGTCACGCTTTCCACCTCCAAACAGCTTCTGCCGATCTACGACAAGCCGATGATCTATTATCCGCTGTCGACCTTGATGCTGGCAGGAATCCGCGAAATCCTCATCATCACCACGCCCGAAGATCTCTCCGCATTCAAACGTCTGCTGGGCGATGGCGCAAAATGGGGCATGGCCCTGTCCTACGCGGTTCAGCCCAAGCCCGAGGGATTGGCGCAGGCCTATATCATCGGCGAAGAATTTGTCGGCGGCGGGCCCAGTGCCCTGATCCTGGGCGACAATCTTTATTTCGGTCACGGCCTGCCCGAGCATCTCATCCGCGCCGCCAACCGGCCCAAAGGCGCGACGGTGTTCGGCTACCGGGTCAAGGATCCCGAGCGCTATGGCGTTGTGGAATTCGGCGATGACGGCCGCGCCATCTCCATCGAGGAGAAGCCGAAACATCCCAAATCGAATTACGCCGTGACGGGGCTTTATTTTTACGACGGCCGGGCCTCGGCTTTCGCCAAATCGTTAAAGCCCTCCCCACGCGGCGAATTGGAGATCACCGCGCTCAACAATCTCTATCTGGAGCGCAATGAATTGGTGGTCGAGATTCTGGGCCGCGGGCATGCCTGGCTCGATACGGGAACTCACGACTCTCTTCTTCAAGCCGGCGAGTTCGTCCGCACGGTGGAGGCCCGCCAGGGATTGAAGGTGGGGAGCCCCGAAGAGGTGGCCTATCAGATGGGCTTCATCGACCGGCAGGCCCTCAAGGACCTGGGCATGGCGCTGGAGAAGACCGGCTATGGCCAATACCTTCTCGATGTCGCCGCTGTCGGCCGGCCCGGATCGCGATAGGCCTCCCCGCCCCCGGCCATGGAAGTGCCGTATTTCTCCAAATACTGGCCCGGACATGCTCAAAGGGGAATTCGAAACGATCGGGAGAACCAATTCGCGGATGGCGCGTTGTGTCGAAGCTGCGCTAATCGCCGTGCGGAATTGAACGATTATGAATATCCGCTTTTCACGAAACCATCATGGTCGGCCTCATGGTTAACTATATAAACTCCTGTTCTTTTCCGACCCGCGAAACCACTATATGGTGCAGCGCCAAGAAAGCTTTTGTCGCCAATTCTCCCAAGCGCCCAACCGGCTGATCGGCCGAATGCCGAAGACCTAATTCTCGTTTTTTGGGGTTTGAATGCCGGACGTGATTCAACAGATCAACTGGGCAGGCCAGAGTCCGGCCGAAGAGCTTAACGGGGTCAGCATTTCCTCCGCACCGGCATCCTTTTATGAAGGCGCACTTCGCATCCGCCAATCCGCCGCCAAACGCATCCTCGACTTTGTGGGAGCAGCGATCGGCTTTTGCGTCCTTCTTCCCTTTCTGGCGCTGATCGCGCTGGCCATCGCCGCCGAGAGCCGGGGACCAATCCTGTTCCGCCAGCGGCGTTCTGGACGGGACGGCAAGATCTTCGTCATCTATAAGTTCCGCACCATGCACGTCCTGGAGGACGGCAACGATATCGTGCAGGCCACGCGCAATGATGGCCGCACCACCATGGTGGGCCGCTTCCTGCGCCGCTCCAGCATCGACGAACTTCCCCAGCTGCTGAACGTGCTCAAAGGCGAGATGTCGCTGGTGGGACCGCGTCCGCACGCCGTGGCGCACGATCAATATTATTCGCAGACCGTCCCCGCCTATGACCTGCGTTTCTTCAGCAAGCCTGGCATCACGGGCCTGGCGCAAGTCCGCGGCTTCCGCGGCGAAGTGCGCGACATCCATCACATGGAAGAACGGATCGCCTGCGATCTCGAATATATCGAGACCTGGTCGCTGGCGATGGATGTGCGCATCCTGTTCCTGACCGCGGTCAGCGCGCCGTTCCACCGCACCGCCTATTGATCCCAGTCAATTGAGTCACGAACAGCCGCGGCCTTCAGGGCCGGCGGCGTGCGATTGTTTGCGGGGAAGTTGAAGCGGTCCTAGCTGCGGACGGTCTGCTCGACCGGAACACTTTCCAATTGGTCCGGATCAGACGCGGCGTCCAAGGTCTTGCCGTCGCCGATATGGGTGCTGAGCAGCCAGAGATACGGCGCGATGCTGTCTTCCACGAAGCGATAGATCACCGAATCCTCGGACGGCATTTCGATCAGAAGATCGCTGGCGACCAGCTGTGCGATCAGTTCCTCGCAGCGGCGGATGGTGTCCGAATTGGCCATGGCGGTGCGGATGTCTTCCTTGCGGAAGCTGCCGCCGCCCAAAAGCGCCGTGCCGGCCAGGGCACCCAGCGCCCTTGTCTGGCCTTCGCGCACGGTCTTCCAGAGCAGGCCCTGGCAGCGATTGGAAAGCCTGGCCTTGAATTCGCGCACCGCCAGCTTGATCGCGGCGGCGGCATTCTCGCCCGTCACATTCGAGCGTCCCGCCTCCAGCGCGTACAGAGCGGCATTGAGGCTGATCAGGCTGGCGATATAGGGCGAGCCATGCGCGGCCACCACGATGGCGCGGGTCGCATTCTCGTCGAAACGCACTCCGCCCAGTTCCTCGCCATTCTTGATCAGAAGGCGGATTTCCGAGACCGTCATCCAGGGCACCTGCAGCGCGTAGATATTGCGCTGGATGGACGGGGTATGCTCGATCAGCTCCACCAGATTGGCGGCGACGCCGGCGATCACAAGCTGGACCCGCACCAGGCGGTCGGATAGATTCTTGATCAGCTCGGCGACGTCGCGGCGGAAAAGCGCGGACTCGCTGCGATCGAATTCATCCAGCACGATGACGACGCGCGTGCCCACGATCTTGGCCAGGAAATCGCTGGCGATGCGGGCGGAGATGGGCGTATCCGGCAGGATGTCGGCCAGGGTCTGACCCTTTTCAACTTCCTCCGAGGTCGGTCCCACCGTGCTGTGAAACAGCATGGGAATGCTGGCGGCGACGGTGCGGAAAACTTCGTCGAAATTGGAATCCGACCCGCAGGACACATAGACCACAAGGTAACGCGCATCGCGCGCCGCCTGGGCCAGCACATGCAGGACGGAGGTCTTGCCCAAGCCTCGCGAGCCATAAAGCACCGTATGCAGGCGCTGCTCTTCGATGGCGCGAATGAGGTGGGTGAGGATTTCGGTGCGGCCGGCGAAGCGCTTCCTGTCGCCCACGGGCTGGGAGGGCGTGAAAGCTTCCAAAAGCTTCATGCGCGCCCGAGCCGAAGCGTCGATCGCGAGGGGATTCACATGGTCGTTGGCATTGGCCCGAAAGCGCGGAAAGGGTTCGTTTTTGGGCGCGGAAGCACGCGGCGGGACCGGCGCCGGGGCCGCCAGCCGGCCCGATACCGGCTCGGGGCGTTCCGTAAGCGCGGAGTCGGGCTTATTCCAGGGCGCCAAACGGCCCAATCTCTCGAAGAACGTCATAGCAGCACTTTATCCATTTTTGCACTGCACCATGCTGGTTCGCACTGCCATGTCGAAGACCAAAGATACCAAGCCTTGATTAAGAAAACCTAGGATTTTTGGCTCGGCAATTCTAATTGATAGTCATAAAGTTAATATGATCGGCCCGAACAGTGTTTGGCTGCATTTCCCGGGACCCGGTCAGCCCGATTGTCTAACGCATCTATGGCAAAAAAGTGCCGGATCCGGAACGATCTCATGCCCCTCGTCCCACCAGCAGGCCCACGGCATTGAACATGCGCCAAAAGCGCAACCGGTAGAGGATGGCGAGCGCGCCGCATCTTTGCCTCAAGCCCACGATGCGCCGCGATCGGAGCGCCTTGCCGGAATGGACCACCGCCGATAGGGGCAAGGCCAGGGTCCTGAGCAGCCATTTGATCCGGCCGTGACGTTCCCGGCTCGCCAGGGCATAGGTCTCCGCATTGATGCGAACCCATTTGTGCCGAAGCTCGCTCCAGGTGCGCCGGGCCGGATGGCCCACCAGGGCGTCGGGGGCATAGCCGAGACGGTAGTTGAGCGCGACGGCGCGGCGGGACCAATCGACATCCTCCGAAACGCCCGTGCCGAAGCCGTTCACGGCCTCGAACACGGCGCGTGGACAAAAAAGATTGCCGGACGGAGCAAAACCTTTTTTCAGGACATAGCTTTCGGCATCGAAGGCAAAGACCCGCTCAAAGGCTTCGGTGGCGCTCATGCCCTCGGCGCCCCGCGTCAGCACTTCGATGCCCCCGCCGGCGAAATCGCATCGCGACAGGGCCGCGACGCCGCTTTCCAGCCAGCGTTCATGCGGCACGCAATCCGAATCGATGAAGGCCAGTATCTCTCCGCTTGAGGCCGCGGCGCCTCCATTGCGGGCAGGCCCCGCCCCTCTTTGGCGCACCGTCACCAGCCGCGCGCGGCCTCCGATAACCTCCGCAACGGCCGCTTCGCCTTGCGGCGAGCCATTGTCCGCCACCACGATCTCGGTATTTTCGGCCGGGAAAGTCTGGCGCGCCAATCCGGCCAGGCACAGCTCCAAAGACGCCAGATCGTTATAGTGAGGAATAATCACGCTGACTTTCATGGGCGGGAGAGCATGCTCTTGTCGTGTGGCCAGAGGACCGGGATATGGTAACGTCATGCCGGCGTCACGCAATTCTCAAAACGCCTCCAACAGACATTCCAGCCCCGGAATCCGGATCTATGCAAACCATCTTTGACTGGGTCACCATGGCTGTCTTCTCCGGCCTGGTCGTGCTCTTTCTCAATCGTTCGATGGCGCCCGAGGAGAAGCAGGACAATATCTATCATTATGGTCCTCCGGCCCTGGGCTGCGCCGTCGCCAATTATCTGGGCAATCACGACTGGCGCGTGGCGGCGATCGCCCTGATCATTGCGGTGGTGGGCTATATCCTGTTTTTCCTGCAACCCTTCGCAAAACGCTGACAGCGCGCCAACGCTGCATAGCTTTCCAGAAAATTTTCTAGGCGCCGATCGTCATCAGCGAAGATGCGCGCTGGGTTCCGATCAGTGCCTTTCGCTCTTTTGCGGCCACATGCATGACCAGATTTGGGACAAACCGTTCCATGATGGCGAGCGAGGCCGCCTTGTCGGACCCGATGACGGAAAAGCGGGCCAGGAGCCCGTCCGGTATGAAGCGGTGCATGGCGGTGCGAAGCCGTTCCACTCTTTGTTCGGCCACGGTGGTGGGAAAGGCCTCGCCCAGGCGGGTCCAGTACAGGATGGTTTCGTCGCGGTCATTGGACGTGGCGATCAACCGGCGGCAGGGCACCGTCACGCCCTTGGGAAGATTGAGCGTAAGGGGCGTATTTTCCTGGATGGCGAAGCCGAATGCCGGATAGCAGACTTCCGGACGATGCAGTTGCAATTCATTGCTTTCGACATCGCCATGGGCCATCAGCATGATCACCTGGTCGCCGGTCGATTGCTGATGGTAGATCCGGCCCACGGTCTCGCCGTAAAGGCGCGCCGCCAGGCTATCGGGTGTTTCCGGCGCCACCAGATCGCTGACATCCCGGGACGACCAGCCCTCGAGTTTGGCGGGCAGGATCTCGTTGAGCTTCTTGCCGCCTTCCATCAGGGTGGTGCGGCGGCGGGGCTTGAGCGCATAAGCGGCGCCCGAACCCAGGCAACACGCAGCCCCAATCAGAAAATCGCGCCGCGCGATCATGCTGTCCGCCGTCCTGAGATGGGAAGGATTCGCGACAGCGCCGCATCCACCGCGAACATCAGGATGAGCGCGGTGGCGAAGACAAAAACGCCGGCCAACATGTGCAGGAAACCTTGGGCCACATCGTCGCCCGCGTAATAAGTGAGAAGGATGAGGATCACGATCCGGATGATGTTGGCCAGGATCGCGATGGGAACCGACAGGACGCCCAAAATCAGCGAATACCACCAGGAGCCGCCGCGCATCAGATAGATATAGAAAAGACTGATCGCCAGAAGGCCGAAGATGGAATTCATCCCCGAACAGGCGTCCTCCACCAGAAGCTGGTACTGCGCCACGTAAATGACTACGCCTTCATGGGCGACGGGAATGCCGAAGGGTTGCAATATTTCGGTCGCGGCGGTGGAAACAAATTGCTTGAGCGGAAAAGTCAGCCGGTCCAGCCACATGCGCGGCGGCGGCACCGCGAACAGCAGATAGAAGAATATGAACCAGTTGCGGATGATCGCGCGGGCGCCGAATTTGGAATAGAAGATCGCGAACCCGACGCCATAAAGGCCCGCCGCGCTCAAGGTGATCAGGTCGAAGGCCTGTCCGGTCACATAGAAAAGCAGCGCGAACCCCAGCAGCAGCCCGACCGCCCAGCCTTTTCCCGGCACGCCTTCCTTGCGGATAGCGGGCCATTGCAGCCACAAAAGCCAGGCCGCGGTGGCCAGGATGAGCGGGCCATGGGCCCCCTCCTCGCGCGACCAATTGTTGGTCGCCAGGATCAGGAATGTGGGGATCGCCACCGCAGCGGCGCCGACGAGCAACGGCCAGGATGACGCCAAAGCGCCGAAGGTCGCTTCGCGGGGCGAGGTCTCACCGCTCGGCATGGCCGTCGTCATCGCGTCAGGCCTCGTTCAGGACCGAGCCGATGACTTCCGCATGATCGCCCCTGAGCTGCTCGGTGAGGATCTTCACGTCATTGACGAGGCTCTTGTTCCGCCGCGTCACGATCAGGCTGTATCCCACCACCGTACTCACCCGCCGCGCGTCCGAGCATGTGTTGGCGGGGGGCGTGTCGATGATGGTCGCGTCATATTCGCGAAGGCAGAAATGCATCAGGGCTTCGAAGCGGTTGCTGGCCAGAAGTTCCTGCGCATTGGCGGCGCGCCCCGTCGAAAAAAGAACCGACAGGGACGGCAATATGTCCGCATCGATGCAGGCGTCGAAATCCAGGTCGGATGCGAGTGCCGCGCGGATGTCGGCGCCATGCCCCTTATGCCCGAAGATCGCCGCGATGGACGGATCGCGCATATTGGCGTCGATCAAAAGCGTGTTGACCCCGATCTGCGACAGCGAAACCGCGAGGTTGGCGGCGACGAAGGAGCAGCCGACCCCTTCGCTGGCGGCGCAGACCGCCAGGGCGCGATGCCCTTCGCGGACATGGCGCGCCATGATGTGGGTACGCAGGCCGCGAATAGCTTCGGCGGTTTCCGAGACCTGGCCGGAAAGCGTCACCAGCGCCTTGGTATCGAAGGTTTTGCGCGATGCTGTGCGGTCTTCCATGGCGAGCGAGGGTTCAAGCATCTGTCAACGCGCCGCCTCAAGAACCGTCAGAAGTGGAACGCCGCTCAGCGACTGAAGATCCTCGGCGCCGCGCACGCGGCGATTGAGCAATTCGATCAGAAGGGCCAAAAGAACACCCAGGCCCAGGCCCAGTCCGATGG
>Ga0207667_10005090_pt1 | contig 16056 bp, 5 predicted proteins | sample KBSCornC52_FD_184301 | JGI IMG/M metagenome (GOLD analysis project Ga0207667, IMG submission 184301) | Corn rhizosphere microbial communities from Kellogg Biological Station, Michigan, USA - KBS Corn C5-2 (SPAdes) (version 2) | ecosystem: Host-associated > Plants > Roots > Rhizosphere > Soil ... | reverse complement strand
GGATATTCATTATCCCGACGGTTGGGAGACCACGGTCGTCGGTGCGAACATCCATCACTGGCGTTGTCCGAAGCCGCGCTGGTTGGCGGAATACGAGGGCGACGCTTCGTTTTCGATTCGTTCGGAAACGGACGGAAAAACTTTCCGCTGACCATCGCTCCGGCGGGACCGGAAGCGACCTCACGGTTGCACCGCCGCACCCGTCACCAACGAAATGCCGGTTTGTCGGGCGCCGGCGTCTCCGTGGCCGACGCCTCTTTCTTACCAAACCAACTGTGCTTTTTCGGCTTGGGTGTCGGAGTCGGGGTCGGCAACCCCTCGGGCGCTTCGGTCTTGCGGACGCCGTTTTTCGAGAGCGATGCCTCCAAGTCCGGATCCATGGACAGCACCTCCTGCGCGCGTTCCCGGATCTGAGCCGCTTCCGGTGGAGCCCAACTGACTTCCGGCCGAATGAGGATGACCAACTCCGTGCGGATCTTTTCCTTGGTGGTATTGCTGAAAAGATAACCGAGGCCCGGTATGCTGCTCAGCAGCGGAATGCCCGAGCGGACTTTGTTCATGCTCTGCTGGATCAACCCGCCGAGCACCACCGTTCCTTGATTCGGAACGGTCACGCTGGTTTTGACATAGCGCGTGGCGATGTTTGGAATGTCGTTGTTATCGATGCGCGTCGAACCGGAAACCTGATCGATCTTTTGCAGGACATCGAGCGACACCTCGCGGTCGGCATTGATCAGCGGCACGACCTCCAACTGCAGCGCGACGCGCTTGAACTGCACACTCGATTCCGTGACCAAACCCGTATTCACCGTGGTGCCGGCGTTGAGCGCACTTTGAATACTGGTCGGAACGGGGATTTCCTGGCCCGAAGCGATGATCGCCTTCTTGTTGTTGCGCGTGAAAACGCTGGGCCGGGTCACCACTCGAAAACGATTGGTATTCATCAAGGCCGTTACGATCGCCGTGAGGGAATTGCCGCCCGTCACAAAACCAGTCACCCCACTTCCACCGATACCGGCGACCGACCGGATGGTGTTTTGACTGAGCAAGTTGTTGAAGTTCAGTATCCCGTGACCGGTAGAGGCATCCACCAAGTTCGAAGCCGTCGAGCCCGTCCCAGTCGTATCCGTGGGCGTCACCGTGTTCGTCGAGGTGGAGGTGCCCGCATTGCCCGAACCCGTGGCCGCGGCTGCGGTGCCTGTCGAAGTATTGTTGGTTCCCGTCGAAGTGCCGCCATTCACCACGATCGGCGACAGTCCCAGTCCCGCATTGCGCAGAATGTAGTCGACGCCAAACTGCGACTTGTCGTCGAGGTTCAACTCACCGATGACCGTGTGGAGCATGACCTGCGGAATGCGTTGATCCAGTTCATCCAGCAAACGAAACACCTTCGCTTTGACGTCTTCGCCGCCAATGATGATGATCTTATTGGCATTCTTGTCCGCGATGATCTTCGTGGTTCCTACCACCCGTGCCTCGGGAGTGGTATCCACGCCTTGCGTGGAAAGCTCCTCGGAAACATTGAACTCGCTGCCCGTCCCCGAGCTGTCGCTCGAACCCGTGACTCCGGCGCCACCGGAAGTTCCACCCGTCGAACGCCCCGCCGTGTTTTGCTGCGACGACTTGTGACTCCCGGAAGCCCCGCCACCACCCTCTTCCTTCGCCCCGGGTTCGGTGATCGCTTTGACGATGACGTCCAGCACATCGCCCACCGAGATGAAGCGCAACGGACGTTCCACCGGAATGCCAAATTTCACCGACTCATCAAACTCGGTGATCAACTTCCGCACGAAAGGCATATTGATCGGCCGCGTCACCACGTGAATCCGGTTCGTCCGCACATCCGCAGTCAGCTTGATTTTACCGACGATGATCGAGTCCTCCGACAAAGAGCGGCTGTGCAGTTCCACCGCTCCCGCCTGATTCACCTCTGCCGCCACACTGCCGGGAGGAACGTTGGCCAGCGCCGCGGGCACAGGCGCGGGCGGAGCTCCCGGCGCACGCGGGGCCGCACTACTGCCCGAGGCCGGCTGTTTTTCGAAAATCGCGGTCAGCTTTTCCAGCACGTCCTTGGCATCCGCCCGTTCCAAAGGGATGAATTCGCTTACCACCTCAGCGGGAGGAATATCAATCTCGCGTAGAATGCGGATGAGCCCACGAATCGTCGCGGTATTCTCGGTGATCACGAGGGTTTGCGATTTCGGCAACGCCGTGACGTTGGTGTATCCACCCGGAGCGGGCACGACGAAGGTGCTCAGTAGTTGCTGCACCTCGGTCGGGTCCGCATAGCGCAACTTGGCAATGTAAGTCACGACCTGCTCGCCTTCCGGCAACAGCAATTCGTCGGATATGATTGGAATGGCAGCGGTGCGGGGGTTTTTACCACTCCCAACGACTTTCACCATGTCTGTCCCCTCCACGGGGATCAGCGTAAAACCGTTGAGCAAAAGATTGATCTCGATAATCCGAACCGCCTCTTCCGCCGGCACTTCGCCAGTCACGACAATGTTGACCGTGCCCTGCACCTGGTTGTCGATGATCATCCGCTTCTTCGTCAGGCGCTCGTAAAACGCGAGCACTTCCTTCACATCGGTATTCGGAAATTGCAACCGCGTCGGCACGGACCCTTTCCCCGGCGCCTCCGGCACAGGCATGCGGCCTCCCGCGGCAGGAATCGGCGAGGGGTTCTGGCCGAGGGCAATGCCCCCGGCAAGAAATGGAATGAGGAAATGCAGGCGGGCCACGCCGCGATAATTATCAGAATCCGCCCCCCTGTCAAACGCGGGTCTGTGCCAACGGGGAAACGGCTTTTTAGGACAACCACGTAGCGGAAAAAGTCTCGACGCCTGTATTATTTCCTCTAAAATCTTTATTCAGTTTACGACGCCAGCTCGAGAAACTTCGCAAACTCCGATGACGCTTCCCCCCTTGAGGCCTCGCTCCCCACTCCGGATGTCATGGGAATTTTCCCTCGCCAGTTGCTGTCATTCCTCAGCCGCACCGCACCCCATTCCGGCTGCGTTCTAGTTCCCGGACCGCCTCCCCCATCTCCCTCCAAACAAGCTGCCCACTCACCCCAGTCATGAGCGCAACACACCCAATCCAAGCAAACGACCTACGGCGTAACCCACTGCTTCTTCTTCTCATTGGTCTCGGCCTCTGCTGTAGCGCGCCCTTCAGCTTTGGGCAGATTGATTCCAACATCAACAAAAGCGTCTGGAAGATGCTCTACGGAGTTACGGATGCGCAGGTTAACAGCTCAACATGGCTGGCCGCGGATGATGATGGCGATGGCATCAGCAATGGCGCGGAGCTCGCGGCTGGAACGAATCCCTTCCAACCCAACTCCCGGCTGCAAGTTGCCACGGTGACGAGCAATAGCACCACGGTTTCGCTCAGCTTCCCATCGATCAATCAAAAGCTCTACACCGCGCAGTCCACGGCCTCGCTCAACCCGCTGAACTGGCAGCCGGTCGCCGGTGTTTCCGTGGTGGGCGATGGCACTTCCAAGACACTGGTTTGCCCGAAGACAGCGGGAGCTTTTTTCCGCGTCGTCGTGCAAGACCAATCGACCTCCGGCGACCAGGTCGGCGATTGGGCCAAGGCGGTCCTGGGCTATGCCACGGGCACTTCGATTTCTTCTCAATCCATCTATGACCACACGGCGCTCGCCAATGCCCTGGCCACGCAAAACGTGGTCACCGTCAGTGCGACCGATCCCACCGCCATCCAACCTCCGGATAGCGTCACCGCGCCGAGCGACGCCGGGATTATTACTTTTACCCGATCCGGCTATCAGTCTTTCAGCTCGATCATCGTTCCGATTCAGAAATCCGGCACCGCCATCGAAGGCACCGACTATGCGGCCCTCCCCAATTCGGTCACCTTCCCTCCCTGGGTGAATTCGGTGACCTTGAACGTCACGCCACTCTACAATCCTACCCGCACGAACAGCACGACTCTCACCGTCGCCGCGCAGGCGGGCGGCGGGTATTCGCTCGGCGCATCCACCTCGGCCAGCGTGGCGATTTATCCCGGCACGGTGGCTGGGACGGCGAACGGAACGGGATTGAGCGGACAGTATTACGCCGGTTCCAGCGCGAGCTATACCAATGCCACCGCTCTCGGCGTTGCCACCGGCAGCTATACCTTTACCCCCGTTACATCGACCACCGGCACCATCACGGTCACTTATACGGGTGCACCCGCCATCCCCTTCGCAGTCGGCAGTCCCGTCACCCTCACCTTTACGAACGGCCCGCTTTTCCTCAGCGCCAACGATTATTACAACGGCACCTACAACATCACCTCGGTCGGAGCGAATAACTTCACCGTGACGACAACGGTGAATGGTGTCACCCTGGCCGGCTCCGGGAATGGCAATGTCACCATCAATCCATTCGCCGCGCCGACCAATGCATCGAACTTCGGCGGCCTGGGTGTTACTTATACTTACAGTAAATTAACGACAACCACCGGAACGGCCGTCATCTCCTATACGGGCACCCCCGCCACCGCGTTTACCGTGAATGGAGCGGTCGCTGTCCAATTTACCGGGGGTAATCTATTCACGGGGGCAGCGGTCGGCGTCTACGATAAGACCTACACCATCGCCGCTGTCACTGGTGGAAGCGGCAGCGGGACCTTGACGCTCAACATTACCGGCACGGCCGTACCTGGCTCGCAAACGGGCAGCGCCAGCGCCACGATCACACCGTTCACGGCCCCGGCCATCACCCGCCTGGATCCCACCGTCGATTTCCTCTGGGGATCCGGCCAGCCCACGAACGCCTCGCTGCAGACAGCCACCAACAACAACTGGTCCGCGCGCTGGGACGGCAATCTTTCCGGCAAGATATCGACGGTCACCATGACGATCGCCTCGCCCTGCGTGGTCGCCTGGACCAATCACGGACTAAAGGCCGGTGCACCGGTCATTTTCAGCACTACTGGTGCGCTCCCGACCGGTCTGACCGCGGGGGCGATTTACTACGTCAGTTCCACGGGCTTGACCACAAACGCCTTCGAAGTTTCCGCGGCAGTCGGAGGAACTCCCGTCAATACCTCGGGCACGCAATCCGGAACGCAGACCGCGACGGCCGTTCTCACCCAGACGTCGACGGTAACCATGACGATCGCTTCACCCTGCGTGGTCACTTGGGCCAATCACGGGTTCCAAGCCGGTGCCTCCGTTGTTTTTAGCAGCACGGGTGCACTCCCGACCGGCCTGACCGCGGGAACTGCTTACTTCGTCAGTTCCACGGGTCTGGCGCCAAACACCTTCGAAATCTCGGCGACCCCCGGAGGGACTCCGATCAACACCTCGGGCACGCAATCCGGAACGCAGACTGCGCTGGCTTACGGTAACAGCACCTACACCTTCCAGCTTCAGGCCAACGACGGCGCTCGACTCTACGTCAATAATACCCTGGTGATCGACGCCTGGACTCCCGGTGCCTCCAGTTATGCGCCCTATCCGGTCGGTGGCGCTACGATCTCGCTGAACCCCTTGACCACGCCGGTTATCCCGATCCGCGTGGAATACTACCATCTCGACGGAACCACCGCCTCGTTCAACCTGGGATGGAAGCCACCGGGCGGCAGCTCTTTTGTCAATATCCCCAGTTCGAACGTATTCCTCTCCAACGGTACGGCTACCAATGGCTGGAGCGGCTCGTATTGGACAAACATCGGGGGGGATGCCCCGAGCCCTGGAAATTCCACGGTCAATATCTCGATCGCTTCGCCGGCCGTGGTCACTTGGAATTCACACGCCTTGATCCCGGGGACACCCGTGGTCTTCACCAGCAGCGCGGCCAACGGCCTCCCCACCGGACTGACTGCGGGGTCCACTTACTACGTGCTCTCAGCGGGTCTCACCGCCAACAACTTTGAAGTCTCCGCCACGCCGGGAGGTGCGGCCGTCAATACCTCCGGCACACAATCAGGAACGCAGACCGCCTTCAGTTTCACCGCTTTCTATGGCGTGCCGCGCTATGGCGATTACCCGAGTTCGCTGGCCAACCTCAGCTGGCCCAGTCAGCCCTCGGCGACGTTGCCCAGCACCAACAACTATTCCGTTCGCTGGGACGGCTATCTCTCCCCCACCGAGACATCGACCGTGACCATGACGATTGCCTCGCCGACGGTCGTCACCTGGACCAATCACGGCCTGCAAGCGGGAGCCCCGGTCGTTTTCAGCACGACCGGCGCTCTTCCAACCGGGCTGACCGCGGGAACAACCTATTACGTGATCGCGGCCGGTCTGGCCGCGAATACGTTCGAAGTCTCGGCTGCCCCGAATGGCTCGGCGGTCAATACCTCGGGCACTCAATCCGGCACGCACACCGCGGTCGCCGGCGGCACCGATACCTATACATTCGACGTCCTGGCAGCAGACGGGGCGCGCGTCTATCTGGACCTGAACCAAAATGGAACATTCGATACCGGCGAGACGATCATCGATGCGTGGACTGGTCAGGCGGCGAGCAGTCCGCTGACGAGCGGTTCTTATACACTGACCGCCGGACAATTGTACCGGCTCCGCGTCGAATACAATGACACCTCTTCGAGCGCCGCAGTGGTAAACGTGCGGATGAAATCGAACAGCACCGGCACCATGGCGCCGATTCCCGCCGGATGTGTCTTCCGCGCGGATCCGTTGAGTGGCGCACCCACCACCACCAAGGGGTTATGGGCCGGTTATTATAGCAACGCCGCACTGACCGATCCCCCGCTTTATGCAGCGCAAGATACCAGCACGAGCACGCTGACGAATAGCTATGGCGCGTCCAAGCCGGCCACCGGCAGCCTCGGCTCCGCCGGCAGTAACAACTATGCGGGCCGTTTCGATACCTATATCAAAACCACCTCCCAGGTGGGCACTTACGGCTTCCAACTGGTCGCCGCCACTGCGGGTCGCCTCGTTTTCAACAATACCGAGGTGATCCCCTTCACGGCCGGAACATCGACCACCACGGTGGCCGGCCTGTCGGCGCTTACGACCTATCCGGTGCGGGTGGAGTTCTATGATGTCAATGCGAGCGGCTCCGTGGTTCTGAGTTGGAAACCCGGGAATACCGGCAGCTTCGCAACGGTGCCGGCGGCGAACTTCTTCCAGGACGCCGGTGCTACGACGCCCGGCGTGGTGGGCAACTATTGGACGAATACTGCTTTCCTCGGAGTTCCGTCATTTTCCGATTTCCAAACGCAGATCAACTATAGCAAAGGCACTGGCCAGCCGGGAGACTCGTGGGCGGCAGCGAATTTCTCCGCCTCGTGGGATGGTTATCTGGCCGCCGCGACTGCCAATACTTATACCTTCAGCCTGCAGGCCCAATCGCAAGCGAGACTTTACGTCAATGGCACGCTGGTCATTGACGGTTGGACCACCCCCGGTTCCGCGGCGACCCCGTTGACCGGCACCATTTCTCTACCCGGCGGCACCAACGCCCGCGTTCCCATTCACGTGGATTATGCCTCCAGCACCACGGGGGGCTTCCTTTACGTGCTGTGGCAGCCGCCGACCCAAGCGAGTCTAACTACGATTCCCAACAGTGCGATATTCCGTGATGCCACTACTTCCCAGCAAGGCTTGCTGGCCACCTATTACGCCAACACCACCCAGACGCCTCCCTTTTTCTATCAGGTCCAGGAAAACAACAATCCGGAACTGAATTACTTCTACGGGACCGGCCGGCCCGACCCGTCCCTGCCCTTCGATGCCTTCACGGTTCGCTGGACCGGACAAGTGCTTCCCCAATACACCGAGCCTTATTACTTCACCGTGAAGAGCGATGATGGCGCCCGGCTTTGGGTCAACGGCCAGTTGGTGATCAACCAATGGAAGACCCAGGGCACCACGGAAAACGTCAGCCCGCCGATCTCTCTCCAGGCCGGCGTCTTCTATGACATCAAACTCGAGTATCTCGAAAGCACCGGCAATGCCGAGTGCCACCTGAACTGGTATAGCGGCGACCAGGCCGAGCAGATCATCCCCACGGCCCGGCTCTTCCCAACCATGACCGGCCAGGCCGGCGCCGGAGCCACCGGGGTGACGAGTAACACCAGCGACGTTTATGTCGCGGGTTCCGGAAGTCCGTACTCTTATAACATCTCGGGAAGCAACGGCCCCGGCACCTATTCCGCGAGCAATCTTCCAACGGGACTTTCGCTCAGCGGCAATGTGATCAGTGGCACGCTATCGAACCCCGGTAACTACCAATTCACCGTCACCACGAATAACGCTTCGGGCACCAGCAGCGAGGTGGTTAACCTTCAGGTCGTGGGCGCTCCCGGCAATATCACACGCGAAATTTGGACCGGCCTGGCAGGCCCCAGCGTCTCGGATATCCCCCTGCTTTCGACGCCGCCCAACAACACCGACAACACGCTCACCACCATCGAGGACACGAGCGCCTACGGTAACAACACCGGCGAGCGGCTGCGCGGCTATTTCACCGCGCCGGCCACGGGCAATTACTACTTCTGGATTGCGGGAAGTGGTGGCGCCGTCGACGCCAATCACACGGCGGCGGAATTATGGATTTCCGACAGCGATCAAGCCGTGGCCAGGATTCGCCGCGGCTACGTCGCAGGGACGACGGGCACCGGTTCGCGGGTCTGGAACGCGCAAGCCACCCAGCAGTCGCCCTGGCTGTCGCTCGTCGGCGGTCAGCGTTACTATTTCGAAGTGCTGCACAACACCGGTTCCAGTGGATCGAGCAGCAATGTTTCCGTCGGTTGGTTCTTCGATCCGACTGGCAATACGGCGAATCCTATCGCCAATGGCGCCAATCCCGCCGCGGCCGCAACCGGCGGCGTGGTCCCGAACTTTGTCCTCTGGCCATGGGACAATCCTCCCACTCTGGCAACCTCCGGCCCCATCTACCTCGCCTCGCTGGCCGGTCCGACCACTCTCAGTGGCATCAAGGCCACCGGCGGCGCTTACATCCGGGTCAATGGCTCCACGGGGATCGTGCACGTCGACTACTCGGGACTTACTTCCGGCGCCACCACCCAGCAGCTCTACGCCGCTCCCGTGGGCAGCAATCCGCCCACCCTGCTCTTCGACCTGGGCGCCCAGGACAAGAATTACTCCACGCTCAAAACCTCGGACGGTGGCTATACCTGGAGCATGCAAGGTTCCGACCTGACGGCGCTGCAGACCGGAAAGGTCTTCCTGGCGATTGGCACCACGAATAATCCGATCACGGCCAACAATCCCTACGGTGAACTCACGGGGACGTTCGGCGCGGTCGCGGGTTCACAAATCGCACCTTCGTTGCCAAGTTACACTTCGCCGAGTTGGGCGGACGACCATGCGACCAATGACGCGAGCAATTCGCGTTTCCTCACCCAGGCGACGTTTGGTCCCAGTCCCTCGGACATGGGCTTTGTCTCGGGCACTTTGTCCAGCTCCGTGAAGAATCTCGGTTATCGCCCGTGGATGGAGAATCAATTCACGTTATCGGGCACTCATAATGTCCCTTACATCCTGGCGCATCTCACCGGCGATCCCCAGAATCCGTATAACGATGCGCTGTTCTTCAATTCCTGGTGGAACAACTCCGTCAAGGCGCCGGATCAATTGCGGCAGCGGGTGGCCTTCGCCTTGAGCGAAATCCTGGTCACCTCCGACGTTGGCCCGCTGAATAACAACGGACGGACGCTCGGCGACTATTATGACACCCTCGTCGACTACGCCTTCACGGACTTCCGCACGATCCTGAAGCAGGTCACCCTGACTTCGGCGATGGGCGTCTATCTGAACATGCAGGGCAATTACAAGGGCAGCTATCAGACCGGTCTGCATCCCAACGAGAACTACGCGCGGGAAATCATGCAGCTCTTCTCGATCGGCCTCTATCGCCTGTGGCCGGATGGCACGCTCGTCCTGGATTCCACCGGCAACCCCATCCCGACCTACGACCAAACGGTGATCACCGGCATGGCCCGCGTCTTTACCGGTTGGAACTGGGGACAGTCCCTGGTCAGCGGCCGCCTGCCCACCAGCACGCCGGGTTCGAATTACCTCGACCCGATGGTCCTGATTTCCACCCAGCACGAACTGGGAACGAAGATCCTGCTGGATAACGTCATGTTGCCAGCGGCGATTGTCACCACCCAAGCGGATACTTCGCACGATCCGAATCCGAACCCGATCACGATCCAGTCCACGGACCCGGCCAACGGTCCGGGCAACGTGGTCTCGACCAGCATTACGAGCAGTTTCGATCTCAACGGCCTGCACGACCTCGAAGCAGCGCTCAACAGCATCATGAACAGCGGCAGCGTCGGACCGTTCATCTGCCGCCAGCTCATCCAGCGCCTGGTCACCAGCAATCCGAAACCGGAGTATGTCTACCGCGTCGTCCGGGCTTTCAATGGCGAGCGGAACATCGATGGCGTGGCCACCGGTGTCGTGGGTGACATGAAGGATGTCATCCGCGCCATTCTCCTCGATCCCGAAGCGCGCAGCGCCACGGAAGCCACGGCGATCGGTTTTGGCAAACAACGCGAACCGCTACTGCGCATGACTGCCGCGGCCCGTGCCTTTCCGGTCACGGGAATCGCCAACGCCACCTACCGCCAGCAGGGGGGGCAAATCATGCTCGTCACGACCCCTACTGCACACCGTCTTTCCACTAACGACTTCGTCCTGCTGGACAATTGGGTGGATGGTGGCACCCCCAGTTCCACGACCAATCTGCCTTACACGCAGCCTTACTCGGTCGGTAACGTCACGTCCAATTATACCTATGTCGGGTCGACCCATATTGCCACGATCCCCGTGCCGGGTTACAAAGCCGGCGATGTTGTGAATATCCAATTCACCTCGGGCATGGCGGCTCCGTTCAATACCGTGCAGTCGTACACCGTCGCGAGTGCCGCCCCGGATACCGGCCTCTCCGGCAGCTTCACCGTCAACCTTGGCAGCGGCGGCCCATCGAGCAGCACGTCCGGCAGTGCATTCACTCCGAACAACTTCACGGTAAACACCTCGGGGGTCGCCACATCCACCTATAGCATCGGCGGCACTGGCAATCAGACCGTGACTGTCAATTCCGGCGGCTTAACGGCTGGGCATCAACTGTATATCAAGTTTACGTCAGGCAGCCTGCTCAACGCCGGCTACGATGGCATCTATACCGTCCAAAATGGCACCGGCGGCAACACCATCACCAACTTCACCGTCACCCTGTCTTCCTCTCCGCCGGGCACTACGTCGGGTGGGACGCTGATTCCCAAACTCAGCGGCGGGTATACGGTGACCACGGCGGGCAACCAATCCACCATCACGCTGCAAACCGCCAATAACTTCGACGTGAAGGTCGGTGATCAGATCCAGGTTGATTTCCTGGTGACGCTGACCCCGCTGGGGGCCGCCAGTCAGGTCTATACTGTAACGGGCGTGCCCGCGGGAAATCTCATTACCATCGCCAGCCCCACCGTGATTACGGCGGGGACGGAAAGTACGACCGGCATGGTCGCCTATCCTCTGAATAACAACGCCATGACGCGGAGTGGTGCCGTGAATGTCGACTACGGGACCTTCAACATCGGCAATACAACCACCGGAAACGCGTTGAATCAGTCCCCGTTGAACTCGGCGACAGTCTTCAACTTCTTCTACCCGAATTACCAATATCCTGGCGCCATTGCCGCGGCCGGAATGACAACGCCGGAGTTCCAACTGACCGATGACTCCGACACGATGAACCTGACGAATACCGTCACCAATAGCATCCTGAACTCGGGAACCGGCAATGCTTTCGGCTTCAGCGTTTACGGCTCGGGTCTCATCTTCATGGACTTGGGTCAGTATATGACCCAGGCCCAAACGCAGGACTCAGCTATCCAAGCCCTGGCCACCCAACTCGCGACGTTGCTGGACATCAATACCAATAATCTTCCTGCCAATTGGCTGACCACGATCAGCAGTTACGTCGGCAACACCACGAACTTCCCTTACTCGTCGCCCCCCACGACCACACAAATGCGGGACCGGGTTCGGGCCACTCTCCAACTGCTTCTCACCTCCGCCGAATTCGCCATTCAAAAGTAATCCTCCCAATGAAATCGAACTATCTTTCCGAATTGCAATCCCGGCGTAAATTCATTCGCCAGGCCGCCTGTGCGGCTGTGGGCTCCATCGGCATGACGAGTGTCCTCCGCGACATGCGCTTTATGAGCAGCGCTCTGGCCCAGAGCAATATCACCGACTACAAGGCGCTCATCTGTATCTTTTTGAACGGAGGAAACGACGCCAATAACATGATCATTCCGACGATTCCTGCGGAATGGCAGAGTTATGCCGCCGCGCGGACGAGTGTGCTGGCCATTCCGAATACCGATGGCGGCCCCGCCACCGCCCTGGCGCTCAATTCGCGCAATGGCCAGGCAGGTTATCCGGCGAATGACAATCATACCTACGGATTGCATCCGGCGATGCCGGAATTGGCCGGGCTGTTCAATGCCGGGCACGCCGCGGCTTTGTTCAATGTCGGAACTCTCAGCTATCCGATCACCAAAGCTCAGTATCTCTCCGGTACCGTCCCGAAGCCTCCGCAGCTTTACTCGCACAGCGACCAGCAAACACAATGGCAAACCTCCATCCCGGACCAACCGCCGGTTAGCGGCTGGGGCGGGCGCATCGGCGATCTCATGACCACGCCAGTGGATGTCAACAGCGGCGGGCAAATCTCGATGGCCGTCTCCCTGGCTGGCTCGAATATCTTCGAGGTGGGCAATGTCAATGCCGCGCCCCAGTATTCCGTCTCCACAAGTGGTGCTGTAAGCATTTCCGGTGTCACCGGCAACCGCCTGACGGCGATGCAGACCCTCCTCGGCAAGGATATCGCCAGCCCGGATTTGCAAACGAGCGCGTACGCTTCCGTCCTGAATCACGCGATTAATGAAGCCTCCGTCGTGACGTTATCTCTGAATCAAAATGCCAGTCAACCGTTCCTGGCCCGATTCCCAACCAGCGTCGTGCCACCCAATGGCGGCACCCCGTTTAACTCCTCGCTGATGAACCAAATGAAAATGGTGGCTCGGCTGATCGATGTGGGCAACCGCCCGTATACAGGGTCGGGCAGCTATGGTCTCGGCATGAAGCGCCAGATCTTTTTCATTCAGGTCGGCGGTTACGATACCCACACCGTGCAAACCGCCAGTGCCACCAGCTCAAATCCGAGCAACTCGACGGTGATCATCGGCGCGCAAGCGCAACTCCTCGCCGAACTCAGCCAGACTCTCAATGCTTTCTACCTCGCCATGTCCGACTTGGGCCTGACGAATAACGTCACCGCTTTCACGGTGAGCGACTTCGCCCGCACCTTTCCCAGCAACGGCTCGGGCAGCGATCACGGATGGGGTGGCCACCATTTCATCGTGGGTGGTGCCGTCAAAGGCGGGGCAACGTATGGCAAACTGCCTACGCTGACCATCAACGGTCCGGACGATACCGGCACGGGACGCTGGATTCCGACGACGTCGGTCGATCAATATGCCGCGACCCTCGCAGCCTGGTTCGGCGTCGATACCTCCAATATCAGTAGTATTTTCCCCAATCTTGGCCGCTTTGCTTCTTCCAATCTTGGCTTTATCTAAGCTTCATCGCGGCATGTCCATCGCCGCATGAAATCGCAGGTTCGAGTCATCGTTGCCTGCTCTCTGGTGCTGATCGCCGCGATCTGGTTCGCCACGACTTCGAAGCGAGATACCCAAGGTCCTAAGACGGAGGTTCCATCCACCGCCACGCCCAGTCTCGGCGGAAAGCAGGAGTCAGCGAACAGACAACCGCAAGCCGCCCTCAACTCCCCTTCTTCACCCAGCGGGATAGCGGCGAAACAGATACCGTCTTCCGCTGCGGCGAGCCAAGTTGTTCGTCCGCAACCGTCCCAACCGTCTGCGCCCTCTCCCTCGGCGAGTCCCTCCATTGGTGCTCCACCACCCCAGCCTCTTCCGTCTGTTTCTCCACCCGTTCCCCAGGAAACCGCGGAGGCACTGATCGATCTCAACAAAGTCAGCCTGATGGTCCGCGACTATCGCACCCTCATGGGAGAAAACCCGATCGGCACCAATGCCGAGATCATGAAAGCGATCATGGGCGCCAATCCCAAAGGAGCGAAGCTCGGCCCACCCGAAGGGGAATCGCTCAACGGCAGTGGCGAACTGATCGACCGCTGGGGTACCCCCTATTTCTTCCATCAACTCTCGGGCACCCGAATGGAAATCTGGTCCGCCGGCCCAGACCGAAAAATGGGCACGAGCGACGATCTCATCCAAAAGTAGGGCAATTTAGCCGTTTCGTCTCACTCGGAGCCGGCGACCACTCCACGCGATGACTCCAATCAAACTAAGCATACCCGCATTCGGCTCGGGCACCAGCGAGTAAGTTACCGTTAGCGTGGGCGGAGAAATGGACCCGCCGGCGCTCTCGCGCGAAGCCATCCGGCGCGCCGTGCCGGGGGCGCCCTCCTGATCGCTAATCGTGATGAAGCCAAAATTTTGATCCGGATTTTCCAGCCAGGATTGCACATCGGCCACGAACTCCGGCGTGGAGCCCCAGAGGATCGGTCCGATCGTCGTGCCAACCGAGGCGGAGGTGCTGGGACTGTTGGCATAATCGGTGCCGCTTTGGCCGCCCGGCGCTCCCCATACAGCCACCCCACCCGCGCCGAGTTCGTTCCAAGTCGTTTCTCCGACTTGCGCAATCCCACCGCTGTTACCACCGCCCGTCCCTTCCGTCCACGGCACCAGCATGCGGTAAAGATTGAAATCCGAATCGATCGCTCCGGCATGCTGGTCTCCCGGTGGGACTCTGACCACCGTCATCGTCAGTTCGACGTCGGTAATCACCGCGCCGACGGGGATCGAACTCAGGTCGAAGCGCACCAGAGCACGCCCCGGCGCCCCCACTCCGTTGGTCCCGGTCTCCAAAGTGCTCGCACCAAAATTATTGTCCGCATACGCCGAGAAAATTGCGGTATCCGCCGCCGGCACCAAGTCCACGGTCGTCGCCCAACCCGGCACGCCCACGCTCGCCAGGGCGAGGGTCAACAAAAGCGGAAAGCGGAAACGGGGAAATGCCATGAACGAGGTCTCGAAAGCTTCTACGACAAAGTGATCCTACTGCGAACGGGTAATCTGCAGCCGCGAAAAATGTTTCACCGAGGAGGACAACGTTTCAACGGCGGTGACCACTTTGACCGGCGCCTCGCTGGGCGCATCTGCCTCGGAAACGAACGCCGTACCGGTGGGAGACGTTCCGCCGACGCTTTGCACGACCGTGGTCCAATGCGCGAGATCGTCACTCGTCTGCAATTGATAAGTCAGATCCACCGCACGCGGATCGCGGCGGAAGGTCATCATGTAAGTGGTCGTCGTTCCGCTCGTGCTGACACTGGTTTGGAAACCTGGCGAACTGGAGTTCGCGGCGACCGGCGAGTAGGAATAAGCATACTCGAGCAGGTTGCTCACGCCATTCCCGTTCGCGTCGCCGGTGTCGCTCACAAAAGTCCCGACCGGGGTGAAGTATTGTTGCAACCAGGTTTCCCGCCGCGAGAGCGACGGGGCGAACGCGTAGGTCAGTTGCAATGCCGGTTGCACGCCCGCGGCGCTCTCGCGACTGTCGAATCGCCGGGCGGTGAGCGTGGTCGTTTCGTCTCCGATGAGCAGCCAGCCGAAATTCGCTGACGGCGTCGTCATCCAGGCCTGGACGTCAGTGACCATCTGGGAGGAGGTCCAGGCGTAAAAGCCCGCGGTGATGCCCACCGAGGTAGTGGCGGTCACCGTGGACGAATGGGTCCCACCCGCGACTGCCCACGCTGTCGGCGACGTCGGATCATAGAAACGGTCCACCCAGGTTGCGTCATTCTCCGTCGCGGAAGAACCAGCGCCGGAAGAGGGTCCCGAGGTCCCTTCTCCCCAGCTTTGCGAGACCTTGTAAAGCGACATGTTCGCGGCGGCCGCCGCCGCGGTGAAGTTCAGGTTCAGGGTCAATTGCGCTGAGCTGATCACCGCACCCGCCGGGAGGTTGCCGGCCACGTT
>Ga0207667_10005089_pt1 | contig 16058 bp, 13 predicted proteins | sample KBSCornC52_FD_184301 | JGI IMG/M metagenome (GOLD analysis project Ga0207667, IMG submission 184301) | Corn rhizosphere microbial communities from Kellogg Biological Station, Michigan, USA - KBS Corn C5-2 (SPAdes) (version 2) | ecosystem: Host-associated > Plants > Roots > Rhizosphere > Soil ... | reverse complement strand
TCGCGGGCTGACGACGTCGGCGATGCACCATCGCGCCGGAGTGTACGAGATCGAGTTCGACTTCGTGGACCACGTGCTGCTCCTGCGATGCGATTCGCAGGTGCGATCCATGCCGCTCGTTCCGCAAACCGTAGCCGATTTCTATGCGGCAACAATGGAGATGGCGCGGCAGGCCGGTCTGGACGTGCAAATCTGGTCGACGCCGGTGGAAGTCGCGGACCCCATCCCGTTCGAGCAGGACACGGTTCACCGCTCCTACGACCCCGAATACGCGAATCGATTCTGGCGGATCCTGGTGCAATCGGATCGCGTGATGAAGGATTTCCGCGCGCGATTCCTCGGCAAGTCGAGCCCGGTCCACTTCTTCTGGGGCAGCTTCGACCTGGCCGCGACGCGGTTCTCCGGGCGGCCCGCTCCCGTCCATCCTGGCGCTCCGAACGTAGCGGACTTCGTGACGCGGGAAGCCTATTCGCACGAGGTAAGCTCCGCCGGTTTCTGGCCCGGCGGCGGCCCCATCGCTTATCCCGTCTACTACGCGTATGCCTATCCTGCGCCGCCGGGTTTCAACGAGTGGCCGGTCCGTCCCGACGGAGCCGCATTCGACCAGACTATGGGGGAGTTTCTCCTTCCATACGATATGGTTCGTCTCTCGGATTCGCCGGACGATGCGCTGATGGCGTTCCTGCAATCGACGTATGAGGCCGCGGCGGTGAAGGGCGACTGGGACCGCAAATTGCTGGAGCGGTGACCGGACCGCCGGTCTATCACGGCCGGAACGCGCACAGGTATAATCGTATCATCCGAGTCGGTGCAAGGGAGCGGACATGAATCCGGTTGTGCCCGTCGATGGAATGGTGATTCGCGAGGATACGCTCCTCGCGCCGGGCGTCCATTTCCTGCCGAACGGGCTGTCGGTCGAGCGCGGGGTGACGCTGGACGGCGGCGGCGCAACCCTCGCTGGCGCGAACCGGCAGGGTATCGGCGTGCGGATTGCAGGGCAGGCAGGGGCATCAATACGCAATCTCCGGCTCAGGGACTACTACCACGGAATCCATGCGGAGGGATGCCGCGGCCTCACGATTGCCGGCTGCCAGATTACCTCGACCGCCGAAGTCGCAGCCAATACCATCTTTCTCGACATCTGGAAGACGGCCGGGGACGCCTATGGCGGCGCGATTCTCCTGCATGACTGCACCGACAGCGCCATCGGGGACAACGACCTCCAGCACCAGCAGAGCGGGATTCTCACTTACCAGTGCTCCAGGCTGACTGTGCGGCGCAACCTCTGCAACTACAACAGCGGCTACGGCATCCACCTGTACGAGACCTCCGACAGCCTCTTCGAGGAGAACTCGGCCGACTACTGCTGCCGGTTCGAGCCGCGGGAGGGCGGCCTCCACTACGGCCACATGGGGGCGGACGCGACCGGGTTCCTCATCGTGAACGCGAGCTGCCGCAACGTTTTCCGTCGGAACACGGCACGGCTCGGAGGAGATGGATTCTTCCTTGCGGGCCTTGCGCCGGATGGCCGGAAGGTCGGCTGCAACGACAACCTGTTCGAGGAGAATGACGGCTCACTCAGTCCGAACATCGCATTCGAGGCGACGTTCAGCTCCGGCAACATCTTCCGAAACAACCATGCCGACCGGTGCAATTACGGGTTCTGGCTGGGGTTCTCGTGGGACACGACGGTCGAGAACAACCGCGTCATCATGAACCGGCAGGCGGGAATCGCCGTGGAGAACGGGCACGGGTTCACGGTCCGGGGCAACACCTTCCAGGCGAATGGCCACGGAATACTGCTCTGGACGAAGTACGTGGAGCAGTTCGCCGAGGCGTTTCCGGAGAGCCTGACCAGCTACGACTGGACCATCGAGGAGAATGTCTTTACGCGCAATGGCAACGGGATTCGGATCGCGGCGGACCAGGACCACGGCATACGCTCGATGCCGGAGGCACTCCGCGGCCGACCCGAATGCCGCCCCCGGTCTCACGTAATTCGGAAGAACGACGTCCAGGACAACCGGGTTGGAATCGAGCTCTTCCGCGCGGATGGAACGGTAGTAGAGGCGAATCTTCTGAATCGGAACGTGGAGGCGAACCTGCGGCAGGACGACTGCGACGGCACCGTGGCGCGAAACAACATGGGCATCGCGGGCGGATACCTTTGATTGCGGATTGCGGATTGCGGAGGGCGACAATGCAAGAGCGTGAAAACGCCCTGGCGAACCTCGACAGCGCGTGGGTGACGTGCATGCGGGCGTTCGCAGCGGGATCGAGCGGACGGGTGCATGAATATCCCGATTCGGTGTTGATCGAGAACGAGGTCTCGTTCCCGGTGTTCAGCGGCGTTATGCGAGCGAGGCTGGCAGCCGACGATGCGCCAGAGCGCGCGGCGGAGCTGAAGCGGAAGTTCGGTTCGACGCACCACAACTGGATTGTGAACCCTCTTGCCACCCCGGCAAACCTGACGGACATCCTCGAATCGATGGGTGGTCACACCGTGGTTACTCTGCTCGGGATGTCCATGCGCCTCGACGAACTTGCGCCTGCGCCGCCGCTTCCGGACGGCATCGTATTTCGGAGACCGGAATCCGCGGACGAGGCGCGGGAGTACGCGCGCGTGATTGCGGTTCTGTTCGGGGCTCCGCTCGAAGGATGGGTGGACCAGCTCGCCGAGGTCGAGGCGGAGCTGTTCGAATCCGGTCGCGGCGCGTGGCTTCGGAACATCGCGGTCGCGGATGGGCAGATCGTAGCCGCGGCCGGCTTCACGATGACCGACGGCGTTGTCGCGCTGCAGACGTTCTCAACGCTTCCCGAATGGCGCAATCGCGGAATCGGGGCCGCGATGGCAACCGCGGAGCTGCTCCGATCGCGTGACGAGGGCTGTCATTCATCGGTCGTCTGGGCGAACCCCGAAGCGCGCACGCTCTACGAGCGGATGGGCTATCGAGAGGTTTGTACGGGCGACGTGATCGTTTTCTGAGACCCAATCGGAGGTGCAAGGATGAGTTCGGAAGCAAACAAGGCGCTAATTCGCCGATACTACGAAGAGATCGACAAGGGGAACATCGGCATCATCGACGAGCTGGTTGCGGAGGATTATCTGGACCACAACCCGCCGCCGTTCCCCGGCATCCCACTCGGAAGAGAAGGGGTGAAGCACGCCTTCCGCGTCTTCCAGCAGTCCACGCCGGGATTTCACAAGATCGAGGATCAGGTCGCCGAGGGCGATCGGGTCGTCACACGGATGACGTCCTACGGTAAGCACACGGGCGACCTCCCGGGCGCTCCCGCGACAGGCAACGAGCTGCGAATGACGTCGGTCACCATTCACCGAATCGAGAACGGAAAGATTGTCGAGAAGTGGTCCGACAAAGACGCGCTGGAGTTCCTGCAGCAGATAGGCATGATTCCCCGCCTGCACCCGACCGGCGAAGAAGGCTGACATTGTGCGTGATGTGGAGGAGCTGGAGAGGGTGGCGTTTAGGGAGAAGCTGACAGCCGACGAGGACTCACTGCTTGCCGGGCGATTTATGGGGCGCACCAATTCGGAACGCGATTCCCGAAGGCGTATCGGACCGTTGAAGCAGGCGGCATTCTTTGCTTCACGGGCATTCGACAAGGGCGCGCGGGATCCGGAGTCGCTGTCTCGATTCGTGCCCATTCTCGCCGAAGTGCAGAAGGTTGCTCCGACCGATTCGTTTCGGCGGAAGCTGGCGGAGATGCGGTCAGCGCAGAAGGGAAAGAATGCATTCGAGGCCGTTCTGAAGAAGCTCTCCCGAGTAGGAGAGGCCGGATCGAAGAAGGTCCTCGCGACAGACGGGCAGCTTGACGGAATCGAGTCCGCGCTTGGTGTGAAGCTGCCGAAGAGCTATCGCGCCTACCTGAAGCAGTATGCGCACCGATCCGTCGGAACGTACGAGCCGTTCATCGCGGCCGAGATCGTGGACGCGGTGCGGATGGCTCGGCAGGTCGATGTGCCGGACCATCTGCTGCCGTTCCTTTATGACAACGGGGACTACTTCTGCTTCGATCTGCGGTCCACGGTCGAGGAGCCCGCAGTCGTATTCTGGGACCACAACGGCCGATCGGACGAGACCTGGCCGAATTTCGCCGCGTGGGTGGAGGAGTGCTGGCTCGGCGAGCTGGACGATTGACCTGACGACGTTCGAACAATCAACACTGGAGGAGACGCGCTTTGGCAACCCGGACGATCAACCTGACGGACACCCTGTACGACTATCTGCTTTCTGTGACCCCGAAGCCGACGGACGTGATGATGCGGCTGCGGGACGAGACGGCGAAGCTTCCCAACGCGGGAATGCAGATTTCGATTGAGCACGGCCAGTTCTTCGTGCTGCTCATCAACCTGCTCGGCGCGAAGCGCGCGCTCGAGGTAGGGGTCTTCACGGGCTACAGCGGCCTCACCGTGGCGCAGGCGCTTCCGCCCGATGGCCAGCTCATCGCCTGCGACGTGAGCGAGGAGTGGACATCCATCGCGCGACGGTACTGGCAGGAGGCGGGAGTCGCGCACAAGATCGATCTGCGCCTCGCCCCGGCCGCGCAGACGCTCCAGAAGCTGCTCGACGACGGCCAGGCCGGCACGTTCGACTTCGCCTTCATCGACGCGGACAAGTCGAGCTACGACACCTACTACGAAGCGGCGCTGAAGCTGGTCCGGCCGCGCGGCCTCATCGCGATCGACAATACGCTCTGGAGCGGAAAGGTCGCCGATCCGTCTGTTACCGATGCGGATACGTCTGCGCTCCGCGCGCTGAATCAGAAAATGCTGAACGACGACCGCGTGGTCTTCTGCCTCGCCCCCATCGGCGACGGGATCTCTCTGGCTGTCGTGAAATAGATTCGGCGGGGAGACCACCGCGAAATGCGGCGGGACCTGTGGTCGAGATGGTAGGGGCGAATAACGCGCCAACGGCACTTCCTGCAAACCCATGAGGTGCCGTTGGCGCGTTATTCGCCCGTACGCCGGGCGTTCGTTAAGCCGTCTTGGGAACGTGCGCTTGAATCAGGAATATCACCGAACAACCATAGATGTGAAGGGCGGGACAAAGGCCTGGAGGAGGACGAGGAGCCCGGCGATGGCGGCGAGCGCCAGGCTGTGCCAAATCACGAACTTGAAGATGTCCGCCTCGGTGCCAACGCGGTCGGTGGCGGCGGTGGCGACGCAGATGGACTGCGCGTCGATCATCTTGCCCATCACGCCGCCCGTGGAGTTCGCCGCGCAGATGAGGATTGGGCTGAGGCCGAGCTGGAGCGCAGTGATCTTCTGAAGGCTGCCGAAGAGCGCGTTGGATGCGGCGTCCGTCCCCGTGAGGAAGACCCCGAGCCACCCCAAAATCGCCGCGAAGAACGGGTAGAGCAGGCCCGTGTTCTTGAACGCCATCCCCAGCGTCGCGTCGAGTCCGCCGTAGCGCGTGACGTACCCCAGGCCGAGCATGCAGACGATGGTCGGTACCGGTATGAACATCTGGCGATACGTGCGGCGGGTTGCCTCCCGGAGCTGGCTTCGCGAAACGCGCAGCATCGGGATGACCGCCAGAATCGAGAGCAGCACGGAGGTTCCCGGCATCGTGAGCCAGTTCAGGCGGAAGACGGCTGCCTCCCGGACCTCCTTCTCCACCACTGGCGGCGTGCGGACGACCTGCTTGTCGAGACCGGGCACGGGGATATCATAGACGGTTCGGATGGGGCCGAGAGAGTACGCGTCGATGGTCTTCTTGTACGTTCCGACGCCGGCCATGAGCGTACAGAGGACGATGAAGGGCATCCATGCGTGGAGCGCCTTGCCGAGGGGCATGCGTGGAACCGTGACGTGCGTAAAGGAGCCGCGCGGGTGGTCGGTGGGGTGGGGCGGACCTGGTTCGTGGCCGCTGTGGGACCCCGCTCCGACTGCGACAACCTCTTCGGCATGTTCTTCGACGATGGCGTGGACATGGGCCTCGCTGCGCCAGATGTGCGCCGGCTTCCAAAAGCGCAGAAAGAGCGCGGTGACTACGAGGGAGAGCAGGCCGCCGGCGATATCGGTAAGCGGAAACGCGGACGAGTGCGCGAAGAAATACTGGCACGTCGCGAACGAGACTCCCGCAACCGCGATGGCGGGAAGGACCTCGAAGGTCTGCTTCCAGCCGCACATGCAGCGGACGATCCAGAGGGGAATCAGAATCGAGAGGAAGGGGAGCTGGTTGCCGGCCATCCGGCTGAGCACCGCCCCGTCGATACCGGTGACGCCCTGGAGCGTGAGGATGGGCGTCCCGAACCCGCCATAGGCGACCGGGGACGTATTGGCGATGAGGCAGAGGCAGGCCGCCTGGAACGGCTTGAACCCAAGGCCGACCATCATTGCCGCGCAGATGGCGACCGGCGTGCCCCCGCCCGCTGCTCCCTCGAGGAACGCGCCGAAGGCGAATGCGATGAGGATGGCCTGGAGGCGATGGTCGGCGGAGAGGCCCGCGACCGAATTCTTGATCTGCTCGAACCGGCCCGTGATGACCGTGATGTTGTAGAGGAACATCGCGCAGACGATGGTCCAGCAGATGGGGAAGAGCCCGAACATCGCACCGTAGAGGAAAGCCATTCCGGCCATCGGCGCGGGCATGCGGTAGACGCCGATGGCGACGAGAATGGCCGCCGCCGCGCCTCCGGCCGCCGCAATGGGCGGGCTGGCGCGCTTGACGACGAGCAGGTAGAAGAGTACGAGGACAGGGAGCGCAGCGAGGGCCGTGGAGAGAACAGCCGACGAGAGGGGACTGTAGTGCTGGGTGTAGAGCATGCGGTCTCCTGCATGACGCGTTGTCGGGTGGTTCGGAACGGCCGGCATCAGCGGGGCGAATGGCGCATCGATTCAACGCGGCGGGCCGGCAATCCTCCCGATCATGCAAAGTCCCGACGAGGAGGTCCATAAGATGGGGAAGGCGATGCAGGTATCGTGCGTGCAGATGCACTGGGCGCGGCCGATTGAGGAGAACATCGAGCGGACGCGGCACTACATGGAGGCGGCGGCGCGGGCGGGAAGCCGGGTCGTGCTCTTTCCGGAGGCGAATCTGACCAGCTACTACTTCCCGTATGTGGTGGAGCTGGAGCCGCGGCGGACGGAGGAGGCGCTGGATTCGTGCCGCGAGGCCGCGCGCCGGCTGGGTATCTGGGCCATCGTCGGGACCCTGCGCAAGACTTCAGACCGATTCCTAAACCTCATGCATGTGATCGACCCGGATGGCCGGATCACGCACGAGTATGCCAAGGTGAACATGGCGGGCCGGGACGAGAAACAATATTGCCGCGGGGGCGACAAGCTCTCGCTGTTCGAGATTGACGGGGTCCTCTGCACGATGGTTATCTGCCGGGACGGGCGACACCCGGAGCTCTACCGGCTGCCGGCGATGGCGGGCGCGCAGGTTCTGTTCCATCCGTCGTGCAGCTCGGACGAGATCGAGGCGGTCTGCTGGAAGCGGACGTCCGGCCGGGCGCAGCAGGCCGTCGGGCCGAACTCGAAGATATTCCACTGCGTCGCGAACACCATCGGGCAGTCGCCGGACGGGCTCCAGACATCGAGCGGCCAGTCCTTCATTCGCGAGCCGAACGGAATACCGCTGGCCGAGGCGGGGTTCTATCAGGAGGAGATGATTACGGCCGTGCTGGACATCGAGCGCGCGGATCGGTCCTATGTCCTCGATAGCATGCAGAATCCACCCTTCCTGCGCGGTTACTGGGAGCAGATGGTCGGGGAGGTCCGAAAGCGCGCCGACGTTCCGCCGGAATAGCCGCTCTACCTGGGCGCGGCGATGGCGACGACGTGGCCCTGCGTGCGGAAGAACATGGTCCCCTCGGAGATCGCGGGCGTGGCGAGGCAGACCTCCGCGAGCGGATTAGTCGCCAGCAGCTTGAAGTCCGGGCCGGCCTGAAGGACGTAGACGTCGCCCTCCTCGCTTGTGAAGTAGACCTTCCCATCCGCCGCTACTGGCGACGAGGTGAAGGCCACGCGTCCGCTCCCCAGCCGCTCCTCGTAGCGCTTGTTCCCCGTCTTCGCGTCGTAGCAGCAGACGATTCCACCGCTCTTGCAGCTATAGATGAGGTCGCCATAGACTACCGGCGTCTGGAGGTATGCGCCGTTGCGCGGGTTCATCCAGGCGACGGCCGCGTTCGAGGTCTCCGACTCCTTCAGCGAGATATCGCCCTTCGCATCAGGCCGAATAGCGTAGAGCGGCGCGGACTTGCCGTGCGCGTTGGCGATGTAGATGAGGCCGTGCGCCAGGATAGGCGTCGGCACCGGGATGTCGCCGCCGCCCGTCATTCGCCAGAGCTCCGCTCCCGTTGCGGCGTCGTAGCCGCCGATGTGCTTCCAGCCGTTCACCACCATCTGGCGCTTGCCGGCGATGTCGAAGACGGCGGGAGTCGACCAGGTCGCCACGTCGTCGCGCTTCGTCCGCCAGACTTCATGGCCGTCTTTGAGGTCGAAGCAGGCGAGGAATCCGTTGTTCAGAACGTCGCACTGGAGATACACGTGTCCATCGTGGATGATGGGGGAGCTGGCGAATCCCCAGCGGAGGGTCGGAGCGTCGTACGGCCCTGAATCGAGGACGCCGAGGTCCTTCTTCCAGAGCGGGTTGCCGGCCATATCATAGCAGTAGAGGCCCTGTGACCCGAAGAAGACGACGAGCCGATTCCCGTCGGTGGCCGGCGTGCAGTTCGCGTGCGTGGCCTTGTTGTGGCGCGGGGACTTCGGCGCGCCCTTGCACGCGGTGCGCTCCCAGAGGATCTTTCCGGATTTCTTGTCGAGGCAGTAGACCTTCCACTCGTGCTGGCCGTTGTCATCCGCCGAATCGCCGTCCCCGTAGAGCCCGGTCCGCACCTTGCTGTTGCCGGCCTGGCTGACCGCCGAGAGGACGTAGACGCGGTCCCGCCAGACGACCGGGCTGGCGTGGCTGAGGCCCGGAATGGGCGTTGACCAGGCAATGTTCTTCTTCGCGTCGCCGGCATCCCAGACGGAAGGCGTGGCGAACCCATCCGCCACGCCGCTTGCCGCCGGCCCGCGGTAGGAGGGCCAGTCGATCCCGCGCCGCGGCTCGTCAGCGTTGGCGCGGGCTGTCAGCAGCGCAAGTGCGGCGAAGAGAACCGGATTGTAGCGCACGTTTTGCTCCTTCGGGCGTTGGATTCTTCGCTCCTGCGGGGCGAAGAATCCGCGCAGATGGGAAATCGGGTCCCGTGATTAGCGTTGCGAGAATGTAATGTCCCCGTCAATCGCGTCGCAGTTGGTCCTGATGAGCGCCGCGGGCGACCTGGCCGCGGGTTAGCGAATCACGCCCGCGTCGGGGCAGATTCGTCACGGCCGGCGTATGGATGTTTTGCGGGGAGCGCGGCGCCGGGCCGCCCGGTCCTCGCTGCCGGCATCGGGAACGTCGTCCCAGACGGGGTCGCTCCAGAAGGCGGTATCGTCGTACGAGCCGTCGCTCCAATCGTCCACGTTCACGCTCTGAGTCGCGCCATCGCTGTAGGTCAGGTTTGCGTCGCCGTCGGAATCATACGTGCCTGATGCGGCGAGGGCGCCGTCCGGTCCGTAATACGTGATTTTGCCCTCGCCCTCGCCATCTCCGGTCGTCTGGCCGCGGCTGCCATCCGGGAAATCGAACTTGCAGACCCACAGTCCGCCCTCGTTGTACACGTCCGTTTCCGTCCACCTGTCGCCGCTCGGCGTCTGAATCTCGCCATGTGCCGTCAGCACGCCGTTGATGAGAGCGAGACGGGTATCGACCTTCTCGCCTTTTGCGTTGGTGTTTGCCAGGTGGAGGGCGCCGTTGTTTCCGGTGGCGTCGTTGAACGTGACATCCAGTGTGCCCCGCTCCCCGTCGAGCTCGCCCCGGCCGATGTGGTACGCCTCCTGGAATGTGAGGGGATATGTACCGGGCTTCGTGGGCGCCGGCCAGACAAAGCTTCCGGCTTTGACGGTATGCGCGGTGTCCTCGAACAGATCCTGCCTGCCGGAGCCGTCGGCATTAATCGCGGCGGTGTAGAACAGCTTAAGGTCATCGTCATAGCCTGACGAGGCGGCTCGCGTATGCTGGATCGCTCCGAGCAGAATCCCCGCGCGCGCGTTGGCCAGGGTATGCCGCCTCGCCGGGCCGCGCAGCGCGCCGGTTCCCGTTATCCCGGTCATGCCCATGCCTGCTATCGCGAAGATGGCGCGCGAGTTGCGGGTCGTGGCGATTGCCCGCTCCTGCACGCGCGACGGAATGCTCGAGCCGCCTCCCCCGCTGCCACAGCCGAGGAGGAGGGCGCATAATCCAGCTAACAGGAGGGCGCCGGACAGACGAATGATCATAGTATGGCTCCTTCGTGAGAGTATTGGGTCTCTCAACGAAGAAGCGGTCAGAAAGTGACAGTCCCGTTCACAATTCATACCAGCAGGCGGAACGCGCCGCCGTGTGCTTCCTGTGGTTGAATTCCTCCGCCAATCGACTGATTGTGCGGGGCTGTGGCCTTGACGCCGCAGGACATGGAGCTTCGCGCGGTGAACGCTTTCGAGAGCCCGCATGTCTTGCCGAGCGGGCGAAGGGAGCGGAAAATGGGCGACGCGATGAGGTGGATGGTCGGTACGCTGACATTGAGCATCCTGGCACTCCATCCCGTGATGGCGGTGGCGCAGGACAGGCCGAATCGAAAGCTGGTGTGGTCCGACGAGTTCAAGAGCGACGGCCGGCCGGACCCGGCGAAGTGGGATTACGAAGTTGGTTTCGTTCGCAACAACGAATTGCAGTATTACACGCGAGACAGGCGCGAGAATGCGCGGGTCGAGGACGGGCACCTGACGATAGAGGCCCGCAAGGAGCGGTTCGAGAACGCCTCGGTGACTTCCGCCAGCCTCACGTCGCGCCAGAAGTGGACGTACGGCCGAATCGAAGTCCGGGCGAAGATTCCGACCGGCAGGGGCACGTGGCCGGCAATCTGGATGCTCGGCACGAATATCAAAGACGTTGGCTGGCCCGCCTGCGGCGAGATCGACATCATGGAGAACGTCGGATTCGAGCCCGACAAGATCTACTGCACCGTGCATACGCGAAATGCAGCCGGTGCGCACGCGTCGAAGGGCGGCAGCATCACGGCCGACAAGCCTTATGGCGGGTTCCACGTCTACGCGGTGGATTGGGACGCGAAGCGGATGGTTTTCACGTATGACGGGAAGCACGTGCTCACGTACGAGAACGACGCGGTGAATCCCTGGCCCTTCGACGAGCCGCAGTACCTGATTCTGAATCTCGCGATGGGCGGCGCGTGGGGCGGGCAGAAGGGTGTGGACGAATCGATCTATCCGAGCAAGTTCCTCATCGACTACGTCCGCGTCTATCAGTGAGGAGTACGGTACGATGAGGAACAAACCGCGAAATGGGCTCCTGACTCACGATCGATTCCGAAGGAGGAACAGGCAGGATTCTTACCGCGAATAACGCGAATAGCCGCGAATAACGGCGCACGGCGATTTGCCCGCGAAGCACGCGAAAGGACGCGAAAAACCCCTAACCCCAATGCCTTTCAAATAAGGGGATTCACGCTCGGCACGACGACCAGGGCGAAGCATTCGCGCAGGACGATTCGTGCGTGACGCAGGGTCCGTTGCGCGAATGCCTGGCCCCTACGATTGTATGTCGAGGCATGCGGTGTCGCTTATTTGAAAGGCATTGCCCCTAACCCTATGCCCTTCCCCCGTGCGCCCTGTGTTCCCCGTGGTTGAATCTCCCGCCGTTCTCCGTGTCCTCCGTGGCTAGCCCTTTCGGTTCATCTGTTTCTCATCCGGCGTTCACGGGACTCTCATCGCGCAATCATCCAACGCTCATTTCCATTTCACGCTCCTTTCATCTCCACTTTGTCACTATAGGAGTGTAAATGAAACCCGTCAGGGACCGACCTGGAAATGCCCGACACTTCCGCCGAGGGTCAACTGGCAAATGGACGTGAGGGAGACTGCCATGCGCAAACAGATTGTAGTTGTTGCCGCCGTCGGCGTTCTTTCGGCGGCATCGGTAATTGGTTCCGTGAGGCCCGGCTCTTGCGAGACGAAGGAGACGGGCGCGACTACGGCTGCGGCCTGTCGGCCCCGGTCGGTCCCGGTCGAGGCTCTGGGAAAGCAGCTCGTGTTGAGGGTGCCGGGCGAGTGGACGGAGACTGCGATGAGGGAGACAACCGGCCCGACGGATCGCGTTCACTACGACTGGAAGTGCGCGGCACAGAACGTAACGCTGACCTTTGTCGCGGTCGACCCGCCTCGGGTCCTTCGCGAGGTTCTCCACCCGACAGACGACGCGTCGCTCGTGCGCAAGATGGTCATCGCAACGTTCCGGCTCAACGATATCGACGTGATGAACCTTGTCGTGGCGCTGGCCGCGGGCCGGCCGAATGCGTACGATGTCACGTGCACGACCACGGTGCGGTCTCGGGCGAAAGATACGTATCCGCGGCCGCATACGCTAAGCACGACGATGAGCAGGCCGCTGCCGGTGTTCCACAGCCGCGCGGACGTGCGGTCAACCAGCGGGTCATACATGAATCGGATGGCGGTAGTAGTCGTGGGCCGCAACGTCTACATGGCGTGCGCCGCCGCGAAGGTGGATGGCGTCGGCACGGAGGCCGCGGCAGGCGCGCTCAATGGTCCGATTGTCACGTCGTTCCTGACATCGCTGAGCAAGCCCGCCTTCTAGAGTCTGGCCATCGGGCAACGTCGATATGAACGCGGGGAGCCGGCCGGCTCCCCGCGTACTTTCCGCGCTGCAATTCGCCTCCGGCAGGCATGACCTCGGGGTGTTCCGGCTCGACGCGCGGTGAGTGCTCAAGTGGCCGCGGCACGTAGGATCGTTTGCGACGTTGTCGAATCATTACGCCTGCGTCCGTCGCGGTGTCAACCACACTTTGCAGGCGGCTGAGTCGCTGCGTTTACTTCCGTGTAGTCCGTGTTCGGCATGCCCAGGGTCGCGGGCGAGCAGGAATCTACGTGGCGAAAGCGGCAATCTACCGGTAACCCTTCTCAAGGAGCGCCGCGATGCACTACCGACCGTATGGCAGCACAGACGTGAAGCTCTCCATCATCGCGATGGGTGGAATTGTGGTGATGGGGGCGGAGCAGGAAGAGGCGAACCGGCGGACGCGGGAGGCGTTCGACCGGGGAATCAACTATTTCGACGTCGCGCCCTCGTACGGCAACGCGGAGGAGAAGCTCGGTCCGGCGCTCGTCGGGCTGCGGGATCAGGTTTTCCTCGCCTGCAAGACGACAAACCGAACGAAAGAGGAGGCGGCGCGGGAGATGCGTGAATCGCTGCGCCGCCTCCGGACGGACCGATTCGACCTCTTCCAGCTCCACGCTGTCAGCAGCGTCGAGGAGGCGGAAGCGTGCCTTGCGCCCGGCGGCGCGCTCGAAGCGCTGGTCGAGGCGCGGACGGCGGGACTGACCCGATTCCTCGGCTTCTCCGCCCATTCCGCCGAGGCGGCGTTACGCCTCATGGATGCGTTTGCGTTCGATTCGATCCTCTTCCCGTTCAACTACACGACCTTCCACAGCGGCTTCGGCCCGCAGGTTCTCGCGAAGGCGCAGGAGAAGGGCGTCGCCCGTCTCGCGCTGAAGGCGATGGCGCGCCGACCGTGGCAGGAGGGCGCGGACCGCTCAATCGCGCAGAACACGTGGTACGAGCCGCACACCGACCCCGCGGAGGCGGAGCTGGCGCTTCGGTGGACGCTTTCCCTCCCCATCACGGCGGCGATTCCGCCCGGCGACCCGAACCTGTTCCGCATGGCAATGGACTTCGCCGACCGGTTCACGCCCGTCTCCGCGGAAGAAGCCGCGCGAATCGTGGAGAAGTCACGCCAGAATCAGCCCCTCTTCTCCGCCGCTGCCTAATCTGCGCTTCCGAAACCGTTATGCGGCTCCCCAATGCACAGAGCGTGGGGGGCCGCGTATTCGGTTCGCCCAGGTAATTGCGTGAGGCGGGAGCAGATTCGCGTTGCGCGGCGTCTTTCAACCAGTTGAGCGCGCTCTGGCGAACCGTTGAGGCTGCGGCATCCGTCCGTGGTCCGGTTTGAGGGCGCGGCGCTGGAGTCGGCCATGGCCCCGGGTGACAGGATAGAGCCACACAGCACCGAGCAGAAGATTCGAGAAAACGAAGAGCGGTTCCGGCTGATTGAGGAGAACGTGCGCGACTACGCCATCTTCCTCCTCGATCCGGATGGCTGCATCTCGTCGTGGAACGTGGGGGCGGAGCGCATCCTGGGGTTCCGCGAGGAGGAGATAATCGGCAAGCCCGGCGCCACGATATTCACGCCCGAAGACCGCGAGAAGCGTGAAGACACCAGCGAAATCGAAACGGCGCGACGCGAGGGCCGGGCCGAGGACGAGCGCTGGCACCTCCGGAAGGATGGATCGCGATTCTGGGGGAACGGAATCCTCACGGCGCTGCGCGATACCGACGGAACCCTGCGGGGCTACGTGAAGATACTCCGAGACTTCACGGAGCGCAAGGTGGCCGAAGAGGCGGACCGCCGGAAACAGGAGCATATCGAGGCGCTCAACCACCGGCTGACGCGGACGATGGCGGAGACCCACCACCGTGTCAAGAACAATCTCCAGGTCATCACGGCGCTCCTCGACATGAAGATAATGGAGGGCGACGAGCCGGTGCCGGTCAGCGAGCTTAAGCGGCTGCGCCTCCACATCCGCGCGCTCGCATCGATTCATGAGCTGCTCACCCACGTCGTGCGGACGGACGCGGACACGAGCGAGATATCGTCCGGCGCCATGATCGATCAGCTCCAGCCGATGCTGCTCACCTCGATCGGCGGGCGGCCGGTGCAGTTCGAGATCGAGGACATACTGCTCCCCACGCGCTACGGTTCCTCGCTGGCCATATTGGTGAACGAGCTCGTAACGAACGCAGTCAAGCATGGCGAAGGACGAATCACGGTCTCGCTCAAGGACCGCGGGCACGAGATTCGGCTGTCCGTGTGCGACGAGGGACCGGGTTTTCCCACGGACTTCTCGCCGCGTACCCGTGCGCACACCGGCATCGAGCTCATCGAATCGCTGAGTCGGTGGGACCTCAAGGGGCGAATCGAATTCCTCAACGGGCCTGACAATGCAGGCGGCGGCGCGTGCGTCGTGGTCACCTTCCCCTTCCCGCGGGAAGACGACTGGAAGGTCTGACCACTCCGGCCATTCGGCAAAAGGCCCCCTGCCCGAAGGAATGACGGGCGGAATCCTCGAATAGGCCTGTGGCGCTATGCCCTGAATATCCCCTGGAGGACCCCCCCAATGAGCGATTTTGTCCCGCAGAAAAGCGATAAGTTTACCTTCGGCCTGTGGACGGTTGGCAACCGCGGCCGCGACCCGTTTGGCGACTTCGTGCGCGACCCGGTGCCGCCGACCCGGGCCGTCGAAAAGCTCGCTCAGCTCGGCGCCTACGGCGTTAACCTTCATGACAACGACCTCGTGCCAATCGACGCCACGCTCGCGGAGCGTGACCGAATCGTGGCCGAGTTCAAGAAGGCGCTCGCCGACAACGATATGCGAGTGCCGATGGCGACCACGAACCTCTTCTACGACCCCATCTTCAAGGACGGCGCGTTCAGCTCGAACGACCCGAAGGTGCGCACCTACGCGCTCCAGAAGACGATGAAGTCGATGGACCTGGGCGCGGAGCTCGGCGCGAAGGTCTACGTCTTCTGGGGCGGCCGCGAGGGCACCGAAGTTGACGCCTCCAAGGACCCCGTCGAATCGATGAAGCGGTTCAGGGAGTGCATGAACTTCCTCTGCGGGTACAACCTCGACCGTGGCTACGGCTACCGGTTCGCGCTGGAGCCGAAGCCCAACGAGCCGCGCAGCGACATCTTCCTCCCGACCGTCGGCTCCGCCCTGGGGTTTATCGCGACGCTCGACCATCCCGAGATGTGCGGCGTCAACCCGGAGGTCGCGCACGAGACGATGGCGGGGCTCAACTTCGTTCATGCGGTCGGGCAGGCGCTCGACGCGGGCAAGCTCTTCCACATCGACCTGAACGGCCAGAAGA
>Ga0207667_10005088_pt1 | contig 16059 bp, 13 predicted proteins | sample KBSCornC52_FD_184301 | JGI IMG/M metagenome (GOLD analysis project Ga0207667, IMG submission 184301) | Corn rhizosphere microbial communities from Kellogg Biological Station, Michigan, USA - KBS Corn C5-2 (SPAdes) (version 2) | ecosystem: Host-associated > Plants > Roots > Rhizosphere > Soil ... | reverse complement strand
GATGGTATAGCCGCTGTTGGGCGGGCGGCGTCCGCCCATGCATCCATTGGGGTCGAGGCAGGGATTGAGGAAGGGAACTTCCTTTTCGGTAATAAAGAACTGTGAACTGTTGGTATTGGGCCCGCGATTAGCCATGGCAAGCCGTCCCGGTTGGTCAAAGAGCAGGTCGGGATGTAATTCATCTTCAAACTCAAAGCCAACATCGCCACTGCCCGTTCCGGAAGGGTCGCCGCCCTGGATCATGAACTCGGGAATCGTCCGGTGAAAGATTGTGCCATCGTATAAGGGCTTGCCATGCACGGTGTTGCCGGTTGCGGGATCTTTCCACGGCTTAGTGCCTTTGGCCAATCCCACAAAATTCGCTACCGCCTTGGGCGCTTGAGCCGGGAAGAGCGTGCACTTTAGATCTCCGGCCGAAGTGTGGATGATGGCTGTGGGCGACGCCTTGGCTGGCGCGGCTTTAGTCGCGGCCTTGGGGGTAGCTCCTTTAGCCGGAGTTTTAGGCTTGCTCTGCGCCCCAGCGGCAAGACCCAAACACAGTAGAATCAACGCTGCACGAGTCACCATTCGTCTCTCCTTGTATGAGCGTAACCGGATATTAGAAATGGAGAGGCAACAGTATGTAAAGGCTCTTTGGCGGGAAACCGCCGCGGGGCCGACCCGCGCGCCGAGCGGCGTGCTTCAGGCGCATCAATGATCAAAGAGGAAGAGAATCTCGGGCGGGTGGGAGCAAAGCGACAGAAATCAATGGGAACCTTTTCTGCGGCTCTCAGTAATCATCCTTGAAAGGACAAATAACCGCCTGCCGCCGCCGATGGCCAATTCGATGTCTGATGAAGAACTTATGGCGCAGGTACGCAATGGTGTGGGTGAAATGCTGGGCGTGTTGTTTGAACGCTATCACGTGCCTTTGTTCAACTTTTACTTGAAGCTGACCGGTGACCGGACCGCAAGCGAAGACCTGGTACAGGAAGTCTTCTTCAGGATACTCAAGTATCGCCACAGCTACCGGCCAGAAACGGCATTCCGCGCGTGGATGTACCAGATTGCTCGCAACGCGCGCGTCGACCTGCTGCGTAAGCGCCGGCCAGAGACAAGCCTGGAACCTGAGATGTCCCCGGCAGTAGCGCCGGTGGATACCGCGCAGCAAAGTCAAGAAGCGCTGCTGCTGCACAGCGCGCTCATGCAGATATCTGAAGACAAGCGCGAAGTTCTGGTCCTGAGCCGCTTCCAGTACCTTAAGTATGAAGAGATTGCCCAACTGCTGGGTTGTGAGGTCGCGACCGTAAAGACCAGGGTCCATCGCGCGTTGCAAGACCTGCGGCAAATATTCCAACAGCTTGAGAGCGGAAAAGCTTTACGCGGCAAAGGGCGGCAAGGTACGTGGCCTGCGCCCGGGAGTGTGCAATGAACTGCGAAGAAATTGGCGAACTTTTACCGGATTATCTGCAGGGCAGGCTTAGCGCTGACCGTGCAGCAGTTGTGGAAAAGCATTTGGAGGAGTGTGCCGCGTGCGGCGAAGAAGCTGCTTTGTGGAAGAAACTGGCGCTGCTGCCGGAAGAGCAGCCGAGCCCAGCCCTGGAATCGCGCTTTAAAGCGATGCTTGAGAGTTACCAGGAAGGCCGCTGGGAGAAAAACAGCCTAGCGGCGGAAAAGGCCAAAGCTCCCGTCCCAATGCTGTGGGGGCTGGGCAACTGGCGGCAACTACCGGCAGCGGGGATTGTATGGGCGTGCCTCTTTCTGGCTTGCGGATATTTCATCGGCAAACATGCGGACCGCGGCACTGATGCGGCGGCGCAGGCACAGATCGATCAAATGCGGCAGGAACTTGGCGCTACGCGGCAGATGGTGGCGCTTTCCATGTTGCAGCAACAGTCCGCCAGCCAGCGTCTGGAAGGCGTGAGCTGGACTACCCGCCTGCCTGAACCAGACCAGAAGGTGATGGGCGCTTTGATGCATACCGTACGTTTTGACAATAACGTGGACGTGCGCCTGGCAGCTCTGGATGCACTGAGCCGCTACGCAGACCAGCCCGAGGTACGCCGCGACTTGGTTGACGTGCTCCAGACCACGCAGTCGCCCATGGTGCAGGTGGCATTGATTGATCTGCTGGTAGATCTGCATGACAAGAGCGCGATGCCACAACTCAGAAGAGTCCAGCAAGACCCGAACGTAAATCCCACGGTAAAAAAGCGCGTTGATTGGGGAATACAGCAGTTGAACTAATTTTATCCCGAGCGCAGGGGCGTGATCGCTATACGGAAAGGATTTCGGAGAAGAGCCATGATTAGACAAAAGTTTCTCGCATTCATTCTCATGTATTCCGCTGGTTTGCTGTTCTTGCCCGCGTTCGCCAGTCCTCTCCATTCAGCTGGCGACGATGATGACTCCGATTCAGGCATGCGTCTGGAAGAGAAGGAAACGATTCGCAAGACTTTTAATTTAACTGCGGCACACAAAATCCTGGAGATCGATAACATCTTTGGCTCGATTGAAGTGACAGGCGGGCAGAGCGACCAGGTCCAACTGGTGGTGAATAAGACGATTTCTGCCGAGTCCAAAGACCGCATGGATGCCGCCAAAAAAGAGGTCACGCTTGATATTACTGACCAGCCAGATTTCTTAAAGCTCTATGTCAATGGGCCTTTCCGCTGCAAGTGTGAGAACGGAAACGATGGATGCACTAGCTGGCATGGCGATCGCGGCTACAGGGTAAAGATGGATTTCCAACTCCAGGTGCCGCGGAACATTGAAGTGAAGCTAAAGACCGTCAACTCAGGCCATGTCAGCGTGCAGGATGTAACCGGAGATTTTTCCGTCCACAACGTGAATGGCGGCATTGACATGAAGAATGTTGCCGGATCGGGAGTCGCCAAGACAGTCAATGGCCCGGTGAAGGTTTCATTCCATGAGAATCCGCGCGAGAAGTCTGACTTCGCCACCATCAATGGCAATGTGGAACTTTATTTTGTGCGGGGATTGTCCGGCGACTTTCGTTTCAAGACGATGAACGGTGCAGTCTATAGCGATTTTGAAATGACCTCACTGCCGGCCCAACCCGTAAGCGCTGAGCGGCACGGCAGCAAGTTTGTGTTTAGATCCGATCGTTTTACCGGAGGCCGCGTGGGCTCCGGCGGGCCAGAGATTAAGGCAGAAAATTTGAATGGCGACATACGCATTCTTGAACGCCATGAGTAAATCAAGGAAAACTAAATATATGAACTATTACTTTAAGTTCCATAAATACATTGTTCCGATCGCGGCAGCGGCTTTGTTCGCACTGGCACGGCCAATGTGGGCGCAGAATGACAATAAAGTCACCGTCCCATTAACTGATCCGTCGCGTCCGGTGACGCTTCGCGCTCACCTGGTAAGCGGCAGCATCACGGTAAAAGGCGCAGACGTAAAAGAAGTGGTGGTGGAAGCGCGAGCACGCGGAGATGAGGGGCACACTGGCGGGCGGGCTGAAGGCATGAAGCGTATTCCCATGACTTCCACCGGCCTGAACATTGAAGCAGAAAACAACAGTGTGCGGATCAGCACTGATTCTTACCAGCGCACCGTTGATTTAACGATTACCGTCCCAACCCATACCTCGGTCTCTTTGCATACCGTAAATGATGGCAATATTCTCGTAAGCGGTGTTGACGGGGAGTTGGATGTCAACGATGTGAATGGCGAAGTAGATCTGAAAAATATCGGTGGAAGCGTGGTAGCGCACGCGCTGAACGGCCATGTGGTCGCAACCTTCAATCGTATTGATCCGCAGAAGCCCATGGCTTTCAGCTCGCTCAATGGCGACATCGACGTGACCTTCCCTGCCGATCTAAAGGCCAATGTGAGCCTACGCACTGATAATGGCGAAGTTTACAGCGATTTTGATGTGAAAGTGCAGCCCACCGCTCCGCAGCAGACGGTGGAAGACAATCGCGGAAAAGGCGGGAAATATAAAGTGAAAATCGACAAAAATGTCCGCGGGACGATCAACGGCGGCGGCCAGGAAATCCAGTTCAAGAATTTCAACGGCAACATCTACATCAGGAAGGCCGGGACAAAGCAGTAAATAATCTGAGCATGGCTGTGATCCGGTTATAACTCTGGCGGAGTTGTAACCGGATTCGTCTTGAGCATAGGATAAATGCCATCGCTAGCCGGATTGTGACTGTCTCTCCGGAGATACTCGGGGGAACCCCAGTTTTTGCAGGGACGCGTGTACCCGTTCAGACATTCATCGAATATATTAAAGCGGGTGAATCCATAGAGTCGCGAGTGTTCACTGACAGTGAAAATCCTGCTTGATGAGTGTGTTGATCAACGCTTTCGCAGGGACCTTGTTGGCCACGATTTTGCGACGATTCAGGAATCCGGGTGGGCAGGCAAGAAAAATGGCGAGCTCCTGGCCTTAGCGGCGAAGACCTACTAGGTCTTCATCACAGTTGACCGCAATCTTTATTTTCAGCAGAATTTCTCAGCTCTCAGTATTGCAGTGCTTGTGTTAGTGGCGCGCACAAACAGGCTCGCTGACTTGAAACCGCTGCTAAAGGAGGTATTATCGGAGCTTTCAGTGCTGAAACCGGGACAAGTTTCCGTAATTCCCAAGAAGTCTAGCTGAATTCTATTTTTTCCTAACCTTCACTATCGCATCCAGCACTGAATCATCTACCTTTTCATTCTTAAGCCGCGTCCTCTGTTCCGGCGTCAATTCAAAATTCACGCCGTGCTGCCTGATGCGATCTATCAATTGTGCGGGGCTCACGCGATTTCCCACCATCAACTCGATATCTTCAAAGCTAAGTGCGTCTGACTCTTTACGTTCAGCCTGGAGCCGTTTGGCTGTGGCCTCGACCTCGCGCATCACGCGCATAAAGTTTCCGCCCAGAATTTTTAAGATCTGCTCGCGCGTATAGCCACGCTGATACAAAGCCTGGGTGATTTTGGGCAAATCCGCGACGGAATCAATGCCTTCGGGCAGGGAAGTAACGCCGTCAAAATCCGATCCCAGACCCACGTGGTCTATCCCTGCAATTTTAGCGACATGATCTATGTGATCGATCAACGACTTCAGCGGCGGACGCGGAAATTGTGCCGCCCACTTTTTCTCAATGGCAGCGGTTTCATCGTACGTTACCGGACTGCCGTCGGGATGTGGATGAGCCTTCTTATAGGCCGCCACTTCGGCGTCGCGCTGCTTGATTTTTTCGGGATCGGAGGAGACCCGCCGGTAGTTCTCATCAATGAACGCAGAATAGAAGTTCACCATCACCACGCCGCCATTATTCGTCATGGCCCGAAGCATGTCATCGGTCATGTTGCGAGGCTGATTGGTCAGTTCTCGGGATGAAGAATGCGACGCGATAACCGGCGACTGGCTAACCAGCAGAGCCTGATAAAAGGTGGCGTCAGAAACATGAGAGATGTCCACGATCATGCCCAGCCGGTTCATTTCACGGACAACGTCTTTTCCAAAATCCGTCATTCCGTTATGGTGTTTAACGTTGGGGTCCTGGATATCTCCGGAAGAATCTGCCCAGTCGTTGGTGTTCGACCACGTCAGCGTCATGTAGCGGACGCCCATGCGATAAAAATCGCGCAGCAGGCGCATGTCATTCTCAATGGCATGGCCGCCTTCAATACCCATGAGCGCGGCAAATTTGTGCTGATCATGCGCCCGGGCAATATCATCGGCGGAGAAGGCCATTGTCATTCTGTCATGATGCCGCGCCGCCTGCTGGTACACGCTATCAATCAAGTCCATCGCGCGTTGCGAATAGTGTCCCTTGAATTCCGGCTCCACCCAGATGGAGAAGAACTCTGCTCCCAGATTGCCTTGCTTGATCTTGTCCAGATCAATGTGGCCTTCGGTTACGGGAGTGTTCTGGTCAAGATCAAAGTTCTCGTCCAGAAAGCGTTGTGGCGTGTCAGCATGGGTATCAATGATGAGGGCAGACTGATGGATTGCGGTGACGGGATCAGCCTTGGGCCGCGTTACGGGCGCGGCCCTGGCAGTTTTCTTATGAGGAGCAGGATGTTGTGCGAACGTTAACCCTGAAAGCAGGAGAAGACAGACCAGCGAACGTTTTAGGCTCATTCTCTGGCAATTTTATCAGCCAGTTGGTTCGCCTCACGCCATTCGGTATAACGATCTGAAACCATCACATGGAAACACGCTTGGCGGCGCTCTTCCGCAGCTTCCACCAGTCCCTGGTCGCGCATATTCTTGAGGTATTCTTCAATCCATGCGTGCTGGGCGCGCGTCAAACCGCGCTTGGCCAAATCAAACGTGATGCCGGCCAGATGAGATGAAGCGTGTTCGCCCACTTCCGGGGCCGCATTGCCATTGTGGCGGCGCAGCTTCTGCTGCTGTTCCATGGTACGCACGGCAGAAGTTATCTGCATCGGAACGCGGAATTCTTTGTAATAAGCTTCGCTCATGTCCTGCAGAAACTGATTGCACCACGGGCGGCAATATCTCTTGTCAGCCTGCAGTGAGGCATTCACGCGCAGCGCGCGTGTTTCCTGGATCGGGACCAATTCCTGTGTGCGTTCAAGTTCCAGCAGCTGTTCATTGTCCGCAATGCGCGGCAGCTGCAGACGGTCAATTTCTTCGTTCTGGCGGACCATGGAATCCATGGAGCCGCGTAGGACGGGGTTCCATGCCACGCGGCGAACGTGCCCGCGGTGATGCCTGTAACGCGTGGTATAGCGGCTGGCGGCCAAAGCCGGCACTGTGGCGGCTAGCGCCATCAGGAAAATCGACGAAGTGATTAGAATCTTTTTAGCGCTCATCGGGTCCTGTTTCGGTGCAGATGTCAGACACATACAACATCGGCATTAGATGACAAATCTTAAACCAGAGCTGCCGCATCTGTACCCAGCTATTTACCTGAATTTTCATAAATTTACGGAACAGTTGGACATTTGCAAGCAGAGACTTTGGTAATCAACAGCTTAGGGTGCCTGACAAAATTTGCTAGTTTCCGGCTCTGTTCGCCTAAATTTTTTTCGACGGTCGAGCTTGCTGTCGAAACCGGTCTAATTTTGTCTCTCTTTGAGACAAAATGGGTACCGAGCCGGCGTTCTAACCGATCCGGATTCGCGGGCATGAGCGCATGGAAAGATCAAAGCGGCTTCCAAAGGAACGAACATTTTTTTCGTGATCGCAGCTTGCTCCGTGCCGTAGCCAAATCGCACTGTTCTGCACCGCGGCAATTAATCCGTGACACTAAAGTGATGTTGTCCAGCAAAAAGCCCTGCACTATTCTGTGCAATCACCTCCAAATCGACAAAAGGGTTCTCCAAAAATGACACGAAGTTTCAGGCTGCTATTTTTGCTTCTCGCATGTGGATTTGCGTCTGCTCAAACCAGCAGCTGCAGCGTCCTGACCCATCAGGCGCTGGAGTTAAGCGGCTTTAATCAGTCGCTCGACCAAATGGCGGCGATTATGGGCTCCGATCAATTCATGCAGCAGGTCCGCGGCCGAGAGCCCCTGGAACAATTTGCGGCAATCTATGTTCCCATCGTGCAAAAAGAATTCAATGCAGGCCTCTTGCGCCACGAGATCGAGAGCCGCATGGCTGCGCACTGTGACGTGGAGCAGATGACCCAACGGTGCAGCGGCTGCAGGCTCCTTTTGTGGCCCGAATGCTTGCCTTGGAGACGGCTTCCAGTACGCCTGAAGGTCACGAAAAAATCCAGAGGTATATCAAGATAGCTCAAATCAACCCACCAACCGACGATCGCATGGACGCGCTGGACGCGCTCGATGATGCTGCAGGATCCAGCGATTTGGTAACTGATTTCACTCTGGCTTATTTGTCAGGCATGATGACAGGGCTTGGCGCGCCACCGGACGTGGTTGACCAGCTTCAGTCGCGCCGCCATGAGCTCAAGGCGCAGATGCAGAACAATATTGCGCTCTCCATGAGCGTGACGTATCACGGCGTGACCCGTCTCGATCTTCAACAGTATGCAAAGGAATTATCTGCGCCACCGTTAAAGAAATTTTACGGGCAGCTAAGCAAAACTTTCGTGGAGATAACCCAGGAGCGGGCACGTGCAATCGGCGAGGACCTGAAGAAAGCAGTTCCAAGGCCCAAAAGCTAGCCGCGGAAGAAATCCTTGATTGCCTGCTTCATAACTTCGCGGCCTGTATCCGCGATGGCCTTGGTAAGTGGAATGTCCTTGGGGCAGACTTCAACGCAGTTCTGGGCGAATCCGCATTCTTGAATGCCGCCGTCGCCCATCAATGCCTGAAGACGCTCATGCTTCAGCGCCTTGCCGGTAGGATGCTGGTTGAACAATCGAACCTGCGCGATGGTCGCTGCGCCTACAAAGCCGGTGTTCTCATTAAACTGCGGACAGGCTTCCATACAGCAACAGCAAGAGATGCAGCGCGAAATCGGATAAGCCTCTTCCTGTTCAGAGGGGTAAATCCGTGGGCCAGAGCCGAGATCGTAAGTGCCGTCCACGGGGACCCAGGCTTTTACGGCTTTCAGGTTCTCAAAAAGCACGCTGCGGTCTACAGCCAGATCACGTATCACAGGGAACTTACTGAAAGGCTCCAGTCGGATGGGCTGCTCCAGTTTATCCACAAGGGCCGAACATGCCATTCGTGCTCTGCCATTGATCAGCATGGCGCATGAGCCGCAGACTTCTTCCAGGCAGTTGGAGTCGTAAGCGATGGGAGTGGTGGTCTTGCCGTCGCGCGTCACGGGATTAGCGGCAATCTCCATCATGGCCGAAATCACGTTCATCCCCGGCTTCCAGGTGAGTTCAAATTCCTCCCAGCGCGGGCTGGACTTGGGATTCTCCTGGCGTTTGATCTTGAGAATGACGGTCTTTGCAACGGACTGGGCCATTATTGTTTTGTCTCCCGTAGCGAAATAAGTTTGAACGTGGTCATAAGGGCATTAAGGAAGGTGATTCCCGCAAACGCGCCAAAGACCCAATCATGGTGCACAACGGCCTGCCAAACCAGGATGCAGCCAATCACAAAGAACAGAATCGCGGCATTCTTGTAAAACTTCGGCGATGTGCTGCGTTGCTGGTCCATTTTTTCTAAAATCCCGAGCGTAGCGAGGGATCGCTATCGTTGCCTAGCCGTTACCACACTTGCTGACTCGAAATTTGCTCCAACATCCATGAGGCTATAGGGTTCCCTCGCTTGCGCTCGGGATTTCACATCTACTTGGCCATGTCATACCGCCGCGGCCTTGGCGGCAGCAGGGAAATATCCACCGGCTCAAATTCAAACCGGGGCTCGTCGGCGTCCGGAGCAAAGTAAGCCTTTGTGGTCTTTAAGAAATTTTTGTCGTCGCGTTCGGGGAAATCCGGCTTGTAGTGCGCGCCGCGCGATTCATTCCGCAGAGCCGCGCCCTGCGCGATCACCCGCGAAAGCTGCAGCATGTTGTAAAGCTGCCGCGTAAAGACGAACGACGTGTTGGCCCATTGGCTCTTGTCGCTCAAGTTGATGTTGTTGAACCGTTCCAGGAATTCGACCACCTTAGCGTCAGTCTGCTGCAGGTTCTTGTTATAGCGGATGACGGTGCAGTTGCGCGTCATCAGTTCGCCCAATTCGCGCCACAGGCGGAACGGGTTCTCCGTGCCGCTGTTGTTGATTAATCCTGCATTGGCTTCTTCCTGGCGTTTGCGCTCAGAATCGAACACTGTACTGCTCACGCCATCAGTGGACTTGGCATTGTTCTTGGCGTACAGCACGGCCTGCGGGCCGGCAACAAAGCCGCCGTAAATGCAGGAAACCAGCGAGTTCGCCCCCAGTCGATTAGCGCCGTGATATCCATATTCGCATTCACCGGCGGCAAAAATGCCTTTGATGTTTGTGGCCTGATTAAAGTCCACCCAAAGCCCGCCCATGGTGTAATGCATTCCGGGGAAAATCTTCATGGGGACGTCGCGCGGATCGTCGCCGACAAACTTCTCGTAAATTTCCAGAATGCCTTCCAGCTTCCGATTGAGCGTTTCACGATCGATGTGCGTCAGGTCTAGATAGACCATTGGCTGGCCGTCAATGCCAAGCTCGTTTTCATAAACGATCTTGTGGATGGCCCGCGTGGCCACATCTCGCGGCACCAGGTTGCCGTACTTGGGATACCACTCTTCCAGGAAGTAGAAACGCTCGTTCTCAGGAATGCTCTTCCAGTCGCGTTTGTCGCCTTTTATCTTCGGCACCCAGACGCGCCCGCCTTCACCGCGCGCCGACTCCGACATCAACCGCAGTTTGTCTTCGCCGGGAATCGACGTAGGATGCACCTGGATAAATTCGCCATTGGCATAAAAGCATCCTTGCTGATAGAGCGCGGACTGTGCTGATCCGGTACAGACAACCGAGTTGGTCGATTTGCCAAAAATCGCGCCGATGCCGCCAGTGGCCATGATGATGGCATCGGCAGGGAAGGTGCGGACTTCCATGCTGCGCAGGTCCATGGCGCATATACCGCGGCACACCCGATTCGTGTCCAAGACCGCGCTCAGAAACTCCCAATGCTCGTATTTAGTGACTTTGCCTTCGGCTTCATAGCGGCGAACCTGCTCGTCCAAGGCATAGAGAAGCTGTTGGCCAGTTGTAGCGCCGGCAAATGCGGTGCGATGGTATAGTGTGCCGCCAAAGCGCCGGAAATCGAGCAGACCTTCGGGCGTGCGGTTGAAAGTCACGCCCATGCGGTCCAGCAGATCGATAATGCCGGGCGCAGCTTCGCACATGGCTTTCACAGGAGGCTGGTTAGCAAGGAAGTCTCCGCCGTAGATGGTGTCGTCAAAGTGCTGCCATGTGGTGTCGCCTTCACCCTTGAGGTTCTTGGCCGCGTTGATGCCGCCCTGAGCGCAGACTGAATGCGATCGTTTGACTGGAACAATCGAGAAAAGATCAACGTGACCGCCGGCTTCTGCAATCTTGATGGTTGCGGCCAGACCCGCGAGCCCGCCGCCAACCACGATAATTTTAGGTGTCGTTGCCATAAATTGTTTTTGTTAACGTCTACTTTGCTCCGCGCTCTGCTGCGCTGGAAGTTCAGCCGGAGTGTTCTTCCACTGCGGACGGAAGAATGCCGCCATCGTTGCCCAACCGACAATAATCAAGGTGAGCGCCAGCACCAAGCAGGCCCGGCCCATCCATTTGCGCGACCTCTCGCTCACGGTGATGCCCCACTTGGCGCAGAAAAGGTATATGCCGTAAGCAAAATGCCAGGAAGCGGCTATGATGCCGATCAAATAAAAAACACCTGCCCACCAATGCTGCAATTCCATCTGCACTTTGTGGAATGCCGCCCCGGAATTCGTAAGCAGATGGATTCCGGTAAATCTCATAGTGTAGGTGTGCCAGACGATATAGACGAAGGCGATGGCGCCGGTCCAGCGCTGCGCGGAATACATGAAATTTCCCGCCCAGGGATAATCGCTAACGTTCGATTCGCCGCGGAACCAGATGTAAAAACCATAGAGAGAGTGATACAGCAGCGGAATATAAATCCCGACGGTTTCGAGTACCAGCACAAACGGCAACCCGGTGAGAAACTTTACCTGGTCGGCATAGGCCTTTGGGCCGTTGGTAGCAAATGCATTTGAGATGAAATGCTCAAGCAGGAAAGCGCCAATAGGGATGATCCCGCTTAACGAATGCAGGCGGCGGAGGAAGAACGAGTGGCCTTTACCGGCACGAATTGGGGGGACTCCGCGCTCGACGGGCGAGGCAATGCTAGCCATGTACTGCATGCTCCGATCAGTTTTGCTGGGCAAACTCTATATTATGAAACGCGAATTTGGCCTCGTCAAACTGTGAGCGCCATCACAGATGAGAGAACGCGACGCGGGGCTCCATTTAGCTCTCGCAAAAAAAAATTCGCGGCGCTTTAAAACGCCGCGAAAAGTTTGATTTGGCCATCAGCTTCCTCATCCTATCGGAACACCAAAAGTACAAGGCAGGTTTACCGGCTGCGTTGGAGGAGAGGGTGGGGTCGCCCACGGGCCTGTGTCGGTGGTGAAGTCAAAGAATTCGGTCATGTCAGGCATGGAAGCGTCTCGCTGGGTAAGAGCAGGCAACTTGAACCGCGTTTCAATCAGCTTAAGCGCCGCAGTGTAGTCCATTGGAGTGTGGGACACAAAATTCTTCTTGGAAAAAGGTGAGATCACTATGAGCGGAACACGGAAACCTGTCAGGGTAAAGTCACCCGGCTGGTTCGTCGCCGGCATGATTGGAGGTATGCCGTCCGGACTGGGAACAGGGATTGGCGGAACGTGATCATAGAGGCCGCCGCCTTCGTCAAACGTCTCAATCATGACAGTATCTTTCCATGATGGGCTCTTCATCAGGGCATTGATCAGTTTCGCTGCGAATTGTGCGCCCAACTGGATATTACTCTTCGGATGTTCGTCAACACCGCTGCTGCTGGTGTCATTCACTTCGATTCCAGTTTCTATGTATGCAACCTGGGGCAGTGTCCCATTTTGCACGTCAGTAAAGTACTGGCTCAAGGGAACAACGTTCGCGTGGTGGGCATTGAAATAAGCGAAATAAGAGAAGTATGTGTGGCCATCTGTCGTATAGATTTTCCAGGAGATCTTATTATTATCCATCACCTCAAAAATCGTTTTCGCGGTTATCTGCTGGAGCGGAGGCACCACAAAACCTTGCGAGGTAGCCGCCATCCAGTAAAAGCGGTTGGGATGCGTGCGCGTGGGAGCCGGCGAAAACCAGCGATCAGAAGTAGCGAAATTTGACGCCATGAAGTAGTAGAAAGGCAGATCGCTGTCATCGTAAAAACCCATGGCCCGTTTGCCGGTAAAGTCCGTAAAATTCGGCACGCCATTCACAAACTCATCATGGGCAAACTTTCCTTCAATAAAAGCATTGCCATTCATGGTGAAGGGACCAGAGAAGTTGAATATACGGTGGGTCTCATTCCATGAAGGCGTCAGGTTCTCAGAGCATGCGCTTTGCATGTGGAACGCCTTGATTGGCGGCCCTGCCTTTCCGGTATTTGGGTCATAGCTGGGAGTTGAAACATTCGCCGGGGTCTTGTCTGCACCAGAGGTCCAGGTATCTACATCCTGCGGGAGCGCAGGAGTTTGTTTGGCCCGGTACACGTTCAATTGACCGAAGTAGCTATCAAAGGAACGGTTTTCCTGCATGAAAAGGACAATGTGATTGATCGAATTCAAACTTCCTGCCGGCGCAGGCGTGGGAGTAGGCGTAGCACTTGATCCGCCCCCAAGCCCCTGACATGCGGACATCAACAAAGAGAGAAGGATTACACTGCACAATCCCGCAACACGACGATACGACATGGGGAAACTCCTGGGCCAGAAGCCTCCGTCCAGACGCACGGAGGGCCTTTAATCTGAGGATGTGATAGCTGCTGCTGAAAGCAGGTTGCCACAGCAATGCTGATTCAGCAGTTCCCCTCTGAAATTAGTGGTTTGGAAATGTGCAAGAAATTTCTCAGGTACTTAACCGGGAGATTACGAAAGCATGATCGCGCGGCCGACTACATTGGTTCTTGCATAAACCTGGGTAGTCCATCCGGCACGGCGGCGAGGTGGTTGCCCGCGTTCAAACCCGTGGAAAATGGCTTAACCTGCATTTTCCTGCCGTCCATGTTGTCCTTTGGAACCGGGGTGGTACTCTATCCAGTCCAAAAGGAGGTCGCCATGGTTGCCATCAGGCGCTTGCGCGGTTTAAGGATTACCGCGTTTTCAATGTCGCTTCTTGCTCTTATAGCAGTGCGTGCTTCGGCGCAGAACTCGCCACTCGATAGGCAGGTCAACTCGGTGCTTCCCGACGCACAGACTTTGTATCTTGATCTGCACCAGCACCCCGAACTTTCGTCGCACGAGACACGGACGGCGGCCGAGTTGGCTAATCGCCTACGCACGCTGGGCTACGAAGTCACGGAGCATGTGGGCGGGACAGGCGTCGTCGCAATCCTGAAAAATGGCCCTGGCCCCACGGTGATGTTGCGTACCGAGCTGGATGCCTTGCCGATGGAAGAAAAGACCGGGTTGCCCTACGCGAGCAAAGTTCGCACGAAAGATGACAGCGGACGCGATGTAGGCGTGATGCACGCCTGCGGCCATGACGTCCATATGGCGGCTTTGTTCGGGACGGCTTCCATCATGGCGCACAACAAAGATTCATGGCATGGGACGCTGATGCTGATTGGCCAGCCTGCTGAAGAAACTATTACTGGCGCGGACAAGATGATTAAAGACGGCCTGTTCACGCGCTTTCCCAAGCCGGACGTTGGCATTGCGCTGCATGACACGAATAATCTTCCCGTCGGCAAGGTGGGGATCACGCCCGGCTACGCCAAGGCGGCCGCGGATTCCGTTCGCATCACCGTCTACGGAAAAGGCGGACATGGAGCCCAACCTCATACCACGATTGACCCGGTGCTGATCGCAGCCAGGATAGCTGTGACGGTGCAGTCGATTATCTCGCGCGAAATCAAACCTGGAGACGCCGCGGTGATTACCATCGGCTACATTCAGGCCGGCACCAAGAACAACATTATTCCCGATGACGCGCAGATGGGATTCACTGTTCGCTCGTTCAAGCCTGATGTGCGGCAGCACCTGCTTGCGTCCATTGAGCGCATCGCTAAAGGTGAAGCCATGGCCGCCGGCGCCGAGAAGATGCCGCTGGTGGAAAAATATGAATCTACCGGCGCGGTCTATAACGATCCTGTCTTGAACAAGCACCTGGCAGCAACGCTGGAAGGCGTTCTGGGCAAAGGAACCGTGGTGACGGAAGACCCGATCATGACATCTGAGGACTATGCATATTTCGTTGAGCAGGGAATCGCCTCGTTTTATTTCACCCTGGGCGTTGCTGATCCGGAAAAACTGGCGGAAGCCAAGGCATCAGGCAAACAGTTGCCCAGCAATCACTCGCCGCTGTTTGCACCAGTTGCTGAACCTTCACTTAAGACCGGTATGACGGCCGAGGTGACGATTCTTCGCGATCTGCTGAAGGGAACACCGGCGGATGTGAAGAAGTTTACTCAGCCAGCTTCAGGGAATTAACTTTTGGAAGTCCCGAGGAAAGCGAGGGATCGCTATAGCCACGAAGGAACTATGGTTGACGAGTACTACCGACGTTCGAAAGGGTAGAACCGAACGCACTGAAAGAGAATAGCGATCTCTCACGCGCACAAACGCGCGATCTGGATTTTCAGAAAAAGATCTTACAAGATTTTTAAAAGGAGCCCTTGACCAGATGACAGTTTCCCGCCGCAGTTTTCTTCAGACCGCCGGACTGGCAACAGTCGCAATGGCACAGCCAATTGAAGCTTTTGGCGCTGACCACGATAAAAAGAGCAAACTGCCTGAGGCCATTGCGAAGTTGAAGTCGCGCAAAGCTGAAGCGCAACCGATTACGACCGCCGAGCGCGAGCAGCGGATGGAGCGGGCGCGGCAATTGATGTCGGAAAACAAGATTGACGCCATCATGGTCACAGGCGGAACTTCGCTGGTCTATTTCACCAACATTCACTGGTGGATGAGCGAGCGGCTCTTTGCGGTGATTTTGCCAGTGAAGGGGAATCCGTTTTACGTCTGTCCGGCTTTCGAAGAAGACCGCGCGCGGGAGCAGATTGCCGGCGGCCCTGGCGGAAACAATGCAGAGGTCCGCACCTGGCAGGAAAATGAAAGCCCATATCAGCGGATTGCCGAAGGGCTGAAGGACAGAAATTTAACCACCGGGAATATGGGTATGGAGGAAACGGTCCGCTATGTCTTCAGTGAAGGACTGAGCACAGCCGCGCCGGGTTTGCACCTGGTAAGCGCAACGCCTGTCACGGCGGGTTGCCGGATGATCAAGAGCCAGCATGAGCTGCAACTGATGAAGCTGGCGAATGAGGTCACATTGGCGGCCTACGAGGCGGCTTACCGCTCCACCAAAGAAGGCATGACGCAGAATGATTTCGGCGCAATGGTGCAGGCCGCGCACGCACAGCAGGGGTTCGAAGGTGGCGCAAGCATACAGGTGGGCGAGAACTCCGCTTTACCGCATGGTTCGGCAAAACCCCAAGTAATCCGCGAAGGTA
>Ga0207667_10005080_pt1 | contig 16071 bp, 13 predicted proteins | sample KBSCornC52_FD_184301 | JGI IMG/M metagenome (GOLD analysis project Ga0207667, IMG submission 184301) | Corn rhizosphere microbial communities from Kellogg Biological Station, Michigan, USA - KBS Corn C5-2 (SPAdes) (version 2) | ecosystem: Host-associated > Plants > Roots > Rhizosphere > Soil ... | reverse complement strand
ATTGAAAATTGCGCGGCGGCGGGAGCGCGTGACACGCACGTGACACGCAATCGGGCGGTTAGCTCAGCGGTAGAGCACTTCCTTGACATGGAAGGGGTCACAGGTTCGATCCCTGTACTGCCCACCAGCCTCGGCTGGAACCTTTATCCCACGCGGGTTCCAGCGATTCCGAACACTCACGTAAGCCCGGTGCTACGACGAGTGCTACGGTAAATGCTACGACGCAGAGGCAACTCCTACGTCTGCCGCGTTTTCATCCCGGCAGACCTTCGCCCGATCATTGGCCGCTGCGAAATACTTCGCAGTTTGCGTACGGGTGATCCACAAGAAGCCCAACATCGAGCTGCCTTGTGGCAATCTCACGTTTCCACTTTCCTGCATCGCGTTCGCGTACGAGGGCGCAACATGACACGGGAACAACTCGACGCGCTCGCGCGCCGATATCTGTCTGCGCGCTTTGACGAAATCGAAGCCCGCCTATGCGAGCCTATCGCCGAACACCAGCACGAGCAGGAGGTAGATCACGTCGCCGACCGGGCGAGCGAAGTCTCCTACTGGCTCGCACACGCGGACTACCGCTATGGCTTGAAACACGCGCGCACGATGCTGCCCGCGGGCGCGGATCGGGAAACACAGCGCAAGCTGGCGCGGCGTCTCCTGGAGGTTGAGCTTGAGGCTTGCAAAGCGCATTTGCGCGCGCTCGACGGCGAACCGCTGACGATTCCTTTCCTTGGGTCCGCCGACCCGCTTCCAAAAGCGCCCAAGGAAACGCCGCGCCTGTCCGAAGTGGTCGATATGTACGCGGACGACAAGCTCGCCCGCAAGGCATGGCAGCCCCGGACCGAGGAGCAAAACCGCGGGGCGCTGGCGATGGTATGCGAACTGCTGGGCGATCCTCCGATAGGCGATATCACCAAAGACACCATGCGGGAGCTAGCGCAGCTACTCCCCCGCGTGCCTTCGAATTTCGGAAAGAAGTTCGGCCGGCGCAACGTTCGGGAAGTCATTGCGGAGCTTGGCGATGCCGATAACGTCCCGCGCTTGCAGGCGAAAACGATCAATTGGGTGCTGTCCGCCACTCGATCGGTGTTCACCTGGGCACTTGAGAACGACAAGATCGCGAGCAATCCCGCGATCGTCATGCGCGACGTAAAGGAAGCCCGCGCGCGCGATCAGCGCGTGCCTTTCGCCGACGCTGACATCAGAGCCTTTATGGCACAGCTCGCCCTCCCCGCTCGACGAGCAAACGGAACTGACCCGCTGGTGCTGCTGTGGATCGCACGGATTCTGGCCCTTTCTGGCATGCGGCTGGGCGAGGTAGCGCAGCTTCGCAAGGTAGACATTTGTGAGGTCCAATGCATTCCGGTGTTCGACATCAACGCGCAGGATGGCAAGTCGATCAAGAACTACGCCAGCGTCCGTGTCGTGCCGATTCATCCGCGTCTGCTTGAGCTGGGTCTGCTCGATTACGTCGCTCAGCGTCCCGGCGAGTACCTCTGGCCAGAAAAACTCCGTGCCGCGAAAGCAGCGAACCGCAGCAACACCGATGAACTATCGCGATTGCTGAACCGCCGATTGCGGACTGCTGGCATTGAGGATGGACGAAAGACAATGCACAGCTTCCGCCACACCGTTTCCGCACGGCTCACCGCGGCGAGCGTCCCCGAGTACCAGATCGCCGACATCCTGGGCCACGAGAACGAGAGCATGACCACGGGCCGCTACGGCGGCGAGTCGCCACCGCACGTCAAGCTGCAAGCGCTTTCGATGCTTTCATTGCCGATTTGATGCCCCGAAATATTTGAAAAAAATTTCCGTTGGCCCTTGGAAGAGGACCAGAACGCGAGATTCCCCCCGTAGGGGGTAGTTAGGTAAACCTTTTCAAGAGGGAGAACTCGATGAAGTACTTCGTACAAGTGATGCGCCCTGTGTTTCAGAAATCCGTCATCGAAGTGGACGCAGCCAACGAAGAGGAGGCCGTCATCGGTGCGCTGAAGAAAGCAGCGCTTCAGCCAGAGAAGAATTGGACGGGTCACTTTGATGATGAGAACTACGCGCAGCAGATCGTGGAGGTTGTGCCAGAGGATGAATTGGAGGGTACGAATGTCTCCGACGAGCACTTTGAAGTAACCCTCAAGCGCTATGCGCTGCTTGAGGCCAATACCTCAGATGGAGACGGGCAAGTTGTTCCGCAGCCTTGGATGCAGGAAATCAATGGGCTGATGCTTGCGGACGTTTCCGACGATTGGATTGAGGGTCTTGAAGAGTTCAAGGAGGAAGGTCTCGATGACTTCACGCGCTTCTTGGAGAAGCATCAAGACGATCATCAGCCGCCGCCTGGTGTCGCCTCTTTCGGTGCCTACTACTGGCGCAAGCACAAGCGGCTGCTCCATTGAGAACTGGCCTTGACGATCAATTCGGATACTGGTACAGAATGGCCTAACGTTCGTCACGCCATTTTGTACCAAGGGGTAATCCATGAAGATCGTGAGCTATCTGCGCGTCTCCACCCGCCGCCAAGGCGCAAGCGGGCTCGGGCTCGCTGCCCAGCAAACCGCGATCGATGCACTGGCCAAGCAACGGCACGGCAACGTCATCCAGACTTTTACCGAGGTGGAAAGCGGCAAGCTGGACGCACGGCCGGAGCTGGCCAAGGCCTTGCACCTCGCCAAGGTCACCGGCGCGACGCTGGTGATCGCCAAGCTCGACCGGCTGTCGCGCAATGCAGCCTTCCTGCTCACACTGCGCGACAGCGGTGTGAAGTTCATCGCCGCCGACATGCCCGACGCCAACGATCTCACCGTGGGCATCATGGCGCTGGTGGCACAGCAGGAGCGCGAGGCCATCTCCAAGCGCACGAAAGACGCTCTGGCGGCGGCGAAGAAACGCGGGATGCGGTTGGGCAATCCGAATGGTGCCGCGGCGCTGAGGCGTGCGCACAAAGGCAACCAGGCCAGTGTGCGCGCGATCCGCGCAGCGGCCGACGAGCACGCCCACAACCTTAAGCCTGTGCTGGAATCCTTGGCTGATGAAGGCGTGGTCAGCCTTGGCGCAGTGGCGGCAGCGTTGAACGAGCGTGGGATGCTTACGCCACGTGGCGGGTCTTGGCACAAATCAAGCATACGGAATTTGCTCGCCCGAATCGAACAAAACGAGGGGACCCTATGACTACATTGCAAGAACTGAAGCCACGGGCTAAGCAAAACATCATTGAGCTGGTCGAAGCATCCGGCCTAGACGTAACGCCTTGGGCATTCACGAAAGCAGGAAAGCCCGTGGAAAACCCGGCCTCAAACGGTCGATTCTGTTACGACTGGGTGTTCACAGAACGAACTGATAAGTTCACGTTTTGCTTATGGCACAACGAGTGCGGGGAGGATGGCCAATCCATTTACTACAAAGGAAATGTACGGGCCGACCTCCAACGCGGGGAGGTAGAAGGTCCACGACGAAATCGGGCCGACGCCTTCGATACCGCCGTGCAGAGAGCCTTCTTTCGGAAAGTACCGGTGCGGGTTGTCTTTGTGGATGGATACACGCGTCAAGCACGAGACGATGCGGCTTCGAAGGTCGGCACGCGTTTGCTTGATCCAAACTCTTGGAGGATCGCTTCGTACAACTACGACACAGGAGAGTTTGTTTTTCGCAGATTGGATGACGAAGCCGTACTCAGCGCCCCGACGCCATCCGGCCAAAGCGAAGCGCTGCACACTTCAGCGGCACCCTCCGACGATGGCTCACAAGATGGCGCAACCTCGGACCTCGCAAAAGACATCGCGGACATCTATACGCATCCGCATTTGCAGGAAACCGAGCGCCAAGCACTGGTCCAAGCACGCATAGGCCAAGGAGAGTTCAGGCGGCAGCTCATGGACACATGGGACGGCCGCTGTGCCGTAACTGGCTGTGACCTGGCTGAGATTCTTCGGGCGTCTCACTGCAACCCTTGGAGCAAAAGTACGGATGAGGAACGCCTCAACCCAGCGAACGGCCTCTTGCTCACCGCCAATATCGATGCACTTTTCGATCGCTACCTCATTTCGTTCGAAGACGATGGCGAGATGCTGGTCTCACCTCGGGTCAGCGAGCACCACAAGAAGCTTTTGTCTCTGCCTGACCGCTTGCGTCGTCTCCCTACCGAAGAAGAGCGGAACTTCCTTCGCCGTCATCGGGCGGTGTTCCTGTCCCTCCAGGCTACATAGCGGCCACTCTTAACGCTGCGGTTGGCCGGGCGCTCGTGCACGGCCACGTGATTCGCAGCAGGTTCGATGCCGAGGCCATAGGGCATGACAACGCGGACCGCACCGCCGATACTTGTACTGATCCATTGGAGGGGTGCACGTGTCCGCTGATCTTGTCGCCATCGAGAACCGCCTGTGGGCCGCGGCGGATCAGTTGTGGGCCAACACGGGCCTGAAGCCCTCCGAGTTCTCGACGCCGGTGTTGGGGCTGATCTTCCTGCGCTATGCCGACAAGCGCTTCACCGAACAACAGGCGCGGCTGACCGCCAAGGGCCTGGCCGCCGACGATCTGGACGCCAGCGACTATCAGGCCGATGGTGTGCTGTACCTGCCCGACGAGGCGCGCTTCTCGCACCTGCTCACGCTCAGCGAAGGCAACAACCTGGGCCGCGCGCTCAACAACGCGATGGCGCTGGTCGAAGCGCACAACGATGAGTTGAAGAGCGTGCTGCCGCGAAGCTACAACAAGCTACCCAACGCCACCTTGGTGGAACTGCTGCGCTTGCTCGCCCCCGTGGAGCTGGAGGGCGATGCCTTCGGCAAGGTGTACGAATACTTCCTGGGCGAGTTTGCAAAGAAAGAAGGCCAGAAAGGCGGCGTGTTCTACACCCCCACCAGCATCGTGCGGCTGATCGTGGAGGTCATCCAACCCTTCCACGGCCGCATCTTTGATCCTGCCTGCGGCTCCGGCGGCATGTTCGTGCAATCCGCCGCATTCGTGGAACGCCATCACCAGCATGCCACGCATGAACTGTCCGTGTTCGGCATCGAGAAGGCCAGCGATACCGTCAAGCTGGCCAAGATGAACCTGGCCGTGCATGGGCTTTCCGGCAACATCATCGAGGCCAACAGCTACTACGACGACCCGCACAAGAGCCTGGGCCGTTTTGATTTCGTGATGGCCAATCCGCCATTCAACGTTTCCGGCGTGGACAAGGACCGCCTGACGGACGATGCGCGTCTGCCGTTGGGTCTGCCCAGCACCGACAACGCCAACTACCTTTGGATTCAGCTGTTCGCCTCCTCGCTCAACACCAACGGCCGCGCCGGCTTCGTGATGGCCAACTCCGCGGGCGACGCGCGCGGCAGCGAGCTGGAAATCCGCAGGAAGCTGATCGAAACCGGCGCGGTGGACGTAATCGTCAGCGTCGGAACCAATTTTTTCTACACCGTCACCCTGCCCTGCACGCTGTGGTTTCTGGATACCGCCAAGGTGCGTAACCCAAAGCGTTGCGGCAAGGTGCTGTTCCTCGACGCACGCAACACCTACCGCCAGATCGACCGCGCGCACCGCGAGTTCACGCCCGAGCAGATCGAATACCTCGCCAACATCGTGCGTCTGCACCGCGGCGAGCAACCCGAGTTTGACGCCGGCAGCAAAGCGCTGCTGAAAGAGCGCTTTCCGAAGCTGCGTTATGAAGACATCGCCGGGCTGTGCAAGGCAGCCGCGCTGGAAGAAATCGAAGCGCAGGGTTGGAGCCTCAACCCCGGCCGCTACGTTGGTATGGGTGAACGGCCGGCGAATCAGTTCGACTTTACTGAGAGGCTGGCCACGCTCAATAGGGAACTTACCGCATTGAATGCCGACGCAACCCGGCATGCCAAAACTATCCGCAGCAACATTACCGAAATTCTGACTGGAGCGAATTGAGTGAGTTGGCAAGCCGTGACGTTAGGCGAACTGATCACCTCTCATTGGAGTGGTCACTCGTTTAATAGCGCTGACTACACTGACACTGGCACACCTGTACTGACGAAGGGAGATATCAAGCCGCGTGGAATAATTGAGCATGGAACGCGATTTGTCGACCCTGAGCTTATCGAAGCTAAATCAATAAAACTAACTACCCACAAAGATCTCTTAGTTAGTACGCGAGACTTGACAACGGCGGCAAACTTTCTTGGATTAGTGGCCAAGGCTCCCAATTCGGAAGCCTACGCAGTTAATCAGGGAGTGACAGTCTTTCGGGTTGATGAGTCTAAAGTGGACCGTGACTTCATCGCTTATTGGTGCGAGGGAGAATTTTTCCGTGGCTACATCAAGTGCCACTACGCTGGTGCGACGCAAATTCATATCCGACATAGCGACTTGATGGCAGCGCCGGTGCGCTTACCTACGATGCGAGTTCAACGCCGAATAGCCTCGATCCTTTCGACTTACGACGAACTGATCGAGAACACCTCGCAACGCATCGCGATCCTGGAGGAGATGGCGCGACGCATTTACGAGGAGTGGTTCGTCCACTTCCACTTCCCCGGCCACGAGCACGTCCGCATGGTCGAGTCCGAGTTCGGCCCGGTGCCGAAGGGGTGGTGTCTTGTCACACTAGGCGATGTCTGCGCGTATATCAATCGTGGGCTGGCTCCGAAATATGACGACACTGCGCAGGGGATTGTCATCAATCAGAAATGCATCCGAGATCAGCGTCTTAACCTTGCTGAAGCGCGGCGTCAAAGCAAAACTGTTCCGCAGGAAAAGTTCGTAGCGGTTGGGGACGTGCTGATTAATTCCACGGGCGTGGGGACGCTGGGCCGAGTCGCACAAGTTTTGGAACCCTTGGAGTCATGCACAGTGGATACACATGTTTCTATCGTGAGGCCATCGAAGGAGCTCGATCACGATTTCTTTGGGTTGGCCCTATTTTCCAAACAGCCAAATTTCGAGGCAATGGGTGTGGGCTCGACAGGGCAAACAGAACTCAGTCGCGGACGCATCGCTGACACAGCTCTTTTGCTACCCCCGAAGGCGCTGCAAGATCAGTTCGGCTTGTCGGTTCGAGCCATGCGGCATCTCTCAGTGAAGCTGCAAGCCGTAAATCGCAATCTCCGAACCACCCGCGACCTGCTGCTGCCCAAGCTGATTTCGGGCGAGCTGGACGTGTCGGCGCTGCCCGAACCCGGGGCTGTGGCCGCATAGCCGCAGCGCATGCGCTGACCGACGACACGGTGCCGGCGGCTTGCGTTAGTCCCATAATGGGACTATTATCCCTGCATGCGAGTGATCGCCGTAAGCACCTTGAAGCGTTTCTGGGCCAAGCATCCGGATGCCGAACAACCGCTCAAAGCGTGGTACGACGAGGCAAGGCACGCCAAATGGACATCGCCGCGGGACATCAAGCAACGCTACGCCAGCGTCAGCTTCGTCGGCAGCAACCGGGTTGTATTCAACATCAAGGGCAACGACTACCGCCTGATCGCAGCCGTGGCGTATCGCTTCCAGGCGGTCTACATCAAATTCGTCGGCACCCACGCGCAATATGACCGCATCGATGCCACCACTGTGGAGCAGCAACCATGAACATCCATCCCATCCGCAAAGCCAAGGACTACAAGGCCGCCCTGCGCGAGCTTTCCGCCTACTTCGACCACGAGCCGGAACCGGGCAGCGAGGAAGGCGACCGCTTCGACATCCTCACCACACTGGTGGAGGCTTACGAGGCCAAGCACTTCCCCATCGAAGCGCCGGACCCCATCGAGGCCATCCGCTTTCGCATGGAACAGGGCGGCTTGAAGGTGAAGGACCTGGTGCCTTCCATCGGCAACCCCAACCGCGTGTATGAAGTGTTGAACCGCAAGCGCGATCTTTCCATCACGATGGTCCGCAATTTGCACCGAAACCTGGGTATTCCCGCTGACAGCCTGATCGGCCCCTGACGCGGTTTTCAAGACACCTTGCCACCAATCGTGCCCAAGTGACCATCGGCCATCCACCCGCCGCCAGTTCGCGCCAAGGCATCCGCGACATGGCGGCCAGCTATGGTGAGCTGGCGCTGGTCGAACAGCCTGCCATCGAGCTTCTGCAAGCGCTGGGCTGGGAATACAAAAATCTATACGCGGAAACCTTTGGGCCGGCCGGCACCGAAGGGCGCGAGAGTGAGCACCAGGTGATCCTGACCCGCCGCCTGCATGCGGCGCTGGAACGGCTGAATCCCGGTTTGTCGGAAGATGCCTACACGCAGGCGGTGGAAACCCTGACACAGGATCGCTCCCGGCAGATTGCGATGAACGCCAACCGCGAGCTGTACCGGTTGCTGAAGGATGGCGTGAAAGTCACCCTGCCCGATGAGCACGGCGCGCAGACGGTGGAAACGCTGCGGGTGATCGACTGGAACGAACCCGCCAACAATGATTTCTTTCTCGCCTCGCAAATGTGGGTGGCCGGCGATATGTATCGCCGCCGCTGCGACTTGCTGGGTTTCGTGAACGGGCTGCCGCTGGTGTTCATTGAATTGAAGAAACCCAGCGTGCCGCTGAAGGGCGCCTACGACGACAACCTCCGCGATTACCGCGGGCAGTCCATCCCTCAGTTGTTCCACCCCAACGCCTTCATCCTGCTGTCAAACGGGTCGGAGACCAAGGTGGGCACGCTCACCAGCGCATGGGAGCACTTTGCCGAGTGGAAGCGCATCGAGGACGAGGACGAGCCCGAGCAGCCTCGGCAGGTGTCGCTAGAGGTTGCGCTGCGTGGACTGTGCGAGCCCACGCGCCTGCTGGACTTCGTGGAAAACTTCACGGCCTTCGAGGAGGGCAAGGGCGGCCTGATCAAGATCGTCGCCAAGAACCACCAGTTCCTGGGCGTCAACAAGTCCATCGCGCGATTGGTGGAGCTTCGCCAAAGCAACGCGGAAGATCGCAAGCGGCTGGGCGTATTCTGGCACACTCAGGGCTCGGGCAAGTCCCTGTCGATGGTGTTTTTCACGCAAAAGGTGCTGCGCAAGCTGGCTGGAAACTGGAGCTTCGTGATCGTCACCGACCGCGAGGAACTGGACGACCAGATCAGCAAGACCTTCAAGGCCACTGGGGCGACCAGCCGCGAGGACGTGCGCGCCACCAGCAGCGAGAACCTGAAGGCATTGCTGCGCGGCAACGAGCGCTACATCTTCACCCTGATCCAGAAATTCCGCAGCGAGCCGGGTCAACCCTACCCGCTGATTTCGGAACGCTCGGACGTGATCGTGATTACGGACGAGGCGCACCGCAGCCAGTACGACGTGTTTGCGTTGAACATGCGCAACGCGCTGCCCAACGCCGGCTTCATCGGCTTTACCGGCACGCCGCTGATCAAGGGCGAGGACGAGCGCACCCGCGAGGTGTTCGGCGACTACGTGAGTGTGTACGACTTTGCGCGTTCCATCGAGGATGGCGCGACGGTGCCGCTGTATTACGAGAACCGCATCCCCGAAGTGCAGCTCACCAATCAGCAGCTCAACCGTGACCTGGAAGCGCTGCTGGACGACGCCGAACTGGACGAGGCCCAGCAGAAGAAGCTGGAGCGGGAGTTCGCCCGCGAATACCACATCATCACCCGCGAGGAACGGCTGGACGCCATCGCAGATGACCTAGTGACCCATTTCACCGGGCGTGGCTATCGCGGCAAGGCCATGATGGTATGCATCGACAAGGCCTCGGCCGTGCGCATGTTCGACAAGGTACGCGCGCGCTGGCGGGCCACCATCGAACGCCTGAAGACCGAGCAGTCCAAGGCGCAGGGCGACGCGCGCGAAGCGCTGATCGCCCGCATACGCTTGATGGAAACCACGGACATGGCCGTGGTGGTGTCGCAGGGGCAGAACGAGGTGGAAGACCTGCGGGCCAAGGGGCTGGACATCACGCCGCACCGCGAGCGGATGGTGAAGGAAGACTTGGCCGAGAAGTTCAAGAACCCGGAAAACGAGCTGCGGCTGGTGTTCGTGTGCGCCATGTGGATTACCGGCTTCGATGTGCCGACCTGTTCCACGATCTATCTCGACAAGCCGATGAAGGCGCACACGCTGATGCAGACCATCGCGCGTGCCAACCGAGTGGCCCCCGGAAAGGAGTCCGGTTTGATCGTGGACTACATCGGTATTTTCAGGGCGCTCCAGAACGCCCTGTCCGTCTACGCACGGCCCGCGCTGGGCAAGTCGCAGGGTGACCCCATCCTCAGCAAGGACGCGCTTGTGGGGGCGCTGAGGGCGGCCCTGATCGAGGTGCGTGGATTCTGCGAAACGCACGCGGTGGACCTGGACGCCATCGCCAGTTCCAGCGGGTTCGCACGCGTGGGCTATATCGACGAATCGGTGGAAGCGCTGCTGCAATCGGATGCCATCAAGAAGCAATATCTGGAATCGGCGAACCGGGTGGCGCGGCTGTTCAAGGCGATCCTCCCCGATCCGGTGGCGAACGAACTGGCCCCGACGGCGGTGCTGGTGACGTACCTCGCCGCGAAGATTCGCGCGCAGACCGAGCAGGCGGACATCTCGGGCGTAGTGTCAGACGTGGAAGACCTGCTCAACGATTCCATCGCCACCGAGGGTTACCGCATCGGGCCGGTCAGCCGGCCGGAAGGGCTGATCAACCTTTCCGAGATCGACTTCGAGGGCCTGCAGGATAAGTTCGCGCGCGGGAAGCAACACACCGAGGCTGAGAAACTGCGTCGGCTGATCGAAGGCAAGCTGACCAAGATGGTGCAGCAGAATCACTCACGGGTGGACTTTGCCGAGAAGTTCGAGCGGCTGATCGAGGAATACAACGCCGGCAGCAAGAACATCGAGCAACTGTTCAAGGAACTGATGCAGTTCGCACGCGAGTTGACCGACGAGGAAAAGCGCGCGGTAGCCGAGGGCCTGAGCGAGGAAGAGTTAGCCCTGTTCGACATCTTGACCAAGCCGGAACCCAAGCTCACCAAGAAGGAAGAGGCCCAGGTAAAGGCTGCTTGCCGAGACCTGCTGGCCACCTTGAAGCGCGAGAAGCTGGTGCTGGACTGGCGCGAGAAACAGCAAACGCGCGCAGGCGTACGGCAGGCCATCAAGATCGAGCTGCGCAGGCTACCCTCTCCGCCCTACACACGCGAGCTGGAGGACGCGAAGCTGGCCACCGCTTTCGCGCACGTCTATGACAGTTACTTCGGCGCTGGGCATAGCGTGTATCAGCCCGATGCAGCCCTTCATTGACGTTCGTGGTTGCGCAGCACAGCGTCTCTAAGCCACCGCGAGAGAAAGCCCGCCGTGCCACTAGGACAGGATCACGGCGGGGGCTTCTGTTAAGCGGCTCGCCAATGATCCGGGTTGCCCTTGTCCGTATTGCGAACGCGCGCAATCAGCGGACGATGTCCGGCTTGTTTCGCGGCCGTGACCGCCGCGCCTTGCGTTGAATAGTTGACGTTCGTGACGCGAGCGCCATGTGCGTATTCGAGCACGTAGTGCGTAATCGGGCTGCCTTCGGGGCGGCCACGAGGTTCGGGTTCCACATACACATTTGCCATAAACGTCCTCCTGTTTGTGGGCTGGCGGGTGTTGCTGGAGCGACATGAGGTCGAATCGTCAGCTTTCGAAATCGGCCGTATCGGACAATCGCACCCTCGCGTCTCACCACGCGAGACCGAAAGCAAGCAGTCCCTCGTCACTTCTCCGGCATAAATGTTGCCTGGCCAAGCCGACACTGCCCCGAACCCAGTGACAGCGTAAGCATGCGACCACCACCCACTGGCGTGCGGCATCGCAGGCTAGCCACGGTCCCCGCCGACAGGTACGATCTGCGCTTCGGTGCCGGGGAGCGCTGAACCCACCGGCTTGATCATCCGTAGATGCCTTTGTTGGCCCGCGTTTGTGCGTGGGGGTGCGGGGTGTCGAGTTCTTGATGCAGAGACATGCCCGACGCCCCCGAAGAGCGCCCCGCAAAGGACACCCGCTTCAATCCATCCCGCATTCCCGTAAGCGACCGCGCGAAAGCGGTGGTTGGCGAAATTCGTGGAATGCTCCTCAACTACGAGCGCTACTACGAGTTGCGCCGCCGCGCGCGCAGGCCAGCCGATCAGGAACGCTTTGACCGCATGGTGACCGCGATCTTGTGCGACCTCATGCACGCAGCTTTGGTCGACCCGCTGGAATGGCGGCACATCTCACTCTCGAAACGCCACCGTGGCACTGACGGAGTCGGCGCACATTTCATGACCGAGGACCGTAGAAAGGTCATCCAGTGGATGACCGCGCCGGAGATGGACTGGTTGGAACTTGAGAAGGGAGGCGTCGTACATTTCGGCCGCAACCGGCAGAGCCGGATTCGTGCTTCTGCGCGTCTCCGCGACCGGATGGACAAGCACGCTATCCAGTTCGATGACATCAGCCACGATTGGTCACTGATGGGCGATCCCATCGTGCTGCGTTCCGCCAAGGTTCGAGGTCGCGCCAAGAACCTTTATGTGCCCTCGGGGCAAGCAGCAGGAACCTGCAGGTCCGAAATGCTGCGGATCAATAAGGCGCTCGCTCGGGCACAGATCAGTAGCGACTTCGTGCGCGACGGCAATCTCATTGATACCGGCGACCGATGGATGCGGCGCATCTTCAACAACAACCGTCTGGACCACGGCGGGCGCCTGTACGGCGGGTTCTGGCAAACCATGTCGGAGGAAGACCGGCTCAGCGATATCCAATTGAACGGCGAACCAGTCGCCAGCCTGGACTTCGACCAATGTGCCGTCCGCACCGCCTATGGGCTCGCTGGTGCACAGCCACCAGAAGGCGACCTCTACTGCGTACCGGGCCTAGAGCGCTATCGCGACGGCGTGAAAGTCGTGCTCAACGCCATGCTCGCCCGCTCAGGCGAGATGGCTAGAAGACCAGCAGGAAGTGGCAAGCGATTTCCACGCGATCTTTCCTTGCGGGAAATAGAGGAACCAATTTTTCGTCACCATCACGCCATCCGCCATCTTTGCTATCGAGGGGCGGCGTGGGAGTTGCAGTTCATTGAAAGCCAAGTGCTCGTTCGCGCACTCCTGCAACTGATCGAGCACGACATACCGGCCCTGCCGATCCATGATTGTGTGCTTGTCCCGTCCTCTGCGGCGGTGGCGGCAGAGAGAATCATGCTGCAATCCTTCAAAGACACGACAGGGGTCGAGGGGAGCATCAGTACCCTCAGGGATACTTCAGTATCCCCTATAGGTATCTATGAGGGGAGTGTCTATGGTGGCTATAACCACAGTCCACCTTCCCCTCCCCATAAGAGGGGGGCGTAAGGATGACCAGCCCTGCTACACGCCAACGCCGCGCTCGCGATCTGAGAGCCCGCCTCGCTCAAGGCGACGGTGCGTTTGCGCGCTGTCAGGTGTACCCCTGCGAGAACCGCCCCACCGCGGGCAGCGGTGAAGGCTTGAACCGGCGCTACTGCCGCAAGCACATCGAGCACTACCGGCGACATGGCAGCTATGTAAAGAAAAGTTACGGTGCGGGCGAGCTACGACCGTACCGTGTTGCCGTTTTGCAATGGCTGCGCGAGCACGCCGCAGACCCTTCGGTGAGCACCGCGTTAGGCCGCATACGCGAGCTTCTGAGCATGTCTGGCCGTCCGGTCGAAGCATTCCGGCTCGCCGGCCTGAGCCCCGCAGAACGCGCGAGAAACGCCTGGGCGATGCTTGCAAAGCGATGCGTCGATCCGGAGGAAATCGTCGCCGCTTTTCTTGCGGTGCAAATGCGCCTTCGCGACGACCCGCAGCCGGATCGTCACACCGAATACCGCAACGTACAGGCCGCCAAGCTCCTTCACCGCATGGCCGGCGGAACCCACCGGCGATGGGAGCGCGCGCGCGCGGATGGCAGCGTGGAAGTGACAGAACTGCATCGACACCCCATCAGCCGCGGGCTCATCCTCCGCGTACTTGGCCAAAATTTGGCAGACGCTTGCCAAACGCTTCCGTTACCGCCAGTTTGAGTCTATCTCCGGCACCACTCGATGGGCGATTACCGCTTTCACCACGAATACAGATTCCCATAAAATGCGTCAGGGAGGGCGGCGCCTGTTCATGGTCTTGGGGCGCGAGTTCGCGTCCGCTATTAAGTGACCACTTGCTTGTGAACTCGGCCGCCCTTCCGCTGTGACTACCACGCCATCACAACCCCCTAGCCTTTTTAGGCTGGCTGACGTCAGCACAACTGACCAGCTAGCGCGCGCATTAGGCGTGCCGCTACAGATATTCCGCGACGTTATCGCGTGCGAAGATCCGCACACGATCTACTACATGCACCGCATTCCCAAGCGAAACCCCCGTAACGCTGGGGATGATCGCATTGCATGGGAAAGCCGCCAAGAACCCTTAGCAAGGTCACACAAGGCGGTGGCACGGCGCTTGGACGACTTCGCGCGGCACCGGGGAATCGGATACCCCAATGCTGCTGTCCATGGATATGTGCGCGGCGGTTCCACGAGGAGCAATGCCGAGCCACATTGCGGTGCCCGTGTGGTAGTTCGAGCCGACATTGAAGACTTCTTCCCCACAATCACGGCGGAAAGGATTCAACAGATGCTCTGCGCCTTGGGGATGGAGAACGAGCCCGCGCGCGCACTGGCGCGTTTCGCGACTATCGACGGATTGCTCCCCCTCGGGTTCCCAGAGAGTCCAGTAATCTCCAACCTCACATGTTTGGGTCTTGATAGGGACCTGCAAGCATTGGCCGATGAATTGAAGGTGACGTACACGCGCTATGCCGACGACATCACCTTCTCTGGTAGCCACAACCTTCCCAGCAAAGAAGAAATCCGCGCAATCCTTCGTAAACACGAATTTCGGTTGTCAGAGCGGAAGTTCAAGAAGTCAAAGCGCGGGCAAGCCCACTTTGTGACGGGCCTTAGTGTGTCCGAGCGCGACTACCCTCACGTACCACGCAAAATGAAACGTCGCCTTCGGCTGGAGCTACATTTTTGCGAAAAATTCGGCTTGGAGTCACATGCCGCAAGACTCCATGTCGGAATAGCCAAGACCTTCCTTCGACTGGAAGGCATGGCTCGATACGTGGCATTCATAGAGCGAAGGCAATCCGAAGCAATTAAAGAGCAATGGGACCGTGTGCTTCGCGACTATCACGGACCCACGTCGTATGCGAAGATCAAGGACAAGGACGCCCGCGATCGGTTCGTCATTGGAGACGAGACGGAATTCAAAGTGGGAACGTCGCACTACTTAGCAATTTGCCTTGTGCGCATCACAAACCTGGAGAACGTGGAAAGGGCAATAGAAGTTCTCTCAGGCGACTACAGCACGAAACCGGGCGCAAAGGGAAAGCTGCATTTGTTGGACAAGGTTGGCATCCATTACACAGACGCCCATCCTGACCTCCGTACAATCACACTCGATCTGATGACAGACATTTTGCCATGGAGCGGGTCAATCTATTTTGCACAACTCAATACACCTGAAGACTACACGGACACCTATCTCAAGCTCTTCAACGAATCCATAAAACAGGAGTTCGTTACTTCCGATGAGTGGAACATGGAAATCCTCGTTGAGCAGAACAGCAAGGTAAAGACTCCACGGCTGGAACAGATAGTAAGGAAGGAATATGAGCAAGCCAAGGCAGATGACGGGCGTCGCCCGAGGTCACTCCCCACAATTCGAACGGTCACAAAGGGCGGCACACATGCAATCACGTTGCCAGACTTCGTTCTAGCTGCTTTCCGTGCCTACATCTTGCATGAAACGGATGATTCAGTATTGGACTTTGAGCGCATCCGTGATCGGGTTCGGTACGTGCACGATATGGATAACGGAAACTACTACACGCGTAAGAGACCTTTCGTAAACATAGGCAGCGCATGATCCTGGCTGAACAGAAGCGCCTAGCGGCTTCCGCAAGTCGATGCGTGTAGTTGCTACGATGATTGTCCCCCAAAATGCTACGATACGGCCTCCGCCGGCGTTGTAGGTGTTTGGAATTGCTGAGATAGTGGGCAGGAGCTCGATCCCTGTACTGCCCACCAAATTCAGTAACTTGCGAGCGGCTGGTTTCCAGAAAACCGGCCGTTTTCGTTTCTCGGTGTCCCCAAATTGTCCTCAAGTTTCTGGGTGTTTCAGCTC
>Ga0207667_10005069_pt1 | contig 16094 bp, 20 predicted proteins | sample KBSCornC52_FD_184301 | JGI IMG/M metagenome (GOLD analysis project Ga0207667, IMG submission 184301) | Corn rhizosphere microbial communities from Kellogg Biological Station, Michigan, USA - KBS Corn C5-2 (SPAdes) (version 2) | ecosystem: Host-associated > Plants > Roots > Rhizosphere > Soil ... | reverse complement strand
TATGAATATTTGCGCCTTTCTTTCGGTAATTTCTTTTCTTTCATTTCCGGGTGGACAGCTTTTTTCATTGCCGGCAGCGGCGGCATTGCTGCTCTTGCTTTTGTCTTTGCTGAATCAGTAAATTACCTTGTTCCCTTGCCTGCTATTTTTGCTTCATGGCAAAATATTTCCATTGGTCATCTTATTTATCCTTTCGCAAGTGGAGGTGTGAAAACATTAGCCGTGTTGGCAATAATAGTGCTCACCTGGGTGAATATACTCGGCACAAAAAAAGGCGGTAACCTGAACAATGTACTTACTGCTGCCAAAATATTAGGGATTGTTGTGCTCACGATAGCGGGATTATCATTTAGTCACAATTTGCCTGTTACAAATCCTGTCACCCCATCAGATACAAACACCAATATTATCAGTGCGGTTTTAGCAGCCATGCTCAGTGCTTTCTGGGCTTACGATGGATGGTTTCTTGTCGGTAATATCAGTGGAGAAATCAAAAATCCCAAAAGGAATGTGCCCATATCGCTTGTAGCAGGCGTAGGTATTTCCATTGTTTTATACCTTTTGGTCAATGACGCTTTTATGCATGTATTGCCTTTGTCCAAATTGGCCGGTACCGCCGAGGACAATATAGCAGCGCTTGAAGTGGCACGCGCTATATCCGGAAATACAGGTGTTGTTGCTATTGCAGCACTTATTGTTGTTTGTACGTTTGGTGCGCTCAACGCCGTAATTATCACTTATCCAAGATTGTATTACCGTATGGCCCAGGAAAAGTTTTTTCCTAAAACCTTTTCATTTGTTCATCCACGTTTCCGCACTCCCTACCTGGGTTTGATTTATTCAGGAATATGGAGTTGCGTTTTGGTCGTTTCAGGCACATTTGATGTACTTACCAACCTGATTATTTTTACTGAATTTTTCTTTTCAGCTTTATTTGGAATTGCATTAATTAAAATGAAAAGAAACGGAAGAATCAAAGCAAGGGTGATACTTTATCCTTTCTCACCCATTCTGCTTATTTTGTTTTCCCTCGCACTTGTCATCAATACATTTTTTGTGCAACCGCTTCAGTCTGTTGTTGGCTTACTGTTTATGCTCACCGGCATTCCTGTTTATTTTTATTATAAAAAAAGAAAGAACGTTACTGGTAAGGGGGCAACAAGCTTTGAGTGAGCAATAGAAGCATATGAAGTTTAATGATAAATGTGGGACTGATCTCTCTTCGTCTGCCTTCGATACTTCGTTTCCTGTGCAAAAAAAGTAGAAAAAGGGGTTCCACACCAAGAAGAAAAAGGGACAAAGTACACGAAGGGATTATTCCCTCTTCGTGTGCCTTCGCTTCTTTGTTTCCTTCGTGCGGGAAAAGAAGAAACCACAGCGCAACGATTCCGTGAGATAGGAATTCTGATAATGGTGGTTCGTGAGACACGAACCATGGCGTGAGAAGAATGGTTTCCACACGAAGACGAAGGGGCAAGTGCCCGAAGGAATTATTGCCCCTTCGTGTGCCTTCGATTCTTCGCTTTTTTGTGCGGGAAAAAGAAGAAACCACAGCGCAAAGCTTACCATTATTTTAAAAAAACAGTGTATTAAATGCTTTTCGTATCCTTTTCTTATGTGATGGCTAATATTTCAGGAAACCATCAGTTGGCGTAAGCTGCCAAAGTAACCGGCAAACCACTGGCTCCCTGAAATTTTCAGTCACTATTCATCAGTCGAAATTGACCAGGTCTTTAAAGATCAATTTACCCCAGCTATTTCCCCGCGCCTGCACCAGCAGTCCGCCTTCCGAAAGGCCGCCAAGTTGGATGGGTGAAAAACCAAGATTTTCCGCAAGTGCACCAATCTCCACTGCTGCGCCGTCGTCATCGCCCGACAGGAATACCACTCTTCTGCCACCGTTTACGGCCGGATCCCGGGCAAGTACGGCAGCGACCAAATGGTTGAAACCCTTAACAAGTTTTGCACCAGTGAAAGCCTTCTCGACGACCCTGGCAGAAGGTTGTCCGCCCAATTGTTCAGGAGGTACGCCGTAGGCATTGGTCACATCGACGATGGTCTTTCCTTTCCAGTTCGGCAGGGCCTTTGCGACATCCGGGTGCGACGCAAAGCGGACGGCCAAAAAGATGACGTCAGCCTTCACGGCTTCTGCCAGTGTTTTAGGGATGATGGTAGATCCGATTGAGGCCGTATCCGATGCAAAGCTTTTGGGGTCACGCGTGGTGGCAACGGATACTTCAATGCCCTTACGGGCAAATGCCTTAGCCAGCGCCTGCCCGATATTCCCGAAGCCGATAATTGCGTAGCTTTTTTCTTTATTTTCTAAATTACTCATTGTTTTTATTTTTAATTTTCTTTTAATAATATGCAGGATGACTATAACATTTCTACTGCCATTTCTTTTTCAACCAACCGGGCTACCTGTATATTGGCAATTACTTTTACTTCTTCGCCCAATGTTAATCCTCCTGCTTCTGTAAGGGCGTTGTAACTCATGCCGAAATCTTTACGGTTTATGTTTCCGGTTATTTCAAAACCATGCTTTATGTTTCCATACATGTCTTTTTGAGAGCCCCCATATTCTACATTCAGCACAACAGGTTTGGTAACTTCTTTTATCGTTAAGTTGCCTGTCATTTTATAATCACCCTCAGATTCTTTTGTGAAAGACGTAGATTGAAATTTTATTTTGGGGTAAGCTGCTGATTCAAAAAAATCACTGCTCAGCAAATGTTCATCACGATGCGGTTGATTGGTGTCAATACTATTTACGTCAATCGTAAAATTTACTTTTGCATTATCGAAATCATCGCCGGAAGTGATTACAATTCCCTGGAATTTTTTGAAAGAACCGGTTACTGTTGAAATAACCAGATGTTTAATTTTAAAGAGCATTTCTGAGTGCATCGGGTCAATCGCCCAGGTAGTTCTGTTTTCCATCGTTTTCTATTTTTAAATCTTTGGTGTCAATATTGACAATGCAAAGGTGCCATGGGTGGCAACGATAAAAAATGAAATGGATTAAGAAATTTGGTTGAACTACTTCAACTTTTTTGCCTTCCTGTTGCGTATTTTACTCACAAATTCGGTTGAAATGCCGAGGTAAGATGCTAATACATATTGGGGAATACGATTTAAGAATTGGGGGTATTTATTTACAAACTCATCATAGCGTTGTTCTGCCGTCTCACTCAAATTGGAAAGCAATCGTTGTTGTAACGCTGCAGTGGACCGTTCCAGCGCTTTTCTGAAAAGCCGTTCAAATTTTGGATTCTTTTCCAATAGCTTTTGCTCACCTTCGTAATCAAGTTCAATGACCAAAGAATCTTCTAATGCTTCTACAAAATAAGCTGATGGTTTTTGGAAAATATAACTGCTTATATCGCCGATCCACCAATCTTCAATAGCCAGTGCAATAGTATGTTCTTTGCCTTTATTGTCAACAAGGTACGACCTGAAAGCGCCGGAAACTATATAGGTCCGGTATTTACAGGTAAATTCCGGCTGCCCTATAAATTGTTTTTTTCGCACGTTCCTGGTTCGTAAAAGAGAAACAAAAAAGTCCTGTTCTTCGTTGGTCAGTTCAATGTACTTTGAAATATTTTTAAGGATTGGTAAGAATTCTTCCATGTGATAAAGATAATTAAATTGAAAGGTGGATTTGGAAAAGTAATGAAGCCGGGTTCCTCTGCTGATTAAATCACCGCCCTGGTTTGTGTCTTCAACAACCACACAGTAAATAAAATAACTTTGTCAACATGTTTGCTTTTGGTTTGTGGCAAACCGGCAATCCTGGTTTTCTATTGAAGGATTGAACAAAATCGTCTTCAATAAGTTTAGCGTTGAATAAAACCGATGATATGCGGGAGCTGATTTTCATAGCATCCTTTATAATTGTTTTTATTCTTTTGCTACGGCTAATCATTAAGCTGATTAAACATAAAAGTATTGCTGCAACTTTACGCTTCATCTTAATTATTTTATTCGGGTATATTTTCTTGTGGATCTTATTTTATTTTAAAAGCAGAGAAATAGCAGTTCCGTTGGGTACAGATGTTTGTTTTGATGATTGGTGTGCAACGATCACACAGGCCGAAAGACCTAAAACTTTGGGACAGCGGAATCCGCGAGGTCAATTTATTGTATTGCACGTGAAAATGTCAAATCATGCAAGAGGTATAGCCCAAAAACCATCGGAGCCGGGAGTTCACATTGCGGACGCGCAAGGACACTCATGGGCTTTTTCAAACGAGGGACAACAAGCACTTGAAAATGTACATGGCAAACAGATTCCCATTGATGTAAAACTGGAGCTACATGAGAGTTTAGAAACCCAGCTTGTTTTTGACATACCGAAACAGGCTAAAAATATAAAAGCAATAATTGATGAAGGTCCATTTATTACAAAACTTTTATTGCCTGGGAACAGGGAAGTATTTGTATTGCATTGAGTTTCGCACGAAGGCATAACAATCGGCTGGAAATATCACGTTATTTTAAAAAAGCGATTCTCTTTGTTGTTTTCCATTTTATTTTTTTCCATTTTTGTAATGCACAAACTGAGGAAGCTTATGTATCTCCTTAAACAAAGAAGGTTTTTCATTTATTACTAAAATTAATTCCGCTTAAATCATTTACAATGAAATTATTTTTTTGCTTACTTCTCTTTGCTTTTTCATCAGCAAAGGCGCAAACTAAAATCACTAAATATTACGATGGCAACTGGACGGAAACCGTAAAAGGAAAAGCCGCATTTTATGCTGATTTTATAAAAGACCGAAGCTATTACCATGTCACATCGTATGACATCGGTACTAATAATGTACGCGGAAAATCTACTTATGAAGATACTTTGATGCAGTTGCCTGTTGGATTGCAGGTGTTGTATTTTAAGAATGGCCATTTGGAAGATTCCTCGTTTTACCAGAACCATGACGCAAAATATTCATATCATTATTATCTCAATGGGCAACTCCAAATGCGCTACTATCTTCCGGATGGAAAAACAGATCCGGTTACTGAAGGATATGATGAATCCGGAAAAAGAATAAAAAATTACATCTTTGAAAAGGAAGCGGAGTTTAAAGGTGGACTGAAAGCATGGGCGTCGTATATTACGAAAAACGCAGCAAAAGACTTAACAGTAAAAGCAGACCAACCGGTAACGCCGACGCTGGTTGTAGAGTTTATTATTGACGAAACTGGAAACGTAATTGCGCCGAAAATCAGAAAGTCTTCAGGATATAAAATGGTGGACAATGATGCTTTGCGCGTTATTGCAGATAGTCCTACCTGGAAGAATGCAATTCAGTTTAACCAGCCGGTAAAAGCTTATCGGCTACAGCCTTTTACTTACATCCTGACGCCCCAAAAAAAGTAAAATAGAATTTGCATTATCTGTGACTGTTTAAATTCAAACGAACAATGCATCGCAAAATTTGGCGGAAAAAATTTATGACAGAAACTATAAAATACACTTGTAGCGGTTGTGGGAAAGAACGCGAAGAATGGCCGGCATTGGTTTATGTATCCCCGACAGACTATGAAACATTATCGGAAGAAGATAAAAAAAATCTTGCGCAGCTTCGCACAGACTTTTGCATCATTACCTACGCCGACGAAACGGATAAATTTATTCGTTGTACTTTGACCCAAAAAGTAATAGACTATTGCCAAGACCTTGAATACGGACTTTGGGTTTCATTAAGTGACAAGAGTTTTCAAGATTATTCTGACAATTTTAAGAATGAAAATTACGAGGCAAAATATTTTGGTTGGTTAAGCAATGACTTGCCTGGTTATGACTTTACTGAAGATAGTATTCCAACAACAGTTTTTACTCGAACTGGAGGTAATCGACCAGAGATCGTGCCGCACAAAGGCTTTGATCACCCATTTGTAAACGACTATTATAATGGTATTACAAAAACAGAAGCGGAACGGAGAATACAAGAAATGCTGCGGATAATTAACCAACGTGACAGCGACACAACACAAACAAAACCTGGGTGAGACTCTTGCTCTTTTCTAGTTTCGCGTGGATCGGTTTCAAAATACAATTCCGGATTATTTGTTCATTTACTGCTTATTTCTCCACCCAATAATCTACGACGCTTACATCATCAGCAACGGCAAGGGAAAGCGGAAAAAGGCTGGAATACAAAGGCATCTTTCTGTATAAGTTTAAGTCTTGCCTGGAGGCAAACGTAGTAACATAGATATGCTTTACGACACTACTATCCCGGGGAGAAATATTAACGCCCCATTCAAAACCTTTTACCACAGCGTTTTTTGAAAGCGTGCTATACATGTTATCGAGTGCCTGTATGCTATCGGAGCTGGCCGCAGGCTTAAACGTAATGATAACCATGTGCCTGAAAAGCGCAGATGAATTTTGGGCCTGTGTTGTCTGTGCGTAAAAAAAGAAAGCAACAGGAAGAACAGCGATCGTAAGTATTTTTTTCATTGTTTGAAAGTTTGGAACAGTAAGCTACTGAAAATTTTTTGATATGCGGTTCCCGTTGGTTAATAATGCGATCTGTTTGGTAGGGACAGCGACCAGGGCAACAACCTGTTTGGTGGGACACCGACCAGGGCAACAAAAGTTTGGAAGAGTAAGTTACTGAAAATTTAAATAGAAGAAGGGTTTTCAGAAGATTTTCATACGAAGAAGACGAAGAAAGAAAGTTTACGAAGAACCCAACAATTGAACCGGCAACAATTGAACAATAATTTAAAATATCTAAATTCACATCCAGTTGGGACCCGGTCATTTTATTTGTAAGAAAAAATCAATGCTATGAAATATTTCTGCCTGCTCATCTGTCTCGCTTTTTGCAATTGCATCCAAGCCCAATCAGCTGATGATTCTGTAAGATCAGCGGTGAATCAATTATTCACTGCTATGAAAGATGCAGATTCGGCGCTGTTGGTTTCAAGCTTTGCTGACAGCGCCATTCTTCAAACCATCATAGAAAAAAACGGGAAAGTTGTAGTTAAAACTGATGCGGTTGGTGATTTCGCAGCCCAGGTTGCTAAGATGGAAAAAAATATCCTGGATGAAAGAATTAAGTTTGATGTGGTAAGGATTGATGGAGCGTTGGCAATGGTTTGGGCTCCTTATCAATTTTATTATAAAGGCAAATTCAGCCACTGCGGCACTGATTCTTTTCAGCTGGTGCGCATCAATGGGAAATGGAAAATTCAGTATTTGATTGACACAAGAAGAAGCGGGGGCTGCGAATAGAATTACCTGTTGAAATGTTCCGATTGACGGAAGGGCAATGATCTTATAAATTCCAAACAGCAGGCAATCGTTCTTTTTATCTTACATTTTTTAAAACAAAGAGTATGGCTAAAGTTCAGGTTCGCTATATCGTCAACAATGTGGATGAAGCGATTCAATTTTACACCAAACATTTAGGTTTTAAATTAGAGATGCATCCGGCTCCGCCATTTGCCATGCTATCCCGCAATGACCTGCGACTGGTTTTGAGTGCGCCCAATCCTGCCGCGGGTGGAGGACAGCCAATGCCTGGTGGCATTCAACAAACGCCGGGCGGCTGGAACCGGTTTGCAATTGAAGTGGACAATATAGCTGCTGTGGTAGAAGCGCTTCAAAATGCCGGAGTGCATTTCCGCAACAACATCGTCAGCGGAGTTGCCGGCAAACAAATCATCGCTGATGATCCTTCCGGCAACCCGGTTGAACTGTTTGAACCGGTATTGCAGGAAGCGAAGATGGGTGGGTAACATGAAAAGATTGGTCGGTTAGGTAACCGGACGGAAAATGGAAACTGGCCTGTGTGGAACGATCCGCCTGCCTGGCTCTTGCGGTGCAGCACGCGATTTCAGGAAAAAATATGGCGAAACGAAAGCTGATGATATTGTCTGTAATGAACCGCCTTTGGACCAACACGTGGCGTCCGGAAAAAATACAAACAAGAAGTTGAACGATATGGGGTGACGTATTTAAGCCTGCAAGAGGGCAGGTGAGAAGGATTGGAGAGACCGGGGAATCAATCTCGGTTCTACATGAGAACTTTACCGGTTTGTTTATCAGTTACCTCTATCGGCCCAACATAATATAAAGCGATTGGCAGGCCAACTGTGATTTGATCACTTGTACCCCTTCGCCTGCAGCAAAAACAGCTCTGCATAATGGCCGTTCTTATTGATTAATTCTTCATGGCTGCCCATTTCTATGATCTGTCCTTTGTCTAATACAAGAATCCTGTCGGCCATGCGTACTGTTGAAAAACGATGAGAAATAAGCACCGCCGTTTTGCCTTTGCTCAACTCTGCAAAACGCTGAAATACTGAATATTCAGCCCTGGCATCCAATGCACTGGTTGGTTCATCAAGTATGAGTATTTGCGCCTCTTTCATATAAGCTCTTGCCAGGGCCACTTTCTGCCATTCGCCACCGCTTAGCTCTATGCCGTTATTAAAACGGCGGCCCAATGCCTGGTCATACTTTTGCGGTAACCGATCGGCAAGCAGGTTGGCCAAACTTTTCTCTGCAGACATTTTTATCAAAGGGCGGTTGTCCTGCTCGTCAATATTACCAACGGCGATGTTTTGGGCGAAACTTAACTGGTAGCGGAGGTAATCCTGGAAGATAATTCCGGTATTTTTTCGCAGATCCATAATGTCATATTCCCGCAGGTCGACGCCATCCAGCAGGATGCGCCCTTCAACCGGGTCATAGAGGCGTGCCATCAGCTTTACCAGGGTTGTTTTGCCCGCACCATTTTCACCCACCAGCGCCAGCTTTTCGCCGGCATGTAACGTGAAACTTAAATGCCGGTTGGCCCATTGATCACTGTTATGATATTTAAAGCCGACGTTTTCAAAAGTGATTCCGTGCCGGATGGGATTTGGAAATGGAACCGGCTTTGACGCCGCCTTGATCTTTGGCTGTATCTCAAAGAAATCAAAAAAATCACGCAGGTAAATGGCGCCCTGCGATACACTGGTAAACCGTGATAAAATACCTTCGAGCAGGCTTCTCAGCTGCCTGAACGAACCGGCTAGAAAGGTAAGCGTACCAACAGTAAGAGCTCCTTCCACTGTTTTTATGATCATTACCACATAAGCGGCATAATAACCAAGGCTGCCGAGCAATGCAAAAAGGGTTCCCCACGAAGCGCGCTTGACAGAAAGCTTCTTGTTATCATCATAAAATTTATTGCTGAGCATTTTGAAGCGGTCAATCAAAAAGCCGGAAAGATTAAAAAGTTTCACTTCTTTCGCGGTCTCATCGCTTGCTCCGAGGTATCGCATATAATCCAGTTCACGCCGCTCGGGAGTCTGCCCGCGGGTAAGGGCATAGCTCTTGTCATTAAAATAGGATTCTCCGAGGAAGGCAGGAACAATGGCCACCAGTAATAATAAAATTAACCAGGCGTTGAATGCTATCAATCCGACCAGGAGAAAAGCCATGGTAATAATATCCTGTACCTGGCTTAGAAGCTGCGACAAGAGAATGGTTCGCCCAATTGTCTGCTGCCTGGCACGCTCCAGCTTGTCATAAAATTCAGAGTCTTCAAACTGATCAAGATCCAGGGTGGCGGCATGTTCCATGATCTTTACAGAGGTATGATTGGAAAAGAGATCGCCCAATAAACTGTCTACGAGGGCAGTTGCCCGGGCAAGGGCATCTGATATAATTGCCAATGCGAATTCTGCCAGCACCAGTTTCCATAAAACACTCAGATCTGTACTATGTGTTCTGCTTAATAATATTACCTGGTCGATGATGAGCTTGCCAATATATAGTATGCTTACCGGAATGGCTGACCGGATCAACCGGAGCAAAATGTCTAAAATGGCGTACCAGTGATTGGTTTCCCAAACCAGTTTAAAAAACCGCGGAAGGTTTCCCAGAGCAGCAAACTTTTCCTTCAGAGTAGGTTTGGGCAGTGTATTGACAGGAGGCCGCGGCATGCATTATTATTTTGGCTGCAAAACTAAATGGAATTCTTTTAGTTGTTTCAATATGCCGTTTCCGGCTGTAACAGCCACAAATAGCGTGATATAAATCCACATATGGGGTTACCTAAATTTATTTTAAAGGGCCCGTGATCAAGAAATGCTCCTGGGTATTTTATCATCAGTTGTTGGAAACATTAAGAAGTGAATACAATATTGATGACGCCAGGTAATCAAACATTGGTTTTAAATGATAAAAGATTTGACAACTTTTAAAAAGTTGTCAAATCTCTTCTGCCTGGTTATTAGTGTTCACCATAAATTGAATTTTAAACAGTTTATAAATTATTCGGCGAAACAATTAACTTTCCATTTCTGAATACACACAGAAAAAAATACCGAATCAAAGAAATTTAAAGTCTTCCACTTTTTAAATAATAAAGTATGGACAATGAATTTATAATTGCACAAAATCCGATCCTTAAAAACTATATCAGCATGATGTGGCAATGCTCTGGATCTCCTGGTTACAAAAATGAAATGATCCTGCCTTCAGGAATCGTGGAAATTATTTTTAATTTTTCAGGCGATGTTTTTACCGGGCAAATCACAAGAGACTCTTTTTCTGTAAAAAGATCTTTTATCAATGGGTTTAATACCAGGCCTATTTTATTAACACTGCCCTGCTATCATTCATTTTTCGGAGTGCGCTTTCATCCGTTTGTTATCCGTCATTTGTTTGGCTTTAATGCAGGCGAATTCGCCAACCGCACCATAGATCTTACACTGCTAGATCCATTTTTTAATTCACTGTGGCATCAGCTTTATGAAGCAAAAGATTTTTCGAAAAGAGTATCAATCTTCAGAGAATGGTTGCTAAAAAAAACAGGCGGCATCATTCGGCGCGCAAATGCAATTGATTTGTTTTTAAACAATGAGCCGGAGAAAAAATATTGCGTTCACACACTTTCGAAAACGTTGTATAGCTCGCCACGACAGCTTTCCAGAAAATTTTATCAATTGACCGGCATGAATACTTTGCATATTTTAGCCTATAAAAATTATCTCAAAAGCCTGGCGCTTATGGAGAATCCAAAACTTTCATTGACTGAAGTTGGGTATAGCTGCCACTTTTCTGACCAGTCACATTTTATAAAAGTCTTTAAAGAATTTGCCGGTATTACGCCCGGTGAATATCAAAAGCAAAAGAGCGTTTTGAAGGGACATATTTTTCAATGATCCCGTTTTAAAATGTCCGTTCTGTACAATTTCGCGTGTTTTTCACGGAAGATATTTGCAGAAAAAAATGGCAAAATGAAAAGGGTTGTGCTGTATTTTTCTATTGTTTTTGCAAGCGGCGTTTTATTTGTAAACATGTATAATTCGATAGTGGATACTACCGCGTGGGGCGCTCATTTTCCTGAGTCCATTCAAACAACAAGAGCCTATTACCAAAACGTAAATCCCGGAACTTTTTTCCGGGTTTTCTCTCCCTTCAACCAGGTGCTGGCGTTGTTATCGCTGATCCTTTTTTGGAAAGCTTCAAGACAGGTAAGAACTTTTTTATTGGTGGCATTCATTCTTTACGTTTTGGCCGACGTTTTCACCTTTGCTTATTTTTATCCGAGAAATGACATCATGTTCAAGTCCGATGTTTCAACCAACCTGGAGGCAATAGAAACGGCGTGGAAACAATGGGTTCAGATGAATTGGCTCAGAAGTTTTATCATTCTGGCCGGGCTGATGTGCTCTTTTATTGCCTTGGATAAAATTTCTTTCCTACGTTTGAAATCTCTTCACCAGTAAATAAACAAAAAACCATGAATCATTTATTTTCTATCGGGCTTTTTATTCACATTATCGGAATTACGTGTATTGCGGGCGGTTCTGTAGGAGGACTTGTTCTGGAAAATCAAATCTGGAAACATGTGCATCAATCACCGGAAAAAGTTTCGGTACTGGCGCCGCTCATGAGTAAATATCCGGCAATCATCCAGGCCGGGACGCTGCTGATGCTTTTGAGTGGTTTTTTGATGTTAAAAGCATTGAGTTGGGCAGTAGTGGGTCAATGGTGGTTTATTATAAAAATGGCTTTGGTAGTGGCTTTGGTTTTAAACGGCCTGTTGGTTGCCAGGCCGAATGGCAATAAATTACGTGTGCTGGCAGGACAGTTGGTGAACGGGCAACCTGTAGAAACGCAGTTAAAAACAGTTCGAAAAAAAATGATCATCTTTCATATTTCAGAAATGACTTTGCTGATTGTCGTTTATTTATTGGCAGTATTTCAGACACTTATATAGAACCTGACATGTGTGAAGAAAAATAAGAAGGAACTTTCCAGATGATTGATGGGTTCAGACGTGAAACTATTTGAAAAGCAGATGGAAAATGTATGTTGAATCATCAATTCTTAAACTCCTGGCTGATCATCAATCCAAAAATTCCTCCATCTAATATTCCAATTCCAATATGGCCGAAGGCAGGATTTAAAATGTTCGCACGATGTCCGGGTGAATGCATAAATCCATATTGAGCGATAGAAATGGTTTGCGCCAGGGCGATATTTTCTCCCGCAGTTATAAAATGAATGTCATTCGCTTTCATTCTGTCGAACGGGTCTTATCCATCTGGCGTCCCATGTGAAAAATATCCACGAACAAACATATCGCGCGAATGTTGGCGTGCAACTTTTGTCAATTCTTCATCTCTTATTAATGGAGACAGCCCATGCTCGGATCTGTCTTTATTTACAAGCTCAATCATTTTTATTTCGAGGGAAGAATCTACAACAGCGTGATTGATTTTAAAAGGAAGTTTCAGAAAATCATCGGACTTCGTGTGAATGGTAAGATCATTCAACGTTTGATAAATGGCTTTGTTTAAAGCAGGAGATAATTTCTGATCAACTGTTTCCATTTTTACAGAAAGCTTGTTGGCAATAACGCTATTTCTTACTGCTGAATTAATTCCATCCATCAGAGGCAAAGCCAGCAACAACGCCGCTATGATCGTTGCGAAAATGATCCCATTGATAAAACCGGGAATGATTCCGAGTGATTTATTCAACAAACTTTGATTGGTGTAAGCAGAAGTTGCGAGCGCAATTTTTCGGGTGATGATACCGATTAATATTCTGCCGATAATGGCAGTGATAATAAAAGCAAGAGGCAACTTCCATAATTCCAGCGAAGGAAAAATTTTTGTAATTAAGGAAGCGGTATAAGGATAAAAAAGAAATGCTAATACGAGGCTTCCAACCCAATTGATCAGTCCAAGAGTTTCTATAATAAATCCATTTCTCCAGCGTGTCCAGACTGCAAGCAAAACAATAATGATCAACACAAAATCAACCCAATTCATGCTGGCATTTTCAACAAATAATATGCCTTAAAGAAATGAATAATAGCAGCAATCGGAAAATAAGAATTCAATTTATTTGTGGTTTTACTGTATTACCTTTTCACACTTTCACATCAAACCAAACCTTCTTCTCATTATTCCAATCGCCATTATAGTTGATGGTTAACTCTTGTCCCGCTTCGATTTGTCTAACAGTTTTTATCTGAATAATTTCTTCTTCAAAATCCATAAAATACTCGCAGTTGCTTGAATAGCTGTGATTATACATTGCGATAAATCCAAGTGCCATGCAACATTGTTTTTCATCTTTGCCCCAGGCAAAAATATAATCATGCAAAAGCGTTTTATCAAGGTTGATGCGGTCTTCAGGCGGCATTACAATTACAGGAGATTCCTCAATTACCGTATCTTTTTCAATTCTTTCTTTGGTAAAAACACCCCGTCCCTTTAACGCTGTTTTTTTTATAAATAAAAAATCTTTTATCATAATCTTCAGGAATGTAAAATGAAAGTATGTGGTCTAACTGCAGGCAAGTTAAACCTTAGTAAAAGTTTAAAGCGAAAAAAACCTTATCACCTTCATTCAAATTGAACAAAAGGTAATAAGGTGTGGTTGTAATTAGTGTCGGTAAATAATCTTTACTTCTGCAAATGCTGGTGTTTACACGCCTTTAATTCTTTCTTTATAAACATCCAATGCCTCATCCAATCTGGCTTTTGAATCTCCTGCTCCCGGTGCATTATGTGAAGGATGAATGTATAGTTTTACGCCACGCTCTTCTAAAATTTCTGCAACAGTTGTTACGGTCATCCAAACACAGGTGATAAAAGCCATGGTAGAAACAGGCCCGATTTTATCAACATGATTTTTTAAAGGAACTGAGGCATCCTCAATGGGTGCGCAGGTGTCAACGACAATGTCGGCAATCTCAAAAATATTTTTGCCGCTTGAATGTCTTGTTTTTTTACCTTCTGCTTCAGCCGCTGAACCAAAAACCACTACTTTCATTCCTTTCTTTTTGGCTTCCAATGCAATATCAATATTTACATTATTGATTCCGGAATGAGAAAAAAGCCACATCGTATCGCGCGGATCAAAATTGTATCCTTTCATGATTTCAACTCCATATCCTTCCACCCTTTCAAGGAAAATAAATTGATGAACACCCATTTGCCCGGTGATGTTGGTAAAAAAAGTAAGCGGCAATTCTACCATCGGATGAAAACCAACGAAGCCACCGATACGCGGATACATTTCTTCAATCGGCAATGTCGCATGTCCGCATCCAAACGTATGAACCCAACGTTTTGCTTCAATTGAATCAGCCATTACTTCAGCAGCTTTTTTAATATTATCCATTTGTGTTTCTTCGATTTTTGACATGATTCCCCGGGTGTTTTCCAACCATTGTTTTGCTAACATAGATTAATTATTAATTATTGAATTATTAAATTGATTTGATATTGTATTGTTACCTTATTAAATTGTTTTATTGTTTTCAGAATCTGCATTATTTCTTTGTTTGCTGTTGCTATAAATTTTGTCCGCTTAAATGAGCCTTCAACTTTGAATTTTCAAATTGGAACCTTCAACTTTTCTCTTTCCTAAAATATTATAGCACAACAACATCATTACGACCAGTTCTATAAAAGCGACCGTTATCAAATGCCTGATTCCGTAGGTTTGCGCAATCACTCCCATGGTGTAATTGATGACCATATTCCCAAATAATGCGATCACGAAAACAATACTGAATGCAGTTCCGGAAAGTTCTTTATATCTGTCGCCAACCAAACCAAGCATGAGTGGGAAGCCTCCTGCCAGTCCAGCGCCCAGCAAAATCAAGCCAGCCACCGAAAGAAAAAAATACTGGCTAATCGCAAGGAAAAGCAATCCCAGAAACATCAAAGAAAAAGCGCCGATCCATAGTTTTTTTAATCCGGTGTTTCTAAACACGCTTCCCAATAAGAGCCGCATAACGGTCATGCCGACTACGAAAAGAGACAGTGCATATAAGGCTTTACTTTGCGGTACTGCAAGGCCGGAAGTAAGAAAAGTTGTTGTCCAGTTATTAATGATCGCTTCAAAAGCGCTTTGACAAAAAAGGAAAAACGCAATGAGAATTAAAACAGAATCTTTTAATAATGACAGGCCTTTGGAAAGCGGAAAACCCTGTGCCTGTTTTGCCGGTGGAAATTTGATCAGCAAATAAAAAATGCCGATAACAAGCGTAGAAAACCCAACAACAGAGACGATCACTTCGTAGTTAAATTTTGATTCCAGAATTCCAAGCAGCAGCGGCATTCCCAAAGCGCCGATGCCAAAGAAAACGCCCAGCAAACTAAGATTTGCACCTTTATCTTTATCACTGATATCTGATACCAATGCGCTGGTAGCGCCATTGATAGCGCCTCCGCCAAGCCCGAATAAGAAAATTCCAACTTTTAATAAAGTATGTGAAGGTGCATAGGCGATTCCTTCAAAGCCAATGAACATGCTGAGGCAGGTGAGAGACAATAACACCTTGTATCCGTATTTATCACAGAAAGGACCAAATAACAAGGAGCCTGACAAAATACCTAAAGGCAAAATAGAAAATAATTCCCCGGACGCGATTTCATCCAATAAATATTTTTGCTCCAACCCATGTTTGACAGATCCAAGGGTGGTAATGCCCATTCCAAAAAATAAAATTCCAATGCATGCAGCCCAAAAAACCAATCTTTTGTTGTACATATAAAGAGTTTATTTTTTTTGAGAAAGGTTTTTAAGCGCCAAAAATCCGGCACCATAAGCGCCT
>Ga0207667_10005061_pt1 | contig 16105 bp, 20 predicted proteins | sample KBSCornC52_FD_184301 | JGI IMG/M metagenome (GOLD analysis project Ga0207667, IMG submission 184301) | Corn rhizosphere microbial communities from Kellogg Biological Station, Michigan, USA - KBS Corn C5-2 (SPAdes) (version 2) | ecosystem: Host-associated > Plants > Roots > Rhizosphere > Soil ... | reverse complement strand
ATCGAACTCAGGGAGTTTTCTCATGGCCGACGTTTCCGTCAGTTACGACCACCTCGACCAAGTCGCCAAGCAGTTGACCACGGGCCAGGGCGAGATCGAGCGCCAGCTCCTGGATCTCAAGAAGCAAGTCGACGCTCTGGTGAACGAGGGCTTCGTCACCGATCAGTCGTCGAAGGCGTTCGAGAGCTCCTACCAGCAGTTCAACGACGGCATCTCGAAGACGGTCGCCGGGCTCGAGGGCCTGTCGGGCTTCCTCACCAAGGCCGCGAGCACGTTCCGCGACTCCGACAGCGGGCTCGCGCAGGGTCTCAAGGGCTGACGGTGGCGGATCGGCTCCAGGCCGACCTCGCCGGCCTCAGTGAACTCTCGTCGAACCTGGGCGCGATCGCGACCAAGATCGACGGGACGCAGAATGCGTTCATCTCGGCCTCCTTCGATCTCGGCTCGGTCGCCATCGAAGCCGAGCTGGAGAACTTCGAGCGCACCTGGGATGTGGGGCGCGCACGCATCCACGGCGACATCGACGCCTTGGGCACGATGCTGAGTGATTCGGTGAAGACCTATCAGCAGGCGGATGAGCAGATCGCGGCGGCGTTGACGCCAGATGACACACCGGCGCAGGGGAGTCATGGCCGTGCGGCCGTCTGATTGGTTCCTGGTCGGGTTGCCGGTCGATCCGACACCGGGGGATGCGTTCGGCATCCGCGCTCTGGCGGGCAAGTACGGCGAGATCGCGCAGATCGCGGGTGAGGCATCGAGCGGGGTGCGTCATGCGCGCAGTTCGGGTGCGGCGTCTGCCTGGGTCGGTGATGCGGGTGACATCTTCCGGGACAGGTCGGAGCGCATGCCGGGCGAGTTGGCGAAGGCGAACGACTCGTACGAGCTGGTCGCCGAGGCGTTGCGAACCTGGGCTGCGGCGGTGGATGACACGCAGGCGCAGGCGGATCGTGGTTTGCAGCAGGCGCGGGAGGCGCACCACGACCTGAGTGCGGCCCAGGCCGCGCTGCACAGTGCGGAGTGGTCGTGGACGACCGCGCACGCGCAGCAGCTGACCTATCAGACGTTGAAGAAGGCATACAGCATCGTGCCGCCGCCGCCGAATGTGAAGATGCCGACGGACTACCAACTGCGCAGCGTGGATCGCAGCGCGCAGCAGGCGCAAGCCTCGATGGCCTCGGCCAAGCATGCGATCGCGGATGCCGATGCCCGCCTGGCCGCCGCCCGCGCGCTGGTGCTCGAGGCGAAGGAACGCCGCGACCATGCGGAGCGGGCTGTGGTGCATCAGATCGCCCAGGCCGGAGACCACGCGGTGAAGCCGTCGTCGATTTGGGAAGCCATCCAGAGTTCGGCCGCCTGGCAGGCGTTCGTCACCATCGCGACCGTCGTGCTCACGATTGTGAGCATTGTCGCGATCTTTGTCGGCGGCCCTCTGGTGTGGGCGCTGATCATCGCGGCATCGGTCGTCCTGATTGCAGACGCGCTCATGCAGGCGTCCGAGGGCAAGGATGTGACCTGGACGCTCGTCTTTCTTCTCGTGGGGCTGATACCGGGCGGTCGAGCGATCAGCTCGGCGGCGAAGATCGCAGACGCCTTCCGGGCCGGCGATGGCGTGCTGGGCGGCCTCAAGGGCGTTGGGCTGGAACGGGGCAACGCGACCAAGACAGCGCTCATCGGCACCATCCGCAGCCTGCAGAAGTCCGTGGTCGGGTTGGTGCCCGGGGTGGTGTCTGTGCTTCACTCGCTGCCCAACGCAGCTCGCGACGCGGCAGCCAACAGCCACGGCTTCTCGTTCCTCGGTCATCTGATTTCCAACGTGAAGAGCGACTTCACGGTCGCGACGAACGCCGCCTGGAGTCACCGAATCGCCACAGTCGGCGCACACGATCCAGCCGGGGCCGCGGCTCTTTCGCAAGGCAGCGGAGCGTTCCACGGGCTCGACCACTGGGTCGCCAGTCCGTCGAGCGAACCGCGTATCTACGAGATCGGTGCGGGGGGTGATCCGTCTGGTTTCATGTTGCGCGACGGAACCTCCGACGGCCTGGGAAATGTGGCCTCAGAGGTCTGGCAGCACGCGCAGGTTCCGACCGGGGGGCCTGCGGAAGTCTTTCGCGATGGGATGTGGTCCATCCGCGTGGACCCCGGAGTTCCTGTGGCGGAGTCGGTCGTCACCGCGAATCCGCTCCTCGGGCCGGGCGGATCAATCCAGGGGTTCGTTCCCGACGTGATGACGCGCCTCCAGCCGGGCGGCGGGGTCACTCTCATCGATCGGGTGACGGGCACACCCATCCTCCCGCGCTACACCGAGGTCACGAATTTCGCAGGAGAGCATTTCGGGTGGACGATCAAGGACGCCTCCCTCGACATCCCGGCCTCGCCGAAACCCCTCGTCGGCCCCATCGCGAGCCCGGATTTCGTCAGCGGGCACGCGGTGGCGCAGTTCTGGAAGCACGACGAGCAGGGCGTGCTCACTCGGATCGGCCTCCGACTCGGAACCGCGGGCCTCTGGGGCGAACAGGCTGTCGTCGGGGTGACCGACTGATGCCCGACTTCCCCGCGGGGAGCAGGTGGCCCGACGCGATCCGCGCACTCGAGCCGCTTCTCGCGGCTGAGAGGGAGCGTGGTAACCGCGGCCGGCTGGACTTCGGCGACGCTCGCGACAATCGGCCCGGCTACCGGATGCGCCATCCCCTCGACTTGGACGCATTGACGGCGCAATTCGCGTTCGGCGAGGGCATCGAGCTGATCGAGGGAACGACGCGCGGCATCCAGTTCCGCGGGCGCGCCGGCTATGCGGTCTTTTCGATCGGAGGCGGAGAGCCGGGACTTTTCCACAGAATCCGCAGTCAGCGCTGGTGGCGAGCCTGGACGTCGTCGCCCCGACCGCGCGAACCGTTCGAGAATCCTTTCGCCGAGTTGATCGCATGACGCGACCACCCAGAGCCGTTTGATGCCGCGTCTCGCAGGCGAGGCGCTCGATGCCGACGCAACGGGTGCTGTCCTCGACTTCCCGGTGCTCGTCTCGGACTCCGTCATCGACGCTTATCGCGTCGCCTATCTGAACCCTGAGCGGGCCGCCGCCGCAGGGTTGGCGCTCGACGCGCTGACGCCAGGCGCAATCTGGACGGTGCTGCGCGAGCTGCCCGCTGGTATCGGACTGGTGGTCGACCCAGGCACAGAGGAGACCCTGGAGTTCGTGCCGGACGAGGTGGACGGAGTGCTGGGTGTTGAGCCCGGACAAAGTCGAGCGGACACCTCGCTGCTCAGCCGTCGACGCCGGGCGGACCTGGCGACGAGGTGGGTGCTGCTGCACCGGGGACCCGATGGCAACCCGGTGGGCTCGGTTGAGAACCAGTACGGCAGTCGATTCGTGTTCGCCTGGACCGACCAGGCCGCCGCGACATCGGCCCTCTCTCCTGGCAACTCGCTCGTGCAAGCCCCTCTGGCGTCGGTGCTTCAGGGCAACCCCGACCTTGCGATCGTGCTCGACCCGGGTTCTCCAGGACAGCTGCTGATCGACGCGCCTTTGCGCGAGCAGGTGCTCTATGCGACCGGCTTCTTCCCGAAGGGCTACCTGGCCTTCGTCGGAGAACTCACACCAGCCGCGCAGAAGCCAGTGAGCAAGGGCGCCCGCGAGCTCGCGAACCGCCTGCCGGCGCTCGGCGCGCCCGTGCGCGGAGTCTGGGCCGTGGGATACCGCTTGGAGCGCGCAGCTGCCCAGATCCTGCTGGTGATCGATGTTGACAGCGACGAACCCTGGGCCGAACTCCTGCCGCGGATCGAGCAGGTGATGCAAGGCGTCCCCTTTACGGTGCAGGAGCCGGTCTCGGCGCTCGAGCTGTCCGAGATCGACGACAGCTTTCATGACTTCATCCGGCGTACGCGGAACTATGTCGGCTGACCCGCGCCGTGGGGATGCCTCTGCGGCTCCGGCGGGCTTCTCGCTGAACCTGCCGGACAATTGGTTCGAGGTCGATGTCCGTCCCGCAACCCGGGACGCGTCGATCCGACTGCTCGTCGAGTCGCGCGTGCGCGACCAGCCCGAACTCTGGGAGCACCGTGCCGAACTGACGCGGCTGCTGCGACGCCAGGCGCGCGACGCTGCGGAGGCCGGTGCGGTCTACTGCGCGTGCTTCGTGTTGGTCGTCAGGGAGATGATCATCCCGGGATCCCTCACCATCACCCTGCTGCCATCTCCTCCCGCGGGCACCAGCCCCGATGGGATCGCCGAACTCCTCCCCGCGAAGGAGGCGACCGAAGACGGTGGAACCTGGTCGACCAGATCCCTCGTCGACGTGCCGGGCCTGGGCCGAGTAGCCCGGAGCCACGGCGTGACCGACGTCGAGTTACCCGGCGGGTGGGTGCGCACCATCCTGGCGCAGACCTTCGTTCCACTCGACGACGGCCGATTGCTGATGGTGAGCGCGGCATCCCCGGCTCTCGACCTCGCAGACCCTCTGCTCGAGCTGTTCGACGTCGTCGCGGACACGCTGCGGTTAGTGAGAGTGTGAAGGCATGATCGTGACGGCGTTCGCATGACGTTCCCCGACAACCAGCTCGAGATGGTGCTGGTGACCGCCTCGCGCGGCGAGACCACGGCCTTGGCGTTCGTGGAACTGCTGTTCCGCTCGACGGGGTTCTTCCCGATGGCGGAGGATGCCTCGGGCACCGCTCCCCTGACGGTCGTGAGGATCGACGAGGCCGATTTCGTTCCGGTCTTCACCTCGCGGAGCGAAGCGGATGCCGTCATGGCGGCATCGGCTTTCGTCGAGGCTCCGATCCGTGACTTCATGGCCGGCGTTCCGACTCATCTCGGGCTGGCGGTCAACCCCTCGGGAACGCTGGGGCTACCGATCGCTGCCGAGGCGGTTCAGCATCAGCTGCACCGCGCCACCACTATTCCGGCAGGCACCCGGGTGCGTCTGGGGGAGCCCGCCGTCGAGCCGACCGAGTTGCTGGCGGCGATCGGTGCCAGCCTCGCCGCCGTCCCCGCGGTGCGAGAGGCGCGGCGGGTGTGGGCGCAGATCGGCGAGAGCGATCCGGGGCTCGTTGTCGGACTCGACATCGACCCCGACAACCCCGATGTGCGGCAGTCTGCCGTCTTGGCGGTCGGCAGCGCCCATCGCCGCGAGCACAGCGACTTCGCGGTTGATGTCGTGTTCGCCCACGACCGCAACGACTTCACCGAATGGATGAATGCGAATGCTGCGCCGTTCTATCCCGCGGCGGTCGGTGGTCACCGCGCTGGCGGCAGCACCGGTCGCAACTAGGAAGAACGAGAGAGGGGCCGACCTGTGGATCCTGCAGAGACGCGACTGACCCCGCCACCCGCGGTCGGGTCGCCGCGTGCCCGCCGCACCCCGGCTGCCTCGCCGTTCGCCGCGCACGCGGGGTCACCGCCGCGCCCGACGCGGACCCGCTCCGACGCGACGCCGGCAGCCGCGGCGACCCCGTCCAACATCGAACTGACGCTGTCCAGCGGTGAACACCTGCGGGTTGCCGGCCGCGGCGTGATCGGGAGGGATCCCGCCGAGGCGCCGGGGTCATATGCGCACCGGATCACCCTTTCCGACACCGAGAAACTGCTGTCGCGTGCGCACCTCGAGTTCGGCGTGGAGAGCAACGGGCAGTTCTGGATCTCGGACCTGCACTCGACGAATGGCGTCGTGCTCGAGCGCGCCGGATCGCTCCCGCAGCGCTGCCTGCCCGGCTACCGCGTCGTGATCCAGCCGGGCGACCGCGTCGGCTTCGGCGGCCGGGTGCTCACGATCAGCGCTCGCTGATACTCCCGAGGGAGTATTTCGAGCCAGGTCGCTTGCGAACTATTCCGATATATCGCTACGGTGTCGGTATCGGTCACGAAGGATCGCGGACTCGATCTCCGCGGCGTGGCCGTCCCAAGGAGAACACTCATGAAGAACAAGAACTTCGACCCGCGCATCGCCGCTCTCGCGGCCGCGCGATTCCACCACGGCTCGACCGATCACCACGATCACCCGCACGGCCACCAGGGCCGAGGCGGCGGATTCGGCCCGGGCTTCGGCCACGGGTTCGGCGCGGGCTTTCCCGGCGGCTTCGGCCCCGAGATGATGCGCGACTTCGCGCAGGCCTGGGGTGGTCACGGCCGCGCTCGCAAGGGCGACGTGCGCGCCGCCATCCTGTCGCTGCTCAGCGAGGCGCCGGCCACCGGCTACGCGCTGATCAAGGGCATTGCCGAGCGCACCGATCAGGCCTGGCGGCCGAGCCCCGGCTCGGTCTACCCGACGCTGCAGCAGCTCGTCGATGAGGGCCTCGTGCGCCAGCAGGGCGGCAAGGACGCCAATGGCGGCCGCACCGACTACGAGCTGACCGACGAGGGCACCGCATACGTCACTAAGAACAAGGAGACGCTGGATGCCGCGTGGCAGGCCTCGGGCCCGCAGCGCGGCGGCGTCGACCGCGAGTTCATGACGAGCATCGGCAAGCTGTTCGACGCGGTCAAGCAGTTCCCGCGGTCGGCAACGCCGGAGCAGCGGGAGGCCGCCACGGCCAAGATCGACGAGCTCCGCCGCGAGCTCTACAAGATCCTCGCCGACTAGACGGACCAGCAGAAGGGGTCGGCGCCGTCAGGCGTCGGCCCCTTCGCTCACGCCCTGATCACCGGGCCGGGATGCGCGCGAGCAACGTCCGCGCCGGGAGTTCGCGAATGCGCCGCGGTGCGACGGCGGCCAGCACCCGCACCAGGCGGATCGCCGCTCGGAAGCGCCGCGGATGCCACGCCAGCCCATAAGCCGCCCGCACCGGTTCAGGCAGCAAGCCCGTGGTGACGGTGCGAACCAGCGGCATCGCCGGGCGCGCCCACCAGGGGATCATGCGCGGCCACAGCAGGTCGCGGGCGACAGCGCGCGCGGGCTCGGTGACCTGGAGAGCGGCGATGGCATCCGTCCAGTAACCCTCGAACGCAGCGCGATCGGCGGGCCAGGCGCCGGGCGGCAGTTGAAGGGCCGTGCCCACCCGTTCGAACGCCGTGTAGACCTCGTCGCCGAGCGCGGCTGACAGGGGCCCCCGAACCAGGTCGTGCACGTCGACGCCGACCCGGTAGAGGGTGGCCGCGACCCAGAGCTGGCGATCGGGGTCGGTCGAGCCCGGGACGCCGTCGTGCGCACGGTCGACGAGCCCCGCCATCCGCTCACTCTGACGCACGGTGCCGAGCGAGACCGCGTAGAGGTAGGACAGCGTGGTGCGCATCCGCCGCATCGGATCGGTTGCGAAGCTGCTGTGCCCGGCCACCCCTCGCGCAACGACAGGATCGCCGAGCTGCAGCAGGATCGCCGCGGCGCCGCCCAGCACGAGCACGCCGTCGGCCGCGTATTCCTCGAATGCGCGGCTGGCCGGCTTCGCCTCGTTCATGGGTCAAGAATGCCCCGTGCGCCTGGCTCCGTACGGGGCTCTTGCGCCCGATGAGCGTGAGCACGGTCGCATCCGCAAGAGCGGGTAGAGTACTTTCCGGCTCGAAAGTCTCTTGACATCGAACTATCTCGGCGTCGAGACAGTGCCTCCTCGTGAGGCCTCGAGCCGGTCAGCTCCAACGCCAACGGAAGAAGCAAGCAGCGTGGATCTTTTCGAGTACCAGGCCCGTGATCTCTTCGAGAAGTACGGCGTTCCCGTACTCCCCGGCATCGTCGCCGACACCCCCGAGCAGGTGCGCGCCGCGGCCGAGAAGCTGGGCGGCGTCACGGTCGTCAAGGCGCAGGTCAAGGCCGGCGGCCGCGGCAAGGCCGGCGGCGTCAAGGTCGCCAAGACCCCCGCGGATGCCGAAGAGCTGAGCAAGGCCATTTTCGGCCTCGACATCAAGGGCCACACCGTCACGCGCGTCATGGTGGCGGCCGGAGCCGACATCAAACAGGAGTACTACTTCTCGGTACTGCTCGACCGGGCCAACCGCAGCTACCTCAGCCTGAGCAGCTTCGAGGGCGGCATGGAGATCGAAGAGCTTGCCGTCGAGCGGCCGGAAGCCCTGGCCCGAGTCGAGGTGAACCCCGAGCAGGGGCTCGACCTCGAGAAGGCGAAGGCGATCGCGGTGGCCGCGCACTTCCCGGCCGACCTCATCGACAAGGTCGCGCCCGTCTTCGTCAAGCTGTACGAGGTCTACACCGGCGAGGATGCCACCCTGGTCGAGGTCAACCCGCTGGTGCTGACCGGGGCCGGCGACATCGTGGCCCTGGATGGCAAGGTCTCGCTCGACGAGAACGCCGACTTCCGGCATCCCGACCACGAAGCGCTCGAAGACAAGGATGCCGCCGACCCGCTCGAGGCGAAGGCGAAGCAGCTCGGCCTCAACTACGTCAAGCTCGACGGCCAGGTCGGCATCATCGGCAACGGCGCCGGACTCGTGATGAGCACCCTGGATGTCGTCAGCTACGCGGGTGAGAAGCATGGCGGCATGAAGCCGGCCAACTTCCTCGACATCGGGGGCGGAGCATCCGCCCAGGTGATGGCGAACGGGCTCGACGTCATCCTCGGCGACCCGCAGGTGAAGAGCGTGTTCGTCAATGTCTTCGGCGGCATCACCTCGTGCGTCGCGGTCGCGACCGGCATCGTGCAGGCGCTCGAGATCCTCGGGGCTGCCGCGAGCAAGCCGCTCGTGGTGCGGCTCGACGGCAACCAGGTCGAGGAGGGTCGCGCGATCCTCAGCGCCGCAGACAATCCCCTCGTGACCCTGGCCACGACCATGGATGACGGCGCCGACAAGGCCGCCGAACTCGCCGCCCGCTGATCGAGCCCGTCGAAACCTAAGGAACAGCAAGCAATGTCGATCTTCCTCAACAAGGGCAACAAGGTCATCGTCCAGGGCATCACCGGGGGCGAGGGCACCAAGCACACCGCCTTGATGCTCAAGGCGGGAACGAACGTCGTCGGCGGCGTCAACGCGCGCAAGGCGGGAACTACGGTCGAGCACGAGAGCGCCACCGGAGAGACGTTGAGTCTGCCGGTATTCGGCTCGGTCGCCGAGGCGATGTCCGAGACCGGTGCCGACACCTCGATCGTCTTCGTGCCGCCGGCCTTCGCCAAAGACGCGATGATCGAGGCCATCGACGCCGGCATCCCGCTGCTCGTGGTGATCACCGAGGGCATCCCGGTGCAAGACACTGCCGAAGCATGGGCGCACGCCAAGGCGAAGGGGACCACGCGGATCATCGGCCCGAACTGCCCCGGCATCATCACGCCGGGCGAGTCGCTGGTCGGCATCACGCCGGCCACGATCACCGGCACCGGGCCGATCGGACTGGTCAGCAAGTCGGGCACCCTGACGTATCAGATGATGTTCGAGCTCCGCGATCTCGGATTCTCGACCGCCATCGGCATCGGCGGCGACCCGATCATCGGCACCACGCACATCGACGCGCTCGCAGCTTTCGAGGCCGACCCCGACACCAAGGCGATCGTGATGATCGGCGAGATCGGTGGCGACGCCGAGGAGCGCGCCGCCGACTTCATCAAGGCCAACGTCACCAAGCCGGTCGTCGGCTACGTGGCGGGCTTCACGGCTCCGGAGGGCAAGACCATGGGTCACGCCGGCGCGATCGTCTCGGCCGGCGCCGGCACCGCGCAGGGCAAGAAGGAGGCCCTTGAGGCCGCGGGCGTCAAGGTCGGCAAGACGCCGAGCGAGACAGCCGAGCTGATGCGTCAGGTCATCGCGGGTCTCTAAGAAGGGCGGCCGGGCCGCCGGGAGGGGAGTCCACCATGAAATTCGTCGTTATCGGCGGGACGGGCCTGATCGGCTCGAAGCTCGTCACGAAGCTCACTCAGCAGGGGCACACCGCTTCCGCGGCATCGCCGCGCACCGGAGTCAACACCCTGACCGGGGAAGGCCTCGCCCACGCCCTCGACGGGGCGGATGTCGTCGTCGACGTCGCCGACTCGCCCTCGTTCGCCGAGCAGGACGTCATGCGCTTCTTCCAGACCTCGACGTCGAACCAGCTGAAGCTCGAGAAGGAGGCCGGTGTCGGTGTCCATGTCGCCCTCTCGGTCGTGGGCGCCGATCGGCTGCCGGAGGGCAGCTACCTGCGCGCGAAGGTCGCGCAGGAGAAGCTGATCGTCGACTCGGGGCGTCCGTATTCATTGGTGCGGGCGACCCAGTTCTTCGAGTTCGTGTCGCGGATCGCCGACGCGCAGACCGTCGATGGGGTGGTGCGGGTGCCGCCGGGCTCGATGCAGCCGATGGCGGCGGATGACGTGGTCGACGTCCTGGCGCGGGTGGCTGCGGGCGTTCCGCTGAATGCGATTCACGAGGTCGGGGGTCCCGAGCCGTTCCCCATGTCGGAGCTCATCCGGCTGGCGTTCGCCGCGTCCGGCGACCCCCGCCCGATCGTGGCCGATCCCGCGGCGCGCTACTTCGGGGCTGTGATCGAGGGCGATGAGCTCATCCCGGGGGAGGGTGCCGAACTCGCGCCGACCCGGTTCGAGGAGTGGCTCACGGCTTCTTCTTGATGGTCTCGTTCCACATGAAGGCGAAGAAGTTCGGCGTGCCCTCTGTGCTGCGCACTTCGGGCAGCCCGCCGATGAACTCCGAGCCAGTGGCGAGTCGCAGTAGGAAGTCGGACAGGTCGGCTCGCGAGGTGTAGCGCCCGCTCACGTGCTCGGCCGAGACGCGGTAGTCGCTCACGTCGGGCGCGGCGAACAGGCCGGACGGGCGCACGATCGTCCAGTCGAGACCGCTCGCGGCGACGATCGTCTCCATGCGTCGCATGTCGTCGTAGGTGGTCTTGCCGATCCCGTTCACCACGTAAGGCTGGAGGACGTGGTTGAACAGCCAGCCCTCGGCGGGATCGTCGTGCGGGTCGACCGCACTCGAGCTCACGCAGGCGAGACGTCGCACGCCGTGCTCGGTCATGCCCGCCACGATGTTCGCGGTGCCGACCGAGTAGATCGTGATGGGCTCCTTGCCGAAGGGCACCCCGAGCGTCGAGAGCACTGCATCCTGGCCGGCGATCGCGGCAGAGACCGAGGCGGCATCCATCGCGTCTCCGCCCACCACGCGCAATCGCTCGTGAGTCGGCCCGAAGGTCTCGGGGCGACGGGTCACGGCGGTGATCTCGTGGCCGGCCGCCAGAGCCTGCTGGGTCAGCACGCGGCCCGTGCCGCCGTTGGCGCCGAAGAGTGCGATCTTCATGGTGGGTCCTCTACTCTGCTATCAAGGAGTCATATAATATGAGAACCGTATCATATGGATCAGATAATGAGTGACGCCGTGAGCGCGCGCGAGCGCCGCCAGGCCGTCAACGCCGTGAAAGAGGGACTCCGGGAGCTGCGCACGCAGCTCGCCGCGCTCAACCACCGCGTGGGATCCGAGGCGTCGCTGCGCGACGCCGACCTCGACACCTTCGACCTGGTGGCTCGGCATGGGCCGCTCAGCCCGAGCGCGCTCGCGCGGCTCGCGGGGCTGCATCCTGCCACCATGACCGGCGTGCTCGACCGCCTCGAGGCCGGCGACTGGATCTCGCGCACCCGCGATCCGGCGGATCGCCGGGCCATCGCGGTGGCGGCGAACCCGGCGAAGACCGGCGACATGCTGCGCCTGTTCTCCGGGATGAACCACGCCATGGATGCCGTCTGCGCCGATTTCGACGACGCCCAGTTGGCGACGATCCGAACCTTTCTCGCGCGGGCGGCGCAGGCCGGCCACGAGTCCGCGGAGCGCCTGGTCCCCTAGGATTCGGGCATGCGCGCACGCCGTCTCGTTCTGGCCGCCACTGTCGCGGCTCTCGCCCTGCTGCTGTCGGGCTGCCAGTTCTTCCCGAAACCCAACGGGACCACGACCACCGTGACCACCCACACCGACGAGGCGGTTCCATCGCCGCTGAAGCGCTTCTACGAGCAGAGCCTCACCTGGAAGAAGCAGAGCGCCAGCATCGACTCGACGTTTGTGACCGTGCCGCTCAGCTGGGATGACCCGGCGGGCGCCACCATCAAGATCGCCATCGCGCGACACTCGGCCGGCAGCGGCAAGCTCGGTTCACTGCTGATCAACCCCGGCGGGCCGGGCGGCTCGGGGTACGACTTCGTCGACCAGTACGTGAATTACATCGTCACTCCGTCGGTGCTCAAGAAGTACGACATCATCGGCTTCGACCCGCGCGGCGTCGGCCGGTCGCTGCCCGCGATCACCTGCTACACCGATCCCAAGAAAGAGGACAAGCTCCTCTACGGCACCTACTCGAGCCCGTACGGCACACAGGGCTGGATCGACGAGCTCACGGCGGTCGAGAAAGACTGGTCGGCCGCCTGCCTGAAGAACACCGGGCCGCTGCTCGGCCACATCGATGCCGAGAGCAATGCGCGCGACATGGACGTCATCCGCGCCGTGCTCGGCGACAAGAAGATGCACTACCTCGGCTATTCGTACGGCACCTACCTCGGCACGATGTACGCCGAGCTGTTCCCGACGAAGGTCGACCGCATGGTCCTCGACGGACCGATCGACCCTCTGGTCGGGCAGCTCGACTCGCTGGCCACCCAGATGGCCGGCTTCGACAGCGCGCTGAAGGCCTACATGGCCGACTGCATGAAGCACAAGGGATGCCCGTTCACCGGCTCGGTCGACAACGGCCTGCACCAGGTGCGCGCCATCCTCGACGGCATCGACGCGCGGCACCTGGTCGGATCCGACGGGCGCGCCGTGGACTCGGCCACCGTCGGCACCGGCATCTCGTACACCCTGTACTCGCAGCAGAGCTGGCCCGACCTGACCCAGATGTTCAAGGATCTGGCCAAGAACGACGCCGACTCCACGCTCGAGAACGCGGACGGCTACAACAACCGCGGCCCGGACGGCACCTACGACAACGAGACCGACGTCTACGCCGCCGTCACCTGCGCCGAGAGCGACATCGGCACCGACGGGGTGACGCCGCTCGAGGGCCTTGCCAAGATCGATGCCGCGGCCCCGATCCTCGGCAAGTACTTCGCAGAAGACGACTACGCCGTGCTCGACACCGCCTGCTCGAACTGGCCGGAGCCGGTCGCCAAGCTGCCCACGGTGTTCGACGCGAAGGGGGCGCCGCCGATCCTGGTGGTGGCGACCACCAACGACCCGGCAACGCCCTATGCGGGCGGCGTCTCGCTGTCGAAGCAGTTGTCGAGCGGCGTGCTGCTCACGCACAAGGGCGAGGGCCACACGGTCTACGCGCAGGGCGACGACTGCGTCGACAACACGGTCGACGCGTACCTGATCAACGGGACCGTGCCGAGCTCCGACCCGATGTGCAACTGACGCCGACTCAGCCAGAATGGATGCCATGACCACCGCTGCTCAGACCCCCGCCTCGTCGACCGCCCCGCGGGGCCTCCGGCTCTTCAACGCGCTGATCGGCGTGACCACCCTGGGAATCTTCGTGCAGGCGGTGACCGCCGGCGAGTTCGTCTCGCAGGAGCACCGTGACGGCTGGATCACCGCGCACAACATCGCGGCGAGCGCCACGATCGTGGTCGCGCTGGTCACGGCCGTGGTCGGCCTCGTGCTGGTGCGGGCGACCGATCGGGTGCTGGCCTGGTCGTCGCTCGTGCTGTTCGTGCTGCTGGTGCTGCAGACCGTGCTCGGCCACCTGATCACCGACGCCGAAGCGGATGGCTGGATCGGCGTCCACGTGCCGTTGGCCTTCGTGATCGTCGCGCTCGCCGTCTGGCTGGCGGTGCGCGGCGCACAGGTTCGGCGCCGAAGCGCGTAGCCTGCGACGATTCTCTCCGCGCGCGGGACGCCGCCGCGGCGAGCTCCGCGACCCCGGCTAGGGTCGTCCCGACATGACCCGGCGCCTGACTCTGCTGTTCTCTGCCTTCGAGGCGCTGCTCGTGGTGGCGATCGGGGTGGCGATCCCGCTCGTGCCCCTCACGATCCTCTGGGCGGCTCAGTTCGGGTTCGCGCCCGACTGGGCGATCTTCTGGCGCGGGGCGGCCGACATCTGGCTGATCGGGCACGGCGTCGACGTGACCTTCACGCTCGATCCGACCACGGCGGCAGCGCTCGGGGTGACCGGAGCCGGTGCACCGGTGACGATCACCATCGCGCTCCTGGGCTTCTCGTTGCTGACGCTGCTGCTGGGCGTCCGCGCCGGCGAGCGGGTCGCCGAGACCGGCCATCGCCTGCTCGGTGAGGTCACGACCCTCGCGGTGTTCGGCGCGGCATCGAGTGCGGTCACCCTCACCGCGGTCAACAGCGCCGCCCGGCCCTCGATCTGGCAGGGTGCGCTGCTGCCCACCCTGGTATTCGGGATCGGCCTCTTCGTGGGGGTGCTTCGCGAGAGGCGGGAACGGGACCCGGATGCCGCGGGCGGTTCCCTGCGGAGCTGGATCGACGACCGGCGCCCCCGCCTGGGCGCGGCCGTCGCCGGAGCACTTCGTGCCGGAACCGCCGCCGCCGCCATCACCACGCTGGTGAGCGCGGTCGCGGTCGCCCTGCTGATCGCGGTCGACTACGCCCAGCTGATCCGGCTCTACGAGGGACTGCACACCGAGGTGGTCGGCGGCGTGGCGCTCACCGCGGGAGAGCTCGCCTTCATGCCGAACCTGGTGATCTGGGCCGCGTCGTGGTTCGTGGGTCCCGGGTTCGCGATCGGGGCCGGATCGCATGTGTCGCCGCTGGGCACCGCACTCGGCCCGATGCCGACGATCCCGATCCTCGGAGCCCTTCCGACCGGTGACCTCGCCTTCGGATTCGCCGGGCTGCTGGTGCCGGTGGTGGCCGGATTCCTGGCCGGCGCGGCCGTTCGCCCGATCCTGGTTCGCGACCTGGATGCGGCGGGCGGCGGCGGTCCAGGCGGTGGCGCTCCGCATCTCCCGGCTTTGGTCGCGACCGCGGTGGGCGGCGGCATCGTCGGCGGGGTGCTGCTGGGGTTGCTCGCGGCGGCCTCGGCAGGGGCGGCCGGGCCGGGGCGGTTCCAGCAGGTGGGTCCGGATGCCCTCGCGGTCGGGGCCGCGGCGGCGATCGAGTTCGCGATCGCGATCGGCTGCGGGCTCGCGGCATCCAGTCGGCTGCCCGGCCGGGGCGCCGATCGGGCTCGATAGGCTGAGCCCGTGGTGCGACTGGTCGTCTTGATCTCGGGCGGCGGGTCGAACCTGCGGGCCCTGCTCGACGCGTCGGACGACGCGGAGTTCCCGGCGCGCGTGGTCGCCATCGGAGCCGACCGCGATGCCGAGGGGCTGGCGCACGCCGAAGAGTTCGGCATCCCGAGCTTCGTGGTCCCGTTCGGCGCGTTCGACTCCCGCGACGCATGGGGCGACGAGCTGCTGGACCAGCTGCGGCAGTGGGAGGCCGACCTGGTCATCCTGTCCGGCTTCATGCGGCTGCTGCCGCCGCGGGTGGTCGAGGCGCTGAGCCCGGCCCTGCTGAACACGCATCCGGCCTATCTCCCCGAGTTCCCCGGCGCGCACGCGGTTCGGGACGCGCTGGCAGCCGGCGTGACCGAGACCGGTGCCAGCGTAATCGTGGTCGACAACGGCGTGGATACCGGGCCGGTCGTCGCGCAACGACGTGTGGCCGTGCTGCCCGGCGACACCGAGGCGCGGTTGCACGACCGGATCAAGGTGGTCGAGCGGCAGTTGCTGGTGGATGTCGTGCTCGACGTCGCGAACGGGCGGATCCGGCTCGATGGTGGCCCGATCTGAATGGCCGACCAGGTGGGAGCTGACGCCGTCAAAGCCGCGGTGGCCGACTTCTACGACCGCGTGTTGAACGACCCCGAACTGGCCGGCTGGTTCGTGGGGGTCGACATGCGACGGCTGCGCGCCCATCAGGCGGCCTTTCTCATCTTCGCTCTTGGCGGGCCCGAGAGCTATGCCGGGCGGCCCCTCCACGAAGCCCACGCCGGGATGCAGATCACCGACGCGGCGTTCGACGCGACCGTCGAGCATCTTCTGCTGGCGCTCGAAGGGGTCGGCATGGCGAGTGACGTGCTTGCCCAGCTGCGCGTGCGGCTGGAGCGGATCCGTTCGCAGATCGTCGGCGCCTAGCCGGCGCTAGACTGAATTCCGTCGCGACTGGCGTTGAGATGGGTGACCATCGGGAAGCGGCTCTTCTCGTTTCGGCCGTTCGCCTGGGCTGAACCGGACCATCTCACCCTGTCCGGTCGTACCC
>Ga0207667_10005059_pt1 | contig 16106 bp, 11 predicted proteins | sample KBSCornC52_FD_184301 | JGI IMG/M metagenome (GOLD analysis project Ga0207667, IMG submission 184301) | Corn rhizosphere microbial communities from Kellogg Biological Station, Michigan, USA - KBS Corn C5-2 (SPAdes) (version 2) | ecosystem: Host-associated > Plants > Roots > Rhizosphere > Soil ... | reverse complement strand
CCGCAAGATGGGCGATGCGCTGAAGGCCACCGGGCGGCCGATCCTGTACAGCCTTTGCCAGTATGGGCTCGATCAGCCGTGGAAGTGGGGGCCGGGACTGGGCGCGAACATGTGGCGGACGACCGACGACATCAATGACTCGTATGGGCGGATGATTGCTATCGGTTTCAGCCAGGCCGGGCTGTCGAAGTATGCGCGGCCGGGGCACTGGAACGATCCGGACATGCTCGAGATCGGCAATGGCAAGATGACCACGGACGAATATAAGACGCACATGAGCTTGTGGGTGATCCTCGCCGCGCCTCTGCTTGCGGGCAACGACCTGAGCAAGATGACCGATGCGGACAAGGCCCTCCTGATGAACAAGGACGCTATCGCCATCGATCAGGACTCGCTGGGCAAGCAGGGCGACCGGCTGTACGAGAGCGGCGATCTGGATGTGTGGACGAAGCCGCTGAGCGGCGGACGCGTGGCGGTGGGACTCTTCAACCGAAGCTGGAGCGTTCGCGATGTCTCCGTCGACCTGGCCCAGATTGGCTTCAAAGATGGCGGAAGCGTTCGCGAGGTTTGGAAGAAGAAAGATCTGGGGCATCGCTCGGGAGTCGTCTCCGAGACGCTGCCGAAACATGGCGCGGCGCTGCTGATCGTCAGTAAATAGGAGTTCCTCTGTTTCTCCCCGTTCAAATGGAGTGACAGTCCTCGATCGAATCCGGCCCAAGCCAATGCCACATACCGTGGTTAGCGACGGTTCATTCCCAGCAGGCTGAGGAAGAAGCTGCCAAAGATTGCTTCGATTCCGAGCATGAAGCAGGTGGCGGACGGAAGCGTGAGGCGAAGCATGTGCTGCGGCGAGAGATTGCCGAATCCGTTGGCATGCCAGATGTGCAGGGCGTAGCCGAGAATCACCGCTCCCGCAAGCAGCAGGATGCAGCCGAAGATCAGGCCGACCTCGAGGTTGATGAACTTGAACACGCGCTCGAACTGCGGATTCGGCGGCAGAAACCCCTCCTGCGTGCCGAAGACCTTGGCGCTGACCGCAAAGACGGAGATATGCGCTCCGATGAGCACAAGGCCGAGAGCGTAGGTCAGGGTATCCACGTCAAACGTCCATCGTCCAACAGTCTGCGGACCCGAGAGCAGGAACAGCGAAATCACAAGACCGACGAAAAATAGGATGACGCCGGGATAGAAGAAGAGCCAGCGCGGACTATAGAGCAGAAGGAAGCGCAGGTGACGCCAGCCATCGCGCCAGGTACGCAGGTGTGGTGCGCGGGTGCGGCCGTCGGGCGAAAGCGTCGTCGGCACCTCGGCCAGGCGAAGTTTGGCGAGGCTCGAGCGCACCACCATCTCGCTGGCAAACTCCATTCCGGTGGTTTGCAGATTCAGCGGGAGAATAGCGTCCCGGCGCATGGCGCGGATGCCGCAGTGAAAGTCGCGCACGGGGATGCCGAAGAAGAGGCGTCCGATGAAGCTGAGAACGGGGTTGCCGAGATATTTGTGTAGCGGAGGCATGGCTCCCGGCTTGATCTCGCCGCTGAAGCGGTTGCCCATGACGAGGTCGTTGCCCTCTTCGAGCTTCGCAAGAAAGCGCGGCAGGTGGCCGAAGTCATAGCTGGCGTCGGCGTCGGCCATCAGGACGTACTTGCCGCGAGCGGCTTCGATGCCGGTCATCAGGGCCGCCCCATAGCCGCGAACGGGAACGGCGACGACGCGCGCGCCCTCATCCACAGCAATTTGCTGCGAGCCGTCGGTACTGCCGTTGTCGGCGATGAGCACCTCTCCGGCGACGTTGTTGTCGCGCAGAGCAGCGACGGCCTGCCGGACGCAGAACGCAAGTGTCTCCGCTTCGTTGAGGCAGGGCATAAGGATCGTGACGGTAAGGTCGCTCATGTTTTGAATGCTACCAAATGAATTTGTCTGCATGATCATTTCGTCAACGGCGGTATGGGCCGCTCGGAGGCTTCGGGCGGCAGGTTGAGAGGAAGTTCGTAGAAGTGCGAGTCGCCCAGTTCGTGCCAGCCTGCGGAGACCGAGGTGGTGCCAGTCATCGCGCCGGACTTGAAGTAACCCACCATCACCTTTGCCCCCTGCTGGCGAACAATGCTGAAGGCCTGCTCTCGGTTCGGCATACCGGCCAACGCAGAATAGAGGTGCGTCGTCGGAACATAGATCTCGGTAAGAATGCGCACACCCGCCAATCTCGCCCAGTAATGATCATAGAGACAGGCCCGCGTCCCGATGCAGGCGATGGCGTCGCCGGGGCCGACGCCGAGCGCGTTCAGCGCATGAGCGGCATCGAAGGTGTCGGCGTCGTACCATCCTCCGGGCGAATGGACGAGGGAGAGTTGACGGCGCATCTCGGCGACGGTCCGCGCGGATTCGCCCACCGCGAGCACTGCCAGCAGAAACACAAGTGCAGAAGCGGCGAGAGAGGGAGAACTCGTCTGGGCAGTCCGCGCATCAGGCCGGCTACGCAGCGCCGCGAAGAGCGGCAGCATGATGGCGAGATAGCCGATCGTAATGTAGCGCTCTTCGATGTTCACGATGCCGTAGACCGCGAAGACGCCGACTCCGAGAAGAAGAGGCGCGAGCCAGAACGCATTGGAAGATGATCGCAGGCCAAGACGGAGTCGCGCTCCCAGCAGAAGCATGACCGCCAGCAGAAGCCATCCCTCCGGATGATTGAGCAGATAGCGAACGATGAGCACCAGGTCTCGCAAAACCGAGTGAATTTCACCATGAATGTTGAGATGGGTTTTGACCTGATCGTTCCAGAAGCTGGCGTCAAACCAGTCCGGATAGGTTCCATAGGGGAGCTGTTTGTAACTCAGAACCAGAGGCGCTCGCAGCAGCTCTTTTTCCGGATGCTTGAGATGAACTTCCGCGGAGCCAAAAAGGTTGGTCTCATCATTTTGCAGATGCATCTTCTCGGTCCCGCCGACGAACCAGGCATAGTTGAGCGTTCCGGAGTCGCTGAAGTCGAGGCGGCCTTTCTGGTGAGAAAGCGCTGCGATATAGGGGCCGGCAATGATGGCGAAACAGGCGGAGGCCAGAAGTGCGGCGGCAGCAATTCGCGCCGGCGCATGTCTTTGCCAGATCCAGCGAAAGGCGATCAGAGCGCAGATACAAAGAAGCGTGAAGACAAAAGCGAAGGATTTGGCGAGGTACGCGAAGCCGAGTGCAACCCCCATCAATGCGGCGTAGCGCAGATACGCCGTGGCGAAATGGTTCATCAGCGCCGCCAGAGCAAAGAGAAGGCAAGCCTGTAGAAGTGCATCGGGGCGTACCTTGCCCATACTCAATTCGCGCTGGCTGGCAATCACCAGAAGAGCGAGCCCCAGGTAACGGAGGGTATAGCGGTCCAGTAGAAAGCGTGCTGGATTTCCAGCTTCGGTGGCCGCCGCCCGAACGTCGCGAAGCCGGATGATGGAGTCGGTGAAGGCAACGACAGCGAGCATCTCCAGAAGGAAGATGCCGAAGTTGACCATGTAATACGCGTGAAGTTCGGTGTAGCGCGTCGCATGAAAGAGAATGTGACCAATAGAGAGCGCAGCAGGATAGAGCGGATTCCAATAGCCGTTGATGACGCCGGCCCAATGGTGAGAACGGATCAGGTCGCCGATATCCATGTAAGCGACTGCGTCGCCGTCAATCTGATATGGGTCCCAAAGCGCGTAGCCGAAGGTGACCAGGGCCGCAAGCGCGCAGTACGCGGGCCAGAGTCGGCGCATCCATTTTTGGAGGGGAGTTGCTTCCAGGGAGGCATCTTTCATCGCGGTGGGTTCGTCCTCTAGGGCGTTTTCATCGTCATCGCAGAGATAAAGATTGAATCGGTGTGAAATGGGCTGAGCAGTAAGATGCCATTGAGTCAGGAAAGGCAGTGTGGCTTTGAGAAACAATCAGCCCTCCGGGATGGAGGGCTGATGATAACGAACTTTATTGCAGACTATATGTCTTTGACGCCGTCGACGAAGGCCTTCAGCTTGCGGCTGCGGCTGGGATGACGGAGCTTGCGCAGCGCCTTGGCCTCTATCTGGCGAATGCGCTCGCGGGTCACTTGAAATGATTGCCCAACCTCTTCGAGCGTATGCTCACTGCCGTCTTCGAGACCGAAACGCATCTTGATGACGCGCTCTTCGCGTGGCGTCAGGGTGCGCAGGACCTGCGAGGTGTACTCCTTCAGGTTGACCGAGATGACCGCGTCAGAAGGAGAGACGGCCATGCGGTCTTCGATGAAGTCGCCAAGGTGCGAATCTTCCTCTTCGCCGATTGGCGTTTCGAGAGAGATCGGCTCCTGCGCGATCTTGAGGACTTTACGGACCTTCGCGACCGGAATGTCCATACGGCGAGCGATCTCTTCTGAAGACGCTTCGCGGCCAAGTTCCTGCACCAGTTGACGCGAGGTACGGATGAGCTTGTTGATGGTCTCGATCATGTGTACCGGGATACGAATGGTGCGTGCCTGGTCGGCGATGGCCCTGGTGATGGCCTGACGAATCCACCACGTCGCGTAGGTCGAGAATTTGTAACCGCGACGGTACTCAAATTTATCGACAGCCTTCATCAGGCCGATGTTGCCTTCCTGAATCAGGTCGAGGAACTGGAGGCCGCGGTTGGTGTACTTCTTGGCGATGGAGACGACGAGGCGAAGGTTGGCCTCGATCAGCTCGCGCTTGGCGCGCTCGGCATCCATGTCACCCTGGATCATCTCGCGCTGGGTGCGCTTCAGGTCGGCGATGCTGATGCCTGCGTCCAGCTCGACGCGCTCAAGATCGATGCGGCAGTTCTTCTGCTGGCGCTTGTACTCTTTGCGCAACTCTTCGGACTTCGAAGCCTCATGCTTGGCTTCGAGGGTCTTGATCTGGCGCTCCAGCGTGCGCATGGCATCGACGGTCTTGTTGACCTTGTCGAGAAGGCGCTTCTTCTCGCCGTTGGTGTACTTCAGCTCGCGGACGATGCGATTGATGTAGACATGCTCGCGGCCAATCAGCCAACGGGTCTTGCGCGTGTCCTTGGCCTTTGCCTTGGAATCTTTGCCGGTGGGTGCAGCCAGCTTCTCTTCCAGAGTGTGAATCTTCTTCTGGTGCTTGGTGATGACGTCAATGCGGCTTGCGGTGGCGCGCACGCGGGCGGCCAGAATCTCTTCGGTCAGCTCTTCTTCGTCGAAGGTGACGACTTCCTTGATGTTGCGGACGCCGCGCTTAAGGTCTTCGCCGAGGGCAACGATCTCGCGAATGACGATAGGTGAGCGCGAGATGGCCTTCATCACGCGAAGCTGGCCGCGCTCGATACGCTTGGCGATCTCGACCTCGCCCTCGCGGGTCAGCAGCGGGACGGTTCCCATCTCGCGGAGATACATGCGGACAGGATCGTTGGTCTTCTCGAGCGTACCCGGAGTAAGGTCGAGTTCGACGTCGTCGGACTCCTCGCCGGCCTCGGGCTCATATTTGTCGCGGTCGCCGCCGAACTTCCCTTCGCCCGAGAGCACATCGATGCCCTGGGTGTTAATCGTAGTGAGAAGATCGTCGAGGTCGTCGGGAGTGGTGATATCACCGGGCAGCAGGTCATTAACCTCGCCATAGGTGAGGTAGCCCTTCTCCTTGCCCGTATCGATCATCTTGTCTATATCTTCTTCGTACTTGTCAATTTCTTCGGCCACGGCTATGCGCACTCCTGCAAGAGATTCTATTGATTGGGATGCCGTCGGCGCCCATGGGAGGCGTTGAGACGGAGTAGTCCCTTGGTTGTGACTGGTGGGCAGGGAGTTGGTTGCGGTTTAGACCGCGATGGCAAGCCCGGCGACCTCAGAGGGTCAGGGCATTCAAAGGCACACGTCCCCAGCGAACCACAGAATACCACATCTTTTAGACGCTATCGGGAGGAAAAAGACTCGGCGCAGGCTCCCGGAGCGGCTCTCCTTTGGCCCCGTCCTGACAGCGAGGGCAGCGACGTTTGTGAATATCGCTACCGTTAGACCCATAATCATGAGTGCAAGGGCCGCAGCGAAGGTGATAAATCGTCTGCCCGGGAAACGACTCCGAGGGAAATCCCGTCCGGGAGATGACAATCTGGCCGTGTTTGTTCTTATATCCGGGGTCGGTGGTCTGGAATCGGGGCATTTTTATAGAGGAATAGTGTGCTTGGTAAACCAGGCGGCAAGGTCTGCTTCGGTGAGGCTTCCGTCGGCGAGATGGAGAAAGGTGAAATACGTATCTTCTTTCGATGCGACGATATCCCAGCCGTTTCTGTCCAGAAAGGTGATGGAAACTACAAGAGCCGTGCGCTTGTTGCCGTCGATAAACGCATGGTTTCGCGCGATGCCGAAGGCATAAGAGGCGGCCAATTGAAAGATATCGGGTTCGTCGGCGTAGTTGAAGACGTTGAGAGGTTTTGCGAGGGCAGAATCAAGCAGCGTCTCGTCGCGCATGCCATCGGAGCCGCCATGCTCTGCAAGTTGCTCGCAATGCATCGCTAATACGGCTCGTTTGGAGATCCAGCGTGGCTCGTCCATTATTCGGCAAGCCTGCGGAGAACGTCGCGGTTCTTCTTCATCACGCGCTTCGCCGCTTCCATCTCCTCGGCAAAATCCTGATCGTAAGGGGAAAGTGTGACGCCTTCGGGAGTGTCCACAAGGTACAGGCTGTCACCCTTTGCGACTTTGAGCTTCGACAAGACTTCTTTGGGCAAAATAATGCCGACAGAGTTGCCAATTGTAGTGATTTTGACTGCGCTCGCCATGGCTGATCCCTCTGGTCAAATTATAACTCATGTTATAACGCAACGCCTGTCCCCCTTATTAGCTTTCTAGTCCTGGGCTCGACCGGCGAATGCGCGCAAGAAGAGCCGCTGGCTTCAAGGACTGCGGATAGTGCAACATGCTGACGGCAAACGCCGGCAGGGTGTCCTGTGAAATACGTAAGGCTGCCGGAACGACATACAGATTCATGACGAGTTCCGAGACCAGCAGCGATGCGGCAGCTCCGTAAAGGCCGAAGGCGCGGCCGAGAAAATAGCACAGCGTACAGGCGATGCTTGTCCCGAGGACGTAGTAGGTGGCGAGCCGCTGGTGCTGGTTGGTCGAGGTCATCAGCACCGAGCTGGTGGACCAGAGCGCATAAAGAACGACCACGAGCAGAAGGATATCGAGCAGCACGCGGCTGGGCGGCACATGGCCTCCCGTCCAGTGGTGGAGAAACCAGGGGCCGACCGACATCATGCCCAGTACGATCACCACCGCGACGATCAGCGCCAACTGGCAGGCGCGCCTCAGAAGCGAACGGACGAGCGGATAGTTTCCTGCGCCGTAGGCAATCGACATCTCGGGCTCGAAGGTGCCGTTCACCATCTGGACCATCTGTAGCGCGACCCGGGAGACGGTACGGGCGGTGCCGAAGACCACGACCGCGGTGGGACCAAGCGCGTATCCCACGGCGAGCAGGGTTCCCTGCAGATTGAGCGCATTGCCAATGGGAAAGCCCATAAAGGCAATGGCAGGCCGGGCCAGGGCGCGGATCTCGGCAAAGCTGGCGTGCTTCCATCCGTATTCGATCCAGGGAATGTCCCGCCGCACGAGAACGCAGAGGATGGCAGTACCCGTGATGTTCGCACAGGCAAAGACCAGCGCGGTGAAACGCGGACCGGCGTTGAAGGCCACCGCGAGGATCATGCAGGCAAAGGCAGACAGCGAGAAGACGCTCTTAATGAAGGAGCCGTAGGGATACCGGCCAATGCACCGATAGGCCGATTGCAGGAGCTGTTCAAACTGGCCGAGCATCACCGAGACGCCCAGATAGAAGATGATCCATTTCGCATCGGATGGGCTGATATTGTGAATCTTCAGAAGGCGGGCAGCAGGAACGTAGTACAAAACGATGCTCAGCAGGGCGATCACGGCGCTGCAGATCATGGCGATAAACCACCAGCAGCTCTGAAAGACGCGCAGCGCACCCTGGCGGTCTTCGCGGGCGACCATCATGGTCATCTCATTGCCCGCCACCGTTCCAAAGCCTATGTTGCTGAAACTAAGGTACGAAGGGATGGAGTTGAGGATCATCCACTCGCCATAGACGGGCACAGCCCAGAAATGGAGGAAGACCGGGACCTGGACAAGTTGAATGATGGTTGAAGCTAACTTGCTGATCCAGTTGGAGATAAATCCAAGGGTCAAGCGGCGTTTTACGGAGTGATCCATCTTTCGTCGTTGCCCTCAGGGTCTAGTTTACCGGGTGCTGTTTATCTGGGGGAGATCGCAGCCGGTACAGATGCAGGTGGATTGATTTTAAGGGTTTGGCGTGAATCTGGAGTGTATTTTCAGCGCAGGCGCAGGGCGCGGTCGATCTGGAGCTTCTCGGCTGCAAGCTGGGTGAGGATGGCCTGGTCGCCGCGGCGGTCGGCTTCGGCGATGAGCGAGCGGATCTCGCGCTGGCGGCGTTCGAGGCGGCGGGATTCCAGGGCATGAAGAGCGTTCTCCACCTGTTCGGTCATGGTCTGGGGCTGGTCGCGTGAGCTGACCTCGGCAGGATCGTCGTGGTGCTGAAGCGCGAGGGCCAGAAGCGTGCGGCTCTCCGGATCGGCCGCGGCGTCGAGCGGATTGGGGGGTACAGGAGCGTTGGCCAGCGATTCGAGCACGGCGGCGGCGGGCAGGTTTTCGTACCACTCCGGATGCTGCGAAAGCTGCTCGGCAGCAAGAATGCGTGCGGGATCGTCTTCCGTCAGTACAAGGGCGCGGAGAAGGATACGCTCATTCTCGCTGGCCGGAACGCCCGTGTGCGCGCGGACGCTTTCGACGCGCTGGGCGGCGGCCTGCTTGATCTCCTGCCGCAGGATCATGGAATCGATGCCGAGTTTTTGTGCGGCATCGGCGGCAAACTCGTCGCGATGAATGCGGTTGGGCATGCGGCGTATATGAGGAAGAAGAAAGTTAAGTGCCTTGACCTTGGCATCAGCGGTACGTCCGGGGAAGAGTTGGCGAGCACGGTCGATGAGATATTCCGAATGACGCTTGGCAGTGCGCAGGGCAGCCATATACGCCTGGATGCCCTGCTCCCGGACGAAGCGGTCAGGGTCGAGGCCGCCTTCGAGAGCAACAACCTTCACCTCAAAGTCTTCTTCGGTCAGCAGCGCGATGGACTTTTCAGCAGCATTAGCCCCAGCGTTGTCGGGGTCGAAGTTGACGATGATCTTCTTGGTGAAGCGGCTGAGCAGGCGCACCTGCATCTCGGTGAAGGCAGTCCCGGAGGTAGCGAGGACGTTGTGAATGCCAGCCATGTAGACAGAGATGCAGTCCATCTGGCCTTCGACCAGAAGCGCGAAGTCGTGGCTGCGCATATCGGCCTTGGCCTTGTCGAGATTGAAGAGGACCTGTCCCTTGGTGTAGAGCGCCGTCTCCGGGGAGTTCATGTACTTGGGGCCGGACTTTTCGTCGGAGTCGAGGGCGCGGGCGGTGAAAGCAATGGTCTTGCCCTGCTCGTTGGCGATGGGGAAGGTGATGCGCTTGCGAAAGCGGGCGTAGAGCTGCCCCTGGGTCCCGTCGGCCTGCTCCTTCGAGCTGAAGAGGCCGCTGGCGCGCATGACCTCTTCGTTGAAGTGCGGCTTCAGGCGGTCGCGCATGTCGTTGAAGTCATCGGGCGCATAGCCGATGCGGAATTTAGCGATGGTCTCCGCTGTAACGCCGCGTCCGGTAAGGTACTCGCGGGCACGGGCGGCTTCGGGCGACTTCAGTTGCGCCTCGAAGTATTGGGTTGCCGCCTCGTGGATGTCGAGGAGTTGGCGGCGCAGCCCGGCTTCACGGGCCTCCTCGGGCGAGTTGAACTCGCGCTTGGGCAAAGCAATGCCGCATTTGGCGGCGACGGTGCGGATGGCTTCGGGAAAGCTGACATTTTCGAGCTTCATCACAAAGGTGAAGACGTCGCCCTTCTCGTGGCAGCCGAAGCAGTAGAAGTAGCCGTGGGTGGCATTGACCGAAAAGGAGCCGGTCTTTTCTTTATGGAAAGGACACAGCCCGGTGTAGTTCTGCGCGCCGGTCTTGCGCAGCTTCACGTAGTCGCCGATGATCTTGACGATGTCGGCCTGCTGCTTGACGGTCTGGGCGAAGTTGTCGGACATGCTTTGTAGGCTGGACTCTTAGTTTAGATGAGAGGGGCGAGGGAAAACCTAAGCCTTCCCGACCCTATTGCATCGACCCGCCGGCAAAGAGCAACTGTGCCTCGGACGCTATCACCCGATATAGGACAAACTGCCGCGAACTCCGCGCCCGCAGCTCAAACAGCAGACTGGCCCGGTTGCTCGCATCCGCATCCACGACATCGACGAACCTCATCTCCGGCGTCCTGTCCAGATGCGCCGCGTCGGTCGCTGTCTGTAATGCCGGCTTCAACTCCCCCAGATCGTCCGCCTGCGCCACCACGGTGACATACCGCAGCGCCGCTCCCGTCCCTGCCGTATGGGCCGTAAAGATATAGGTTGCCGCTCCGCCATAGCTCAGCGTATACCCCTTCAACTGTTCATCGAGCAGAGCCACCTGCGGCAGCGGCGCAACCGCAGAAGCCTTGTGCCGCGTTCTGCCGTGAACCGTCTTCTTAGTCGCAGCGGCGGAGACAGCAGCGGCAGGAGCAGACTGCTCCCCATAATCCCGCAGCTTCGCCCGTGCCATCGCCTCCATCTTTTCGAGCACCGCCGCCCGCTCCGCCGGGCTGGCCCACGGACGCGAAAAATCATGCGGATCGCGGTCCACCGCATCCGACACCGCAACCATCTGGTGCAGGTTCGCGGGCGTCCCTACCAGCTTCGGCAGCTCCGTCTCCGTCAACGCGCCAGCCGGTCTGCCATAGTGCAGGTTCGGACGGTCGGGATCGTTATTCAAAGACTCCACCGCCCCCGTCCCTGTACTCTCCGCTTCGGCCTTCGCCTTCTTCGACTCCTCCGGCGTGCGCCGCTTCAAGGTCGGCCGGTCGGGATCATCCGCCGGGTTATCTGCGGAATTGTTCTCTTTCGCGCTCGCCGAACTCGTCGTGCTCTCCGCCTCGGGCGTCTGCCGCTTCATCGTCGGGCGGTCGGCATCATCGGGAGTCGCACTCCCCGCGTCCGGCTTCGCGGCCGTGCCGCCATCCTTTGCCCCGGCATCTGCTCCCGTCTTGCCGAAGTGCGGCCGCGAGTCATCTCTCGAACTCACAATCACCGGCTGCGTCCTGGAAGCCCGCAGAACCGGCCCCTTCTTCGCCGCAGCCCGAGGCTTGAATTTGCCATAGCCAAACCACCCGCCGCCATCTCCATCCGCCGTCTCCAGCTTTCGTGCAAACTCCAGATCGATCTCACCCTCGCTGATGCCTGCTTTTTTCAACTCATAGACATCGCCCGTCTCAAGCGCAAACGGTACGGGACGGGCCAGATAGACTCCCGCATCCTCCAACGCTCCATTCATAAAGAGCGACACCGGAATCAACCGGCTGGCCGTAGGCTTCGCCATGTCTCCGGTCCACTCGTACACCCCTACCGCGCGCACCACCTGCTGCGGTTTGGCGACCTTGTGCATCTGCCCCCATGCAGACGGCACCGCGCCAACGAACCCGCTCAACGCCAAGCCAAGCCACCGATTCTTCATAGACCCCATTCGCATCGTTAGACGTTACCGCCAACCCAAAGTCCCACCCCATCCCCCAAAACTCAAACCTACACGTCAGAACGGCTCTTACTGCACAAATAACTACATCGCCGGCCAATTTAAACACACAATCTCGCTACCATACAGACAATGGACTCCGCGCCTCTGCTTGACGTTCGCAACCTCACCATCGCCTTCGGCCAGCACACCGCTGTCAACGGGATCTCCTTCTCGATCAACCCCGGCGAAACCCTCGGCCTGGTGGGCGAGTCCGGCTCCGGCAAGTCCGCCACGTCGCTCGCCATCCTCCGTCTCCTTCCTTCCACCGCGCACATCGGTGGAAGCATAGCATTTGCGGACGAATCCCTGCTCTCCCTCCCGGACGAATCCATGCGCCGCCACCGGGGTCGCAGCATCGCCATGATCTTTCAGGAGCCCATGACCGCTCTCAATCCCTCTATGCACGTCGGGGCCCAGATCGCCGAGGCGCTTGAAGCACATCACCCCGAACTCTCCCGCAGCTCCGTCAAAGAAAAGGTCCTGGCCTCCATGAACGAAGTCGGCCTGCCTGCCCCCGAGCGCCGCTTCCGCGACTATCCCCACCAGTTCTCCGGCGGCCAGCGCCAGCGGATCCTCATCGCGATGGCCCTCATCAACCGCCCCCGCCTGCTCATCGCCGACGAGCCCACCACCGCCCTCGATGTCACTGTTCAGGCCCAAATAATTGAGCTGCTCAATAGTTTACGACTAAACTATAATCTCTCCATGCTATTCATCTCCCACGACTTAGCTGTTGTGGCGCAAGTGGCCGACCACGTGGCCGTCATGCAGCATGGCCAGATCGTCGAACAGGCCTCTACCCTCAATCTCTTCCGCCATCCGCAACACCCCTACACGCGCAGCCTCATCGCCGCAGCACCCACCATGCAGACGAACAGGAACCGACCTTTGGCATCGCCATTAAACGCAATATAATGAACTACTTATAAAATTCGCTCAACCGCAAAACGAGAATGCGCTAAACTACAAAGCTGGTCAACTCCGGCAAATGCGCGCACTTATCCTGTCCGACATTCACGCGAATCTCGAAGCCCTCCATGCCGTTCTCGATGCAGCATCTGCCTTCGATGCTCTTTGGAACCTCGGCGATGTCGTCGGATATGGAGCCAGCCCGAATCAAGTTATTGATTTGATTCGACCAATCTCGCAGTTGACTGTCCGCGGCAATCACGACCGTGTCTGTTGCGGCCTCACCTCCGCACTCGGCTTCAATCCCATCGCCCGCGCCGCCGCCCACTGGACCCACGACGAGCTGACCTCCGACAACCTGAACTGGCTCAAAGAGTTGCCTCAAGGACCGCTGCAACCGGAAGAAGCTGGAGTCACCTGCGCCCACGGCTCGCCGCTTAACGAGGATCAGTACATCCTCAACATGCGCGACGCCTGGGCACCCCTCCAACAGATGCCCACCACAATCACCTTCTTCGGACACACCCACGTTCAGGGTGGTTTTTCGCAAAAAGATCACAACTGGCACGAGCTGCGCCCGCAGTATTACCGTGGCAACGAGGCCGTGTCCTGGGTCATGCCCCTGCTGCCCGGCACCCGCCACCTCATCAATCCGGGCTCTGTCGGCCAGCCGCGCGACTACGACTGGCGCGCCGCCTTCGCCATCTACGATTCGGAGGCGGCCACCATCACCTTCCATCGCGTACCCTATGACATCACCGCCTCGCAGGGCCGCATTCTTATGGCCGGTCTCCCCGAACGCCTCGCCGCCCGCCTCACCGAAGGCCGCTAAGCCGGACTCTGCTCCTCAAGCATCAGGGCGAGTTCTTCCCACTCGGCCAATCGCTTCGCACGTTCTCCGCGAAGCTCCTCCAACTCCGACGCTGTGCGCTGCGACTCCTCCGCCGAGGTAAAGACGCCCAGTTTCTCCTCAGCCGCCGCAATCGCCCCTTCGAGCCGCGGAATCTCTTCTTCGGCAAACTTCAGCTTGTCTTCCAGCTGGCGTAGCTTGATCGGGTTCAGCCGCTTCACCGCCGACTGTGGGGTCTCCACCGCCTTTGGTGCTTCAGCCACAGCCACAGGTTCCGGCTCCCGCGTGATCGACGCGATCACCTTCTCCGGGCCGCCCTGCTTGCGCCAGAGGTAGTCTTCATAGTTGCCCGGATAGATGTGTACGCGCTTGTCCTCGACCTCGAAGACGCGGGTAGCCAGCCCATCGATGAAGTAGCGGTCATGCGAGACGAACAGCACCGTGCCGGTAAAGTTGCGGATCGCATCCAGCAGAACGTCCTTCGCCCGCAGATCGAGATGGTTCGTCGGCTCGTCGAGCAGCAACATATTCGCAGGCGAAACCAGCATCTTCGCCATCGCATAGCGGTTCCTCTCGCCACCCGAGAGCACGCCCAGCGGCTTGAAGACATCCTCGCCCGAAAACATGAAGCAACCCAACAGACTGCGCAGTTCGACCACCGGGACCTTGGGCGCGATCCCGGCGATGTCGTCCAGCATCTTGGCCTTCGGGTCGAGCACCTTGTACTGGTCCTGGGCAAAGTAATCGGCCAGCACGTTATGCCCCAGCTTGATCTCTCCGCTCGTCGGCGGCTCAAGGCCGGCCAGCATCCGAATCAGTGTCGACTTCCCTGCTCCATTCGCGCCCACCAGCGCGATGCGGTCGCCGCGGTCGATGCTGAAGCTCACATCTTCGAGCACATGTTTCGGCTCGTAGTGCTTGCTGAGATGGGAGACCTCGATCACCGTCCGCCCCGAGGCCGGGGGCTGCGGAATCGTGAAGTGGATCGTCGCTTCCTCTTCCGGCACCTCGATCCGTTCGATCTTCTCCAATTCCTTGATGCGCGACTGCACCTGCTTGGCCTTGGTCGCCTGCGCGCGAAAGCGGTTGATAAACGCCTCCAGCGCTTCGATGCGGTCGCGCTGATTTTTAAAGGCGGACATCAACTGGGTACGGCGCTCTTCCTTCTGCGTCAGATACTTCTCGTAGTTGCCGTGGTAGGTCTGCATCCGCTTGTTCCAGATCTCGACCGTCTTGTTGACGGTGACGTCGAGAAAGTAGCGGTCATGCGAGATGAGAATAAACGCGTTCGGATAGTCGTGGAGATAGTTCTCGAGCCAGTTGCGCGACTCAAGATCAAGATGGTTGGTCGGCTCGTCGAGCAACAGCAGCGAGGGCTTCTGCAGCAGCAGCTTGGCCAGCGCAATGCGCATCTGCCAGCCGCCGGAGAACTCCTCCGTCTTGCGCTCCCAGTCTTCCTTGGTGAAGCCGAGGCCGCCCAGAACCGCGCCCACCTGCGAGTCCAGCGTGTAGATGTCGTGTACGTGCAACTGGTCGGCGATGTCGGAGTAACGATCGGCGGCGGCGGCGTACTCGCGCGACTTGGGATCGGCCTCCGAGAGCGTGTGGGTCAGGGCAATCGACTCCGCCTCCAGGGCATGAAGGTGATCGAAGACGGAAAGACACTCGGCGAAGACCGTCTTTCCACGCAGCGCCAGGCCGTCCTGCGGCAGATAGCCCAGCGTCATGCCTTTGACGCGGGTCAGCGCTCCATAATCAAGCGACTCCACCCCGGCAAGAATCTTCAGCAGGGTGGATTTGCCGGTGCCGTTGCCGCCCACCAGGCCAGTGCGCTCGTCCGGCGTGATCAGCCAGTTGGCATCTTCAAAGAGGAGTTTGGGGCCGAATCGTTTACCGGCAGCAGAAAGTTGAAGCATCTGCTTCTATTTTCGCATTGAAGTCTCCGCCGTATTTGGCGCGATGAACTGAGCGGGCGGCAACGCGGTCAGATATCCCTCGTACACTTTCTCGAACACCGCATCCCAACTGCATCCGAGGGCGTATGTCCGGGCGTTCCCGCGCATGGTTTGCAATATGGTTCGGTCTTGCATCAGCCTTGCGATGGCAGATGGAAAGGCTTCATCTGCGGCGATAAATCCTGTCTCTCCGTCGCGCACAATGTACTTCGGGCCGCCGTCACCGGTCACCACTGCGGGCACGCCGCTCGCCAGCGCCTCCAGAACGACATTGCCGAAGGTATCGGTGTGCGAAGGGAAGACCAGAACATCCATATCCGCGTATGCCTGCGCCAGCTCCGTGCCCCGAAACACACCGGCAAAACCAGCTTGAGGCAGCGCTGCCCGCAGGACCGCCTCTTCGCTGCCGTGGCCCACAATCACGAAGCGAATGTCGGCCAGTCCCATGGCGGCCAGCTCGCGCTCCACGCGGATCAGCAGAGCTACATTCTTCTCGATGGATAGCCGTCCGACGTAGCCCAGAACGAAGTTTTCATCGTCCTCTTTGCGAGTCCGCCGCGACGGCGAAAACAGTTCGGTATCGACGCCGCGCCGCATGAGGTGGCACGGTCTGCCCGTCTCTTTCTCCAGCAGCGTGCAGAGCTCGTCGTTGGGAGCGAACAGGATCTTCGCCAGCCGGTAGAACCGCGATGTGAGCTGGAACGCGCCAGCCTCAACGCCCCGCTCCGTCGCT
>Ga0207667_10005058_pt1 | contig 16107 bp, 22 predicted proteins | sample KBSCornC52_FD_184301 | JGI IMG/M metagenome (GOLD analysis project Ga0207667, IMG submission 184301) | Corn rhizosphere microbial communities from Kellogg Biological Station, Michigan, USA - KBS Corn C5-2 (SPAdes) (version 2) | ecosystem: Host-associated > Plants > Roots > Rhizosphere > Soil ... | reverse complement strand
AGCACATCGAAGGCAAAGAACTCGTCACCGATGCACTCGCCATCGAGAATCACGTCGAGGGGCAAATTTGCCACATCGTTCTGAATCGTCTGGGGCAATGCGACCGACAATCCCAGACGATTGATGCCGGTGATCGTGTCGCCGATCTTCTGAATCAGCAACCGACGCCCATCGTATTTGGGCTGCATCCACCACGACAGATCATTGAGCAGTGTTTCAATCTGATCGTCGCCGATCGGATTGAGCAACTGAGGATAAATCCCAGTGCTGGTCTTTTCGCTGTGGCTGTAGGGTGTGCCATCTTCCCCGACCGTGTAGCCTTTGGCTTTCTTCTCGCTCACCAGCTTGTCGTAGATGGCCCGTGCTGCGTCGTAATGGACCGCTGTGGAGGTTTTGGTTCCGGCTGCGAGAGTGGTGCCCCTGCGGCCGTAGGCGTAATTGACGACGTATCCGCCGTCTTTGGGCTCGATGCTCGCTTGATAGACTTTATCGGAGCTGCCCTGCTTGAAATAGAGGGTGATGGATTCCATGTGTTTTGGTCCTTTCTTTGTTTGGTTGGCTACCGACCGAAAATGGCGCGAAGTAGCAGAATCGTTCCGGTGAATGCCACCACAGCCACGACAGCGAGCAGTGGCAGAATGATGAGATGTTTTGAGATTCCAATGAGGGTGATGATCCAACCGGCGATCTGGCTGATGATCCAGGTGATGAGTGGCACGATGAGCACTGCCGGAATAAGCAACACGGCACAGGCTTTTCCATTGAGTCGCGTCCATTCACGTAAGCGGCCCAACGGACTGAGCCAAAACTCCAGCGACAGGATGCTGTAGCGCATCACCTCTGCTGAACGTTGAGGACCGGTGAGGTGCTCTACCTCGGGATCAGGCTTTGGCGGATTGATTGGCTTTGGTTGCCAATGTTGGTGAATGAACTGCTTGAGACGCTCATTCATGAGATGACTCCTTCCGTGAATCGCGGCGGATCTTGGAACCGAGAGCAGTGCCTACCGTGAACAGGATCACTGCGCCGACAGCCAAGGCACCGGCAGCGATTTGCCAATCCCCGGTGACCTGACGCTGATGTTCGAGCTGTTGCTCTGATTGCTGCCAGCGGTCCTTGTAGTCGTCATTGTGACTGAACCAGCCCGCGTGGCATTGTGCTGCCGTGAGCAGCATGAGGAGGATGAATTTCATGTGTTGTCCTTTCTTTTGAAATGGAAAGGGCCAACCCACCGAGATGATGAGTTGGCCCTTGTTGCGGGATTTTCTTTAGCTACGCCCAGGCTTTGCACTCGGCAAAGAACTCGCACGAGGCGCATTGGAGGCCAGGTGAAGGGATGAAATCGCGACGATCCAATCCATCCACGTAGCCTTCCATGAGCGTGAACAGCCGTGACTGCTGCCGATCCGTCATCGGCGGGAGTGCCGTGATGACGAGCTTTGGGTTCTTCGTTTTGACCAGGTGATGCAGTTCGAGCCCATTCTCGCGCTGTCCCGTATTGTGTCGGTAGAGCACAGCGTATGAGCTGATTTGCACCTCGCTGGTATGAGCGACGCGTTCGGCATTGGGTGTCTGTGACGACGTTTTGAAGTCGATCACTGTCCGTTGCTGAACGAGATCGAGGATGCCGATGAGCTTTGGCAATCCATGCTCCTTCAGGTCAGCTTCCACTGGCACCTCCACTGCATCGGGCCGTTGATCACTTGGGATCTTCGACTCGCGCATGTAGGTTTCCAGCAATCGCCATCCGGTCTTCTTCTCTTCGTCTTCTTCACCCGGCTCCCACCGAACCGGCTCTTCAGCTTCGCTCCATGCGGTGCTGTAGGCATCATGGAGTTGCTTGAGGGTCAATGGCTCACCACGCCACCTTGCCTTGTTCCAAGACTTCAGCGCGGCATGAACTGCGGAGCCGACATGTAACGCTGCCGTCTTGGGCTTCTGGATCTTCGCGACGTATCGGAAGAAGAACTTCAGGCGGCATTGCAGGAACAGGCTCAACCGGGATGGTGAGATTGTTTGCTGCAATTGAGTGACACGTTCATCCAACGTCGGCTCCGGTGCTGGCGCACTTTCCAATGGATCGATGGTGGCGATCATGCGCGTGCCGGTTGACGACTGCTCCATTGCCGCCGTTGACCTTTGCCCTTACCGGTTTTCTCGAGGAGATCCTCGATCAATTGACTGGCCTGCATCTTGTCCAGGGCTTTCACCCCGCGACCGAACAGGTCTTGAGCCATCCGCTCCACATCGTCTTTGTTGAGCTTGCTCTCATTGACGATGCGAAGAATCAGACCTTTCTGACCATCGGTGCAGGTCCAGGTGTCCCCATTTGGGGACGAATGACCATTCCCATTGTGGTGACGGCCGTTGGCCCCGTTGCTGCCGAAGTCGGTCCGCATGCCGTAGGTCGATTGATCTGGCATGTAACCGACTTCTTTGATTTCAGCATCTACGGCTGTTTGCAGCAATTCGTAGAGCCTGGATGATTCCTGAGCCGCAACACTCACATCTGGGATTTCCACCGTGAGACTAACGGAGCAGGAGTGTGAAGAGAAGTTCGGGAGCCCGAGCTTCTTTTGGTAGGTCATGGCGAGAATAACGGCCATGTGGTTTTCCTTTCTGGATTTGGGCACAAAAAAGCCGCCCCGTAATGGAACGGCTGCTTCAGTGCTTTGGTTTTCGTTGAGCCTTACGCCACGAGCGGTGGTTCAGGCGGTGGTGTGGTCTCGGCTACGCGGCATGATTCGAATGCGACGATGTCGCTCATCGCTTCATCGATCAGCCGGTTGACGAGTTTGGTCATCGGGATGCGCTCGGCCTTGGCTCGAAAATAGAGCTTCGTGATGAGATCGCGCCGAATGACCGGTGAATAGTGGCGAGGTCTCGCCATTTCTTCCCTCCTTTCTACGAAAAAGCCGGTGCGCACGACCTTGGAAGGTTGGCACACCGGCTCCCGGTATTATACCACGTTATCGCGATCCTTTGCTGACGCAGTGCAGGAGCAAGCTCGCGAACGGTCTCGGCACGCACCACATGGTCTCCTCCAGCCGTTTGTCTGGCTTTCCTATTTGATGCCTGTCCATCAAATAGGTGAAGATCCGAAGAGCGGGTGTGGTGGGGTAGTATTTTGCCAGATATTCGGGCTTCTCCCGCCACCACCGTGACTGCCTCGAATCGTAGGCTTCCAGCGAGTAGTCCACGCTCAACGTCGTCAGGGCTTTCACGCGATACCCGACGAAGTTGTAGGTGAGCCAATTGCCTTTGAGCAGATAGGAGATGTAGGAGGTGTCTTTTGGATGTTCATCGACGAACTGGATGGTGACGACCTGATTGGCCAAATCCGTGACAATGTCCATCCGGTTGTAGTGACCTTCGAAGAGACCGTCGACACTGGTGTAGTTCAACGATTCTCGCGGGAACCCAGGCGCGACCACTTTCTTCATCGCGGGCAGGCGTCCTTTGATTCCCAGTGCAGCCACAGCCTCGTTCAACGGCATGAGGTATTTGACTCCGTTGTAGATCTCCACGTCTTCAAACGGTGGGTTGGCATCAGCTTTGGCGAATCCGTTCAGAACGAATGCTAAATCCTCCAGCGATTTGCTGCCGCCCTGTATTGGTCCATCCCATCCAGTCTTGAGGCTAATGGTCTTCGTCGATTGATTTGGAACCGCCGGGGAAGCGGAAGCAGTCGGTTTTGCTTGCACCGGCGTTAGCAGTGTCACACCTGCCGGTGGCGGTGTGTGCTGCACATTCACAGGACTGGCCAATGGAGCAGGAGCGGGACTCTTACCGGTAAGCGAGGTCACATCGAGGGCAAAATACAGCATTGGACCGCTTCCGTAGGTGACGCTGAATCCTCGTAAGGTTCCCCTCACCGTGGCTGCTTTCCCAGGACCAATCTCCAGAGCGGTCGGAACCAACTCTGCGGGCAGATAAACTGTCATCACTGGAGTGAACATATTGCCACCTGCCTTGACGGTCGCCAATTGCCAACGAAGCTTCGTCTCACTGACTCGCACGGTTGGTTCTTGAGGCAGGAACTCAATTTCGATCTCCCGCCCTTTCAGAACAGCAAGGCTCTTCTCGACTTGTTGAACTGCCGTGAAGTCGACTACATCGAATGGCTTTAACGGTTTGGAGGTGTCCGCGACTGCAAGCACTTCCTCTATCGAATGCAGGACAGGCATGGCCACCGAGGGAACGGAACTGGGAGGGGCAGGAGTGTTCGTCTTGGCTGCCACAGTTTGCATCCGTTCGCCGAAGATCGGTGTTCCATGCTGGTTCTTGCCTTCCAAGCCATTCCCTTCGGTGGACAGCTTCAATGTATCTTCACTTCCAAGCGTGAACCAGTTCAGGACGTAATTTCGATCACCGGTCGATTTCCAAGTTCCGATCCTCGACGTGCCGACCATCGTGAACGTGCCATCCGTCTTCACTTCCGCGACACCGCCGAAGTTCCGTTGTGGGTCTGTGAACCATTTCCACATCCCGATTATGGGATCGTTTGAGTTGGAAGCGACTGCCCGGTAACCCTTCCCGGTGACGCTCGGGTTGTGTTCCTTCAGTGTGGCCTTGGAACTGAAGATTGCCACGTTCATCTGATCGTCTGAGGTTTTGTAGAAGCCCATGAAACGGTCGCCAAAATCGGCCACAATTTCACCGTTAATAACCGTCAATTTGGACGACTTGGATTCCAGAGGCTCTCCCTGGTCATAGCTCACCGTCCCATCTTCGCGGATGCGATACACACGACTGATACCATTTGCGAAGTGGGTGGGCCAGACGCCAACAATCGATGCGAATGGCGATGTCATGTCTGCCGCGCCCGCAGTGCAGGCCAAGAACAGAAGGAGAAGGGTCAGTTTTGCCACGGACTGAATACCGCTTGAGATGGTTTTGAGGTGTTTCATCTTCATTTTTTACCGCTGGAGATCGTCCAATTTCGGAGAGGGGTATGATCCAGCCGAAGCCGCCGACCAATGTTCACCGGGCGCTCATAAAGCCGTCGATGAACTCTGCCACCCCATTCGCCATCTCAGTATTGGTCGTTCCGTTCGTTCCCAGCACTTCACCTCGAATCCACCGGCCTGCTTCAAAGTCGTAGACGCCGCGAATCTTTGTGAAGCCGTCTTTCCTCAACGGTCCCTCCCAATAGATCGTGAAGCGAACCACAGCCTCTTTCCCGTCTGAGCCATTGGTCACGGTCACATCATGGACCGTAATGCTCTTCGCGGTGCCAAACGGATGCACCCATTCAAACAGCATCTGCTTATCGGCATTCATACCGGTCTGAAACTTCGCTTTGAGTGAACTCTCACCACCAGAAGGTCGGAACACTACGAACAGCACCACCATTGCGGCAAATGTGCCAATACCCGCGTTTCGCCACCAAGGAGCTGCCTCCGCTGGCAGTAGTTTGCCACTCAACTTCAGGTATCCGTATCGAATCGCTGAGCACAGCAGGAAGAGTTGAGCTGTGCTGTAGACAGCGAAATAGAACTTGCTGCCCACGCCGAACTCGTCAGAAGAGAGGCAGACGAGAAACTCGACGCCCAGGAGGACCGATTGAACCACACGACCGGGTCGTGTCTGAGGCCACCATTGGAATGACGAAGAGGGAGTCGTTCGTGAACCGGCAGTCGCTTCCATAGTAACTACGAGTGGGTTCGGGGCGTGCTCACCTGCCGCGCATTGAGTTCATTCTTCTGCGGGATTCCACTGCCGGTCTGGATCATCAGGTGGGCCATGCTTGGGATACAGGCGGCTCAGAGTGCTCCCTTAAACGAGCACTCGCAATCCTTATTTTCACTACGGTCACGCACCTCCTTGGAGCATGCCCGCAATCCTCAACGTCATCGGCCCAATTCTTCAGAAATTGCGCGTTGCCAAAGGATTAACGCAGGAGCAGGTGGCCGCGAGATGTCAGGTCCGTGGTTTTGATCTCACCCGTGGAACATTGGCGAAGATCGAGAGTCAGGTTCGTGCGGTTTCTGATCACGAAATCCCTTTCCTCGCGCTTGGCGTTGACGCAGAGATTCAGGAATTATTTCCACGGACACCCAAGAGCCTGATACGCACACCCCGAAATCCCAAAGGAACCAAGCGACCGAGGAAGTGATTCAGCTTTCGGTCTCAAGGATTGCTGACTTCTTCAAATCGTGGCAATCTAGTTTGCCACCCAACGCTAGTAGGAACGTGGTGAGCAGAACATCACACTCGGTCGATTGACGAGTGCTCAAACGGCTGAATGCATCACTGGAAGATTTGTTCGGTTCCGTGACGAAGAAGAAGTTCACACGTAGGGACTGAACAACACATTCGATCCAGCGAGGTGAGACCTTATTAGGCTTGTCTCCCAATAAGACACCGGTAGTTCTCTATGTATGTCCACCCTCGAAGCATTCCTCAACCATCCTATCGAAACGCTCGAAAGGGCTCTCCACATTCGCAAGCAGATCGATCAGCTTAATGAAGTGCTGAAGGAGTTGTTTGGGCCATCACCAGTTTCGTTAGGTGGGGTGCAGGCAACTGCGGCCAAGAAGCGTGGCCGTCCACGCAAGATCAATGTCGCCGTCCCCGAAGGTCTGACCGAAAGTGGAGCAGCCAATATAGAACTGAAGAAGAAGCGCAAAATGTCTGCTGCGGCCAAAGCAAAGATCGCTGCTGCTCAACGGGTTCGTTGGGCCACGGTGAAAGCTGAGAAATCTGGATCGGCAAAAGCTGCACCTGAAACGAAGAAGAAGAAGAAGCGCACGATCTCAGCAGCACATCGGGCAAAACTGAAAGCGGCCGCAAAGGCACGGTGGGCAGGGGTGAAGAAGGGTTTCAGCGATAAAGGTCGCAAGCAGATTGGCGAAGCTGGGCAGCCGAAGTTCAAGATTTTCTAAGCCTGGCTCGAGGACGCTGCGAGGCAGCCTGGATCGCTATAAGCTAAAGTAAGCGGAATCGCCAAAAGGCGGCTAGAATCATCGCCAAAAACGCCAGTGCCACGTAAAGAATGGGAATGCGGTTATGAGGTAAGTGGACGCTCTCGGGTGGAGAGGCCCTTTTCGTTTGCATCCCCATGTTGGCGAGAAAAGCGTCACGCTGTTTTTGGGGAAGCAGTATCGGCGCGGAAATGGCACAGTAAGGGCGAAACTCTATGTAGTCGGAGTTGTTTCTCCCTTCGGAATAGCGAGATACCCCGGTTGGATGAAAGATTCCCATCACGACCACTTCGGAATGAAAAAACGCACGGTTTGATGGTCTCTTTGCGGATAGCTGGCAAAATCTGCGAGGCATTGTTCTCCCAGTTCAGGCATCCCACACTGCTCACCTTCTGAGAATTTGCGCTGGGTAGCTTTTGGAAAAAGAGCGTCGAAGTAATAGCCGTAACCGCCGTCGAAGAGATCCGTGCAGGTAACGTGGTGCGTCGTGCCTTTGATCACCAAATCGAGTGGATGATTGATGATCGGAAGTTTCATGCTTCAAGATAACTCATCGTGGCGAAATAGCGAATGATCAACGGTTATTTCTTTTGCGTTCAAACCGCATTGCTGAACAGAATCGTCGGGGCACCACAAAGGGAGGATGCCTCCTCTTCCGAAGAAGAGGAGGCGTTCTGGTGCTGTTGGGAATAACTCCCGTGGAGGCGATGATGCCGATGCGCTCTTAATCGATACTTTTCGAAACAATCGATTCAATCGTTGGCCAACCATCGAGGCTTTAGTGCAAATGCTATGGCCGCGAGTGAGAGAAATCACCGCCGGTATGGCTAATTGAGGCCCATGGTCTGGAGTAGCGGACCATCGATCTGGCCGGTTACCGGCAAGCGGTGGTCATTTTGAAAGTCGGCGATAGCGTGGCGTGTCTGCCCGCCGATCATCCCGTCGGCCGGACCTGGATTGTAACCCTCCCGAGCGAGTCGCACCTGGACGCTCGCCGCGAGCGATCGGGATTCGTAAATCCGTCCCGAATTGTAGCCATTGTCGTAGCCGTATGGATATCCATAGCTGCCGGTGTCAATGATCACCCAATTGCCGTCGTTCCAACGGTAGTGATGATGATTCCATGTGTGGGAACTCTCGCGGTTCCAGCTACGCGACACATTGATCGAAGGCTGAATGTTGTTCGCCTCACCCCGGTTCCCAGCGAATGACCGGGAACTCTGAGCGTTCACCAGCTCATTATTATTGTGATTCGTTGCGCTGCCGGAGACCACGCTCGGCGCGTTGCGTTGGTGCGGTTGCGTGTAAGATCTCGTTCGCGATTCCCCTGGCGTCGGACCCGTTTGTGGATTCGACTGGACGACTGGACCGGACTTTTTGCCATGGAATCGCTCTTGCGATTGAGCGTCAAAATGCGGCGCTGGTGCTTCCTTTGTCCTCGAATTGGACGCGCCTCCCTCGTGAGCCGCCGGAGCCGAAGCGTGCTTGCCTCCACCACCTTTCTTCCCATCTCCGTCTTTTTTTTGATCGTCGTTTGCATACAATGGTTGGGACAGCAAAACGATACTTGCTGCGACCAACCCCAAATTGAAGGTTCTATTCATAATGCATGAATCGGCCAGTGGGCGAGTCACGCGCTCATTTATTATAATTAATATAAGTCCGGCCGTTGCCGGTTAGCAATTAAATCGTGTGGACCGTGATGTCCCTCTGTAGTTGTGTCCCCGCCACCTCGATTTCTTGACTCGGATACCGACGTAAAGGGAGCTTCATCTTTAGCGAATCGCCACCAATAGCAGCACGCTATCGTCCAAATGGAACTTATTGGTTTGCTTAGTTTCAGCGGGCGGCGAAGTTATATTCTATGGAAAAGCAAATTGATGGATCCCCGGATATTTCAGATTTTGAACGCCAACTCGATCAAAACTGGAATGAGCGAAAGCACTTGGCGGAGGCGGAGTTCGACTTGCACAGTGAAATTCAATCGTTTGTGCAGAAGGGGCATTCTCTTAACGAGTTTCAGGAAAAGCGCGAGCGCGAGAGGGAATGCAGAGCTGCGCTCCGACGGAACAATGAAAAATACGAGTTATTGATCGAAGGATGGGCGACGGTGACTTTCGGCAATTACCAAGCCCAAGATATGTCTGCCAGGATCCCCGCCAAACCATCTCGCGAGAAGATCGAGGATGCGATAACAGAGAAAGTGGACCTTTTGCAACCCACCGATTCGGTGCAAAAGGTCAGCGAAAAGATGGTGGCCTTCGATACAAACGTGCTCCCCGTGTCCGAAGGAGGCCACCTTATTGGATTGGCCGATATGCCTAATCCTGGGCTCGACGCGTCCTCACACGGGCACGATCCCCAAACCACTCCTATTTCAGAAACGATGAATCGTGATATCGTGTTTTGTTATGCGGATGACGATTGCGCCGGAGCATTGCACAAAATGGAGAAGAGGAGGTTGTCGCATCTGCCCGTCGTTGATCGCGAAATGCGGATTGTCGGGTTAGTGGCGTGCGAGGACTTGAACGCCCGCATGACAAAGGCGACTGCGGATCATATCCAGGTGGGAACGGTGGGATGACCACACTGTTCGGCAGGAATCTCCAGAGTCTACCTTCCTCGCACCTTGTTTTCATTCCGTCTCTCCGGTTCTCTGTGTGCTGTCACTCGTGTGCTCTTTGACGTAATCTTGTGCCCTTTAGGGTTCGTATTCTTGGCTGGCGGTGTAGACTTGGTGGATTCTTTTGGAGACGAGGGTTTTGCCATCGTGCATAATAAACGGGTCCGAATAAAAAGCCAGACTTTGAATAATGACTCAGTTGAAAGGCGATTTCCTGAACGAATCTGAACGGCCTGACGGTGAACCTGTCATACCCTGAATGGACAAGCAGATAGACAGCGATAGCGACGCGAACCAAACCGCTTACGATATCGTGCAAAAGATTCAGAAGGCATCTTGCGACGGAGTGACGATTACATCAATTTCCAAAGATGATCGCCTTAAAAAGCGGATTATGCGCGAGATGAGCCAGACGAAGACGAAAGAACGGGCGGCCAGACGGAGTGCGTCGCGTTCGCGATTGTGACCAAATTGAAGCCCGTTTCTATTGCGGTAAAACCCCGGATGCTCTGAACCATGATTACTATCAAACTGCCCGGTCAAGCTGACCTGCTCGTCAACAATCTCGACTCCACCTTCAAATCCGTTGTTGCGGACTGTAGTGAAGCATTGAACGACAACAAAATTAGCCCGCAGAACTTCGGGGCCGACAAGCATTTCTTTTTCAAGGCGAACGGCAGAATTCTGATCGGTGACGAAGGGCTTTTCCTAGAAAATTACACCCTCCGGGACATGAGAATGAAAAATGGAAGCGTGCTCGAATTCTGTTACGTGCCCGAAGCCGTCAACGTGTGATCGCCTGCGACCTCTTTCGTGACTAAACGGGATTGCGGATCGGCGACGCCAGCTCAAGAGAGTTGCCAGCAGGATCGCGGAAATAAAGCGAGCGACCACCCCTGGGCCAACGAAGATCCATTTCGATCTCAACTCTCGTGCTGCCTCAATCGCGGCTAGAATGCTGTCGAATTCACGGACCTCCGCTTCGCCAACTGCCTTCATCGAGCATTTGCATCCTGGTGGCAGTAGATTTGGAAATGCACGGCGACTTGGCGGACGGTGTCTCTCTAACTGGCGGTAAACGATAGCAGGCGCAACTCCAATAGGCGGCTTCTTTACACGCCTTCCCACACCTGAAAGCCGCTCGCCTCTATCACAATAGCGCTGATCTTGGTTTCAGCAGTGCTACGCGTTAAATGCTGCACCCTTTCACTAATTTCGTTAAGTGACTCCCGCGCATCCTGTTTAACATAGCATTTAAAAGGAAGCGGCTTCAATCCGCCCTCAGTATCAAGGTTGCTGATAAACCCCATTTCTCGCAGGTCAACATGTAAGGTTTCCCTAATTTCGTTGGAACCGCTCATCTCGATACAGACAAAGTAAGTGGGCATTGGGATGCTAATATAAAAGCATTGCCATAGAAGTCAATGGCGTGCCGCAATGGTAAACGTATGATGTCTTTCGACACTGCGAGCAGAGGCATGACTGGTTGCACAGAGTTCATGACCTCCCAACACAACGGCGAGCGAGCTTGTGTGGCGTGTGGCGTTGGTCAGGCCTCTTCTGCCTATTGAAGACAATCCCGTGAGGAAGCGAAATTATGCCGATTTGTGCTGCATCTGTGACGGGCCGAACCCTGATGAATGTTGCGGTGGTGGTTGGCGAGGGATGTTAATCGTAAACACGCATCCCGAACCCGGCACGTTTCGCACACTCAAGCTGCCGCGATTTGCGATCACGCTACGCTGCGAAATCGATAATCCAAGTCCAACTCCACTTCGATCCCTGCTCATCTGCTTAAATGGCAAAAACATTGCTTCAGCGCTTCCGGGAGCAAGACCACCGCAGTGATCTTCGACATCAATTAGAATTCGGTCTTCCACTGAATAGGCCTTTAACGCCACATCGCTTCCATGATGCGTAAACTTAAAAGCGTTCTGCAACAAGTTGCCAATGGCGGACAAAAGAAGGTCTCGGTCGCCTTCCACAAAGAGATCCGCATCGACGGCAGAGACACTAAATTGGCAGCCTTTGACCTGTGCTTCGAGCTGTGCCGTGAGCTTGACAGTGGCGATTAGTTCGCGAAGGGAAAACACTCGATCCATCACAGGCAAGCCTGCGTCCAATCGCACCTCGGAGAGAGAGCGTTCGATCAGGTTTCGCATCCCCACCAGACTTCGGTCCAATATGGCAGCGGTAGCTCCACCTATTCCGACATCGCCGGACCGGACAGCAGAGAGCGCAAGCGTAGCAGAATTTAGGTGATTGCGCAACTCATGCGCAAACATTCCCAATCGTTGGTTAAATGCAGCATTCTGCCGGTCGGTCGCTACCGAATCGTGCTGATTACAGAACTCTGTTACAGCCGTGGCGATCGCATTATCCAAGCATCGATTCAGAGTGCGAAACTCGTCGGTTTCAATGCGTTCATCCTGCTCCAACGCAAGCTCGGTAATCGCCTGGCACATATCGCCGTAGTCGTGAACCACCTGCTCGATACTAAAACCTGATCGCAATAGTTCTCGCCCATGCTGCGTTGCCGTTTCGCCCATTTCGGAGAAAGCAGAGTTTTCACCTCCGGATGGACCCGACAGTTTCAGACTCTGAATTGGATTCTTGGTCTGTTCCGCTTCGAGCGTTTTGATCAGTTGGCTGAGGAAATGCGAAATACCGAATTCAAGCTCCGCATCCGTAGGCTGTGGGGACGACCGTTGGGCCACCTTTGACCTGCACCGGGCAATTAAATCAACCTGATGGGTGGTGAGAAATTCGTGCAGCACAGCGGGAGCATACTTTGTTTCTCAAAATATGCGAAACTCTTTTCCGTGAAACAAATGCACTCTGCTGTCGGCGCAAACCTTATATTGCGCTACATGTGGATTTAGAAAACCACATTATTAAACGTGTGGTTCAGGATTTCATCGCCTGAGCCTCCTCTTTGGGATAATTATCTGAAATGAGAATGGGGCGTTCGATGCCACCGATGTCGCGGTCTTCGGTTTTATATTCACAAACGTTACCCGTGAGAAATCTTGTCAGCCGATATATAGGTATGAGGTCATTTACCATCACCGCGTCCATTGCTCAGCCTTCCGCCGACTATTTTGCGCTCGCCGCGCTTCGGCGCTGGGAGGACGATGGAGGCTCACCAAGAACACCTCACATTGTGGCCTGCACCTGCATCCCGGCAGCAGGAATGAATCTTCCATTTGGTTTGGGTGAACTAATGGCCTCGTTGATACTGCTTGGAGGAATCGTAGAGGAAGAGAGCAAACGGGCTGCTCGCTCCTGGCTGGATATTTTCAATCGATCTGGTCGATGGCTGCTCAAAAGCCAGGGGCGCTGGGCCTCTGACACGCGTGAATTTATCGGGATCACACGCGGCGACGGAACTTTCGGGAAAGATGAAGAGAAGAGGTATTGAGAATGTGAGGCTGACAATCTGGCCGCAATGCGTCGTGCCGCGTAGCAATTCTAACGGGGCTGTGTGACCAGCATAGAAGATGCGCGAATCACCATTCCTGATGGAACCACCAAAGAGGAAATCGAGCCTTATAGATTGAGACATGGCGCAGCGTTTTACACATCGAATGACCAGATTTGAAAGTTCGCACCCGATGTAGATAGAAAAGAATGCCCGCACCTTTACTTGCGAATACTTTCTTGCATTGAAACAAATGACTCCATCGCCGAAAGGGCTCTTTCTCCCCAAATTTTTTCGCAAACTTGGTCCTGGCTTGATCACCGGCGCGGCGGATGACGATCCGTCTGGCATTGCTACCTACTCCGTCGCAGGTGCGCAGCATGGCACGGCGTTGCTTTGGACGGCACTTGTGACGTGGCCACTGATGGGGTGCGTGCAATTTATGTGCGCACGGATCGGTATGGTGACGGGACGTGGACTTGCAGCCACCCTGCGTCTGAAGTTTCCCAAGTGGTCAATCGCCGTCGCGACGTTCTTCCTATTCGCAGCCAATACGATTAACGTTGGCGCGGACCTTTCTGGCATGGCGGATTCCGCGGAGATGCTCACGGGGCTCAACTCGCACTGGTTCGTTCCACTTTTCGGCATCGCTATTACGGCCGCCTCGATCTGGTGCCGCTATGAGCAGATCGCGCGCATCCTCAAATGGCTCGCTCTAGCTCTCTTGGCATATGTCGTCACAGGTTTCATTATTCGTCCCGACTGGTCGAAAGTGCTTTGGAACACCATCATTCCCACCTTGCCGAAAGGTCATGCCATGTGGGGCACGCTCGTTGCGATCCTCGGCACGACCATCAGTCCGTATCTCTTCTACTGGCAAAGTTCGCAGGAGGTAGAGGAGGAAAAAAGTCATGGACGAAAAAAGGTGACAGACCGGCGTGGAGCGACGGGGCGAGAGATCGCGGATCGCAAACTCGATGTCGGCAGTGGCACCTTCGCTTCAAATTTCGTGATGTATTTCATCATCCTCACAACGGCTCTCACGTTACATAAAAGCGGTGTTGCAGAGATAGAAACATCGCGTCAAGCGGCTGAAGCACTACGGCCGTTGGCGGGAAATTTCGCGGCAATCCTGTTTACGGCAGGCGTCATAGGAACCGGTTTTCTCGCGATTCCGACGCTTGCTGGGTCCGGGGCGTATGCCTTCGCCGAGACCTTCTCATGGCGGCAGGGATTGGATGAAAAGCTCCTACGTGCCAGAGGCTTCTATGCTGTCTTCGTTGCTTCCATTGGGATCGGCATCGCTCTCGATTTTCTCAATATCAGCCCGATCAAGGCGCTCTACTGGACGGCGATCATCAATGGTCTGCTCGCACCATTCTTGTTGGTCGGCATCCTCATCATCGCCAGCAGCCGCAAGATCATGCGAGGGCAACCCAGTTCAATAACAAGCCGCATCGTCGTGGGTTTTACCGCGCTTTTGATGTTCGGTGCAGCAATCGGCATGTTTGTATTCTGAGAAAGATGCTGACCATCTCGGGTGGATGCCCGTCTGTGTTACTGCCTTCTTGGCTTGTCGTTTTGCAGCGGATCGAATGGACAAGCAAACGCTAGGACTCAGCAGCCGTCCTAAAGGAGTCGCTGCTGCGTCTCGTCGGGCGGGTAGGTGATCTGCAATCCCGCCCGTTTCGCGAACGACCTGAGATGATGAACATCACGTCTGGTCGGGCTCATGATGTGTTCAACGGGAACTCCACGCACAACTAGGGCGTCTGCAATCAGTGAGCGATGACACCGCCACGGCACTGCTTCCGCGCACATGATCGCCACCCGTTTAGTTTGGGAGAAACGGATCAGACTCTCGATGGCATCAGTAAACTCGGGCGTTTGCATGTAGTCGGCGTAGCCCCGAAACGATTCGTTTCTCCAACCGGAGTTGATCGAATCAGATCGTGGTTTCCTCAGCCCACCGAGATCTTTCATGTGCTGGTAATCGATGCCTTCTTGGCTGAGCGATTTAGCCAGCGCCGGTTGCTCGAACTGTGGATTGTGCCGCGAGCGAGGGATCGTCCGCACATCAATCAGGACTTCCACTTCGTGAGCGCGAAGAAGTTCGACGAACTCCTCTATGGATCGGGTGGAGTGGCCGACTGTCAGAATTGTGCGTGACTTATTTTCGTGCATCCAAAGCTATTTCGCTGCCAATGGCGTGAGTGAGCTTTTGCGCCGTAGGGCCAAGGTCGTATAGCCACGATCTGATATTTTGGCCAAATGTGCCGGTGTCCAACTGTGCCGAACCTCCCCATTCATGTTTATATCGTGGACGCTGATATCGCGGAGCGCACCGCCTACGCACGCGTCGTTCAGTCGGCAATGATGCATCCGCAGACTTTCGGTTCGGTAGAGGATTTTATGCGTTCGGATCTCTCCGACGAGAATGCGTGTGTGATTTGCGATATTAAAATGCCGGGGATCAGTGGCCTCGAAGTGCCGTCGCTGCTCACCCGCTGCGGGCATTCCCTACCCGTGATCTTTGTCACGGGGCAGGACGCCTCGGAAACCCGCGTCCGCGCTCAAGATGGAGGAGCAGCAGGTTATTTCCGCAAGCCAATCGACGGACAAGCACTGCTCGATGCCATCTACTGGGCATTGGCCAGGGAGCGTGGGCATAGAGCGTAACAAACGAGCGTTTCGGTTTAGGTATTGGACCTTGAGGGAGTGAGTCCATGATCGTGCGAAATTTGATCTTTGAAGGCTCGTTCGAGTTCGCGGGCGACAGCCATGATCCGGTCGGCTTCAATGACGTTCTCTTGCGCCTTCTTCCTCAATCGTCGCGAGGCATCCAGCAAATCTTCAAGGCTCCGCTGCATCCCCTCGGACGTTTTGTTTGGTTGATCGGGCATTCCAGAAACTAAGCGATGCCCTCCATCGAGCAAAAGGATTTCGCGCAACTTCTATACATGATGGACGCTGCCCTGGATCATGATGGAATACATGGGACTCACAGCTTCGCCTCAAACTCAACCAGTCGTCCCAGTGCCGCGACGAATTCTCCGAACGCCTCCGCTGGTAGCATGATCGTGTTCCGTCTGCCGCCCACATCTTCGGTGATTTTGAGGACGCGACCGCGATGATTC
>Ga0207667_10005054_pt1 | contig 16113 bp, 13 predicted proteins | sample KBSCornC52_FD_184301 | JGI IMG/M metagenome (GOLD analysis project Ga0207667, IMG submission 184301) | Corn rhizosphere microbial communities from Kellogg Biological Station, Michigan, USA - KBS Corn C5-2 (SPAdes) (version 2) | ecosystem: Host-associated > Plants > Roots > Rhizosphere > Soil ... | reverse complement strand
GGGCATGTGGGCCATCGATAAGTCCGACATCGACGTTCCAGTCTTCATAGGCCTTGATCCAGGGCTGGGCCTTCATGTCGTTCTTGCGGATCATCGGCCCCGCTTCCATCGATGTGTGGATCTCGTCGCCGGTACGGTCGAGGAAGCCGGTGTTGATGAACATGATGCGCCACAGGGCATTCTGGATGCAGGCCTTGAGGTTGACGGTGGTGCGGCGCTCCTCGTCCATGATGCCGACCTTCATGGTGTTTTCAGGCAACGACAACATCTTCTCGACGCGGCTGAGCAGTTCGCAGGTCAGCGCGACCTCGTCGGGGCCGTGCATCTTCGGCTTCACGATGTAAACCGAGCCGGTACGGCTGTTGCGCGCTTTTGACAAACCCCTGAGATCGTGGATCGCGAGCAGGCCGCCGACGGCGGCATCGAGTATTCCTTCCGGAATTTCAGCGCCGGTACTGTCGAGCACCGCGTCGGTGAACATGTGGTGGCCGACATTGCGCATCAACAGCAGGCTGCGGCCATGCAGCTTGAGCTGCTTGCCGTCCGGTGTCTTGTAGACGCGGTCGGGGTTGAGCGCGCGCTTCAGCGTCTTGCCGCCTTTTTCGAAATCAGCGGACAACGTGCCGTTCATCAAGCCGAGCGTATTGCGGTAGATCAGCACCTTGTCTTCGGCATCGACCGCCGCGACGCTGTCCTCCATGTCCAGGATGGTGCTGACCGCCGATTCCAGGATCAGGTCGGCAACGCCGGCCGGATCGTCCTTGCCGATCATATGACTGCGATCGATCCTGATCTCGATATGCATGCCATTGTTGACCAGCAGGATCGCGCTCGGGGCGGCGGAATCGCCCCGGTAGCCGGCGAACTGCGCGTTCGATTTCAGCGCGGTGGCATTGCCGCTCTTCAGTTTGACCGCGAGTTGTCCGGCGATGACGTTGTAGGAGGTCACATCGGTGTGGCTTCCGGTCGCCAGCGGCACGGCGGAATCCAGAAAGGCTTTCGCTTTCGCAACCACCTTGGCGCCGCGGGCCTTGTTGAAGCCCCTGCCGCTTTCGCTCGTCTCGTGCGGTATCGCGTCGGTGCCATAAAATGCATCGTACAGGCTGCCCCAGCGCGCGTTGGCCGCGTTGAGCGCGTAGCGCGCGTTGGTGAGGGGGACGACCAGCTGCGGTCCGCAAATTTTTCCAATCTCTTCGTCGACATTGGCGGTTTCGACCTTTTGGGTCGGCGGCTCCGGCAGCAGATAGCCGATCTCCCTGAGAAACGCCGTATACGCATTCATGTCGAGCGGCTTGCCCTTGTGGGCACGATGCCAGCCGTCGATTTTCGCCTGCAACCTGTCGCGCACCGCGAGCAGCTCGCGAATCCTTGGACCGAGGTCGCGAATGATGGCCGCGAGCCCGGCCCAGAACGCGTCCGGGGAAATTGCGGTTTTAGGGGTGGCTTCGTTGGCGATGAAATCGAACAAAACGGGAGCGATTTTCAATCCGTGGGCATCGATACGATTCATGATCGGTTTTTTCTCACGAGAGACAGCGGCTACGCGCAATTTTCAGGGCAAACGGCAAGGGACGCCGCAAAGGGGCGGAATTCGGGGCCCTTTTAGCGCCAAAGCCGGGGCCATGAGAAGGCCCTTGGCGCCGCCGGATTGCCCATAACAAGGGCGTGAAAAGCTCGGATAGAGCTCAGATATTGGCGGCGAGGTCGACCAGTTCGTCGAACAGGATGCCTGATCTCGCCAGCATCCGCTCGATCTCGTCGGTTGCATCCGGAACGGAGCGCGCCGAGGTGTCGATCGTCAATTCGCTTGATGTGGGCGGTTGGTAATCGTTGCCGATGCCGGTGAACGCACGCAGCGCACCGGCGCGCGCCTTGGCGTAATGGCCCTTGGGATCGCGGCTCTCGCAGACTTCGGCAGGCGTCGCGACATAGACTTCACGGAACGCCGTGTCGGCAATGCGGCGCGCCGCGGTGCGGTCGTCCGCCGAGGGCGAGACTGCCGCGACGATTGCGATGTGCCCGTTGCGCGCGAGATGCATGGCGACTTCGGCCAGCCGGCGAATGTTTTCGGTGCGATCGGCAGCGGAAAAGCCAAGATCGCCATTGAGGCCGGCGCGCAAGGTATCGCCGTCCAGCAGCACCGGCGAACCACCATTGCTGAACAGCCTGCGCTCCAGCGCGCGCGCCAGCGTCGACTTTCCGGAGCCCGGCAGTCCCGTCAGCCAGACCACCGCGCCGTTGTGACGATAGCGCGCCGAGCGTTCGTCGGGCCGCAACGCGGATTCCACCGGCACGATATCGACAGGAATGGCGCGCTGCCCGGCATCGACCGACAGCACCAGCCCGCCGCCGGCAATGCGGCCGTTGACCTCGATCACCAGGCGTCCGGTGCGCGGATTGTCGGTGTAGGGATCGGCGGCCAGCGGATGCGCCAGTGCAATGTCGATCTCGCCCACGTGATTCCGCGCGATTGACTTGGTCTCCACGCTCGACAGTTCGCCGGGATCGACGGCCTTCTCGATCGCGACCACGCTGGCGCGGGTTTCCCGCGTCCCGAGCCGGACCAGGATAGAGGCGCCTGTTGTCAGTGGCTTGTCGTGCAGCCAGAAAATGCGCGCGCGAATTCGGCGGGTATCGCGCGGGCTATCGCCGACATGGGCGATGACGTCGCCACGTTCGATGAACAGTTCGCGGTCGAGTGTAATGCCGACGGATCGTCCGGCGGTTTGCGCGCCCTTGACTGGAGTAGCCGGCCAACCCTCGACGCTCCGGATCCTGGCGATCTTGCCCGCGGGCATGATGACGATCTCGTCTCCGGCGCGCAGGCTGCCGGATTCGATGCGCCCCGCGACGATGCGGCGGTCGTCGAATTTGTAGATCGCCTGCACCGGCAGCCGCAGCGCAAGCCGTTCCAGCGGCCGGGCAGGTTCGAGCGCATCGAGCGCCCCGACCACGGTTGGCCCGTCATACCATTGGATTTTCGGCGTGCGCCCAGTCACGCCGTCGCCGTCGCGCGCTGAAATCGGAATCACCGCCGTCGGCGTGAGGCCAAGACCGATCAGATGCGCGGAAATTTCGTCGCTGATCTCCTTGAAGCGCGCCGCGCTGAAATCGACGCGGTCCATCTTGTTGACGACAACAGCGACCTGTTTGATGCCGAGAAGATGCAGCAGATAGCCGTGGCGCCGCGTCTGGTCGCGCACGCCCTCCAGCGCGTCGATGATCAGTAGCGCGCCGTCCGCCTGGGAAGCGCCGGTGATCATGTTGCGCAAGAATTCGGCGTGGCCGGGCGCGTCGATCAGCACCACGTCACGCGACCTCGTGCGAAAGCGAATCTGCGTGGTGTCGATGGTGATGCCCTGGTCGCGCTCGGTCTGCAGTGCATCCAGCAGGAACGACCATTCGAACGGCATGCCCCGCCGCGCGCTGACGGCTTTGAGCATTTCGAGCTTGCCTTCGGGCAGGCTGCCGGTCTCGTGCAGCAGACGCCCGACCAATGTCGACTTGCCGTGATCGACATGGCCGACGATGACGATGCGCACCTGCGGACGCGTGGTGCCGTTGGGCGTCGCCGATATCGCGGTGGGGACGATCATGTTCATCTGATCACTCAACTCAATACCGTCAGAGATAGCCGGCGACACGCAGCCGCTCGAAGGCGTCCTCGGTTTCGTGGTCCAGCGCGCGCCCGGAACGTTCCGGCACTTTGGTGGCGTCGAGCTCGACCAGGATTTCCTCGATGCTGGAGGCATTCGAAGTCACCGGATTGGTGATGTCCTGATCGCCCAGCGAGCGATAACGCTTGCCGTCTTTCGCGAGATAAAGCGGAATGATCGGGATGTTTTCCCGCTTGGTGTAGGCCCAGATGTCGGCTTCGGTCCAATGCAGGATGGGGTGAATGCGCAAATGCGCGCCCGGCGGCGGCGAAGCGTTGAACTGGTCCCAGAATTCCGGCGGCTGATCGCGCACGTCCCATCCGCCTTCGGTGCCGCGCGGCGAGAACACCCGTTCCTTGGCACGGGTGGCTTCTTCGTCGCGGCGGATGCCGGCGATCAATCCGTCGAAGCCATGTTTGGCGAGCGCGAGCTTCAGCCCCTCGGTCTTGCGCGCGGCGGATCGCGCGGCCGGCGGCAAGGTCGGGTCGATCGTCTCCAGCGGCGGGCAGGGCTCGATCTTGAGATCGAGCTCCCATTCCTTGCCGTAGCGATCGCGAAACGCGTACATCTCCGCAAATTTCTTGCCGGTATCGACGTGCAAAGCGGGGAACGGCACGCGGCCGAAAAAGGCCTTACGCGCCAGCCAGATCATCACGTTGGAATCCTTGCCGAGCGACCACAACAGCGCCAGCTTCTTCAGCCGCGCGAACGCTTCCCGGAAAATGTAGATGCTCTGCGCCTCGAGCGCGTCGAGGTGATCCACGGCGGGTGCATGGAAACTCGGATCGGCCAAAATTTGCTGGACCGGAATCCCCTCGGTCGTTTCAGCGCGACGCAACCGCGCTCTGGCGGAATCCTTGTCGAGAAGATGCATCTCTGGCCCTTGGCCTTTGCAGGCGAAAATTCTATAGTTGCACTGCAATAGAGAAGAAATAAATTTCTCTTTGCGGGCATTGAACGAGACATATATAGAAAATAATTCCAGTCAACCCCGGAAGTTGGGGAAGCGAGTGTCGCATGCGATTCCTGCCGGTATTTCTCGATCTGCAAGCCGGTCCCGTGCTTCTGGTTGGAGCGGGCGACCTGGCGCGGGCGAAATTGCGCCTGCTGGCAGCGGCGGGCGCGCGTATCAGCTGGTACGCAACCGACGGCCATCATGATGTGAGCGGCCTGGAGGCCGCCGACCTGGCGCGGATTGAGTTTGCTACAGGCGATCCGTTGGCTGCCGATCTCAGCGGAGTGATTGCGATACTGTGCGCGGGCGCGGGCGACGTCGGGACCGCGATGTCGGTGCGGGCGAAGGCGGTTGGCCTGCCCGTGAACGTGATGGATGACCTCGCGCATTCGACCTTTATTTTTCCGGCGATCGTCGATCGCGGCGAGGTGGTGGTTGCCGTCGGCACTGGAGGAGCCTCGCCGGTGGTAGCGCGCCGGGTGCGCGAACGCATCGAAGCCGTTCTGCCGGCGCGGATCGGCGATCTCGCCAGCTTTATCGGCCGCTGGCGCAAACAGATCCACAATCGCATTCCCGAATTTCCGCTGCGCCGCCGTTTTTGGGAGCGCGTGGTCGATGGCCCGATCGGCGCGCTGGTTCTTGCCGGGCGCGGGGACGAAGCGGAAGCGGCGCTGAAAGATATTCGCGATCCCACAGTCTATGCCGGCGCGTTGGCGTCAGGCCGGGCGGAGGGCAGGGTGACGCTGGTCGGCGCCGGCCCGGGCGATCCGGACCTCCTCACCATCAAGGCGTTGCGCGCCCTGCAGGACGCCGACATCGTGTTTTACGATGAACTGGTTTCGTCCGAAATTCTCGATCGCGCGCGCCGCGATGCCTCGCGCGTGCCGGTGGGCCGCCGCGTCGGAAAGCCCGGCATCGGCCAGCACGCGATCAACAAATTGTTGATTGAGGCGGCGAAGTCGGGGCAGCGCGCGGTGCGCCTCAAGGGCGGCGATCCCTTCGTGTTCGGCCGCGGCGGCGAGGAAGTCGAAGCGTTGCGTGAGGCCGGAGTCGCCTATTCGGTGGTGCCGGGAATTACCGCGGGCCTTGGCGCCGCCGCGCAATTTGAGGTGCCGCTCACCTTCCGGCGCGAGGCGCTGCGCATCACGTTTCTCACCGCCCACAAGGCCAGCGACGCCGAGAGCGTCGATTGGTCCGTTCTGACCGACGAGAAGATGACGGTGGTGGTCTACATGGGCATGACCGCGGCGCCATCGGTCCGCGCCGGCCTGTTGGCCGCCGGACGCTCGCCGCAAACCCCGGTCGGCGTGTTCGCACGCGTGACGCGGCCGGATGCCCAAGCCGTTGTCGGAACGCTCGATGAATTGCCGGCGCTGATCCAGGAGATCGACGGCGGTCCCGCCATTCTCGTTATCGGCGACGTGGTCGCGCACTCGGCGCCATGGCGTCATCAGAACCTCAATCATGCGATCTCCAAACTGCTGGAAGCTGCCGAATGACCTCTCCGCTCGAACAGAAAAAAATCAGAATCACCGGTCCGTCGATGGTGACCGCCAATCGCACCTGGGACGGTGTGGTAATCTACCGCACCGCCCGGCAAGGCTGGTCGGCGGACTTGGCCGACGCCGCGATCGTACGCACGTCCGATGAGGCCCGGGCGTTGCTTACCGAATCGATTGCCGACGACGTCGGCGCGGTCGGCGCCTATATCGCGCCGGTCGAAATCAAGGACTCCGGCAAGATCAAGCCCGGCAATCTGCGCGAACATATCCGGTTCCAGGGCGTCACCATCGACCTCCCGGTTCCGGCATAAGGCCAATCTATCATGTACGCATATGACGAACTCGACCGCACGCTCATCAACGAACGTGTTTCGGAATTTCGCGATCAGGTGAAGCGCCGGCTTTCCGGCGAGCTTACCGAGGACGAGTTCAAGATGTTGCGGTTGCAGAATGGCGTCTATCTGCAGCTGCACGCCTATATGTTTCGCGTGGCGATTCCTTACGGAACGCTCTCGTCAAAGCAATTGCGGCGGCTGGCGCATGTCGCGCGGCGTTACGACCGCGGCTACGGGCACTTCACCACGCGGCAAAACATCCAGTTCAACTGGATCAAGCTCGCCGAATTGCCGGACGCGCTGGCCGATCTCGCCGACGTCGGCATTCACGCCATGCAGACCTCAGGCAACAACACACGCAACGTCACGTCGGATCAATGGGCCGGTGTGGCGCCCGGCGAGATCGAGGATCCCCGTATCTGGTCCGAGCTGTTGCGGCAGTACACGACGCTGCATCCTGAATTCTCCTTCCTGCCGCGCAAGTTCAAATTCGCCATCACCGCCTCCGCGCACGATCGCGCCGCGATCAAGGTGCATGACATCGGCCTGCGCCTGCACAGGAACGCGGCTGGCGAAACCGGCTTCGAGGTGCTGGTCGGCGGCGGGCTCGGCCGCACACCCTTCATCGGCAAAACGATAAAACCGTTCGTGCACGGCCACGATCTTCTGAGCTACGTCGAGTCGATTCTGCGGGTCTACAACCAGTACGGCCGCCGCGACAATATCTACAAGGCGCGCATCAAGATCCTGGTGCACGAACTCGGCATCGAGAAGTTCGCGCAGGAAGTCGAGGAGGAGTGGCTACAGATGCGCGACAGCGCGCTGGCCATCGACGATTCCGTCATCGAGGACCTTCGTTCGCGCTTCAGCTATCCGGCCTACGAAAAACTGCCGCATATGCCGGAGGAATTGAAGAAGGCCGCGCACGACCCGCATTTCGAGGCCTGGCGGAAGAACTCGGTCTTCCCTCACAAGGTGCCGGGCTATGCGATCGTGACGCTGTCGCTCAAGCCGGTGGGCGGACCGCCCGGCGATGCCACCGCCGACCAGATGGACGCCATCGCCGATCTCGCCGACAAATATTCCTTCGGCGAAATTCGCGTTGGTCACGAGCAGAATCTCGCGCTGCCCCACGTCGCGAGGCGCGACCTGCCGGTGCTGTGGAAAGCGCTCGACAAGATCGGTGTCGCGACGCCGAACGTCAACCTGGTGTCCGACATCATTGCCTGCCCGGGGCTGGACTATTGCTCGCTTGCCAATGCGCGTTCGATCCCGATCGCGCAGGAGTTGACGCGGCGCTTCGCCAACCACGAGACCGCCAATCTGATCGGGCGGCTGCACATCAATATCTCGGGCTGCATCAATGCCTGCGGCCACCATCACGTCGGCCATATCGGCATTCTCGGCGTCGAGAAGAACGGCGAGGAGTTTTATCAGATCACGATCGGCGGCCGTGCCGACGAAAAGGCCGAGGTCGGAACGTTGATCGGTCCCGCGGTGCCCTACGGTGAAGTCGCCGACGTGGTCGAGGATATTGTCGAAGCCTATCTCGCGCTGCGCGCGCGTCCCGACGAGCTTTTCATCGATACCGTGAAGCGGCTTGGCGTAGAACCTTTCAGGGAGCGGGTCTATGCCACTCGTTAAGCACGGAAAAGTCGCAACTGACACGTTCGTCCATTTGGCGGATGATGCCGAGATTCCGGGCGACGGCGCCATCCTGATTTCGGCGGTGCGATTTCTCGAAGATGCGGAAGGGCGGTCGGGCCGCGTCGGACGGACCGGCGTGATCTGGCCGAACAACCGCGACGTCGACGATCTCGTGCCCTATCTCGACCGGCTGGCGGTGATCGCCCTGGTATTTCCGACCTTCCGAGACGGCCGTGCCTATAGCCAGGCACGGTTGCTGCGGGAACGCCATGGTTTCAAGGGCGAGCTGCGCGCCACCGGCCAGGTGCTGCGCGACCAGTTCGTATTCATGCTGCGCGCCGGCTTCGACGCCTTCGAAGTGAAAAAGGACAGCGACGCGGAAGCGTTCGCCACGACGGTGAAGCACTATTCGGTGTTTTATCAACCGACCGGCGATGGCCGGGTCACGGCGCTGCACCGGCGGATGCAGCTGCGTCATTCGGAAAGTGCCGGCCAATGAATGCTCTTGCACACCAGGCGGGACCTGAGCGGACAGCAGCGGATTTGCCCGCGGCCGAAGCGCTCGATCGCGCGCTGCGTAGCGCATCGCCGGCGGAGGTGATCGCAGCCGCCTTGCATACCGTCGGCCGCGAGCATCTCGCCGTAGTCTCTTCGTTCGGTACCGAATCGGCTGCGTTGCTCAAGGTGGTTGCCGACGTCGATCCCGCGATCCCCGTAATCTTTCTCGATACCGGTTGGCTGTTCGAGGAGACGCTTGCCTATCGCGACACCCTGATCGCGACCTTGGGGCTGCGCGACGTCCGTTCGATCAAACCGCTCGAGGAGACGCTGTCGCGCGAGGATCCGGAGCGCGAATTGTGGTTCTCCGATCCCGATGCATGCTGCCGGATCCGGAAGGTTGAGCCTCTAAAGCGGGCACTGGCGCCATTCAGCGCCTGGATCAACGGGCGCAAGCGCTTTCAGGGCGGCCTGCGCGCCGCGATTGCTGTGGTCGAGGATGACGGCGTCAGATTGAAATTCAATCCATTCGCAAACATCTCGCGCGAACAGATCGAAGCGATCTACGCGCTCGCAAAACTGCCGCCGCACCCGCTCGCAGCATCAGGTTATCTGTCGGTCGGGTGCATGCCCTGCACCAGCCGGACCTCGCCCGATGAGGATGCGCGGGCCGGCCGCTGGCGCGGCAGAGCCAAGACGGAATGCGGCATCCATACGGTCAAGACTTCATAGCACAATGACGCTGCCGCGTCGCAAACAATGAAATGCGGTTTCGTTGACTTGGAGCTGTTTCGTCCCGAGTTATGTCGGCGTGCCTTGAATGACAATGCTGTCGTCGGGCCGAATGGAGATTGAGATGGTTCGCCGTATTCTGCCCATCCTCGCGGGACTGCTGTGGGCAAGTTCGGCGTTTGCCGCCGACGTGACGCTGCTCAACGCGTCGTACGATCCGACCCGCGAACTCTATGCGGATTTCAACAAGGCATTCGCGGCCGCCTATCAAAAGGAAACCGGCAAGAGCGTCGAGATCAAGCAGTCTCATGGCGGCTCCGGTTCGCAGGCGCGCGCCGTGATCGACGGCCTGCAGGCCGATGTGGTCACGCTGGCGCTCGCCTATGATGTCGATGCCATCGCCGCCAAAGGTTTGATTCCGGCGGATTGGCAGAAGCGCCTGCCGCTGAATGCATCTCCCTATACCTCGACGATCGTATTTCTGGTGCGCAAGGGTAATCCCAAGGGCATCAAGGATTGGGACGATTTGATCAAATCCGGCGTCAGCGTCATCACGCCGAATCCGAAAACCTCCGGCGGCGCGCGCTGGAATTACCTGGCCGCCTGGGGCTACGCGCTGAAAAAATACGGCTCCGCCGACAAGGCGAGGCAATTCGTCGGCGACCTCTACAAGAACGTGCCGGTGCTGGACACGGGTGCACGCGGCTCCAGCGTCACCTTCGTCGAGCGCGGCGTGGGCGACGTGCTGCTGGCCTGGGAGAATGAGGCATTCCTTGCCCAGCGGGAATTCGGCAAGGACAAGTTCGAGATCGTGTCGCCGCCGCTGTCCATCCTTGCGGAGCCCCCGCTATCCGTGGTCGATGCGGTCGCCGCCAGGAAAGGCACGCGGGAGGTTGCCGAGGCCTACCTGAAATACTGGTATACCAGGGAAGGACAGGAAATTGCCGCACGCAACTCCTATCGTCCGCGCGATCCCGAGATCGCCCGGGAATACCAGGCGTCATTCGCGAAGGTCGAATTGTTCACGATCGACGACGTTTTCGGCGGCTGGACCAAGGCGCAGAAGGAACACTTCGGCGAAGGCGGCGTTTTCGACCAGATTTACAAGAACTGATCTGGCTGAGCCGCAGCAGGGGACATTGTGAGCGCAGCGCCAGGACGACGCAGTACATTGCCAGGGTTTGGTCTTACCATGGGACTGACGCTGACGTGGCTCTCCATCATCATCCTGATCCCGCTCGCCGGCCTGTTCCTCAAGACATCAGAACTGAGCCCCGATCAATTCTGGGGCATCCTCACCAGCCGCCGCACCCTCAACGCGCTGAGGATTTCGTTCGGCCTCGCCTTTGCCGCCGCGTCAGTCAATCTGGTGATGGGAATGATCATTGTCTGGGCGCTGGTGCGATACCGCTTTCCGGGCCGCCGTATATTCGACGCCATCGTCGATATTCCGTTTGCGCTGCCCACCGCGGTGGCCGGTGTCGCACTGACCTCGCTGTTTGCGCAAAAGGGCTGGCTCGGAGCGCCGCTTGCCGAACTCGGCATCAAGGTGGCGTTCACGCCGGTTGGAATTTTTGTCGCGATGATTTTCATCGGCATTCCGTTCGTGGTGCGAACGGTTCAGCCGGTGCTGATCGACCTTGACGTCGAAATCGAGGAAGCCGCCGCCAGCCTCGGCGCCAACCGCTGGCATACGGTTTCCAAGGTGATCCTGCCCAGCCTGACCCCGGCGATGCTGACCGGATTTGCGCTGGCGTTCGCGCGCGCGGTCGGCGAGTACGGCTCCGTCATCTTCATTGCCGGCAATTTGCCGAATGTGTCTGAAATCGCGCCGCTCCTGATCGTGATCCGGCTCTCGGAATTTCGTTATGCCGATGCCACGGCGATTGCCGTGGTCATGCTGGTGGCGTCATTCCTGGTCATCTTCGCGGTCAATCGGATTCAACGCTGGGCGCAAACCCGCATTCCCGCGCATTAGAGATTGATCCATGAATCTGGAGATGCCGCGACAACGAGTCTGGTTGACCTCTCCCATGGGGAGAGGTCGGATCGCTTTAGCGATCCGGGTGAGGGAGTACGGCTTGACGATAGACCGTAACCCCTCACCCCAACCCTCTCCCATCGAAGTCGGATATATCCGACTTCGACAGCTTAAAATGCCCAACTCGGATAAACCCGAGTTGGGTGGGAGAGGGGGCGCAGGTTCGCCGTCGGGACGCTCGCGATGCTCATGAACGCGCAACCAACTTCGTTAAGCTCCGCACGAGACGATCTGCGCACCGAGCCAAGACTTATTCGCGTCGTCATCATTACGATTGCCGTGATCTTCCTCACCGTCTTCGTCGTGCTGCCGCTTGTCGTCGTGTTCGCGCAGGCATTTTCCAAGGGGGTCGGCGCGTATTTCTCCGCGCTTTCCGATCCGGAAGCGCTGTCGGCGATCAGGCTGACGCTGTGCGTGGCGGCGATTTCCGTCAGCCTCAATCTGGTGTTCGGGGTGGTCGCGGCCTGGGCAATTGCCAAATTCGAGTTTCGCGGCAAGACCTTTCTGATCTCGCTGATCGATCTGCCGTTCTCGGTCAGCCCGGTGATTTCGGGTCTTGTCTTCGTGCTACTGTTCGGCGCGCAGGGTTATTGGGGGCCATGGCTGCAAAGCCATAATGTCCATGTGCTATTCGCGGTCCCCGGCATTGCGCTGGCGACTATTTTCGTGACGTTTCCGTTCGTCGCGCGCGCGCTGATTCCGCTGATGCAGGAGCAGGGGACGCTGGAGGAGGAGGCCGCGATCTCGCTCGGCGCGTCGGGCTTGCAAACTTTCTTCCGCGTTACCTTGCCGAACATCAAATGGGGTGTGCTCTACGGCGTCTTGCTGTGCAACGCGCGCGCGATGGGCGAATTCGGCGCGGTGTCGGTGGTCTCGGGGCATATTCGCGGCGAGACCAACACCATGCCGCTATTGGTTGAAATCCTCTACAATGAATATCAATTCGTATCGTCGTTCGCGATCGCATCGCTGCTGGCGATGCTGGCCTTGATCACCCTGGTGGCGAAAACGGTTCTCGAGCGGCATCTGGACGAAGGGCAACACCCGCGTGGCGATTGAAGTCAAAAATATCGTGAAGAAGTTCGGCGCGTTTGCCGCGCTCGATGACGTCGATTTGAAGGTCGCCAACGGCGAGTTGCTGGCGCTGCTCGGGCCGTCGGGCTCGGGCAAGACCACGCTGTTGCGGATCATCGCGGGCCTTGATTGGCCTGACGCCGGCGAGGTTTCGTTCGACGGCGAAAATGCACTCGCCCACGGCGCCAGCGAGCGCCATGTCGGGTTCGTGTTCCAGCACTATGCGCTGTTCCGCCACATGACCGTGTTCGAAAATGTCGCGTTCGGCCTGCGGGTGCAGCCGCGCGCGGCTCGCAAGGACGAAGCGGGCATCCGCGCGCGGGTCAAGGAATTGCTGGATCTGGTGCAGCTCGACTGGCTTTCCAATCGTTATCCGAGCCAGTTGTCCGGCGGCCAGCGTCAACGCATTGCGCTCGCCCGCGCATTGGCGATCGAACCGCGCATCTTGCTGCTCGACGAGCCCTTCGGTGCACTCGACGCCAAGGTGCGCAAGGAACTGCGGCAATGGTTGCGCTCGCTGCATTCCGAAATCCACGTCACCTCGATCTTCGTCACCCACGATCAGGAAGAAGCGCTCGAAGTCGCAAACCGGGTAGTGGTGATGGACAAGGGCCGCATCGAGCAGGTCGGCACGCCCGGCGATGTCTATGACAATCCCGCAACTGCCTTCGTGCACGGTTTCATCGGCGAATCGATCGTGTTGCCGGTGGAGGTTTGCGGCAGCTGCGTGCGGCTCGCCGGCAAGGCGCTGAATATCGCCGCGGAGGGCGCGCCGCCCGGCGCATCGAAATTGTTTGTCCGCCGCCATGACATGCAGGTCGGACCGGCCGGCAGCGGCGCGCTGGAGGGCGCGGTGCGGCGTGTCCGGACCTTCGGACCGATCCAGCGGGCCGAAGTTGCCCTGTCCGAGGACGGCGGCGCTACGGTGATCGAGATCGACGCGCCCCGCGACCGTGAGCTTCAGACCGGCGATATCGTCGGATTGCAGCCCCGGCGCTACCGGATTTTCGCCGCGCGGGAGTAGCTGGTTGTCATTCCAGGGCGCGCGCAAGCGCGAACCCGGAATCTCCCGCCAATCATTGCTGGATTCCGGGTTCGAGGCTTCGCCTCACCCCGGAATGACGGCTGAATTTAGACTGCCGTTCACCATTCAGCCACGGTTGGTATGCAACAACCACCATCAATTTTGGGGGAACTCGAATCATGCGCGCCGCGGTCGCGATTATTGGGCTTTTGGCGCTGGGCGGCTGCGCGGGGGATGTCCCCACGCTCGAACAGCCATCGATGTATTTCAGCATGGCCAACCCCGGCGCCAAGCTGGATTTCCAGGCTGCGGCCTCGATGATCTCGCTCTACCGGCAGAACAACGGTCTTGGCGGCGTAGTGGTCGATCCCGAACTCATGAACCTCGCGGAAACGCAGTCGCTGGCGATGGCCAGCCACAATAAGCTCGACCACGATGTCAAGGCGCCGCTGGCGAAACGCCTGAATGCGTCGGGATATCCCGCGACGCTAGCGGTGGAAAATGTGTCTGCCGGATATCACACCCTGGCGGAAGCGTTTTCGGGCTGGCGCGACTCGCCCCCGCACCGAGCCAATATGCTGAAAAATGGTGTCACAAAATTAGGCATTGCGGCGAGCTATGCCCCAAATACCAAATACAAGGTGTTCTGGACGCTCATTCTTGCATCATCGGACCCGCGATAAACCCGGTGTGATCCCCGTTGGCAGCCTCGCTGATTGACGCCGTCGCGAACTGACGCCACCGTGCAATCGCTTTTGATATTTGATCGACGCTCATGACGGAAATCCCAAATCCAGCCCCAGCAAGCACGCCCGCAAAGGCGCAACGCGTGCTTGTTCTGCAGGGTGGCGGTGCGCTCGGTTCCTATCAGGCCGGCGCCTATCAGGCGCTGTGTCACCATGATTTCGAGCCGGAATGGATTGCCGGCATCTCGATTGGTGCCGTCAATGCCGCGATCATTGCCGGCAACCCGCGCGAAAAGCGGGTCGAGCGCCTGAAGGAATTCTGGGAGATGGTTTCGTCTCCGGTGCCATGGAATCCCGTCACCTCTGGAGACCGCGGACGTTCCCTTTTCAACGAGACCAGCGCCGCCTTGATCGCGACGTTCGGCGTTCCCGGTTTCTTCACGCCGCGCCTTCCGCCGGCGCCGTTGTGGCCGCCGGGCAGTCCGCAATCGCAGAGCTATTACGATACCGCGCCGCTTCGCAGGACGCTGGAGCGGCTGGTCGATTTCGACCGCATCAACGATTTGACGACGCGGCTCAGCGTCGGCGCGGTGAGCGTGACGACCGGCAACTTCAAATATTTCGATAATTTCGAGTTCAGGAAGCAGCGCAAGAAGATCGGGCCGGAACATATCATGGCGTCCGGCGCCTTGCCGCCGGGCTTCCCGTCCATCGAGATTGAAGGCGAACATTTCTGGGACGGCGGCATCGCCTCCAACACGCCGCTCGATTATGTGCTGGATGCGGAGATCGACAATGACCTCCTGATCTTCCAGATCGACCTGTTCAGCGCGCGCGGCCCCCTGCCGGTTTCGCTTCTTGAAGCGGCCGAGCGCGAGAAAGACATCCGCTTTTCCAGCCGCACCCGCATGAACACCGACAAGAACAGGGAGGTCCACAACGCCCGCAAGGCGCTGCGCGACCTGATGGACAAGCTGCCCGATGATCTCAAGAACGATCCGTCGGTCGAAATTCTCTGCAAAGCCGCCAAGGAAAATACGGTCACGGTGGTGCACCTGATCTACCGCAGCAAGAACTACGAATCGTCTTCCAAGGATTATGATTTTTCACACGTCGGCATGGTCGAGCATTGGGGCGCGGGCGAGCGCGACGTTCATCTGTCGATGCGTCACAAGGATTGGCTCGAGCGGCCGCAATCCGGCGAAACCATGGTGACCTACGATCTCACGGGGGACGGCACCGAAAACCCCGACGGCAAACAGGAGTAACTGAAATGGGCACGTTGACAGGCAAAACCGCTGTTGTGACCGGCTCGACCAGCGGCATCGGATTGGCGTATGCGCGCGCCTTTGCAGGCGCCGGCGCCAACATCGTGCTCAACGGCATGGGTGCGCCCGCCGACATTGAGAAGGAGCGGTCCCGTATCGAGGCGGATTTCAAGGTCAAGGCGGTTCATTCGCCGGCCGACATGACGAAACCCGCAGAAATCGCGGATATGATTGCGCTGGGAGAGAAGACGTTCGGCTCGGTGGACGTCCTCGTCAACAATGCCGGCATTCAGTTCGTGTCGCCGATCGAGGAATTCCCGATCGACAAATGGGACGCCATCATCGCGATCAACCTGTCATCGGCCTTTCACGGCATCCGCGCCGCCGTGCCCGGCATGAAGAAGCGCGGCTGGGGCCGTATCATCAATACCGCCTCGGCGCATTCGCTGGTGGCCTCGCCGTTCAAGGCGGCCTATGTGTCGGCCAAGCACGGCATTGCCGGCCTCACCAAGACCGTGGCGCTGGAGCTTGCGACCTTCAAGATCACCTGCAACTGCATCAGCCCGGGCTATGTCTGGACGCCGCTGGTCGAGAAGCAGATTCCCGACACCATGAAGGCGCGCAACATGACCAAGGAGCAGGTCATCCACGACGTGCTGCTGGAGGCGCAGCCGACCAAGGAATTTGTCACCTCG
>Ga0207667_10005052_pt1 | contig 16113 bp, 14 predicted proteins | sample KBSCornC52_FD_184301 | JGI IMG/M metagenome (GOLD analysis project Ga0207667, IMG submission 184301) | Corn rhizosphere microbial communities from Kellogg Biological Station, Michigan, USA - KBS Corn C5-2 (SPAdes) (version 2) | ecosystem: Host-associated > Plants > Roots > Rhizosphere > Soil ... | reverse complement strand
CCGCGCCCGGCGTGAGCCACTTCGTGATCCCCATCGCGTTGGGCGTCCTCGCGTTCCTCTTCCTCATCCAGAGCCACGGCACCACGAAGGTGGGCACCTTCTTCGGGCCGGTGATGGTCGTCTGGTTCCTCGCGATCGGCGCGTTGGGCGCGTGGCGCCTCTCGGACAACCCCGCCGTGCTCCAGGCGGTGAAGCCCATCTACGCCGTGGACTTCATGCTGCACTACCCGATGCTGGGCTTCCTCGTGCTGGGGGCGGTCTTCCTCACCCTCACGGGCGGCGAGGCGCTCTACGCCGACATGGGCCACTTCGGGAAGCGGCCCATCCGGATCGCCTGGCTCTGGCTCGTCTTTCCCGCGCTCCTCCTCAATTACTTCGGGCAGTCCGCCTTCGTCCTCGCGCATCCGGACGCGATCGCGAACCCCTTCTACCGCATGGTGCCGGACTGGGGGACGCTCCCGATGGTGGTGCTCGCCACCTGCGCCGCCGTGATCGCGTCCCAGGCGGTGATCTCCGGCGCCTTCTCGGTCACGCGCCAGGCGATCCAGCTGGGCTACATCCCGCGCCTCGAGGTGCTGCACACCTCCGAGCGCGCGATCGGCCAGATCTACGTGCCGCTCGTGAACTGGATCCTCTTCGTCGCCGTCGTGCTCCTCGTGATCGGGTTCGGGAGCGCCGTCGCGCTCGGCAACGCGTACGGCATCGCGGTCGCCTCGACCATGGTGATCGAGTGCTTCCTCGCGATGGTGGTGGCGCGCCTCATCTGGAAATGGCCGCTCCCGCTCGTGATCGTGGTGATGGGACTCTTCCTCGTCGTGGACTCGATCTTCCTCGCCTCCAACGCCGCGAAGTTCCTCTCCGGCGGCTGGTTCCCGCTCCTCATCGGCTCGGTCGTCTTCACGCTCCTCATGACGTGGAAGCGCGGCCGGCTCCTCATGTTCAGGAGGCTCACCGAGCAGGGCATCCCCCTGAAGCCCTTCCTCGAGAGCCTGGACGCGCACCCGCCGCAGAAGGTGAGCGGCACGGCGATCTTCATGACGAGCAGCGCGGACAGCGTGCCGCACGCGCTGCTGCACAACCTCAAGCACAACAAGGTGCTGCACGAGCAGACGGTGTTCCTCACGATCGTCCCGCACGACGTGCCGTTCGTGCCGGTGGAGGACCGCGTGCAGTTCGAGCGCCTCGTGAACGGCTTCTACAAGATGGAGGCCTGGTACGGGTTCAAGGAGCAGCCGAACATCGACGAGATCCTGGCCGCGTGCCGCATGCGCTACGGGTTCGCGTTCGACGTGATGGAGACGTCGTTCTTCCTGTCGCGGGAGACGGTCATCCCCACCAGCGACACCCCCGGCATGGCCCTCTGGCGCGACCACCTCTTCGCCTGGATGACCCGCAACGCGACCCGCGCGACCGACTTCTTCGACATCCCCGCCAACCGGGTGGTGGAGCTGGGGACGCACATCGAGATCTAGTCGCTTTCCCGGAACAACGACGCGGCCCGGAAGTCTAGAGGGGCATGGCCGGCTCCCTCTCCAAGTACTGGAAGAAGCGCGACTTCGGCGCCACGCCGGAGCCCAAGGGCGTGGTCGCGCCGCCCGGGGTCGCCGGAGGCGCCCGCCCAGTTGAACAAAAGGCGCTCTCCTTCGTGATCCAGAAACACGCGGCGCGGCGCCTGCACTACGATTTCCGGCTCGAGCTGGACGGTACGCTCAAGAGCTGGGCGGTCCCGAAGGGGCCCAGCCTCGACCCGCACGTGCGGCGGATGGCGGTGCACGTCGAGGACCATCCGCTGAGCTACGGCACCTTCGAGGGCGTGATCCCCCCGGGCCAGTACGGCGCGGGCACGGTGATCGTCTGGGACCGGGGCGAGTGGGCACCCGTGGGCGATCCGCGCCAGGGCTACCGGCAGGGGAAGCTCAAGTTCGACCTCCACGGCGAGAAGCTCCAGGGACGCTGGAACCTCGTGAAGATGCACGGGCACCCGGAGGACCGCCAGGAGCCGTGGCTCCTCATCAAGGAGAACGACGACGAGGCCCGGCCGGCGGCGGACTACGACGTGACCGAGGCGCTGCCGGACAGCGTCAACGCGGCGAAGGCGAAGCGCCCGCGCGCGGCGGCCGGCAAGGCCCCTCGCAAGAAGCGCGCGAAAGGCGAGGACGCCCTTCCCGGCATTCCGGCCGCGGCCACGCCCGCCGCGCTCCCCCTCACGCTCTTTCCCCAGCTCGCGACGTTGGTGGACGAGCCGCCGGGCGACGAGGGCTGGATCTACGAGCTCAAGTTCGACGGCTACCGCATCGTCACGCGGATCGAGGGCGAGGACGTGCGCCTTTTCACGCGCAACGGCAACGACTGGAGCGCGCGGCTGAAGGGCCTGCGGGACGAGATCCGCCCGCTCGGCATCGCCCCGGCGTGGCTGGACGGCGAGATCGTGGCGCTCGACTCGCGCGGGCGCCCGGACTTCCAGGCGCTGCAGCGCGCGTTCGACGCGAGCTCGCCGCGCGGGATTGTCTACTTCGTCTTCGACCTCCCCTACTTCGGCGGCTACGACCTGCGCCGCGTGCCGCTCGTCGAGCGCCGCGCCCTCCTCGAGCGGGTGCTCGCGGCGCGCCCCTCGGAGCACGTGCGCTTCAGCCAGGCGTTCGACGCGCCGGTGAGGAAGCTCCTCGCGGGCGCTTGCGAGACCGGCCTCGAGGGGCTCGTGGGCAAGCGCGCCGACGCGGGCTACTCGTCCACGCGCACGGCCGCGTGGGTGAAGCTCAAGTGCGCGCGCCGGCAGGAGTTCGTGGTCTGCGGCTACACCGATCCCAAGGGAAGCCGCGCGGGCTTCGGCTCGCTCCTCCTCGGGGTGAACGATTCCCGGGGCCACCTGCGCTACGCGGGCAGCGTCGGCACCGGGTTCGACGACGCGCTGCTGCGGGGCCTCAAGGCGAAGCTCGCGGCGCTCGCGACCGACGAGGCACCGTTCTTCGAGACGCCGCGCGGCGTGAAAGGCCATTGGGTGAAGCCGCGGCTGGTGGCGGAGGTCGCGTTCACCGAGTGGACCGGCGACGGCCGCGTCCGCCATCCCACGTTCCGCGGATTGCGCAACGACAAGGCTCCCGAGGCCATCACGCGCGAGGAGCCGGTGCACGCACCCGCCCGGCCGCGCGCCGCGCGTGGGGGCGCGCGCTCCCGCGGGGCGAAGGCGGCTCCCGCGACGGAGATCTCCGGGATCGCGGTGACCCACCCGGATCGCGTCGTCGACGCGCGCTCGAAGGCGACCAAGCTCGACCTCGTCCGCTACTACGAGTCCATCGCGCCGCACATGCTCCCGCACCTCGAGGGGCGGCCGATCGCGCTCGTCCGCGCGCCCTACGGCGTCGGCGGCGAGCTCTTCTTCCAGAAGCACGGCGAGAAGATCAGGATCCCCGGCATCATCCAGCTTCCGCGCGAGTACTGGCCCGGGCACCCGGCGATGCTCGAGATCGCGAGCGCGGAGACGCTCGTGGGGGCGGCGCAGATGAACGTGATCGAGCTCCACACCTGGAACTCCACCACGAAGGCGATCGACCGGCCGGACCGCTTCCTCTTCGACATGGACCCGGGCGAGGGCATCGACTGGAGCGGGCTCCTCGAGGGGACCCGGCTCGTGAAGCGCATGCTGGACCTCCTCGGGCTCGAGTGCTTCCTCAAGACGAGCGGCGGGAAGGGCCTGCACGTCGTGGTCCCGCTCACGCCCGCCGCGGGGTGGGGCTACGACGAGGTGAAGGATTTCTCGCAGGCGGTGGTGCAGCACATGGCGCGGACGATCCCGCAGCTTTTCGTCGCGAAGAGCGGCGCGCGGAACCGCGTGGGCCGCATCTTCATCGACTACCTGCGGAACGGCACCGGCGCCACCACCGTCGCGGCGTTCTCCGCCCGCGCGCGGCCGGGGCTCGGCGTCTCGGTGCCGCTCGCGTGGGACGAGCTCGCGACGCTCGAGCGCGCGGACCAGTGGAACATCCGGAACGTGCACGAGCGGCTGGCGAAGCTCGCCGCCGATCCCTGGAAGGACTACGGAAAGGTGCGCCAGAAGCTCGACGGCGCCGCGCGGCGCCTCGAGGGCGAGACCGGCCTCAGGTCGCCGCCGCCTCCGCGAACTCGAAGCGCTCGCCCCCGGGCCCGGTGAAGACGAGGCGGCCTGCGTCGCGGTGGCCGCGCGCGCCGTCGCGAAGCGCCGCGAGGAGACGCCGCTCGGTCTCGCGCTCCGGCCCCAGGCAAAGCCGCTTCGTGGTGACGAGCGCTCCGATGCGGACGTCCGCTCCGTCCATCGTCCACGCGCCCGAGAGCATGTTGCAGCCGGTGTAGCCGGAAAGCCGGCCCTGGCCCACGAACTCGAGGCGCGGGATCGTGCGCGGGTCCGAATCCTCCGGCATCGCGCCGATCCAGCGCGTGCCCGCGAGCGACGCGGACGGCGTGGCGGCGGCGGGCGACGACGGCGCACCGGCGCAGGCGGCGAGGCCGAAGGCGAGAAACGCGAGCAATATCCTCAAGGCTTTCCTTCCGCCGGGGCGGCCACGAACCGGAGCGTGCCCGCGGAGCCGGACATCGTCATCGTGTTCGCCGTGATCGAGTAGCTCGAGGCCGCCTGCAGGACCCCCACGATGTGCTCCTCGGCGTCCCGGGCGGAGCGGTCGCAGGCATGCTGGCCCGCCTGTATGCGGCGGATGCCGATCGCGCTCGCGCCCACGGAGTCTTGGACATAGAGGGCGGCGATCCGGTTGCATCCGCCGAAGCCCTCCATGCGGCCGTCGCCGAAGCGCACCCAGGGCGTCTCGCCCGCGATCGGGAGCTCGAGCACCACCTCCCAGCGCGTCCCGGCGAAGGGCTTGGGCGGCGGCTCCTTGCGCGTGGCCGCGCACCCGGCGAGGAGCGCCGCCACGGCCAGCGGGACGGCGAACGGCGCGACGGCAAGGCGAAAGCGGGGCATGGCGTCTCCTACAGTGCGCTCGTGAGGAGCGAGAGCGCTTCGTGGACGAGGTCGACCGGCTCGCGGGGCGCCATTCCGCGGGCCGCGGCATCGATGCGCAGCGCCGCGCGCTTCCCCTCGATCAGCCCGTCGATCATGGCCGCGGGGTCCGGCGCGCATCGCCGGCGCTCGTCCGCCTCCAGCTGATCGAGCGTCCGCCGGACCGCGTCCGCGTCGAGGATGGAAATCGGGGCGTGGCAGTAGGGACACTCCGCGTCCTTCGCGATGTCGACGGGCGCGCCGCAGCTCGAGCACCGGACCTGCGCCACGGTCGCCCGCAGGCGCTGCATCTCGACGGGCGTCACCGACCGGACGAACTCCTTCTCGCGCAGGAACTGGAGGAACGTCGTGAACCGGCCGTCGCCCTGCGGGCAGCGGTAGTAGACGATCCGGTTCGTGCGCTCGATGTCGTGCGTGAGGACGAGCTTTCCGCGGCACGCCACGCACCGGAGGACCTCCGGCAGCGGACGCGCGGCGCGGGCGCGCTGCGCCTCGATCGTGCGAAAGAGCCCGATCACCGCGCCCGGCGTGAGCTGCGCGCTCTCGTAGGCGTCGAACCAGATCGCCTGGCAGTCGAAGCAGAGGTCGAGGTCCAGGGTTCCCGCGAGCTTGCGGGCGAAGGCCTGGCGGGCCATGGCGGCGCCGCACCCGGGACAGGGGCGCGCCCCGGCGTCGCGGGAATTTTCCGTCACGGCTTCTCGGCGAGGGCCTTGAGGTTCGCGAGGCCCTGCTCGAAATCCGGTCCCACGATCCGGTCCATCGCCGCCGCGAGGAAATGCTTGAGCGGATTGCCGCCGACGTCGCCGCCGTTGGTCCAGGTGACGCGCGTGATGCCTTTTCCGGGCGCCATCGCGATGGCGCCCGTGGAGCGCATGTTGAAGGCCGGGAAGAAGAGCGCGTACTCGACGCGCCGGTCGGGCTCCACGCGCGTGATCTCCATCGTGCCGTTGCCCTCGCTCTTGCTCTCCCACGTCCAGCGCGCTCCCATGCCGAAGGGCGGGCCCGAGTACACGATCCGCATGGCGGGGTCGCGCCGGGTCCAGACGCTCCACTGGCTCCACTTGCGCGGCTCGACCACGTAGTCGTAGATGCGATCCGCCGGCGCGGCGATGTCGATCGAGCGGCGCACCGCGAAGGACGACGGCAGGAAGAGCCCGACCAGCACCGCGGCGAGGACGATCGCACCCACGACCGCGAGACTCCACTGGACGATCTTCATGGCGCCCTCCCGTTTTCCCCGCGGCAAGCTTACCGCACGCCGCTAGAATGGGGGAGATCATGTGCAGCCGCTATTTCCTCGACGCCGACGGCAACGTCATCGCGTACGCGTTCCGGGTGCCCGTGGACGACCGGATGCGCAAGCGCTTCAACATCGCCCCCAGCCAGGAGGCGCCCGTCGTCCGCACGGGCGAAGGCGGCGCGCGCGAGGTGGCGATGCTGCGCTGGGGACTGGTGCCGCCCTGGGCGAAGGATCCGTCCGTCGGGAGCCGCATGATCAACGCACGCAGCGAATCGGCGGCGACGAAGCCCGCCTTCCGGCAGGCGTTCCGGAGCCGGCGCTGCGCGATTCCCGCCTCCGGCTTCTACGAATGGACGGGAGACCCGCGCCGCCGCGTGCCCCACGCGGTCACGGTCGAGGGGCGGCCGATCATCGCGTTCGCGGGCCTCTGGGAGCGCTGGACGGACGCGGCGGGGAAGCCGCTCGAGACCTACGCCATCCTCACGACGGCGGCGAACGGGTTCGTGCGCCCGATGCACGACCGGATGCCGGCCATCCTCGCCGACGGCGACCTCGACGCGTGGCTCGCGGGCTCTCCGGAGGACGCGTGGAAGGTGATCCGGCCGTACCCGGACGAGGCGCTGCGCGCGCGAACGGTCTCCCGTGCACTGAACGACCCCCGCGCCGAATTCGACCGGCCGGTGGAGAGTGATGCGAGCCAAGGTCTTTTCGACGCAGATGAACGCAGATAAATGCACGCAGATGAACGCAGAAAGCCGATTGCCGAGACAGGGCGGCTAGAACATCCCCGTCGTGCCTGGGCCTTCGATTCCCGCCTTGGCCTTTCGGCGTTCATCTGCGTTCCCGTCCTAATCCGCGAATGCGGCAAGCACGGGAGCGGCGCGCACCGAGGAAGGGTGCTTCTCGATGAACGCGCGCAGGATCCGGTAGATGTCCGGGTCGAACGCCGCTGAGCAGCGCGATTCGAGGAGATCGGCGAGCGCTTGCTCGTCGCGCGCGCTTCCCAGGTGGCGCCAGCGGTCGAAGACGTGCGCCTCCTCGAAGCGGCCCTCCGGATGGCGCTCGCGCACGACCGCGCGGCCGCTCCAGGGCCAGTCGAGGACGCGCCAGGGAAGGAGCGCGGTCGCGAGGCGCAGGTGGTGCATCTCCGGCGTCTCCTCGCCGATGCAGGCGCCCCGGCAACGCTTCACCTGCCGCGCGAAGCACGGACCGCCGCGCTTCTCCCACCCGAGCTCGCGCCAGCACAGGCCGTTCGCGGAGGCGAGGGACTCCAGGAGATCCTTCACGTGCCGCTTCGTGGCGAAGGGCCCGTAGAGCGCCTCGTGCGGGTCGCGTGAATCCCAGTCGATGTCGCCCGCCGCGAGCGTCTCGGGCGGCGATCGCAGGTCCGGGAGGCGGACGAAGCAGGCGTTCGCCTTCCGGCGAAGCCGGTGGTTGTGGAGGGGCAGGAGCTCCTTCACGAGCCGCGCCTCGTGGAGGAGCGCGCCCAGCTCGCCCGCCGTCTCCTCCACCTCGATCCGCCGGATCTCGCCCGAGATGCGGATGTCGTTCGACGACATGTGGTCGCTCGAGAAATGCGAGCGGATGCGGTCGCGCAGGTTCACGCTCTTGCCGATGTAGAGCGGAAGGTCGTTCACGCCGTAGAAGCGGTACACGCCCGGGCCTTCCGGAAGCCCTTCGAGCGCGTCCGGCGGAAGCTGGGGCGGAAGGCTCGGGGTCTTCAGGAGCCGGCGCACCGCGGCGGCGAGCTCCTCCGCGCCGCGCTCGCGGTGGACGGCCCGCACGAAGTGCCAGATCGCCCGCGCGTCGCCCAGGGCCGAGTGCCGCCCGGTCCGCGGCGCCGCGCCGGCGTCCTCGAAGAGGCCCGCCAGGCCGTGGCGCGCGACGACCGCGTCGAGGCCGTGCCCCGCGGCCTCGGGATAGAGGCGCCGCGAGAGGCGCACCGTGCACAGCACCTCCGCCGTGAACGGGACTTCGAGGCGCCGGAACTCGTTCTTGAGGAAGCCGTAGTCGAAGCGCGCGTTGTGGGCGACGAAGAGATGCCCCTCCAGGCGCTCGCGCACCTCGCGGCAGAGCGCGGAGAACGGGGGTGCGGCGCGCACCATCGCGTTGGTGATGCCCGTGAGCGCCTGGATGTCCTCCGGGATGCTGCACTCCGGGTTCACGAGCGAGGACCACTCCTCGACCACCTCGCCCCCGGCCACGCGGACGATGCCGATCTCGGTCACGCGGTCGCGGGTGGGCGTGCCGCCGGTGGTCTCCAGGTCGACGAAGGCGACGGCGGGTGCCAGCATCAGGGGCGCGCCGCGCGCCGGCCGGTGCGCCACGGCGCCCGCGCGAAGCGCTCGACTAGGAACGCCACCATCGCCTCGATGCGCGGGGACCGGTGGCGGCCCTGGGGATACACGGCGTGGAGGGGAAGGGGCTCGCTGTGGTGCACGTCCGCGAGGAGCGGCACGAGGCGTCCGTCGCGCAGCGCCTCCGCGACGATCACTTCCGACAGGCGGATCACGCCCGCGCCCAGGAGGGCGAGCTCGAGGAGCGCGTCCGCGTTGTTCGCGCTCACGTTCCCGTCCACCTCGACGTGCCGCACGGCGCCGTCGATCGCGAAGGGCCAGCGCCTGAGGCTCGGGGCGTAATCGACCGAGAGGCAATTGTGCTCGAGGAGGTCCTCCGGTTTCCCGGGCGTCCCGTGGCGGCGCAGGTACGCGGGGGAGGCGCACACCACGCGCTCCAGCTCGCAGATCTTCCGCGCGACGAGGGAGGAGTCGACGAGCGTGCCCAGGCGGATCGCGATGTCCGCGCCCTCCTCGATCAGGTCCACCACGCGGTCGGTGAGCGTGAGCTCCACGCGCATCTCGGGGTGGCGCGCGAGGAATTCCGGCAGCGCGGGGACGAGCTGGTGCATGCCGAAGGCCGTGCCCACGTTCACCCGCAGGAGCCCGCGCGGCTCGTCGCGGAAGCTCGCGACCTCGTCCTCGGCCTCCGCGATGTCGGTGAGGATCCGCTGGCTGCGGTGGAAGTACGCCTCGCCCTCGGGCGTGAGCGCCAGGCGCCGCGTGGTCCGGTCGAGGAGGCGCACTCCCAGGCGATCCTCCAGGCGCGTGACGAGCTTGGAGACGGCCGACGGCGTGAGGCCCAGCTCGCGCGCCGCGGGCGAGAAGCCGCCCAACTCCACCGCGCGGACGAACGCGGTCATGTCGCCGGGAACGCTCATGCGGAAGGGGCAGGACCCATGGGAATGCGGAAATTGTAGGGGAAGCCGCGGCCCGCGATGCGGGATAGAATGGAAGACCTACCGGAGCTTCCCATGGCCCGAAGCCGCGCCAAGTCCCCGCCCCGACTCACCCGCGACGCCGAGCGCCTCATCGCGCTGGCGCTCGGCCTCAACGCCTCCGGGAGCCTCACCGAGGATCGCTACTGGGAGGAGCAGATGTCCGCGCTCGCCGCCCGGCTCCTCGAGAACGGCAACGACGCCCCGATCGACGGCGCGCTCGACCACCTCTACCAGACGAACCTGGGCGCGTACGACACGCTGATCGAGCTGGTCGAGAACGAGAGCGAGGCGCTCATCGCCATGCAGGGCGACCGCGCGTGGCAGGCGCTCCTCGTCGCGGCACCGATCGTCGCGTGGTCGAAGTACGCGATTCCCTCCGGCGGGATCCCGAAGGAGGCCGCGCAGACGCTCCTCGTGCAGCTGCGCGCGCACGTGCTGGCGCAGGACGCCCGGGCAACACTCGTGCCCTACCTCTATTCCATCGACCAGCTGCCGCGCCACTTCTCGGAGCTGCGACGCCTCGCGGCGAAGCTCGCGGACGCCGCGATCGCGGGAGAAGCGCCGAAGCTCGAGCTCGCGCGGCTCCCCGAAACCGCGCACCTGCTGGCCGACACGCGCTTCCTCGTCGCCTGCGCGGCCGTTCCGCGCGGCCAGGCGCTCTTCCGCTGGCAGGAGGACGCATCGGGACACGCGGGCCGCACGGGAAGCCTGGAGCAATGGATCGCGCAGGCCCGGCCCACGATCGCGAAGCTCCTGCCGGGCTGCGTCTTCGAGTGCCTGCTGCCGGACGCCTACTACGTGAATTGCCGCGAGTCGGACCGGCGCGTCCGCCCGTTCGGGATCCGCGCGGCGGTCTCCTTCCTCGAGAACGCGCTCAAGGTGAAGCCCGCGGAGCTGCAGGCGGTGGTCGCGGGATTCGGCGAGGAGCGCGTGGACGAGTACCGCGTCGCCTTCTCGCTCGCGGGCGACAGCGAGGTGGCGCACGGCGTCGTGTGGCCGCTCTACGGGCGCGAGGACGAGACCGCGCGGCCCGGGCCGATCGACGAGGTGGTCGAGCAGTTGACCGAGAGCGGCATCACGGACGTGAAGCGCCTCCCCGGCACCTTCACCCCCGAGTATTGCGAGGACTGCGGCGCGCCGCTCTTCGCGAACACGGAGGCCGAAGTCGTGCACGCGGAGCTTCCGGAAGAAGCGGACACCCAGGCCGCCCACTTCCACTGAAACCGGGGACAGACCACATTTTCCTTAGGCTGAAACGCTAGGGTAAAGCGCCCGCGTTCGTTTCGCACAAAGAAAAATGTGGTCTGTCCCCGGTTTTGGCATGATCGCGGCATGGACGCCCTCTCGGAGGTGCTGCGGCTCGCGCGGTTCTCGGCGCACGTGACACTCGATGCGGCGGCGCGGGCGCCATGGTGCGTCTGCCTGCCCGCGAGCGCGTCCGCCGCGCGGGCGCACCTGGTCCTCGAGGGCGAGTGCGCAGTGCAGCCGGCGCAGGGCGACGCGGTGGCGCTTCGCGCGGGCGAGATCGCGTGGCTTCCCCATGGCGATCCGCACCTCATCGGAAGCTCGTTCGACGCCGACGCGGTCTCCTTCGCGACGCTCGTCCGCACGCCGGTCGCGGGCGAGCTCGTCCCCGTGCGCCTGGGCGGCAACGGCGCCGCCGTGCGCTGGGTATCGATCGCCACCTCGTGCGAAGGCCACCTCGCCCAGCCGCTCGTGGGCTCGCTCCCGGCGATCTTCAAGGTGGACCTCCTGGGCGCCCCGGCGCTCAACTGGCTCACGGGCGCCCTGGGGCTGCATCTTTCCGCGAGCGACGCGCCGCCCATCGGCGCCTCGGCGCGGCGCGAGCGCCTGGCCGAGCTCGCGATGATCGAGGCGCTCCGGCGCTACATCCACGCGCTGCCTCCCGGAGGAAAGGGATGGCTCGCGGGGTTGAACGACCGCTACGTGGGGCGCGCGCTCTCCCTCGTGCACGGGCGCCCCGCGGAGCCCTGGACCGTCGAGCGGCTGGGAAGGCAGGTGGGCCTTTCGAGGAGCGCCCTCGCCGAGCGCTTCGGCGAGGTGATGGGCGAGCCGATCTTCGCGTTCCTCACCCGCTGGCGCCTGCAGCTCGCCGCGGAGTCGCTCCTCACGACGCCGGGATCGGTCGAGGCGATCGCGCGCGAGGCGGGATACGAGTCCGCGAGCGCCTTCTCCCACGCGTTCCGGCGGGCGTTCCGGAAGCCGCCCTCGGTCTGGCGCAAGCGCGCCCGGCGGCGCGCCGCCTAGCGCCCACGCCCTAGCTCATCGAGAGCCGGGGCCGGGGGCTCGCCAGGCGCAGGGTCTCGAGGCCGCGCTCGAGATCGGCGTCGAGCGTCGGGGAGTCCACGTCCGGCGCGTGCGCGTAGTAGAGGATGTCGCCGTCGATCTCGACCAGCTGGTACACGTCCGAGCCGCCCGGGTGCGCGAGGCTCGCGCGGGCCGGCCGGACCACGCGCCGCACGGACGGACGGCCGCATTCCCAGGCGTAGATGCCGGGCCGGCCGGACGCCGGGCTCAGCGCGAAGACGAGCGTCTCCCCGGCCCACGTCATCTCGCGCGCGCCCCGCACCTCGACCGCGAGCCGCTCGCGCGCGTACAGGCGCGCCCGCAGCGTCCCGCCGCGCGCATCCTCGAGCACCTTGGCGTAACAGCGGCCGGAGGGCGAATAGAGCTCCGCGCCCGCCGCCGGGAGGCCGATCGGCACGCCGCCCGCGACCGCCGCGCCCGCCGCGAGCGCGCAGGCGCAAGCGGCCGCGTTTCGGGACATCGCATGGCGTGTACGGGGATGAAGGCCCATCGCGGCCCTGGCTCGACGCGGCGGCTATCGGAGCGCGCGGTAGAGGAACGGGAGCGAGACGTCCATGCGGTAGTCGACGTCCGAGTGGTTGTCGTCGAACTCTTCATATACGTGCGCGATTCGCGCCTTGGCGAGCCGCTTGGAGAGGATCCGCGACCCGTACTGGATGTGGTACTGGTCGCGCGACCCGCAGTCGATGTAGATGCCGCGCAGGCTCGCGAGCGCCGCGCGGTGCTTCGCCACCAGGTTCACCGGATCGTTCGCCTGCCAGCGCTTCCACCGTTCCGGGAGCACCTCGCCCGTCTCGAGGTTGAACGGCAGGCGGAATCCGTTGGGCGCGCGCGGGTCCGGGTCGTAGGAGGCGGCCATGCAGAGGTTCATGATGCAGTGGCCCTCCGCCATCGAGAGCTTGGGCTTCGTCCACACCGCGTCGAGGAAGCCGCGCACGCGCCCGTCGTCCCTGCCGCGATCCGCGCCCTTCTCCATCCTGCGCACGTCGTACGGGCCGTTGCGCGAAGCGGGCGGGCGCGGTCGATATTTGGAGAGCTCGTTCAGGGTGTTCGGCCAGTCGTGCCAGTAGACGAAATCGAAGTAGGCGTCGCCCGAATGGTCCGCGACCGCGCCCCACGTCGCGGGATGGCGCATGCCGTGGATGATCGCCCCGTATCCGCCGGAAGACTTGCCGAAACAGCCACGATGGTCGCGGGAGGCGAGCGTGCGGAACTCGCGGTCGACGAAGGGCACGATCTCGCGCGTGAGGTAGTCCGCATACCGGCCGATCGCCGACGAGTTCACGTACTGGTTCCCGCCCAGCGCCGTGAAGCAGTCCGGCAGCACGACGATGGCGGGACCCATGCGCTTCTCGTGCACGAGGCGCGCCATGCGCTCCGGCAGGTTCTCGCCGAAGGGCTTCCACGCGACGTGCGAGAGGCCCGAGCCGGTGAAGCCCACGAGGTCGTAGAGCACGGGGAAGCGGCGCCCCCTTCCGCGGGTGGCGCCCTCGTCGTACTGGGGCGGGAGCCACACGGCGAGCTTTCGGACGTGCGGGTCACGGAGCGCGTTGTCGCGCAGGATCCGGGAATCGTGCTCGAGCACGACGACCGAGCCGGATTTCCACTGGGGTCGCTTGAGGGCCATGCGGAAGATGGTAGCCGAAAAGAAAAAGGGCGCCGTGGGCGCCCATCTTCGGGGGAGCGGCGAGTCAGGCGGTGACGCGGCGCTTGTACTCGTGCGTGCGGGTATCGATCTCGATGCGGTCGCCGGTCGCGCAGAAGGCCGGGACCTGGACCTCGAAGCCGGTCTTCAACTTCGCGGGCTTCAGCACCTTGCCCGACGTATCGCCGCGCACCGCCGGCTCCGTGTAGATCACCTCGCGCACGATCGTGGTCGGAAGCTCGAAGGAGATCGCGCGGCCCTCGTAGAAGAGCGCTTCGCCGCTCATCCCGTCCTCGAGGTAGTTCACCGCGTCGCCGAGGTTCTCCTTCTCGATGTCGATCTGGTTGTACTCCGTGTCCATGAAGACGTACATGGGATCGGCGAAGTAGGAGAAGGTGACCTCCTTCTTCTCGAGCATCACCAGCTCGAAGCGCTCGTCGGCCTTGTACACCGTCTCGGTGTTGGAGCCGGTGAGGAGGTTCTTCAGCTTCATCTTCATGGTGGCGGCGTTGCGCCCGCCCTTGTTGTACTCGGCCTTGAGCACGACCATCGGGTCCTTGCCCACCATGATGACGTTCCCGCTGCGCAGTTCCTGTGCGATTTTCATAGAAGTCTTCCGTTTGGCTCCCCGCTACCTGCGGCTGGAGCGCTCGATTTTCAAGGTTTCCGGGCTGCACCCACTGGGCCCTCGCCTGCAGATGTTGAGCGGCGGCCCGGCCGTCCGCTCCGACATCGTTCCCGCTGCCCATCTTTAGCCCGAAAAGCCTTTCATTTTAGCACGTTGTCCGCGAAATCGACCAGCTGCTCGGTGAGGTCCCGCCGGGCCGCCAGCGCCGCGCACCAAGCCTCCGCGTGCGCCGCCAGTGCCTCCCGCCGGCCGATGAATTCCGCCCACGCCAGGGCGAGCCCGGGAGGGGCCGCACCGGACGGCTCGCTCCCATCCCGCCGGTTCCAGGCCTCCCAGAGACCCGTCACCGCCGCCGCCCGGGCCCGGTCGAGCGGCTCGGTATAGCGGCGCAGGAAGGCGGCGAGCTTCACCCAGTGCGCCCCGTCGTCCTGGGGATAGATGTGCCAGGCGAACGGGCGCCCCGCCCATTGGGCCCGCACGAAAGAGTCCTCGCCCCGGACGAAATTGACATCGCAGGCCCACAGCAGCTCGTCGTAGCGGTCCTGCGGGAGGAAGGGCACCACGACCACCTCCACCTCGCGCCGCTCGCCCCCGTCCCGGCGGTTCCGGCGGATCGTGGGGTGCGCGGGCTCCCGGTCGCCCAGCACCGTCGTGGCGACCCCCTCCGGCGCCACGAGCCAGACGGGACCGGGATAGGACGCGACGCTTCGCACGAGGCCGTCGAACGGCGCCCCGGCGTAGCCGAAGAGACTCACCTTGAGCGCCTGCGCCGGCGGCACGCGGCCCGCCACGGATTTCCAGAATGCCGCCTGGCCCCGCACGTCCGCCTGGAACGCGCGCCGCCGCTCGAGGAGCCCGCGCTCGCGCAGGAGCCCGCCGGTGCACGCCGTGAAGCCGGGGAAGTAGTAGTGCTTCACGAGCGGCAGGCGCGGATTCGGGGAAGGAAGCGCGTGGCTTCCCTCCACCCAGTCCTCGGCGCTCAGGTACTCGAGGTTCACCCAACGCGGGCGGGGCGTTCGTGCCGCCATCGCGAGCAGGTAGGCCTCCGGCGGGTCGCAGCCGAACGTCTCCACGACGACGTCCGCCACGTCCTCGGCCACGAACGGTTCGCGCATGCGCGCCACCTGCACGCCCTCGAGCGGCTGCAGGTCGTAGCGCGGGTCGATCTCCGGGCGGAGCTTCGCGAGGACGGTGAGGTCGTCCAGCCAGAGGCGCACGCGCTTTCCGTGCTCCGCGGCGAGCTGGCGGGCGAGGCGCCACGAGACGCCCACGTCGCCGTAGTTGTCGACGACGCGGCAGAAGACGTCCCAGCGCTCCGGCGGCGTTGGCATGGCCGGATTCTAGGCCGCGAAGCCGAAGATGCAAAAAAAAACGGTGTGCCCGGGATTCCGCCGGGGCACACCGAACCTAGTGACCGTCCTGTGAAAGACAGCCCCCACAGGCTACAACGCCTGCCTTTCGCCGAACTGAAAGCGCGGTTTCGGCTCGCGAGCCGGGCGCTTCGGCGCTCGAGCGCCACCACCTTCACGCGCATGCGGCGCTCCTTCCCGCCGCGGATCACCGTGAGCACCGCCTTGCGATCGATGCCCGATCACGTCGCCCAGGTCGCGGTTGGCCGCATCGAGCGGCCTCAATCCCGCGAGCGCGGCGTGACGGCGCGCGGCGCGGCGTCCTCGTGGGCGGGGACGGCGGGAAAGGCGGCGAGAGCGGGGAATTTTCCCGCGTATAATACGGCTCGCAGTGAGGAGGTACGGTAAGCAGTGACTCCAGGTACCGTCGATCAACACGACGATCTAACTTCAGTTCCCGCCTTCGCGTTCCTTTTGTCGCTCGCCCCATCCCTGGGGGATGTCCAGGGTCTTCGATCGAAAGGAAACGTGAATGAGCACCGGTACCGTCAAGTGGTTCAACGACTCCAAGGGCTTCGGATTCATCAAGCCGGATGGCGGCGGCGAGGACCTCTTCGCCCATTTCTCCGAGATCCAGGGCAGCGGCTTCAAGACCCTCA
>Ga0207667_10005047_pt1 | contig 16122 bp, 14 predicted proteins | sample KBSCornC52_FD_184301 | JGI IMG/M metagenome (GOLD analysis project Ga0207667, IMG submission 184301) | Corn rhizosphere microbial communities from Kellogg Biological Station, Michigan, USA - KBS Corn C5-2 (SPAdes) (version 2) | ecosystem: Host-associated > Plants > Roots > Rhizosphere > Soil ... | reverse complement strand
GACTACAATACGCATCACTACCACCAGCCGAGCGACGAATGGTCGGCGAGCTGGGACCTCAGCGGAATGGCCGAGGACGGCGAGCTGCTTCACCAGCTCGGCCTGAGACTCGCCAATTCGCGCGAATGGCCAAACTGGAGCCCGGACAGTGAATTCCGCGCGGCGCGCGATCAAACCGCGGCTGAGCGGACCGGCACCGCTCCTGGTCCCGCCCCGAAGAAGGGAGAGCGCGGTTGAGCCAAGCGGCGGACCTGCCGCTGAAGGAACGCCGCAACTTCGATTGGCAGCCGTGGGCCATCCTCGGCGCGCTGCTGTTCGCGCTCGGGATCATCGTCTGGCGCGTCCACCGGCCCGAGCCGAAGCTTGCCGCACGCACTGCCGAAAGCGGCCTGCCCCTGACGCGTGAGCAGCGTTCGGTCGAGTTCCTGACCGCCGACCTCACCTTCGACGTCCGACCAGACCGCCGCTGGATCGATGCGCACGCCGTGCTCGGCTTCCTCGTGAAGGCGCCCATCGCGAGGCTGCAGTTCGACCTCGATCCCGAGCTCCCGATTTCGTCGATCAGCGTCGATGGTCACGTCCTGTCGAGAGAATCCTGGAAGAATGACGGCGGTCTGGTCACCGTGCTCCTGCCGGTGCCGAGAGGCCCAGGCGACCCTCTCTCGCTCACCGTCACTTACGCCGGGCATCCGCACGTCGCCAAGCGCGCCCCGTGGGACGGAGGATTCGTCTGGGCGCGTACGAAAGACGGCCGCCCGTGGGTCGCAACCGCGGTCGAAGGCGAGGGCTGCGACCTCTTCTGGCCCTGCTTCGACAACAGCCAGGTCGAGGTCGGCACCGTCACTCAGCACATCATCGTGCCGAAAGACCTCGCCGCCCCCTCGAACGGCCGGCTGCTCGGCATCGACCGGCTTCCCGACGGGCGCAGGCGCTGGAACTGGCGCGCGTCGCACCCGAACAACTATGCGATCGCGATCGACGTCGCTCCGTTCCGGCTTGTGCAGCGCATCTATCAGAGCCGCTACGGCAACCGTTTCCCGGTTCAATACTGGTACCTCCCGGGCGAGGACAAAAAGGCTGCCGCTCTGCTGGATGAGATGGTCAAGACCGTCGGCTTCTTCGAAGCGACGATCGGCCCCTATCCCTGGGGCAGCGAGAAGGTCGGAGTTGTCGAGACCCCGCACCTTGGCATGGAGCACCAGACGATCAATGCCTACGGCAATGCCTACAAGCCCGATCCGCAAGGCTACGACTGGCTGTTCAACCATGAGTTCAGCCACGAATGGTTCGGGAACCAGCTAACCAACGCGGATTGGGACGACATGTGGCTGCACGAAGGCTTCGCGACCTACATGCAGCCGCTCACGCTGGAGTGGCTGCACGGGCGCATGGCCTACGACGCCGCGCTGTTCCGCGAACGCCAGCAGATCGCCAACAAAAACCCAATCGTCTCAGGCCACCATCGGACCGAGGATGAGGTCAACGATCCGGCAAAAGGACCGGGCACGGACATCTACTACAAGGCGAGCTGGATGCTTCACACGCTGCGTGGGCTGATCGGCAACGAGGCCTTCTGGCGAGCCGTTCGCCGCGAAGTCTACGGCCGCCCCGATCCGCGTCCCGGCAATTTCCAGCCGCGCTTCGGTTCGACCAACGAGTTCATCGCCATCGTCAACCAGGAGGCGCGTCGTAACCTCAACTGGTTCTTCGACGTTTACGTGCGCCAGGCGAAGCTTCCGCGTCTCGTGACCAGCAGGAGTGGCAGTGCATTGTTCCTCCAATGGCGGACACCGAAGGGCCTGCCCTTCCCGATGCCGGTCGACGTGCTCGCCGATGGCAAGCTCCAGACGGTCCCAATGAGCAGCGGGCATGGCACGTTGCAACTTCCGAGCCCCAACAGCCTCGTCACCGTCGATCCAGATTCCAAGATCCTGCGCCAATCTGACGCGATGGATCGTTTCCGTGCCGATCCGGCGAGCAAGATCCCGTACGGACCGAGCTGAGAGAGACCATTTGAGCGAAACCCTGGAACCGGCGATCCCCGACGAACTCGACCGCCAGGCCGACCGTCTAATGCACAAGCTCTGCGACAAAGAGCTGACGATCGCCACCGCCGAGAGCTGCACCGGTGGAATGCTCGCGGCGCTCCTGACCGACATCGAAGGTGCCGGTCACGGATTTGAGCGCGGCTTCGTGACCTACACCAAGGACGCCAAGGCTGAGCTGCTGGGCATCGATCGCGATCTGCTGGACCGCAACGAAGCAGTCTCGGAGGTGGTCGCGTGCGCGATGGCCGAAGGCGCCCTCGCCCGCTCCCGCGCGGAGGTCGCGCTCGGGGTGACCGGATTTGCCGGTCCGGCAGGGCCCGGTCACGAGGAGGGCTTGGTGCACATGGCACTCGCTCGAAGGGGCCGCGATACCCTTCACCGCGTCGGACATTTTGGAGCGAAAGGCCGCGGGTTCATCCGCGTGCAATCCTTGAAGGTGATGATGGAGATGCTTGAGCAAGCGCTCGAACAGGCGTAGTTCCCCATTTGTTCCAACAGGGAGTCGGGAAATGGCTGACCTCATCTTCTACACCAATCCTCAGTCGCGTGGACGGATCGTCCGCTGGATGCTCGAGGAGGTCGGCCAGCCCTATCAGACGGAGGTGATCCCCTACGATCAACTCAAGAGCGAACGCTATCTGGCCGTCAATCCCATGGGCAAGGTCCCGGCGATCAAGCACCGCGATCATATCGTCACGGAATGCGCTGCAATCTGCACCTACCTCGCCGACGTGTTCCCCGAATCGATGCTCGGCCCGCGCTCCGACGAAAAGGCCGATTACTATCGCTGGCTCTTCTACGCCGCGGGCCCCCTAGAGGCCGCGGTCTCGAACCAGGCGATGGGCTGGGTCCCGACCCCGGAGCGCGAGCGGATGTTCGGCTACGGCAATTTCGAGCGAGTCATTGCCGTTCTCGATGAGTTGCTGAGCCTTCGCGACTATGTTTGCGGCGACCGCTTCACCGCGGCCGATGTCTATGTCGGGTCGCAGATCATGTTCCCGATGCAGTTCAACATGCTTCCGGAGCGCGACAGCTTCCTGAAGTACCGGGACCGGCTGCAGGCGCGTCCCGCCTACAAGCGCGCGACTGAAATCGACGAGAAGATCATCGCCGAGACTCAGGCCCCGCCGCCGCAGCCGCAGCCTGCCTGAGAAAACAACCTACTCGACTACTCCGCCGCCGTTCTTGTCGAGCGGGCAGGATTTGACGCCGGGCGGATGCATATGATCCTTGTGGACGGTGTAGCCCATCGCCAGCAGGCGGCCGAGCTGCGCCTTGTCCTTGGGGATCGGGATCAGCTGCATTTCAGCCGCTCCCTTGCCACTCACCATGGCTTGGGTCGCCGCGACCGTTGGGGCGGGTGCGGCCTTCGCCGCATGCGTGGATTTCGGATCCGCCTGCTTGCCGCAAGCGGCCGCGGCAAGCAGCAGAAGTAATAGGAACCCTCTCATTGGAAGTCTCCTTTCAGGCTGATCCGCAATAGCCAGGGCGAGCCGCATCCCTACAGATGTCGGGCGAACGCCCCGCCGATCGCCAATAAGAAGCAAGACCGAGTTGCGCGACGAGAGAGCCGTAATCGCGAGACTGTCGCGCCGACGCGAGGTTGGGCTCGAACAGGACGTCAGCATAGCGGTGACCGCGGCTCGCGATCAGGTGCTGGGCAGCAACAACTGCATCGGCTTTGTCGCCAAGCGCCGCCAGAGCGGCGACGATCAAGCGATCCGATTTGTCCGGGTCGGACGCGCAGCGGTTGAGCGACGCCACGGCTTCGGCGCGACGGTCAGGTGCGGAGTCCTTCAATGCCTGGAACGCGGCTACCAGCGCATCGCGTTGCTCGCGGCCCAAATGCAGCTCGGGCGACCTCAGCTCGACTAGCGCATCGGCGTACCGCTTCGTCCAGAACGCCGCTTTCACCTTGAGCAGCTGGACGTCCGAAGCGTCGGGCCACACCGCAAGCGTGTCGGAAAGGATGCGGTCTGCCTCCTCGCGCCGTCCGACCTCGTAAAGCGACTGCGCCAGCCGCACGTTGCTGAACGGCGCAAGCGGCATTTTCGCCTGGCCGCGCTGATATTGCTCGACCGCTTCGCCCATCCTGCCGACCGAAGCGAGGAAATCGCCATAGCTGAGCCGCTCGCAGCCGCATTCCAGCCGGCGAACGCTGATCGCTTTCTTGAGCAACTGCTCGCGCTCGGCGTAGCGGCTCAGCGGAAGAAGCCCGGCAAGCGCCATGTAGCCCTCCGGATTCTGGCTATCGAGCGCGATCGACCGCTCGGCGGCATCATGTGCCTCGGCGGACATTTGCTTTGCATCCGGCGAACTCGTTTCCTGCGCAATCGGGACCGCGGCGAGCGCGCGGGCCGACCATCCGAACGAGAAATCCGGAACTGCGACCGTGACAGCCCGGGCCGCGTCGAGCTCGGCAGTATCTTCGCCGGAACCGCTCCAATGCTCATCGCACCATTGAAGATAGAGGCTGAGCGCATCGTCGGGCATTCGCCGCCTGTACGCGGCCGCTCCCCAGAGGCCGCACCGGACCACTTGCGTCGCCTCGACGGCGACTTGTCGCGGCGCGAGCGTATCGGCAGGATCCCGGTCATAGGCTTTGGACCACAGGACCGTGCCTGAACGGCTGTCCTTGAGGTTCACGGTATAGCGAATGATCGGTCCTTCCTTGCCGACGCTGCCGTCCATGCCGAACTGCGCGGCGCGGGATGAGCTCGCAGGATCAACGACGACAGCAACGGCGTTCTCTGCGCCAAAGGCGGCAAGCACCTCCTGGTTAATCTGGTTGGGAAGCTGCCGGGGTAAATCCGGCGAATTGAGGGTGAATGCACCGAGAGTGATCTTCGGAGAGATCGGTCCACTGCTCGCAATACGCGGATAAATGACCCCCGCTCCGGCGAGCAACACGGCGACCAATGCCGCGCCGACGCCGACCTGCCATGACACGCCTGAGCGAAGCCACGATGCACGAGTCCTTCGGTCCGGCTGCCGATCGCGCCCGGGACGGCCCGACACCTTGTCAATCGCTTCGACCAGCGGATCGAGTGCACGTGATCCGGTCCGCCCGTGCCATTTCGATAAATCGATCGTCTGATACTGGCGGAAGCCCAGCGGCGGCGAGCAGCCGTCGAAGGTCACGGGCACTAGTCGTCCGCTATCGCGGCCCTGCCCGGCCTCGTCGCGAACCCACGCCGATCTGGCCGATGACGCAGTCCAGGCGACGACAACTGCTTCCGCGCGCTCAAGGGCCTGCTCAATGGCACCGGAATATTCTTCGCCGCCGCTGATGTGACGGTCCCACCAGACTTCGTGGCCGGCCTTCTCGAGCGCCGCCGCCAACGGCTGGATCCGTTCGAGGTCGTCGCGCGAATAACTCAAAAACACGGAGGCCATGCAACGCTCCGTCGTTAAGGCCACAATCTGCGCTCATCGCAGAGACGCATCAATATGAATCAGTCGGCGGAGCGTCCTGAACCCGTTCCAAAACCTTATCGCTCGCTAACCATGTCCCTTTGATCGAGCTTAACACCGACTCGGTTAAACCCGATTTCGCACCCAGCCTTACCCCCCGGGTGCTTGCACATACCGGTCCTGCCAACTTCCGCTTGAACCCAACTGGCAGGACCGGAAATGACCTTGAACTTTTATCGCCCAAAAGGAAGGGCCGGTGGATCGCCCCACCGGCCCTTCTTCTTTTCGTCCTGTCTCGCTGGGGCTTAGCGGCGGTCGCCGAACAGGCGCAGCAGGAACAGGAACATGTTGATGAAGTCGAGGTAGAGGTTGAGAGCGCCGATCACGGCGGTCTTGGCCATCGCTTCGCCATTCCCTGCAACCGCGAAATAGATGCTCTTGATCTTTTGCGAATCGTAGGCGGTGAGGCCCGCGAACACGAGCACGCCGATCGCGCTGATCGCGAGGTTCAGGCCCGGCGAACGCAGGAACATGTTGAGCACCATCGCGACGAGGATGCCGACCACGCCCATGATCAGAAACGTGCCGATGCCCGAAAGGTCGCGCTTGGTCGTGTAGCCGTAGAGGCTCAAGCCCAGGAACGCCGCGGCGGTCGCGAAGAACGCCTGGGCGATCGAGGTCCCGGTATAGACCAGGAACAAGCTCGAGAATTGGACGCCGATCAAGGCCGCATAGACCCAGAACAACGCCTGCGCCGTCCCTGCCGAGATCCGGTTGATTCCGAAACCGAGGATGAAGACGATCGCCAGCGGCGCGAACAAGGTGACCCAGAATAGTGGCGTTGCCTGCCCGGTCGCCGGATTGACGATCAGGTTCACCAGGCTGCTTTGGGCGAACAGCATCGCGACGATGCCCGTCAGAAGCACGCCCGACGCCATGTAATTGTAGACCGAGAGCATGTACGACCGCAGGCCGACATCGCGGGCGGCGCGTGGTACGCCTACCGTCGCGGCGCTCACGCCGGTCGTTTGCGGGTCTTGCCAGTTGGCCATTTCTTCTCCTTTGCGCGGGCGAAGGGCCCGTTCGCTATCTGCGAATATATCGTGGATGCCTTAAGCGACTTCAAGCAAATCCGGTCGATAGCAATCGTGCGTTGGTCGAGCGTTCCCGAACGTCACATTAACGGCATTGCCGTCGAGCGCCCCTGATGCGACACTAAGCGCTGTCGATCGGGGGAGCAGTGTCTTTGGTTCGACGGCTCGCGTTGGTCATTGCCGCGTTGTGCGCATTGCTTGTGAGCGCTCCCGCCTTCACCGCAGCGCCGGCGCAGCGCATCATCGCCGTCGGCGACCTCCACGGCGACTTCGACGCCTGGCAGACGATCGCTCGTGCCTCGGGCATCGAAAACGCTCAGGGTCATTGGGCGGGCGGCAAGACGATCCTCGTCCAGATGGGCGACATCACCGACCGCTGGGCGGATTCGCTGAAGATCATCCGCAACCTGCAGCAGCTTCAGAAGGAAGCGCCGCGCGCCGGCGGCAAGGTCTATGTGATCCTCGGCAATCATGAGGCGATGAACCTGCTCGGCGACAACCGCTACACGACTGCCGGGGAATATGCGGCCTTTGCCGACAGCCAGTCGGCGGCGCGGCGCGACAAGGTCTACGAAGCCAATCGCGCCCAGCTCGAAGCTTTCGGCAAGACCCAGAACCCGCCCCTGACGCCCGACCAGATTCGGGCCAAGTGGATGGCCGACCACCCGCTCGGCTGGGTCGAGCACACTCTGGCGTGGCAGCCGTCGGGCGAGCTCGGGCGCTGGGCCAGCCGCAATCCTGGAATCCTCAAGATCGACGGCACCTTGTTCGCGCACGGCGGGATCAGCGCCGAATATGCAAAGCAGCCGATCGACGACATCAACCGCCGTGTCGCCGCGGCAATGACAGCCGCCGACCAGAGTCCGACGTCGATCATCAGCGATCCGCTGGGGCCACTCTGGTACCGCGGGCTCGTCATGACCGACAGCGATGCGAATGCCGAACGCGCGACCGCCAAGCCGCCCTCGCCGCCGCTTGGCGCCCAGCAGGAGGTGGATGCGGTGCTCGCCGCCTATGGCGCGCAGCGCATGGTGATCGCCCATACGCCAGACCGCGACGGAATTCAGATCCTGTTCGGCGGCAAGCTGGCGCGGATCGATACGGGCATTTCGCGGGCCTATGGAGGACCGCTCACTTGGCTCGAGATCAGTGGCGGGCAAATGATCCCGCACACCGCGCCGAGATCGCCGTGATTCAAGGAGGGGGCAGATGAAGACATGGATGTGCGCCGCTGCTGCAGCGCTGGCGCTGGGTGCCTCCGCTGCCCCAGCGAAGGAGCCCAAGCCGCCGACGCCGCTGTTCGCTAGCGACACGCCGATCCATGTGACCATCCAGGGGCCGATGGCATCGCTCGCCTCGAACCGTGCGGCCACCCCGCGGCCAGCGACGATGAGCGTGGACGGAGTCACCTACCCGATCACGCTCACGCCGCGCGGGATCACGAGGTTGAGCAAGGAGACCTGCGAATTCCCGCCGCTCCGCGTCGACCTCACGCAGCCGGCGCCGCCGGGATCGCTGTTCGAGCACCAGAAGCATCTGAAGCTCACGGTGTTCTGCAAGCGCTCGCCCGAGTTCCAGCAGAAGGTGCTGCTCGAATATTCCGCCTACCGGCTCTACAATCTGATGACTCCGGAGAGCTTCCGCGCGCGTCTCGCCAACATCGATTATCTCGACGAGACCGGCCGGCCATACATCTCGCGCGTCGGCTTTTTCGTCGAGGACTTCGGCGACGTTGCCAAGCGCAACGGCATGACCCAGGCGCACATGGGCGCCGTCGTTCCGCTGGCGCAGATCGACCCGGCCGGAGGTGCTCGCTTCGCGGTGTTCGAAGACATGATCAGCAACTACGACTGGTCGATGCGCGCCGGGCCGAAGGGCACAGAATGCTGCCATAATGCGCGTCTGATGTCGGCCGCGCCGGGTGCGGCGCTGACGCCTGTCCCTTACGACTTCGACTTCTCAGGGCTGGTCGATGCGCCTTACGCGGTCCCGCCCGACGGGATCCCGGTCAACGACGTCCGCCAGCGCGACTATCGCGGCTATTGCGCGCACCAGGACCAGGCCCGCGCGATCGCCGCTCAGCTTTCGCCGCGCCGCGCCGAGTTCACTGGACTGTTCGCGACGATCCCGGGCCTCGAGCCGCGCGAGCAGGGCAAGGCGGCCGCCTTCATCCAGGGCTTCTTCGCCGACCTCGACAGCGGGCGGCTGCTGAAGAGCTGCGTCGGTTAGCTCTTCTTCTCGGGCTCAGCTGCGACGATCACCGTCTCCGTGACGCGATAGTCGGCAAGGAAGCGCTTCATGCCCTCGCGCTCGCCATATTCGGTGACCCACAGAAGCGCGAAGCAGTAGTTGAAGAAGATGCTGATCACCGCCGCGAGCTCGATCGCGCCGATACCCGCGGATAGGCCGACGGCGACGGCGAGCAGGATGAACAAGGCGTCGCCCGAGCTCTTGAGCGAGTTTCGGAACCGAACCGCCCCCGCGATTCCGGCCAGCGAGAATGCCAGCGCCAGGCTGTTCTGCACGATGATGACGATGCCGGTGACCACCATCGGCAGGACGATGATCGTGTTGACCAGGGATTGGTCATATTCCTCGCCACCCCGGACCGCCATGTAGGTCCAGCTGATCGGCAGCGAGACGAGGATCGCCGCGATGATCGCCACCACCAGCCAGAAGACGCTCTGCCCGAAATTGGCGACATGCGCGGCGCGGACCGCCTCGCTTGCCTGCAGCGGGTTCTTGGTCGGCTGGCTGATCAGCTGCTCGACGCCGCCGATCGGCAAATAGCCCCTCAGCTCCGGCCAGAACTTCAGCGCGACGAAAATCGCCATGCCGATGACGAGGTAGTAAACCGTAATCTCAAGCAGCAACCTTCCTGCGCGCATCTGCTTGTCCCCCTTGGAAGCGCCCCCGGCGCGGTTCAGTCACGTGTCGTCAGTGATGCTCATGATCGTGATGGTGGTGCTTGTGCTTCCTGCCGACCGCATAGTTCGGGATCGGCTGAAGCACGCCATAATGCTCCTTTGAAGGCTCGCGCTCGAGCGGCGGCCACGGAATGTCTGCCAGCGGCAGCTCGGTATCGGGAACTCGGTCCAAGAGGTCGCGAAGAAGGGTCAGGCGCCCGAGCGGCTGGTCATTGAAGTCGACCAGTGTCCAGGGAGCGAAATCGCTGTGCGTCGCCGAGAGCATCAGCTCGCGCGCCTCGGTGTAATCGTCATAGTGTTGGCGCGCCTTGATATCGATCGGCGACAGCTTCCAGCGCTTCATGGGGTTGTTGAGGCGGTTCTCGAACCTCGCCTCCTGCACCGCCTGGTCGCAGCAGAGCCAATATTTGAACAGCAGCATGCCATCATCGATCAGGTGGCGCTCGAAATCCGGCGCGATGTTGAGAAAGTCCTGAGTCTGATCCGGGGTGCAGAACCCCATGACCTTCTCGACGCCCGCGCGATTGTACCAGCTGCGGTCGAACAGCACGATCTCACCCGCCGCAGGCAGATGCTCGATGTAACGCTGGAAATACCACTGGCTCGTCTCGCGCTCGCTCGGGCTCGGCAGCGCGACGACGCGGCACTGGCGCGGATTGAGCAGCCGCGCGAACATGTCGATGGAACCGCCCTTGCCCGCCGTGTCGCGACCCTCGAAGATGATGACCATGCGCTGGCTGGTTTCGGACACCCAGCGCGCCATCGCGCTCAGCTCCTTCGCCAGTGGGTCGAGCAGCTCTTGATACTCTTCTTCGGTGAGCTCGGTCGGTCCGCTCATCCATCCCCCTCTTGAGCGAAGTTGTGGCACGGAGATCGGCGCATGGGAACCTTCCACGTTAACATTGCAGCAAACAGCCGCTCCGCCTAGCGTCGCACCGCGACGCAGCCCTGGAGGTCACTTTGCCGACTATTCGCACGTCCATCGCTGCACTGCTTCTCTCCGCCTCGGCGCTCGGCGCTTCCGCAGCAACTGCGGCGCCGGTCGACCCAGCGCTCTATTCCTCGCTTCACTGGCGGCTGCTCGGGCCGTTCCGCGCCGGCTGGGCGGAAATGATCGAGGGTGTCCCGAGCAAACCCAATACCTTCTATTTCGGAGCGTCGGGCGGCGGTGTGTGGAAAACCGACGATGCCGGGCGGACGTGGACGTCGCTGTTCGATCACGGCGGCAGCTCGGCGATCGGAGCGATCGCGATCGCCCCGTCCGATCCCAACGTTATCTACGTTGGCGGCGGCCAGCCCGAGCCGCGCTACGACATCCAGGCCGGGCGCGGCGTCTACAAGTCCACCGACGGCGGCAAAACCTGGACCGACCTTGGCCTCCACGACACGCGCTACATCGGCCGCATCTGGGTCAGTCCGACGAACCCGAACCTCGTGATTGTCGGCGCCGTCGGCCACTTCTTCGGTACGAGCGACGCGCGCGGAATCTATCGTTCGACCGACGGTGGAAAAACCTGGTCGCACGTGCTCGCGCCGGGTGGCTATACGGGTGTGAACGACATCGCGAGCGATCCCAAGAACCCACGCACGCTGTTCGCTTCGACCTGGGAAGCGCGCCAATATCCCTGGCAGAGCTATTTCACCGAAATTTCCGGTCCCGGAAGCGCCGTCTGGCGCTCCGACGACCAAGGCGTCCATTGGCGCAAGCTCTCGGGCGGCGGCTGGCCGATAGGCCCGCTCGGGCGCATCAGCCTCGGAGTGAGCCGCAAGGGTGGCGGCATTCGCGTCTATGCCGACATCGATTCGGAGAGGAATGCCGGTTTGTGGCGCTCGGATGATGGCGGAGCGCACTGGAAGCGCGTCAATCCGAACCCGGCCTTCGCCACTTATTATTTCAACCGGGTCACCGTGGACCCGCGCGATCCCGACGTGGTCTATCTGACCGGCCAGTCAATCCGCCGCTGCACCAACGCAGGTGCCGCCTGCACGATCTTTCGCGGGAGCCCAGGCGGCGACGACTATCACTCGATCTGGGTCGATCCGAAGAATCCCGGGCACATCGCCGAAGGCTCTGACCAGGGCGCTTCGGTCACCGTCAACGGCGGAAGGACGTGGAGCAGCTGGTACAATCAGCCGACCGCGCAGGTGTATCACCTCGCGGCCGACAATCGCTTCCCCTACTGGGTTTATTCCGGCCAGCAGGACAGCGGCACGGTCGCGATCGCAAGCCGCAGCGACTATGGCTCGATCGGCTGGCGCGACTGGCATCCGGTTGGCGGCGACGAGCGCGACTTCGACATCCCCGATCCTGTCGATCCGAACATCATCTACGGTTCGGGACTCGGCGGCCGGGTCAGCCGCTGGGACGCGCGCACTGGCCAGGTTACCGACGTCTCGCCGTGGCCGCTCAGTAACTACGGCGCTCGCCCGACGACGGTTGCCCACCATTTCAACTGGGTGACCCCGCTGGTCGCCTCACGCTCGGGTCCGCCCGCGCTCTACCTTGGCGGCGACGTCGTCTTCAAAACCACCGACCAGGGCAATCACTGGTCGATCATCAGCCCCGACCTCGTCGGCAAGGGTGCCGGCGCGGCCAACTGCGACGGGGACGTGACCCTCGAGGCTGCGCTGCCCTGCGGCTACGGGACGATCATCTCGATCGAGCCCTCCCCCCATTCACCCAATGAGGTCTGGACCGGCAGCGACAGCGGCGTCCTCGGCATCACGCGCGACGGCGGTGCGCACTGGACTCAGACAACGCTCCCGGGAATCCGGCCGTGGAGCAAGGTCGCGAGCATCGACCTCTCCGCGCTCGATCCGAAGACAGCCTACGTCGCGGTGGACGGCCATCGCATCGACGATTGGCGGCCCCATGTCTTCCGGACGCATGACGGCGGCGTGACATGGCAGGAGGTGACCAGCGGCCTTCCCGACGGCCAGGTGGTCACCGCCGTCCGCTCCGACCCCGTGCGCCAGGGCCTGCTCTATGCCGGCAACGAAAGCGGCGTGTTCGTCAGCTTCGACGATGGCGACAATTGGCAGCCGCTGCAGCAGAACCTGCCGACCGCCTGGGCGCGGGATCTGCTGGTCCACGGCGACGACCTAATCGCCGCTACCCAGGGCCGCGCCATCTGGGTGCTGGGCGACCTCGCGCTCCTTCGCCAGCTTCAGCCCTCGGCGGCTGCCGAGCCGTTCCACCTGTTCGCGCCCGCGCCGGCGGTGCGCGTCCGCTTCAACAACAATCACGATACGCCGCTCACGCCCGAGACTCCGGTCGGCGAAAATCCGCCTGAAGGCGTAGTCTTCGATTACTGGCTCAGGCAGGCGCCGTCAGGCCCGGTCACCCTCGAGATCCGCGATTCCTCGGGCGCGGTCGTCCGACGCTATTCGAGCGCCGACGTCCCCGAGAAGCCGTCGGCCGAGCGCTATTTCCAGGCGGAGTGGGTGAAGCCGCAGCCGATCCTGTCCGCCGCTCCCGGCGAGCACCACTGGGTATGGGACATGCGCCGGCCGCGGCCGAAAGCCGTCGAATATAATTACAGTATCGCCGCCGTGTGGGGCCTGGATACGCCCATCGATCCGCGCGGCCAGTTCGTCGAGCCCGGCCGCTACACCGCCGTGCTGACGGTCGACGGCAAGAGCCAGCAGGTTCCCGTCGAGATCGTTGCCGACCCGCGGGTCATCGACGCCGACTATGGCGCCGCCCGCCAGTTTTCGGAAAGCCTCTACGAGCCCATGGAAATCGCCTGGCGCGGCTATGCCGAGACGAAGACCGTGCGCGACCAGCTCGAGAAACGGATCGCCGGCATCCACGATGCGACCCTGCTCGCTGAGGCCAAGGCGCTGGAAGCGAAGCTCACCCCGCCCAAGAAGCCGCACTCCGGCTTTGGAGGAGCAAGCGGAACCCTCGCATCGCTCGAGACCTCGGCCGAGGGGAGCGACACCGCGCCGAGCGATGCGCTGCGCCAGACTGCGGTCCAGACGATCGCCCAGGTGAACGGCGATTGGGCCACCTGGCAGGAAGTGAAGAGCGCCGACCTCGCGCAACTCAACAAGGGTCTAACCGCCGCGGGCCTCCAGCCGATCACGATTCCGCCGGAGAATGAGCTTAGCCTCGGCGAGGTCTCAGGCGGGGTCGACCTGCCGTAGGAACGCCGTGCACCGCTTGTTCGTCGCCATCCGGCCGCCCGAGCCCATCCGCGACCTCCTGATCGACGCGATGGACGAGAGCCCCGACTTTCGCTGGCAGGACGACGGGCAGCTGCACTTGACCTTGCGTTTCGTCGGGGAGGTCGAGCGACCGCTGGCGGACGACCTTGCTGACGCGCTCTCGCGCATTCGATCCCAGCCCATCTCCGCGCGGATAGCGGGCGTTGGCCGCTTCGAGCAGCGCAACAGCGGCGCGTTATGGGCGGCTGTCGAGCCGAAGGCGCCGCTCGCAGCGCTCGCCGCAAAGGTCGAGCGCGTCTGCCAGCAGGTCGGGATCGACCCCGAGCGCCGGGCCTTCTTCCCGCACGTGACGCTCGCCCGGTGGAAGGGCCGCCGCAGCCGTGAGGTCGCCGATTTCCTCGAACGCCGCCGCGGCCTTTCCTCGCCACCGTTCGACGTCACCGAGTTCATCCTGTTCGAGAGTCGCCTGTCGCGCCACGGAGCGCATTACGAGCCGGTTGCCAGCTACCCGTTGAGCTGACGTACAGGCGCTGACTTATTCTTCGGACTCGGGGATTATCGTGAACGCGTGCTTGAAGGGCAGAGTGTACACGATCTCACCGGCTTCGTTTTCAACGTCGATCCGATAGCGAAGGTCGATGATCCCCGTGCGCACATCGCCGGCGATGACATCCCGTGCGGTTCGCGCCACATGCTCCCGAATCGCTTCCAAGTCCGGCAAATCGACGCCTTCGCGGTCTAGCAGCTCGTCCGTGCTGTCGCGCAAATGCAGGAAAAATCGTGGCACAAGGCGCGTCCTTCAAAGCCTGGGGGCATCGCGTCTCCCAACCGCCCCCGGCCCCACATCTTCGACTCGGCGATCGCCGAAAGGAAAATCGTGTCTTAATCTATGTTTGCGCGATTTCGGATAACATATGTTTGGAGTCCTGCGCGGCGAAATGTTATAGACGACTCATCGTCGGCCGGGAAAATGTCTGGGGCAGCGGCGACAGAGAGAGAGTTCGTGCTCCCGCCCTAGGTTCAGCGGGAGTATTTGGACTTGGAGCCCCCCCGGGAAACGGCACTTGAGCTGCTCGCGCGCAAGCTCAATTTGCACCACCGGCTGAGTGACAAGGACGTCGCGGCCATCGTGGCGCTGCCGCACCGGATTCGTAAACTCGAGGCGCAATCCTACACCTTGCGCGAAGGCGACCGGCCGGAGCGCTGCGCCGTGCTCGTCAGCGGCTTTGCGATCCGGCACAAGTTGACGGGCGAGGGCTCGCGCCAAATCCTATCCATCAACATCCCCGGCGAGCCGCTCGATTTCCAGAACACGTTTCTGGATGAATCGGACCACAACGTGCAGATGCTCACCCGCGGCGTGGTGGCGGAGATTCCGCGCGAGGCGATCGAGGGGCTCGTCGCAACGCATGCCGAGATAGCGCGCGCCATTCTGGTCAACGCGCTCGCCGAGGCGTCTATCTTCCGCGAGTGGACCCTGAACGTAGGCCGCCGCGATGCGCGAAGCCGCATCGCTCATCTGTTGTGCGAGTTCGCTTTTCGACTGAGCGCCCAGAAGCTCAACCGTAACGAGGTCTACGAGCTGCCGATGACACAGGAGCAGCTGGCGGACGCGACCGGCCTTACCGCGGTCCACGTCAATCGAGTGCTCCAAGGGCTGCAGCGCGACGGCCTGATCGAGCGCGACCGCCGAATGATCCGCTTCCCAAGCTGGCTGCGGATGCAGGATGTCGCGGATTTCAACTCACGCTACCTGCACATGCGCGATCTCGCCGCCTGAGCTACTTCGCGCCCTTCAGATATTTGTCGAACCAGTCGACCATGCGCTGCATCGAATCCTGCTGGTGCTCGCGCTTCTGAAAGCCGTGCCCCTCTTCCGGGTAGAAGACCGAATCGACCGTGTTGCCCTTCTTCTTGAGCGCCTCGATCACCTGCTTCGCCTGGATCGGCGGAACGCGGATGTCGTTCTCGCCCTGCTGCACCAGAAGCGGCGCTTTGACGGCATCGATGTAGGTCAATGGCGACGTGGCGTCATACACCTTGGGATATTGGTCCGGGCTTCCGAGGAGCGACTTCTGATAGGCCTGCAGCAGCGCGTCCTCGTGCGTCCACATCGTGCGCCAATCGATGATTCCGAACAGGTCGACCGCCGCTGCGAACTCGTTGGGCGCCCGGCCGATCGCCATCAGCGTCATGAAGCCGCCATATGAGCCTCCGAAGATCCCGACGCGCTTCGCATCGACATAGCCGCTGTCGACCAGGAACTGCTTGGCCGCGATCTCGTCCTTGAGGTCGCCGCCGCCGAGGTCCTGGTAATTGGCCTTCTGGAAGGCGAGACCGTAGCCGGTCGACCCGCGCGGGTTGGGCTGGATCACGACATATCCACGGCTCGCCAGCGCGGTCGCGTAGCGGCTGAACCCGTCGTTGGTCTGACCAGTCGGTCCGCCGTGCGGGAACACCACGGCCGGG
>Ga0207667_10005042_pt1 | contig 16131 bp, 10 predicted proteins | sample KBSCornC52_FD_184301 | JGI IMG/M metagenome (GOLD analysis project Ga0207667, IMG submission 184301) | Corn rhizosphere microbial communities from Kellogg Biological Station, Michigan, USA - KBS Corn C5-2 (SPAdes) (version 2) | ecosystem: Host-associated > Plants > Roots > Rhizosphere > Soil ... | reverse complement strand
CGCAAAATCCACCGCCAACGGATTACGCAACGGCAAGCCCGCCCCCTGCGGTGTGGCGGGCAGCGTATCGGAATTCGCAGCGCTCAGATAGATATCGAAAGAAGGCGCCGGCAGGCTGCGCGCCACGAGCCGCACCCGGTACCAGGCATTGGCCGTGAAAGTGAAATTCGGCACATCCATCCACCCATTGCCCGCGAAATAGCTCACCTTCCCCGACGAAACACCGAAGGAAAGATATGGCCCCCAGCGATGCGCTTCGTCAAAGATCGTGAGCGTCGCCGTGCGGCCTACGGAAGTCGGATAGACCTTGGCGTCGATCGTCACCTCATCCGCCAGTGGGAAAGGACGCTCGATCCGATTCGTCGTCTGATACAGGTTCACACTGCACGCCGTGCCATCCGCGCCCGAGGCCAGAATCTGCGGCACGGTCGTTCCGGTATTCGTCCAACCCGCAGGGGTGGCAAACCCAGGCGCGTCGCCGTCGAATCCATCCGTCACCGGCAGTTGCACCGCCGAGTCATCAAAATAGGCGGCGGCGGAAAACCCATAAGTCCCCGCGTGGACAGTCGTGAAATCGACCGTCGCCGCGTCGCGCACCGGCAGATTGCGGCCCTGCGGCAAATCCGGCAACGCCCCACCGCCCGCCGCGCTGAGATAGAAATCAAAAGTCTTCGCCGGATCGAGCCGCCCGACGAGCCGGACGCGGTACCATTGATTCGCGACGAAGGTGGCGCCCGGAATCGTATTCCAAGCGTTATTCGCATAGTAGCTTACCTGTCCGCTCGTATTTCCGAAGGTCAACCAGATGCCGTATCGATTCCCCGAATCGAACGTGCCGATCGTCAGGCTTCGCCCGGTTCCCGTCGGCCGAATCCAGAAATCCCACTGCAGCGCGGCGTTCGAACCGACGTTCGTCTGCATTCCTTGATTCACCGCAGTGAACGCGACGCTTTGCGCATCCGCCGGCGCGGCCTGAGCGGTCGTCACTGCGGGATTGGCCGTCAGCGCGCCTGACCATCCGGCGGGCAAACCGCCCACGGTATCGTTGGCAAACGTCGTGATAAATGGCAGCGACGCCGCGCGCCCGTGGCCGGCAAGGAGAAAAATCGCGCCCAAAAAAACGCGAAAGCCCAGTGAAATTGAGGAGAGGTTCATGGGGTTACAAAGGGGGCGCTCATTGGCGTAGGCCTCGCTCCGGTCGTCAAGGTTCAAATCTTTTCTCACTGTCGGGCGGCCGTCCTGACCGCCGCGGCCGGTTCCCGGAGCCACGCGTCCACCGTGGCGGCGAAGATCGCCGCCCTACAATCGCGCGCTCTGCTAACATGCTGCCACAGAAGTTCGTTGAATAATGGAATCGGCCTGGCCCAGCGGACCGGTATGGCGCTTGGGGGATCGCGATCTCCGAGCGCGATGGATCCCCACTCGCGCACAGCACCTCTCTTCAATCTTTGATCTTAGTCTTTAATCTTAATCCCTAATCGTTGATCCTCACCGACGGTCGGGATTAACGATTAAGATTAAAGATGGGTGCCACCACCGCCCTCCCTCACCGCTGCACCTTCCAGCGGGTCTCGGGCTGCAGATTGATGTCGTCCTTCTGCACCTCGAAACCACACGCCTGCAGGAGATAAGCCACGCCTTCGCGGCTGCTCATGGTCTGCTTCAAACTGTGTGCAAAGAGTTCGATGTATTCCTTGTAACTATCCAGCGCGAGGCTGCCTTCGGCGACATACTTCGCCAATTCCTGATCGTGGCTTTCGATGAGCTCGAACAACGCCCGCCGCAAACGCACACGCATGACGGGATCGACCACGAGCCGAAACGGATTGCCCCCCGGATCGGTCGGCACCGGTTCCTTGGAAATATCGTAGTCGAGCGGCGTGAGCGTTTGAGCGCGAATGGGATCGTTCATGGTCGTGGAATGTGTCTATTCGTCAGCCGCAAACCGGGCGGCTGGATCGATCGAAAAAATCAGCGCTTCTTCTTCTTCCCGTTCGGCGCGGCCGGTTGCGACACCGAGACCTGCTGTCCGTTGGCATCGTAGTCGATGACCTGCTTGGTTTTGTCTCCATCGTAGACAAACACCCGCTTGCCGAGATAACGGCCGTCGACCGAATTGAAAGCGGCCTCCGTGATATGCCCGGCGCCGTCCCGCTTGTAGGTCGCCTTGTAAGTCGCATTGCCCTTCGCATCGAAAAACGTGGCGCTGAGGGCCACGTTGTTGTCGCCCAGTTCGTAGACCGTCTTCCGCAGCATCTTGTCCGAGGCGTCGGTCGTCATCTCCTCGGCGGTATGGCTGTCCGGATCCATTTTGGTCGTCATCTTGCTTCCGTCGGGCATGACCTTGGTGATGACGTGGATCGTCCCGTAGTTTTCCTGCGCCGGGACGAAGGGCGTGGCGAGGAAGAAAGCGAGGCAGAGGAGCGCTAGTGTTTTCACGGGGTGGCGATATCTAAACCCGCATCGGCCATTTCCGCCAGCGGTACCTCACCGCCGTGGTGGCGATTGAATTGGAGATCGTAGAGCCGGCGGTAATAGCCGCTTTTGGCGAAAAGCTCGGCATGCGTGCCCACTTCCTTGATCTCGCCATTTTCGAGCACCACGATCTGGTCGGCGCGCTGGATGGTGGAAAGACGATGGGCGATGGCCAGCACGGTGCGGCCCTTGGCCAGCTTCTCGAGATCTTCCTGAATGTATTTCTCCGTCTCGGAATCGAGCGCGCTGGTCGCTTCGTCGAGCAAGAGGATCGGCGCGTCCTTCAAGAACGCTCGCGCGATGCACAGGCGCTGTTGCTGGCCGCCGGAAAGCTGGCAGCCACGATCGCCGATGATGGTCTGGTACCCGTTCTCCCGGCTGATGATGAAGTCGTGAATGTGCGCGCGACGAGCCGCTTCCTCGATCTCCGCCTGCGTGGCATCGAGCCGGCCGTAGCGGATATTGGCGGCGATGGTGTCGTGGAAAAGGAAGGTATCCTGATTCACCATCGCGATGTTCTCGCGCAGGGAAGACTGGGTGACCGAGTCGATGTTTTGCCCATCGATGAAAATCCGCCCCTCCGACGGCTCGTAAAGGCGCTGCAACAACCAGAAGAGCGTGCTCTTCCCCGCACCGGTGGCGCCCACCAGCGCGCAAGTGGTGCCAGCGGGAACCTCGATGCTGAGGCCGTGGACCGCTGGCCGGATGGAGTCCTTGGTCGGGTAGGTGAAGGTGATATCCTGAAAGCGGATTTCGCCTTGCGAAACGTCGAGCGGCTTGGCGTTCGGGGCATCGTTGATGGCCGGCGGACGATCGATGAGCACAAACACCTTCGTCGTCGCGGCGAGGCATTTCTGCATGAGAATATTGACGCGCCCGAGGGTCTTCGCCGGATCGTAGAGCAACACGAGACCGGCGTTCAGCGCGGTGAAGCGGCCATAATCGAGATGGAAACGGTAGGCATAGATCAGCGCGGCGATGATGCCGAGCGAAGCGACCGTTTCCACCGCAGGGGTGACTAGCTCCTGGGCCTTCCGCCAGCGCATGGCGAACTTCAGCATCTCCAGGTTGGCCTTGTTGAAGCGCTCGGACTCGTACTCTTCGCGCGCATGAGTTTTCACCACCCGCACACCGGCGAAGGCTTCTTGCATCACCACCATGAGCTGGCCGGCCTCCTCTTCTTCCTTGGCGCCGGCGCTCCGCACTTTCTTGCCGATGACCAGCACCGGGATCAGGCACAGCGGGAACACGGTGAAGGCGAAGAGGGTGAAGCGGGCATCCGTGGCGAAGAGTGCCACGAGGCCTGAAATGATGGCGATGGGCTGCTTCACGAGGTCACCGGCGATTTGCGTGAGAGCCTGCTGGGCGACGCGCGTCTGGTTGAAGACGGTTTGCACTAACTCACCGGACTTGGCGCGGTTGAAGAACTCGAGCGATTGCGAAAGCAAATGCCGGAAGAGCGACTGGCGAATGTCGTCGAGCACGTGCTGGCTCACCCACAGCATGCAGTAGGCATTGAAATAGGAAAACACGCCGCGCACCGCCATGAGGGCCGGAATGGTGGCGCTGACGAGAATGACCTGGGTGAGCGTAGCGTGCCCCGGCGTAATCGGCGCCAAGTGCATCCAGTCTGGAAATTTCAGGGTGTGTGAGCCGTCATCCGGAAAAATGAGCGGGACGACCTTGCGAATGAGAAAGACGAGACCGCCATTGGCCACGCCGAAGAGGGCGCCGCAAAGCATGCCCAGCAGGAACCGACCGCGATACGGCTTCAGGTAGCTGGCCAGCCGCATGTACGGTTCCCGGCTCGCGCGCAGGAAGTCGCGCAGGGACATCTTGGCTATGTCTTTGCGAGAGATCTTTTTAGAGGACATGGAGAGTGGTCACGGGTGCGCGAGGAGGGAATCGATAGCACGAACCACGGCATCGGTCGAGATTTGGTCCATGGGGGCGCCTTTCATCCGAGGGGTGAACTCGGTGAGGGGTACATCCGGACGGGTCGCCGAGAAAACGACCGCGCGCTCGTGTAAGGGCCTCCAGTGGAAGGGATTAGTCGGTCCGAAAAGGGCGATTTGCGGGATGCGGAAGGCGGAGGCGAGGTGGACGACACCAGTATCGCAACTAACGACGATTCGGGCGCCGGCGACCAGCGTGGCGAGAGAGATCAGCTCTTTCGGATACCGGACTTCCCACTTCTTATCCTCCTCCAGATGAGGGATTTCTGCGACACGAGCCTTTTCGAAGGCGTCCGGGCCGCAGGTAGTGATCGTCTTCAGCCCGTGCTTCCGAAAAAGGTCGGCGGCAACAGCCCCCCAACCGGCAGTCGTCCAGTATTTCTCCGGCCGGGCGGTGCCAGGGTGCAGCAGAGCATAAGGCTCCGCCGGAGCGAGCGACGCCGCCGGAAGCACGAGTTCCGGCCGGAGATCGCGGTCGATGTCCGTTTTCGTCGCCGCCACCAGGTCCAGGTAATGTTGCGCCGTATGGACGTCCCGCACTTTCGAGGGACTCCACGCATTGTAAGCAAGCGCCCGCAGGCGATTGCGCCGGACCCATTCGAAGCCGACCCGGGTTTTCGCCCGCGAAAGGGCGGTGGCGAAGGCCGAGCGGTCGTTGCCGGTGAAATCGAAACACATATCCCACCCGCCAGTGAGGACCTGCTGCCAGGGGTGCCAGCCCCGGCCGCGGCCGAACACGATGCCCCCCTGGATCGACGGGATCGCCGGGAGTAGGGGAGCGGTGCCGTCCATCACGCCGAGCACGATCTTCGCCTCCGGCCACGCGGCATGCAACGCGCGCAGGGCCGGTGTGGTGAGGACGAGATCCCCAATGCGCTTGAGCTGCAGGGCGAGGATTCTCAAGGCAATTTAGGATTTAGCATTGGGCTTTTAACGTTCACAAAGATGGCGGCACTGAGTCCTGACGCCAGACGGCGGGACTGCAACCCTAAATGCTCCATCCCAAATCCTAAATGAAGATCGGACTCGTTCGCCGTGGTTATTCCCGCACCGGGGGTGCGGAGGCGTACTTGCGACGGTTCGCCGAGGCGGCGACCGAGGTCGGGCATTCCATCGTGCTCTTCAGCGAACGCTGGCCGGTCGAGGAATGGTCCTTCGAACTCGTGCGGGTGGACAGCAAATCGCCGGGCACTTTCGCGGATGCGATGATCGCCCTGCGCCCGCGCGACCGCTGTGATTTCGTCTTCAGCCTCGAGCGTCTCCACACCTGCGACGCCTATCGCGCCGGCGATGGCGTGCACGCTGCGTGGCTGGAATTGCGGAAGAAATTCGAGCCGCCCTGGAAGGGGTGGTTCCGGCGCTTCAGTGGCAAACACCGGGAAATCCTCGCGCTGGAGAAGGAGCTCTTCGGCCCGCGCGGCGCCCGTGCGGTGATCGCCAATTCCGCTCTCATCCGCGAGGAGATCGTCCAGCATTTCCAATATCCGCAGGCACAGATCCAGGTGATCCACAACGGCGTCCCGCCCTTCCACGTGCCGCCCGATGCCCGTGCCCACACCCGCGCTTCGCTCGGGCTCAAGGACGACGATTTCGCCATTCTCTTCGCGGGTTCCGGCTGGTCGCGCAAGGGCCTGCGCTTTGCCATCGAAGCGATGAACGAGGCGAAGCTCGACCACGCCGCGCTGCTGGTGGCCGGCCGGGGTAATCATCGCGCGATGCCGAAGAGCCCCTACACACGCTTCCTCGGTCCGGTGAAGGACATGCCGCCGCTGCTCGCCGCCGCGGACGCCTTTATCCTGCCCACGATCTACGATCCCTTTTCGAATGCGTGTCTCGAGGCGCTGGCCGCCGGTCTGCCGGTCATCACCAGCGCGCAAAATGGCTTCTCGGAGATCATCGAGTCGGGTCTCGAAGGCGAAATCATCGAAGAGCCCAACGACATCCCCGCACTGGCCACCGCGATCAAAAGCTGGAGCGATCCGGATCGCCGCGCCATCGCGAAGCTCCGCCTGGAAACGCTGGGCGCCCGCTACACCATCGCCGAAAACGTCCGCCACACGCTGAACGCGATCCAGGCGTTGCGGTGAAGTTGTCTGGCGAATAGCGATGTCAATGGGCGCTTCGCGCAGTTCTTGCCGAGCGCTCACGGACAGCCTGGCCTTCTACGCCTCCAGCCCCGCCTCCGGTGGAACAAACTTCTCCAACGGCGCCACCAGATTCCCTGGCAACGGCCACACCCGCTCCTGAATGCGCGGGGCGAGCTGGCGCGAGGTCGCATACGCCTGCGTCATCATCTCCATCTTCGCATCGAGATTGTCGACATAATGCAACGCCCAGGCTTCCGGCGTCTTCGGCACCACCGGCGAACCAAATTGCAGTTCACCATGATGCGCCGCCAGCAAGTGCAGCAGGTGCAAGCGCACGTCCTCGCTCACCGGTCGCAGCGCCGTCCAGCCCGCCGCCGCTTCCGTGGCCAGCACTTTGCGCCATAGCGCATTGACCAGTTCGATGCCAATCGTGATGTGCCCCAGCATTTCACCGCGCTCGTCGAATGGCATGATGAACCCATCCGCCGGCAGCGAATTCTCCCACAGCTTGCCCGAATCGTGAAACAACACCCCCGCGACCAGCAGATCGCGATTCAAAGCGGGATACGCCGACGCCACCGCCCATGCCCCGCGCATCATCTGCGCGACATGCTCCACCAGTCCTCCACGGCGGGCATGATGATTCCCGCGCGCCGCGGCTGCCCGGCGAAACCGCGGGCCGTATTCCGTGAGAAAGAGCGTCGCCAACCCCCGCAGTCGCGGATCGCCCATCGTCGCCACCATTTGCTCGATGAACGCGTAATCCACCGCCTGCTTCTCCCGCAGCACGGGCGAACCCGCTAGCAGCGTGTCCCGTTCTTCTTCCGTCAGTTCCCGGCAGGTCCACCGCTTGGCATCCAAGCCGAAGCCGCCGTTGTGGGCAAATTCCCCCGTGACTTCCAAAAACGCCCCCACGGCCAGATCCTGACACGCTACAAAGGCTGGCGAATCGCTCCACGCCCGCAGGGTGATTTTCGCCTCGGCATCCGCCAGGACCATTTCCCAGAAGGGCTTCCCGTCGCGGGTCTCCTTTTTGGTCATCGTCTCCACCTGACCATGCACCGCCGCTTCCAGGCGCCCCTCTGCGGCTGATTTCCGCCTCGACAGCGGCGGGAGAGTTTCCGTGGATTTCATGGGGTTTCTTCCATGCAAACCTGCCTCCCGCCGCTGTCGAGGCGGAAATCAGCGGGGCGATGAAGATTCCTTAACTTGGCAGTAGTCAAGTCGCACAAAATGGGTATCAATGTCATTACATTGCCAATCTAAGCCCCCACCCGCATGAAAACGTCCTCCTCCAGAATTAGCGGTTTTTCTCTGATCGAGCTGATGATCGTGATCTTTATCATCATCATCATCGCGGCGTTTGTCGTCCCCGCGGCTTCGACGGTTCTCAGAGGTTCGCAGCTCACCCAGGGCGAGCAGGTTCTCTACGATCAGCTCAGCCTCGCCCGTCAGTACGCCCTGTCGAAGAACCATCCCGTGGAAGTGCGTTTCATCCGCTATGCCGACCCGGAAACCCCGGGTGAAAGTGACGCCTCCGGCAATCCGATCATCGCCAATGCCCAATACCGGGCCATTCAAGTCTTCGATACCCTCGACGCCATCGACCCGACGACAAACGACTTTGTCCGTGCGCCGATCGACAAACCGGCGATCCTCCCGCAGTCCATCGTCATCGATAAGGGCACGCTTTCCACCATCATCAGCCAGACGGCCAGTGGGAACGCCGGTCCTACTCAAGGCACTCCCGGTCCGAAGGATCCGCAGATGCCGCGCAACGTCGGCACCAAATACGATTTCGTCTACTTCCGCTACATGCCCGATGGCTCCACGAACATGGGGCAGACGGGCACCTGGTGCGTGACGCTGCACAACATCAACGACGTCATCAACGGCACCACCCCGCCGCCGAACTTCTACACCATCCAGATCGATCCGGTGAGCGGCGCGATGAAGCAATATCGCCCGGGCCTAGCTCCCCAGTAACGGCACCGTCCGTTTCTCGCGTGCGCTCAGCGCCGCGCTATCCACGATCTGCTGCCCGATGCGCGCGATTTCGGGATGCAACGGCCCGCGCTCGAACGGCGCCCCTTCGAGCACCGAAAGCAAATACTGGATCGGGTCCTGGAACGGCGCGCGCACTTCATCCACGGGCACTTCAAATCCTTCCGGCCGCTCGGCGGATTGCAGCCGCAGGTGCGTGGCGTAGTCGTAACACGTCATGGTTCCGCGCGTCCCGCAAATCACGAACCCGCACATCGGCTGCGGCTGTAGAATCCACGGATCGCTGAACGTCCCCCAGCGTGTCTGGATCGTCGAAAGCCCATGCGCATAGCGGCAGACCGTCACGCTGTGTTCATCCACTTCCAGTCCTTCCGGCGTATCCATCGTGCACGTCACCTCGATCGGCTTGCGCCCACCCTGGAACCACGTCCCGAGCGTCGCGCCGTAGCCCGCGTAATCGAACAGCGAACCACCGCCGCGGTCCTTCTTGTAGAACCAACTCGCGCGCTTCTCCTCCGGCGTCGGCTCGCACACTTCCTTGTCCGCCCGATGAAAGAGCGGTCCGCGATTTCCGCCATAGTGATGCACATTCAGCACCTCACCGATCACTCCTTCATCGATGAGCCGCTTCGCCGTGATCGAGCCTGCCGACCAGCGCGTCGGCCAATTGATGGCCAGCAGCTTCCCTTTCGCTTTTTGCGCCGCGACCATTTCATCCGCCTCGGCGAGTGAGCCGGCGAAGGGTTTCTCCACCACGATGTTCACGTGGTACTCCGCCACGCGCTTCGTCCACAGCCCATGCTCCGCCGTGGCGGGACACAGGATCACCAGATCCGGCTGTGTCTTCTCCAGACAAGCGCGGTAATCCGTAAACACCCGCTCGTCCGGAATACCGAACGCACCGATTGCATTCTGCATCCGCCCGCGTTGCTCGTCGCAAATGCCCACGATCTCCGCCTGCGGATGCTCATGCGCCCGCCGCAGCAAATCGCCCATATGCATGTGGTCGAAGTTAATCCCGGCAATCTTCCAGATCTTGCTCATTCGCTAATCAGCGTTCGCAGCAGCGTCATTTTTGCCATCTGCCATTTGCCGTTTGTCCTTCCCATCAAGCCACCTTCCACTGCCCGCGGTACTCCCGCGTCAGCCACGCCGGATTCCCCGTCCCGCCCGCGAAGTTGTTCTTCGCCGGGTCCCACTGGATCTTCTCGCCGTGGTAATAGCCGAGGTTCAACAGGTGGCAGCAGGTCACGCTGCGCGCGCCGATCTCCACATCGCAAATCGGCCGGCTGCGCTTCTGGATCGCATCGAGGAAGTCCTGCTTGTGATCCGCGCTGGAGTAGAGCTTCACCTTCGCATCGGCGAGAAATTCCTTCTCCAGCTTGTCGAGCTGTGCCGTCAGCGCCGGCTGATCGCTCTTGTCCATGAACTTCGCCTTTTCCGCGCCCTTCACCTGCACGCGAATCTTCCCGCGGTTCACATACACCTCGCCGTCGCTGCCAAAGAACGTCACGCCGTTTTCCTTGATGTGCGTCACTTCCACGCCGTTCGCGTAGCGCAGCTTGCCGCCCGCCTCGGCGGTCTGCCAATCGCTCGGCGGAATGACTTCGACCGGACCACTGTCATCCATGCCGAGGCCCCACTGCGCGATATCGAGATGGTGAGCGCCCCAGTCCGTCACATAGCCGCCGCCGTATTCACGGTACAGACGCCAGAGCGGGAAATGAGTGTGCACCCCACGCGGGCTGAGGATCGAATTGTAGCCGCGCATCGGCGCCGGCCCGAGCCACATGTCCCAGTCGAGTCCCGGCTCCGCTGCTTCCTCCGCCAGGTCGCATGGCACCCCCGGCTTGCCGAAGCCCGCTTCCACGCGCAAGATCTTGCCGATCACTCCATTGCGCACCAGCTCGCAGGCCACGCGGAACTCGCGCATCGAGCGCTGCATCGAACCCGTCTGGAAGACGCGATCGTGCTTGCGGACCGAATCCACCAGCGCGCGTGCTTCGTGCAACGTTTCCGTCAGCGGCTTCTCGCAGTAAATATCCTTCCCGGCTTCCGTTGCCGCGATCGCGATCAGCGCATGCCAGTGGTCCGGCGTGGCGATGACCACCGTATCGATGTCCTTCCGGCCGAGCAGTTCGCGAAAATCCTGATACATCTCCGCGCCCTTGAAATCCGAGCCGCTCTTCTTCGCATAGTGTTCCTCGATGATCCGCTTGCCTTCGTTGCGGCGGTTGTTGTCCACATCGCACACCGCCACGCCCTGCACTTCATCTTTCCCGAGGAAACCACCCATCAGCCCATGCATCTGCTTGCCGATGCCGATGAATCCAAACGTCCGGCGCGAATTCGGCTTCGTCTCCGCCGCCCAGATATGCGACGGCAAAATGAGCGGCGCGACACCGGCGGCGAGAGTGGACTTGAGGAACGAACGACGGGAAGTGCGAGGGAGGTTCATGAAGATAAAGAGTGAGCTTGGGGACAATCCGCGCGCAAGCGATTCATTGGGGAAGGAATGCCGAACGCAGCGGCCTACAGGTAATAATCAAAATCCTTCTCGCTATGCGTCTTGCGGCGGACGCGGAAGACGTGCGCGGGCTTGTCAGGATGCAGGCGCACGAAATTGCGCCGGCCGGTCCAGAGGTAGCGCTCGTCGTTCAGCAGGTCGTGCACTTGATATTGCTGGTCTTCGACCCATCCAAATTGATCGACCGGCACATCGATATACGCGTCCTGGAAATGGAACGGGTCGAGTGAGACGACCACCAGGATGATGTTATCCCGCGCGGCGGTCATCTTCGAGTAGTAGAGCACGAGGTCGTTTTCCGTGCGCTGGAATTGCAGGTTCCGCAACTGCTGCAACGCGCGGTTCTCCCGGCGGATGCGGTTGAGTCGGGTGATGATCTCCTTGATGTTCCCCGGCGCATTCCAGTCGCGCTGCTTCCACTGGTATTTCTCCGAGTCGAGATACTCCTCCTTGGCGAGCTGTTTGTAGTCGTTGTCGCAGAGGTGGAGGAAATGGCCGACGTTCGAGGCGGCATCCCACGGCTTCTTGTCGAGACCCACGTTTTCGCAGAGCTCGAAGCCGGAGTAAATGCCATAGACCGGCGAGAGCGTGGCGGCGAGCACCGCGCGAATGATGAACGCGGGCCGTCCACCGAATTGCAGGAAACTGGGCAGAATGTCCGGGGTATTCGGCCAGAGATTCGGGCGCATGTATTCCGAACACTCGGCCTGGGTGATCTCGGTGAAATACTTGGTCAGGCCTTCCTTGGTATTGCGCCAGGTGAAGTAGGTGTAGCTGTGGGTAAAGCCGGCCTTGGCCAGGACCTTCATCATCTTCGGGCGGGTAAAGGCTTCGCTGAGGAAGAGCGCATCGGGAAAGCGCGCCTGGACGCGGCTGATGAGGTATTCCCAGAACGCCACCGGCTTGGTGTGCGGATTATCCACGCGGAAGATACGCACGCCGTGCTCGCACCAAAATTCGATCACGCTGGCGAGTTCAGCCCAGAGCGTCCGCCAGTCGGCGTTGTGATAGTTCAGCGGATAAACGTCCTGGTATTTCTTCGGCGGATTCTCGGCGTATTTGATCGTGCCGTCGGGCCGCTTGTAGAACCAATCGGGATGCTCGTGGACGTAGGGATGGTCGGGCGAGCAATTGAGCGCGAAGTCCAGGGCCACCTCCATGCCGCGGGCGTGGATCTCTTTTACCAGCCAATCGAAATCCTCGAGCGTGCCGAGCTCGGGCGCGACGTCCTTGTGGCCGCCGCCATTGGGGCATTTCTGGTGGCGATTGCCGATGGCGTAAGGCACGCCGGGTTCGCCGGGCTGGCAATTCACGGCGTTGTTCCTGCCCTTGCGCGCAGTGATGCCGATGGGATGGATCGGCGGGAAGTAAATGACGTCGAAGCCCATGGCGCGAGCGTCATCGACGCGCGGCAGGCAGTCGCGGAAGGTCGAGCCCTTGTCGTCGCGGCCTTCCGCCGAGCGTGGGAAGAACTCGTACCACTGGGAGAAATTCGCCCGGGGACGGTCGACGTAAACCTGCGGGTAGCGCGGGGTGAAATGGAACTCGGGCGCAGGTGCGGCGACTGGAGCGGCCGCAGCTTTCGGCTCGGCAATGGTGGCGGCCTTTTTCTTTTTCGAAGCGGCTCCTTTTTTTCCAGCGGGCGAAGATTCGGTGGGGAAAGCGATGACATTGCCCGCGCCCGGTTTGCGCGCGGGCGCGGCCGCGTTTTCCAGCGGGGCCGAGGGAGCGGTGAGCGCGATGAGCCGGGCCACCGGCGGCGGGTTCAGCAGGTATTCGGCGCTCTCGCTGCGGTCGGCGTAGGCGGTCATCAGCGCTTCCATCTCGGGCGAGTGGGCCAGGGCGTTAACGGTCTCAGGGTTGCCTTCGCGGATTTTGTCCGACAAGACCACGAGGCGTTCGGCGTCGCGCTTCTGGCCCTGGTCCTGGGCCAATTTCGCCGCACGGCCGACGAAGCTCGCGCCTTCCAGGATCTCGCTGGTCAGCTCGGTGAGGCCGGCCTCGAATTTCACCTGAAACTCGTGCTGCCACGACCGGAAGTAATCGCCCCACGCCTCGATGGTGTATTCGTAAACGGCATTCTCGAAGACGGAGAAGACGCCGCTCCAGTGGTCCTTGTTGTAAGGGTCGATGCATTGCATCGGTGTCTCGTGCCAGCGATGGTGGCCCTTTTTCCGCCACTTGAGCACCGCCAGGACGACGTCGTGCCCGTCCTTGAAGACATCCGCCTCGACGATGATGTCCTCGCCGATGGCGCGCTTGATCGGATACCGGCCGCCTTCGACGAGCGGCGACAAAGCTTCAATCACGACAGACGGCGGGCGAGGTATCATGCCGGGAAGGATGATGGAGGAAGGCGGAAGGAGGAAAGGCAGAACATCCACCTGTGAAAACGCAGAGGTGAGGGTGGGTGCGTTTCCCGGATTGTCGGAAAATGTGCAGGCCGAAGGCCTAATCCAGCGATCCGGCTTGTGTATAGAGATCAGGTTACCGACCCGGGCTACAACGCTGGCGCGAAGCACCTCAGCGCTTCGGCCTTACGGCACGACGGAGGTGACGAAGCCGACATCATCAATGTGCGTGGTCTCGCCGCGAGTGGTATTGGACGTCAGCGCCACGGAGACGATGTAAGTCCCGCTCGGGGCGACGAAGCCGAAGAACGTATCGTCGACCGGGCTGGTGGTGTTGCGGTTTACCGTGCGGGTCACGGTCGAGGTGCTCTGATCGGAGAACGTCGCGGTCACGGTCACGGTGAGGCCGTTCAACACCGTCTCGGTGAGATAGGTGAAGGCAAACTGGGTGACGTGTTCGCTGGCCTGGCCGCCGGCGATGCTGCCCAGAGTGAAGGTGATGTCGCCGAGGGCTGATCCGGTATCCGGCGCGGTGAGGCAATTGGTCACACCGGCGGTCCCGGAGGGTGGGGGTAGGGGCGAGATATCGAGCGCAGAACCCGCGGTGAGGCCGATGCTCAAGGTCTTCGTGCCACTGCCGTAGCTGGCCGCGATGGCCGGTGCGGAAGTCAGCGCATCACCCGAGACATCGAAGCTCACGGCGCCACCCATCTTATTGATGAAGGCCGAGGCGACGGCAGAGGCGAATGTAGTCTGGTCGGTCTGGCCGGCATTGGCTGTGGACGTGGCTTGGATGAGCGTGTGGCCATTCGGATCGACGACGTTGGTCGTGTGGCAGGTCACGGTCGCGGTCGGGTTCCAGCGAAAAATGACCACCTTGTTCGTGTTGTAGTCATCCTTGGTGATCATGTATTCGCCATTCGAGCGGACGTAAGCGTGGAGGCTGTACATCGAGTCGGTGTCGTTGCCGGTGAAGACGTTGTTATTGCTCACCAGGGTCAGCACGAGACTGCCGGTGGTGAGGCTGAAGACGTCGACATTCGGCACGGCATAGTAGCCGACGAAAAGATACGAGCCGGCGGCGGCCATCGATTTGGCCGTGCCGCGGCTCAGCGTGATGACGTGATTCGGTGTCCGGTTGCCGCCAAGCCAGTTGTTGTAGACTTCGACGCGGTTGCCGATGGTCGTCCAGTCGGTGGCGCCGCCGGCGAGGATCATCGTGTCGGTCGCCGGCAGATAGCGGAGCTGGTTCAGCGGCGCCATGGTCGAAGGCGTGGGCGTGGAAACCGCCGCGCCCCAGATCGGTGAACCGTTGGCGTTGAAACCGTTGAGTGGGTACTCCTGGATGGCGTTGGTCTTGTCGAGGCCGGTCCAGACGTTGCCGTTGGTATCGAGGCAGAAACCGTTGCGCACCCGGGCGCCGGAGATGCCGAAGGTGGTGGCACCGGGGATGGCCACATAGCCGTCGGTCGACTGATTGAAGTAATAGGTGTAGAAGCCGTCCGAATTTTGTCCGCCGGCGATGAGGATGCGGTGGCCGCTGACCGTCGTCGTCTGGCCAAAGTGCAGGCCGCGATCCTGACTGCTAACGTTGAGCCGCGGATCGGTGGGATAGCGGAAGGGATTGACCGTATTGGCGAGGAAGCCCGCGCCGCTGGAGCCGCTAAAGAGCAGGTCGCCGCTGTAGAGGTTCAGGCCATCGGTGCCCGGATCGGGTGCGGCGCTGCCCTCGAAGTTCAGTCCCTGGATCATCCAGCGCAGCTTGCTCGTGCTGTCGTAGCAATGGATATCAGTCTCGGCGTTGCGTCCGAGGTCCCACGTGCCGCCCCACGGATTGTTCAGCACATACATATTACCCGCGGAATCGCCGCCGATGCCGACGACACGGGTGAAGCGGCCGACGCCGGTTTCGCCCATGATGCCGGTGGTGCTATTGAGATATCCGCCGGTGTCGCCGTAGGTGAAGGCGAGCGTCGGCGTGCCGCTGAGATTGGTGTAGACCTTGATGTTCATATCCGGACCCTGGTCGCCGACCCACAGGCGATTTTGCGAGTCGATGTAGAGCGCGGAGGGACGCGAGGTGGAAGCCATGGTGATCACCGCGCCCGCCGTGCCGGTGGAGCTGAACCGGCAGATCTTGCCGGTGCTCTGCTGTGCCACCCAGACATTCGCGCCGCCATTTTCCACGGCGACCGCGCCCGGACCGGTGATGGTCCAGCCGCGTTTGAAGACGCCGGCGGTGCTGTAGACCTGAATGCGATTGCCGGGGAAGTCGCTGATGTAGAGCTCCCCATTGTAGTCCGCGAGGCCGGTGATGGCGTCGCCAGTGCCGGTGCTGACGGTGAACTTCAGGTCCTGGGCGAGCGAGGCGCGATTGTAGCGGCCGACGGCGCCGGAGTTCGGCGCTTCCAGCGCGGCGAAGATGTCGGTGGCATCGCCGGTGATCGCCGAGCCCTGGGTTTGGTTGGTGCCACCGGCTTTCCCGATGGTGAGGCCATTTTGGTAGATGCCGATGTTGCGGCCGTTTTCGTCCCAATTCGAGGAAGTGTAGACGATACCTTCAGGGGAGACCCACATGGCGCGGGCACAATTACCGACGTAGCTGGTGGAGGTCGGGTTGGAATTGCCGACCCAGTCGGTGGTGTAGGTGAGGTTTTCGCCTTGGGTGGACGAAGCCGCGCAGAGCAGCGCGGCGAGGAGCAGGGTGATTTTCTTGTTCATGCAGGAGGAGG
>Ga0207667_10005040_pt1 | contig 16136 bp, 11 predicted proteins | sample KBSCornC52_FD_184301 | JGI IMG/M metagenome (GOLD analysis project Ga0207667, IMG submission 184301) | Corn rhizosphere microbial communities from Kellogg Biological Station, Michigan, USA - KBS Corn C5-2 (SPAdes) (version 2) | ecosystem: Host-associated > Plants > Roots > Rhizosphere > Soil ... | reverse complement strand
GAGGCGCTCGCCACGCGGCCGCTGTCTCGCCCGCCGCGCCGCCTGGCGGATGTCGCGGTGGGTGGCGGTCTTGCCGCGCGCCATGAGCTTCAGGATCGCGCGCTTTTGCCGATCGCTATAGCGGCCGAGCTGCACCGGGTCGTAGACGAGCTGGCGAGCCCGGTCGTCGGCATCGCGGCGCAGCCAGAAACGCGATGGTCCCACTTGCCTCCCCGAGATTAGCTCCATGCCCTCAAACGGTGGCGTTGCGCCCGTTGTTGGCTAGCGCGGAATTAAGGGGAGGTTATCTGTTATCCCGCGGGAAGGCCATATGAGGCCGAAGGGCTGTGCCCGCGCTATTCGTGCGGGACGATTTCGCTCGCTACCGCGCCGCGCTGGCGGCGAAACAGCAGGACCAGCACGCTCGGCCAAAACAGCGTGTTGACGATATCTTCGATCGTGTTCGTCGCCGTCCACGGCCAGGCCGAGACGTAGTAGCGCACGAAATCGGAGGTTTCATTGGCGAGCTCGAGCGCCGCGACCACCAGCCAGGGGAGCAGCGAACCCAGCGGCCGGCGCAGCACAAGGCTGGTCAGCAGGTAGATCGCCAGCCCGAGGTGGATGTGAAGGACGGCGTGGGAGACATGGAACTCGCTCGATAGCCAGTTCTTGGCCGCTTCCCAGTCGAGCACCATGTCGAACCAGCCATGGCCATGGCTCACCGGACCGGCCGTGGGATCGCCGCTGCACCCTCGGCGAACAGGTTGACCGCCCGCTCGATTGCCTGTGCGTCGGCGCTACGTCCCTCCAGCGAGCGGGTTTCGGCCACGGCGAGCATCAGCTCGCCGATCCGGGACAGGATGACATCGGTGAAGACGCCGTGCTCGATCAGCGCCTGAACTGTCGCGGTCGCCATGACCCAACCGACGTCACCGGGTTTGGACGGAGGCGCCTCGCGGCTTCTGTCGAGATGATCGCTCGCGGGCACGACCAGCGCCGCCTTGCGCTGCCGCTGGCTCTCGACAAGCTGCATCCATTCGTCATGGTCCATATCACCACCTTGCTCGTCCAACCCCGCTATGCCGCAACGCGGCACGAAGCGGAACTATCCTCATCCATGCGACCGCATATCAACGCGAAGTCCGGTTGCGCTGCGCCCAGCGAATATCCCCCGGACGGCCCGGCTCATCGCTCAAACTGGATCGCCGGATGCTGCGTACCCTAGGCTTATTTTGCCTGATTGCCGTGGTTTAGGCGCCGATATCCAATGATGCCGACTTAACAAAGGTCAATCGCGCCAATCATTAGCGGCTTGTCACTCTGCGGTGATCGGATATGGATAATTCGTCCGGGGGGACGTGAGACGATTTGCCGGTATCCGGCGTTGTCTCGCGGTGATTTGGCATGTGGAGTGTAGAACCGGCATGCACCGCCTTTCCCGTCTCAGCCTGCTGAGCCTCGGCCGTCTATGAACGCATCCCTTCCGGCGAAGCCTAGATGAGCGGCGAGCCTGCCAACCGCCCAGCAAGCGCTGGACGATCAGAGGTCTCAGGAAAGTCTCCGCATGGCTGATTCGAGATACACGCCCTTGCCGCTTCCCGGTGGACCGCCGGTTCACTACGGCGGCAATCAGCTGCCGGCGATGACCGGTACCGCGCTGGCGCTGCCGGGCACGCCCAACGTTGGTGCGGGACCGGATCTCAGCGTTTCCGAGATCTGGCGGATTCTGTCGAAATGGCGGCGCCTGATTCTGGGTGCCTCCCTGGTCGGTCTGCTGATCGGCCTCGCCGTCACGCTACTGATGACGCCGCTCTACCGGGCGAAGGCGACCCTCGAGATCGCGGCGCAGCCGCCCCAGGTGATTCAGGTCGGAAGCGTCGAACCGCAGGTCAATACCGACTCCGAATTCATGGCGACGCAGCTTGGCCTGCTGCAGAGCCGCTCGCTCGCCGAGCGCGTCGCTCGCCAACTGAACCTCGCCAATGATGCGACCATCGTCGACCAGGATCGGGCGCGGGCGTCGCGCGAGCAGGCCGCGATCAGCGTGGTCGCGAAGGCGATGACGGCCGAGCCGGTCAAATACTCGCGCTTGATCACGGTGTCCGTGAAGAGCCCCAATCCCGAGACCGCAGCGCGGGTCGCCAACGGCTATGCCGACAACTTCATCTCGTCGAATCTGGAGCGGCGCTACGAGACCACCGCCTATGCGCGCAATTTCCTCGAAAAGCGATTGGCTGCGGTCAAGGCGCGGCTGGAGGATAGCGAGCGTCAGCTGGTCGACTATGCCCGCAAGGAAGGCATCGTCCTGGTGAATGCCGAAACCAGCGGGGCGGGGAGCAATGGCGGCGGTGGCGGCGGCGGCGGTGGCGGCGGCGGTACCACCTCGCTCGACAGCTCGACGCTGGTGGCGTTGAACTCGGCGCTTGCCCAGGCGCAGAACGACCGCATCGCCGCCCAGCAACGCTACGCCCAGGCGCAGTCGAGCCGATCGACCAGCGAACTCTACCAGAGCGCGAACCTGATGGCGCTGCGCCAGAAGCGGGACGATCTGCAGGCGCAGTACGATCAGAATCTGACCGACTTCAAACCTGAGCTGCCGGCGATGGTGAAGCTCAAGTCTCAGATCAACTCGATCAACGCCGACATCCGCAATGAGCAGCGCGGCGCCTCCAGTGCAATCGGCGGCGACTACGCCGCGGCGGCGGCGCGCGAACGGGCGCTGCAGGCGCGGGTCAATCAGCTCAAGGCAGGCCTGCTCGATCTGCGTGGCCGCAGCATCCAGTATAATATTCTGCAGCGTGAGGTGGACACCAACCGCACACTCTATGACGGCCTGCTGCAGCGCTTCAAGGAAGTCGGGATTGCCGCCGGGGTCGGCGAGAATCTGGTTTCGATCGTCGATCGCGCGCGCACACCGTCAGGGCCGATCAGCCCGATCCTCTGGCTCAACCTGCTGATCGGCCTCGGCGCCGGACTGGTGCTCGGCATCGGCGCGGCGCTCGGCATCGAATTCGTCGACGACACGATCGCCACGCCGGTCGATCTTGAACAGAAGCTCGGCGTGACGTCGCTTGGCGTCATTCCGATGGTGCCGAAGAACGAGAGCTTCGTCGAACAGCTCGCAGACCCGAAGTCGGCGACCGCCGAAGCGCATTATTCGGTCCGTACCGCCTTGCAGTTTGCCACCGAGTCCGGCGTCCCGGCGTCGCTGCTGATCACCAGCTCGCAGGCCGGCGAAGGCAAGTCGAGCACATCGCTGGCGTTGGCCCAGAATTTCGCCGGCAGCGGCAAGCGCGTGCTGCTGGTCGACGCCGACCTGCGCAAGCCGACCTTCCGCACTCAGTCGGGCGATGTCTACGGCCTGTCGAATCTTCTGACCGGCGATGATCTGATCGAAAAAGCGATCCACAAGACGAGCGTCGAAAATCTGTTCATCCTGCCCAGCGGCCATATCCCGCCCAATCCGGCGGAACTGGTCAGCGGCGCGAGGATGCGCGAGCTTCTCGCCCGGCTGAGCGAGGTGTTCGATCTGGTCATCCTCGACGGTCCGCCGGTCCTTGGCCTCGCCGACGCGCCGCTGCTGGGTTCGATCGCGGCGGGAACGATGCTGGTGTTCGAGTCCGGCGTGGTGCGCCGTCCGGCGGCGGCCAATGCGGTCAATCGTCTGCGCTCGGCCAATTGCCGATTGATCGGCGGCGTCCTGACGAAATACAGCGAGCGCTTCGGCGCAGCGGGCTATGGCTACGGCTATGGCTATGGCAGCGAAGCCTATAGCTACGGCCATCGCGAAGAAGTGAAGATGATCGACCTTGCAGTGACCGAATGACCGACAGCGCCGTATCCCGGAGTTTCGCCGGTCGGCTTTCGGTTTCCCGGCTTGCCCTGTTTCTGCCGATTGCGCTGGTTTTGATCTGGCTGATCATCCGCCAGCTCATTCTCGATCTGCCCGGCCTGCCGATCCGGCCGCTCTGGCCGGTCAGCGGCGCCACCGTGATCGCACAGAGCAACGCCCGCACCCTGGCCGCAATGAAGGGCGATCCCGCGACCGCCACGCGTCTTGCCCATGCATTGATCGAGGATCCGCTGGCGCCCGAGCCCTTCTATGCCGCAGCTGTGGTCCGGATCAGGCGTGGCGATCGAGCCGGCGCGATCGCGCTGCTGGAGCAGGCACGCCGCCGCGAGCCGCGTTGGCCGGCGCCACGCCTGCTGCTGGCCCAGCAATATCTCCTGGCCGACAAGGTCGACGGTGCAGTCGGCGAAGTCGCCGGGCTCACCCGGCTCGGCACGAGCGTCGGCGACCAGCTGCTCCAGACGCTCGTCCCGCTGAGCAAGGACCCGGCGACGCGGCCTGCGGTGCTGTCAGCGCTGAGGAGGGATCCTCTGCTGCGGCAAGCGTTCATCGCCTATGTCTCGCGTCAGGGCGGTGATGCCGCGCTGCTGTTCAAATCGTTGGTGTCGGCGCCCGACACCAGCTCGGCGGCTGACGAACAGGCCGTGGTCGTCGGCCTGCTTGTCGGCAGCGGTGACTTCCAGCGGGCCTATCTCGCCTGGATCAACTTCCTGCCGGAGAATGCCCTGTCCGGCATCGCCTTCGTCTATGACGGGGATTTCGCCGGGCTGCCGGGTCCGCCGCCGTTCAACTGGCGGCTGTTCTCGGAAGGGTCGGGCAATGCCGAAATGGTCCGCAAGAGCAACCTACCGCAGGGGACCGCGCTCGAGGCCAATTATTTCAGCGAGCAGCCGGCAACGCTGGCGGAGCAGACGATCGTGCTGGAGCCGGGGAGCTATGTCTTCTCCTATTCGGTGACCGCCTCGCGAGACGGCGATATCGGCGGCGGCCTCGGCTGGTCGCTGCGCTGTCTCGACAAGCAGAGCAGGGAACTGCTGCGATCGGGCCTCCTGCCGACTCAGCCGACGCGAGTGGACGTTCGCTTCGTTGTGCCGGCTGGGTGCGTCGCGCAGAAGCTGTCGCTTGTCGGAACGAGCGGGGACGTGCCAGCAACAATCCGGGCCGACTACAGTGGCCTCACCGTAACCCGGCTGGCGCGCCCGGCGCCGGCGCCGATTCAACAGGGCCCGCCGTCATAAGCAGGAGTATCGCACCGAAGCTGCGTGAGCTTATGCCGGCGGATGCGGTCCTGCCGGGCTATCTCGCATTGTGCCTGATACTGGGTGGCGCCAGCGCGGCCGGCGTCGTCGCCAATGCCCTGCTGCAATTGCTCGCGGTGGTGATCATCGCCTGGCTCGCCGCGCGCGCCGGTGCGGCGGTGCCCGGCTGGCGGAGTCTGACGATCTGTGCCGGCATCGCCATCCTGATCATCGCGTGGCAACTCGCCCCATTGCCGGCCGGTCTGGTTGACAGCTTGCCCGGACGGCAGGCGATCGCCGAAGGCTATCGCTTGCTTGGGGTGAGCTCGGCCTGGCGGCAAATTTCGCTCGATAGCGACGCCACCATCGCATCGGCGCTTTCGCTGCTGCCGCCATTCGCGGTTGCCGCCGCGACGCTGCACGCGACCAAGCCGTCGCGTGACGCCACGGTCCTGCTGCTCCTGGCGATGATCGTCATCGAAATCGGTGTGGGCGCGCTCCAGCTGACGAGCGGCGGCAATTATTATTTCTACACGATCACCAATGCGAGCGCGGCGGTCGGCTTCTTCGCCAATGTCAATCATATGGCGACGCTGCTGCTCGTCGGGCTGCCCTATGTCGCGGCGATGGGCACCAAGCGGCAATCCGCCGAGCGGCGGCGCAAGCGCGAGCAGCCGGCTTTCCTCGCGCTGGCACTGGCGGTGGTGGTCTGCCTCGGCGCGCTGCTCAACGGATCGGTCGCCGGTCTCGGGCTGCTGCTGCCGGCTGCGGTCGCAAGCTATCTGGTCTATCGCCGCGGGCGCGGCCAGCCGGTCAAATCCTGGATGGTCATAGCGCTCGTCATTGCCGGGGTGATTCTTCTGGCGCTGGTTCTGTTCGGGCCGCTGCGCGGTGAGTTCCTCGATCGCAAGCTTACCATGTCGGACCCGACGACGCGGCGAACGTCCTGGACGGTGACGGCGCTTGCCGCGCAGAGATTCTTCCCGCTCGGAACCGGCCTCGGCAGCTTCGTCTCGGTCTACCAGTTCCACGAGGAGCTGGCGCGGGTGACGAACGTCTTCGTCAATCATGCGCATAATGACTATCTGGAGCTGTTGCTGGAGCTCGGTGCAGCCGCGATCATCCTGCTGATCCTGTTTCTCGTCTGGTTCGCGCGCCGTGCGATTGCGGTCTGGCGGTCGGACGAGACAGGCTATTCATATGCCCGCGCCGGCTCGGTCGCGGTCGGGATCGTCATGCTCCACAGCATTGTCGACTATCCGCTGCGAACCGCGGCCATCGCCGCGGTCTTCGCCCTGTCGCTTGCGTTGATGGCGGCCCCGGAACCGGTCGTCAGGCCTTCGCCGCGGCATAGCCGCCGATCCACCGGCCGTCATTTCACCGCCGAAGAGGCAGCCTCCTAGATTTTTGCGCCGCCATGCCGGCCGGGGAGGCCATCGAGCGCCTCGAGATATTGACCAATCACGATCGACTGATCGAATTCCCGCATGACCTTTGCCCGGCCGGCTTCGCCCATCGCTGTTCGTTCGGCGTCGCTCAGCGCCGCCATCCGGGCGAGTTTCTCGGCAAGATCCGCCGCGTCCCGCGGGGCGCAGAGAAGGCCGGTGGCACCGTCATCGACCACCTCCCGGCATCCCGGGACGTCGGTTGCGACCAGCGGGCGCGCCATCGCTGCAGCCTCGAGCAGGACGCGCGAAGTCCCTTCCCGATAGGACGGCAGGACGACGCAGTCGGCGGCCGCGATATGCGGGCGGACATCGCCGCTCGCTCCGAGAAACTCGATGGCGCCCTCGGCCACCCAGCCGTCCACCGTCGCACGCTTGATCGCAGTGCGGTTCTCGACATCGAGAAAGCCGAGGATACGGAAGCGCAGCGCGGGGTTGTCGCGGCGCAACGCCCGCGCCGCCTCGACATATTCGACCACGCCCTTGTCGCGCAGGAGCCGGGCGATCAGCAGGAAATTGATCGACCCGTCTTGGGCGGGCGCCCTTGGGCGCGGCGCGAACCACGCTGCATCGATGCCCGATCCCGGCAGCAGCCGCGCCTGGCGCGGCGAGACGAGGCCGGCGGTGATGAATTCGTCGCGATCGGTCCTGTTCTGGAAGAACACGACATCGGAGTGGGCGAGGCCGGCACGGTAGAGCCGTTTGACCACAAGCGTGAGCCAGTTCCGCCGGATGAAGGCGGTGCCGAGACCGGAAATATTGTTGACCGTGCGGACCCCGGCCATGCGGGCGGCGAGCGATCCGTAAACATTTGGCTTGACTGTATAGCCGAGCAGGGCAAGCGGCCGGAGCCGCCGAAACAGCGCATAGAACGCCAGCAAGGTTCGCATGTCGCCGACCGGCGAGAGGCCGCGGCTGTCGACCGGGATCGCGACGAACGCGCAGCCGAGCGCGGCCAGTGAAGCTTCCGCGTCCGGATCGGGCGGTGCTGCCGCGACGACCCGATAGCCGGCCTCGACCAGTGCCCGGATCAGGGCGGCACGAAAGTTGACGAGATTCCATGCGGCATTGGCGGCGATGACGATGGTCGGCTCGGCCATTCGGCTATGCGGCCGGCAGCGGTCGCGGCGACAGCATGGTGGTCGGGTGGTCGGAGCCCGGCATTGTCCGCTATCGCGCGCCGAATCCGGTCAGCATGGTGCGGAGCGTCCGCAGCACGATGAGCAGATCGAGCCACGGCGAGAAATATTTGATGTAGTAGAAGTCATATTGCAGCTTCCACAGCACGTCCGCGACATCGGCGACATGGCCCTGATTGACCTGCGCCCAGCCGGTGATGCCGGGACGGACGATGTGGCGGTAGCGGTAGAAGGGCAGCTCCTCCTCGTACCATTGCGACAGCACATAGGCTTCCGGGCGGGGCCCAATCCAGCTCATCTGGCCGCGCATGATGTTCCAGATCTGCGGCAGCTCGTCGATCCGCGAGCGCCGCAGGAACGCGCCCAGCGGGGTGATCCGGGAATCGTTGTCATGGGTGATCGCCGTCTCGCGCCGGTCGCCGCCATCGCCCTCGTGACGCATGGTGCGGAACTTGTAGACGGTGAAGGGCTGGCCGCGAAAACCGATCCGCTTCTGCTTGAACAGCGCCGGCCCGGGTGAGGTCAAGCGGACCATCAACGCGACCGGCAGCAGCACCGGCAGCAGGAGCAGTCCAGCAAATATCGCGGTGACGACGTCGACGACCTGCTTGAACTGCAGATAGATGTGCTCGGGCGACAGCGAGCCGAAATTATTCTCCGAGAGATGCTCGATCTGGACCCGCCCGGTCAGCGATTCCTGCACTTGCTTGTAATGGTGGACGGGGACGCCGGCGATCGCGTGATCGGCCAGAAAGCGCTCCCATTCGTCGGGCATGTCGGCGCGCAGGTCAGCGACGATGCTTTCGCAACCGATCGCGTCATTGCCGTCCAGGTCGAGATCCCGCCAGTTGACCCCGTCGACGTCGCGAAGCGCTGGTGCCTGGCCGAGCGGCACCACCCCGATGGTCGGTCGGCGCCGCCGTCGGCTGGCGAAGAAGTCGCTGTAGTACCAGGCGCAGGCGATGGCGAAGCTGGCGATGAACTGGAAGCGGCTGTAGTCGAGGCGGAGGAAGAAGAACCAGGCCAGCACCACCCCATAGGAGGCGGCGAAGGACGGCAGGATGTAGCCGCCGCCGCGCACGCCGGGAAAGTTGGAGAAGGACCGCAGCAGATAATAGCCGATGATCAGCGCCAGGCCGGTGCCGATGAAGGCATTGTCGAGGCTGGCGCCGCTCACTTCGGGGACGACGATATTGCGGACCAGCCAGGGCAGCACCACCGCCACCGCGAAACCGGCGATGAACTTCCAACGGAGAAGTCGCTGCCGGCCAAGCACCAGAGTCCGTCGAACCAGGGCGGTTCGCTCCGGCAAGGTGCCGTCGAAATCCTCCGGGATCAGCGTCTCCTGGGCGTCGATGGAGATGTCAGTCTCGGCCACGAACGACCTCATCATCGGCCGGGGCGCCGACCGTCGTCAGGAAGCCGCGCTCGGTTCCTTCGGCATAGAAGGCGGTGAGACATCCGCTGCGATAGGCTCCGGTATCGATTGCGATGCGATTGTCGAAGTCGCTCGGCTCCTCGACGATGCTATGGCCATGCACGATGATCGCTTCATGACGCAGGTTGCTGTCGAGAAAGTCGCGCCGGATCCAGCGCAGATCATGCGGGTCCTGGTCCTCGACGGGGATACCGGGGCGGATGCCGGCGTGGACGAACAGATAATCGCCGACCCTGAAGCTGTCGTAGAAGCCGCGCAGGAAATCGACATGCGGGCGCGGCACCGCCAGGTTCAGCTCCTGGGCGAAGAGCGCGGTATTGAGCTGCGCCTGCATCACCGGCGCGACGCCATAGCTCTGGGCGCATTCCGCGCCGCCGAACTCGAGCCAGCCCCGCATCGCCTCTTCCTCCCCCTCGAGCGAGCGAAGAAAGCCTTCTTCATGATTGCCCTGAAGAAAGATCGGGATCGCCCAGCGCGGGCGGAAGGTTGACAGATAGTCAACCACTGCCCGCGAGTCGGGACCGCGATCGATCAGGTCGCCGAGAAAGACCAGGAAGGTCTGCGCCTTTGGCCGCGCTGCCTGATGCTGCTCGATCTGGGCGAGCAGATCGCGCAGCAGATCGAACCGGCCGTGAATATCGCCAATCGAATAGACTCGCTGGCCCGGCGGGACCGCAGGGAGCTTTGTTCGTTTTTCCCTACGCCAAAGCATTCATTGCACCTGCTCATGCGCCCGGAATCCGAGAAGCAACCCCCAGCGCGCTCTCTTCGGCCGACCCGCCTGCATTCCCTTCTGTGTCCCCGCACCCCTCTGGCGGCCACCAGCAAATCCCGAGCGCGTCCCGCCGTATCGCAATCGTTTGGCGATTGCCAAGCCGGGCCGAACCGATGGTGAACCGGCGGCATAATGCTTCAGCATCACGGATGATCCCTTTTGGCCCAGAATCCTCGCGTTTTCTCAACCAGGCCCGATGGAAGCTTGGCCGGACCGTCCGAATGGCTGACTCCATGGCAGGCAGAGTTTGCGTATGTGTGAAGACGTGCCGGGCGCAATCCGGCGGACGCCCGGGCGCTACCAATCGTTCCGGACAGTCGGCTAAAGGAGCGGTCGTGCGCTCGCGGGTTAATCCAGGTCAATGGCTTGCCGTCGCCGCGGCGCTGCTGGTCTGCGCTCCGTCGGCGGCAGCCCCCTCCGGCGAGGCGCTTGTCGCGGCCCTGCGCGGGCTGGCCGCCGAGGATGCCCGCGTCGCCCGGATCGGATACCAGCTGACCTCGGCGAATCTCGCGCTGTGCCCGGTGCCGGCGAAAACAGCCGGCTTCATTGTCCACGCGCTCGATCAATATGATCAGCGCTTTCGCGCCGGCGCCGAGGCGGCTTTCGGCCTCGACAACCATGTCGCCGTGCTGGCGATCGTGCCTGGCAGCCCCGCCGAACGGGCGGGCCTTGCGGTCGGCGACCGGTTGCTTGCGGTCAACGCTCAGCCGATGCCGCTCGCCTCGCTGTCCTCGGCGCCCGGCAGCTATGCCACCGTCCAAGCCGCGCTCGACATGATCCAGAAAGCCATTGACCGTGGCGATGCCGATTTCGACATGGTGCGCGACGGCGCACGCCGATCGATCGCGATCCATCCGACCGCGGGCTGCGCGGTTCGCGTCCAGCTCGTGACGTCACCAGGGCTCAATGCCTTTGCCGATGATCGCTATGCGACGATATCGACGGCGATGGCGCGCTACGCCAGGGACGACGCCGAGCTGGCCTTCGTCATCGCCCATGAGCTCGCGCACGGCTATCTGCGCCATCAGGCGCTGCTTGCCCGCAGCAACGGGTCGGGGGGCCTGTTCGGCCGGCGCCGGCCGCCGACCGGGCTGGTGCGCGAGACCGAACGGAGGGCCGATCAGGTCGCGGTCTACATGCTCGCCCGGGCCGGCTTCGACATAGCCGGCATTCCGGAGTTCCTGCGGCGGCTCGCCGATGACCAGGGCGTGATGCTCAACATTGCCGGAAATCATCCGTCATCGCGCGAACGGATCGCGGCGGCCGATGCGACGATCGCCGAGGTCAAGCGCAAGCGTGCTGCCGGCGAACCCCTGATTCCGCCGTCGTGAACGCCTAGCCAGCACCCTGATGCAGCAGGTCCTTGTCGCCGATCACCTCGGCATAGCTTCCCGATTCGACGATCTCGCCGTGGTCGAGGCGGAAGATGATGTCGCAGCCGCGCAAGGTCGTGACGCGATGCGCAATCATCAGCACGGTCAGCTCCTGTCCAAGCGCATTGATCGCCGCCATCACCGCTGTTTCGGTGGCATCGTCGAGCGCGCTGGTTGCCTCGTCGAGAACCAGCACCGCGGCGTGCTTGTAGAGCGCACGGGCGATGCCGATGCGCTGGCGCTGGCCACCGGAAAGACGCACGCCGCGTTCACCGACCAGGGCATCATAGCCGAGCGGTTGCTCGGTGATGAAGGAGTCGACCTGGGCGTGCCGTGCGGCGAGATGGGCGCGCGCCTCGTCGATGGCCGATCGGCCGGCGCCGAAGGCGATGTTTTCGATGATCGTCGCGTCCGAGAGATAGATGTGCTGCGGCACATGCGCGATCTTCGCCTGCCACGCCCTGGTGTTGGCGGGCCGCAGCGGCTCGCCATCGATCCAGATCGTCCCCGCGCTCGGCGACAACAGCCCGAGGATCAGGTCGACGAGCGTGCTCTTGCCGCTGCCGGTCTCGCCGACGAAACCGACGCGGGCGCCTTTGGGAATGGTCAGGCTGACGTCGCGCAGGACGAGCGGGCGATCCTCGGCATAGCGGAAGCTGACCTTGTCTAGGACCAGTGCGGTTTCGAACGCCACAGGCGCGGTATCCTCGGCGCGCACCGCCTCGGCGGTGGGATGGCTGAGCAGCTCGAGAACATCGTCCAGGGCCGATTGGTTGGTCAGGACCATCGCCCAGCCATTGTAGATTTGCTGAAGCAGCGGCAGCAGCCGCTGCGCGCCGAGGGCGAGCGCGCCGAGCACGGGCAGCGCCACGGCGAGCCCGCCCGCCTGCCGGTTGAGGATCAACGCGAGCACGGCGATCAGCACCATGCCCATGCCTTCGACGACGAAACGCGGCGCCGAGGCGATCAGCGCGTTGGTCGCCTGTGCGTCGCGCAACCGGGAATCGAATCGTCCGAACCGCTCAAGATAGATCCGCTGGGCGCGATCCAGGATGACGTCGCGGATGCCGCCGAGACCTTCCTGAACCGTCTGGATGCGTTCGGTATAGGCGGTGGCGATCGCACGGCTGTTCTGGCGCAGGCGGTGCCGGGTCACGACCGAGACCAGTAGGTAGGTCAGGCCGAAACCGGCTGCCGCGGCGAGCGCCACCGGCGCACTGATGAACACCAGTCCGGCGAAGATGAAGATCGCGATGATGCCAGAGGTGACGAGCTGCATGAGCGGCATGAAGAAGCCGAAGGTTGCGCGTTGGACCTTCTCGATGGCGGCGAGAGTCTTGCTGGCGTTGTTCGCCACGTGAAAGCTGTAGGGCTGATCGAGAATATGGCCGTAGAGCGCGACGCTGAGGTCATAGCCCAGTCGAAAGACGAACCTCTGGCTTGCCCAGCTCAACAACATCCGAACCAGCGCGGCAATGACGGCGACGGCGCAGAACAGCCCGGCCAGGGCGGCGAGCGAGGGCAGGCGGTCGCTGACGCCGAGAAGACCGAGCAATCGCGCCAGGCTGGGGTGACTGTCGGCCGCGTGGGGATTGGCGATCAGCGCCAGGAACGGCAGGACCGCGCCGATCGTCACCAGCTCGGCAAGGGCGCCGACCAGCATCAGGCCGAGGACGGCAATGCACTGCCAGCGCCGGCGCTGAGGCAACACCGCGAAGGACTGGCGCAAGCTCTGCGCGAGGCTGGCCGGAGGCGCAGTCATTGCGCGCCTCTTAGCCCGATCCGACTCGGCATTGAACCCGCAACGATCCGCCGCAGGCGCGGATGTCCCGCCGGCGCTATTGGCCGGTGAGCTCTTCCACCGGCAAACCAAGATCCTGGAGCTGCGGGCGCACCAGCTTTGCGTCGCCGACCACAACCCAGAGCAGCTTCGCCGGGTCGATCGCCGCACGGGCCGCCTGGTCGAGGTTGGCGGCGGTCATCGCCCGATAGCGCTCGGGCAGCCGGGCGTAATAATCATCCGGCCGGCCGAAGGTGTCGTTGCGCACCATCGCCGAGATCAGCTCGTTCGAGGTCTCGAACGCGCCGGGCAGCTCGCGGATCTGGCTGTTGATCGTGCGCTCGCGCTCCGCCGCCGTGACGCCGCTGCTGGTGAGGAAGGCGCGGGTGTCGTCGAGGATGGCGCGGATCGAGGCGCCGGTCTTGTCGGTTTGGACCGGGGCATAGACCAGCCAGGGCATGATCTCGCGCACCATCCGTGCCTGCGTGCCGACGCCATAGGCCCAGGCCTTCTTCTCGCGCAGGTCCTGCATCAGCCGCGAGGTGATGCCGCCGCCGAGCACCTCATTGGCGGTCAGCAGCGGCAGCGGATCGTCGACGCCGCGGGTCGCCAGCAGCTGGCCGGCGAGGATCATCGACTGCGGGCTTTGCGGCCGGTCGATCAGGACGATGCGCGAGGGCCGTGCCATCTTGTCCTGGCGGAAGAGCTTGGTGCCGCGGGGCGTCGCCGGCGGCTTCCAGTCGCCGAAGCGCGCTTCGAGCAGCGGCACGACCTCGCCCAATGTCGTGTCACCGACGACGAAGATCGTCGCCGTGTCCGGCCGGATCCAGCGCTGGTGGAAGGCGATCAGATCGGCGCGCGAGATCGCCTTTATCCCGGCCTCGTCGCCCGATCCGGTGAACGGCACGCCATAGGGGCTGGCGCGTCCGTAGAGCAGCGGCGGCAGGGTGCGCAGCGCGATCGAGGTCGGCTCGGTGTTCTCGGCCGCGATCCGGGTCAGCATCGTCGCACGCAGCCGCTCGATTTCGGCAGGCGCGAAGGCGGGGCGGCGGACGATGTCGGCGAGCAGGTCGAGCGAGCCGGCGAGATTGGGCTTCAGCGCGAACATGCCGACCTGGGTGCGGTCGATCGTCGCCGATGGGCTGATCGAGGCGCCGAGCCGCTCCTCGTCGGCCGCGATCTGCGCTGAGTCCCGCGTCGCGGTGCCTTCGTCCAGCAGGGCCATCATCAGCGCGTTGCTGCCCTGCCGGTCCTTCGGATCGGCCGACGCACCGCCATCGAAGGTCAGCGCCACCCGCACCGCGGGAACGGTGTTGCGCCGGGCGAACAGCACCCGAATGCCGTTCGACAGTTTGGCGTGCTCGATCCGGGGGAAGGTGACGTCCGCGATCGGCTCGACCGCGGGCGCCTGGATCGTCGCCGGCGCCGGCGCCGCCGGACTGGCCGGTCGCGGCCTATTCGGCGCGCGGTAATAGGCCGGCTGGAGGCCGGCGATCCCGCCGCTGCTGCCGTCGCCGAGATTATCGCCGCTTTCAGTGCGCGGTCCCGGGCTGACGGTCAGCCGATAGACCGGGCGGGAGAACCATTTGGCGGCCGCCGTCCGGATGCTGCCCGGCGTCGCGGCGGCATAGGCGGCGAGATCGCGGCGATATTTCTCAGGGTCGTTCGAATAGAGCTGGCCCTCGGCCAACGTCGCCGCCTTGCCCGACAGGCCGCCGACCTGCTCGAGCCCGGCGATCGTGCTCGCCGCCTCGCTGGTCGCGGCGCGCAGCACCTCATCGGTGGTCGGGCCGTTCTTGAAGAACTCGGCGAGGATTTCGTCGAGGCGCTTGCCGACCGCGGCCGGATCGGCGCCCGGGCGGACGTCGACGGTGACCTCGGCCATGCCGACCTTCTCGAACGACTGGATATCGGCCGAGACCGCGACCGCGAGCTTCTCCTTTCGGACGAGCGTGTTGTCGAGCCGTGACGAGGCGAGGCCGCCAATGATGCTCATCGCCAGGTCGAGCGGCGGCGCTTCGGGATCATTCAGTCCGGGCACGATCCAGTCGCGATAGAGCCGCACCGTGGCGACGCGATCGGTCATCGCCTGGGTCACGTCCTTGGGCAGGGTCGGCACCGGCGCGGGAACATCGGCGGTCTGCGGCCCGCGCGGGATCGCGCCGAACCATTTCGTCACCTTGGCGCGGGCGGTCGCCTCGTCGATGTCGCCGGCGAGCACAAGCACCGCATTGTTCGGGCCGTAATGCGCCTTGAACCATTCATGGACGGTGGCGAGGCTGGCGCGATTGAGATCGGCCATCGATCCGATCGTCGGGTGGCGATAGGGGTGGCCGGGCGGGAACAGCGCGGCGAGCTGGGCATAATCGACCAGACCATAGGGCTGGTTGTCGTTCTCGCGCTTCTCGTTCTGGACGACGCCGCGCTGGGCATCGAGCTTGGTCTGGGTCACCGCCCCGAGCAGATGCCCCATGCGATCGGCTTCGAGAAACAGGGCGAGGTCGAGCGCGCCGGTCGGCACTGTCTCGAAATAATTGGTACGGTCGAAAAAGGTCGTCCCATTGTTGTCGCTGACGCCGACATTCTCGAGCGGCTCGTCGAAGTTCGGGACATTCTCCGAACCGCCGAACATCAGATGCTCGAAGAGATGGGCAAAGCCGGTCTTGCCGGCCGGCTCGAAGCGCGAGCCGACATGATACCAGACCGACACCGCGACCAGCGGCGCCTTGCGATCCGGCGCGACAATGACCGTCAGCCCGTTGGGCAGGACGAACTTGCTGTAGGGAATGTCGACTGCGCGAACGAGGTCGGCGAGCGGGGCGGCGGTGACGCTTGGCGGAGGGGCCGCGGCGACGGTCGAAGAAATCGAGAGCAGCGTCGCCATAAGCGCGCCGACGAAGGCCCGGTACATGCACACCCTTCCGAGAAGCCAGCGGCGGCGCATCCTAGCGGCCAGCGTCCACTTGGCAACTGAACGTGCCGGAGCCATCTCCCGCAAGATTCGTTGGCGCCGAAAAAGAAGCTCTGCCGGCCTTGTGTTGCATAACTGCAACACTACATCGCTACGGCCATAAGGGGTCAGACATGAATATCGAGAAGTTCACCGACCGGGCCAAAGG
>Ga0207667_10005037_pt1 | contig 16143 bp, 7 predicted proteins | sample KBSCornC52_FD_184301 | JGI IMG/M metagenome (GOLD analysis project Ga0207667, IMG submission 184301) | Corn rhizosphere microbial communities from Kellogg Biological Station, Michigan, USA - KBS Corn C5-2 (SPAdes) (version 2) | ecosystem: Host-associated > Plants > Roots > Rhizosphere > Soil ... | reverse complement strand
CGCAATCGCTTTGGGACTTCCGGTGAGCCGACCTACCGGCCGGTCTGGAAGACAGGATATGATTGCGCTATCACAATCACCCATGTTTACTTGCTCCGATATTCATCTGTCAAATAAAATTTTTGCTGCCTTCCTGCCTGACCGCCTACGAAGCCGAAAATCGCGATTTCTTCGAACAGCGGAAGTCTAATTCAAATTGCCTTCGAAGATGTAAACAAAGGCCGCATCCGGTCTGTGATAGCATCCCTGTTCCCCGCAAGAAGGGCCTCCAGTGGGTCTGAATCCGGAAGCGGGTCATCGCGGCAGTCTATGACGATCCATTGAATGCAGGAGGATCTTCGGATGAAAGTCTATTCGGGAAGCGATATCCGCAATGTCGCCGTCGCAGGGCACTCCCATAGCGGCAAGACAACCCTGATATCCGCATTGCTCCATGCAGCAAAGATGACGCCTGTCAGGGGGCGCGTGGAAGACGGCTCGGCCGTCACCGCGTACGACGAAGAAGATGTGGCGCGCCGGACGACCATGGCCAATGCGCTCGCCTTCGCCGAATGGGGCGGGGTGAAGATCAACCTGCTCGATACCCCCGGATTTCACATGTTCGTCCACGAGGCACGCGCAGCCATGCTGCCGGTCGAAGGGGCGCTCATCATAATCAACGCCCAGATCGGAGCGGAGGCGGTGACTGACCGCGTCTGGAAATATGCCGCCGAGGTGAGCCTTCCTCGCATACTCGTCATCAATCAGATCGACCACCCGAAAGCGGACAGCAGGATCGGGCGTCAGCGGATGATCGAGCTTCTTCAGGAGAAGTGGGGCCGCCAGGTAGTGCCGGTGCAGCTACCGATCGTCGATCAGCACGGCTTTCACGGCGTCGTGGACCTGGTGACAATGAAGGCGTTTCTCTATGAACCGGATGGCGATGGCCATGGCACTTCAGGGAAGATCCCCGAGCCGATTGCCGCCGATGCGAAGGCCGCCCACGAGGCGCTGGTCGAGCTGGTAGCCGAGGGCAAGGACGAGTTGATGGAAGAGTTCTTTCGCGAGGGCACCATCCCCGAGCATCACCTCATCGCCGCCTTGCATGAGGCTATTCGCGAAGACCGGATCTTTCCTGTGCTCTACGCCAGCGGGCTGAGAAGTGTGGGGACCGATCATCTTCTCGATTTCCTGAAGGTTTATGCTCCCGCTCCGGTCGAGCGTGAGCCGGTGGCCGCCGGGGGCATCCTCACCCCGCCGGTCGCCACTCTCCGAGCGGGCAATGGCGAGGCGACGAGTACGCCAGACGATGTTCAGGAAGAGATCGTCATGCGTCCGGTCGCCGACACAGAACCGGTTGCACTCTATGTCTATAAGACGATGACCGATCCGTTCGCAGGCAGGATCTCGTTCTTCAAGGTCGTCAGCGGCGTGGTGAAGACCGACACCACGGTACAGAACTTTACGCGTCAGGAGGCGGAGCGGCTGACGCACCTCTCCATCATGCAGGGGCGCAAGGCGGTCGAGGTACCGGAGCTGCACGCCGGCGATCTCGGCGCCGTCGCCAAGCTCCGGGTCACCCTCACCGGCGATACGCTCGGCGATAAGGCGCACGAGATCTTCATCGAGCCCGTTCCCATGCCCGAGCCGGCGATGACCTACGCCATCGAGCCGAAGTCCCGGGCCGACGAGGACAAGCTGGCCCCTGCCCTGCACAAGCTGATGGAAGAGGACCAGATGGTGCGGTTCTTCCGCGATCCGCAGACAAACGAGTTTCTGGTCGCCGGTGCCGGGCAGCCCCATATCGAGGCCATCGTCTCCAGGCTGAAGCGCCGTTACCATACCGAAGTGACCTTGAAGGCTCCCAAGGTGCCTTACCGCGAGACCATCCGGGGGCGGGCCGAGGCGCAGGGCCGCCACAAGAAGCAGACCGGCGGCCACGGGCAGTTTGGCGACTGCAAGATCCGCATGGAGCCGCTCCCGCGCGGCAGCGGCATCGTCTTTGTCAACGATATCTTCGGCGGAGCTATTCCGCGGCAGTACGTTCCGGCGGTCGAGAAGGGCATTCACGAATCGGCAGCCCGGGGTTATCTCGCCGGTTATCCCGTGGTCGATTTCAAGATCTCGCTCTTCGATGGCAGCTACCACGATGTCGATTCGAGCGAAATGTCTTTCAAGCTGGCAGCCCGTGCCGCCTTCCGCAAGTGCATGGAACTGGCAAAGCCTGCGCTGCTGGAGCCGGTGATGCATGTCGAGATCGAGGCTCCCGACGAGTTTGCCGGGGCGCTGATCGGTGATCTGAACAGCCGCCGGGGCCGGGTGCAAGGCATGGAAAGTGGCGGAGCAGGAACCATCGTGCGAGCCGAAGTCCCCATGGCTGAAATGCTTACCTATGGCACCACGCTCACCTCCATCACCCAGGGCCGGGGTAGCTTCCACATGGAGATGGATCACTACGATGTAGTGCCGCAGCTCGTGGCCGAAAAGATATTGGCCACGGCAAAAAAGCCGGTCCATGACGAGACCGAAGAATAAAAACGCATTGGTACTCCCAAACCAGGAGCGCGGGGAGTCCAATCTGCTGCACAATCGGTAGAAGCGGTGAATATCGGACACTTCTCGGCTTGGCCACAGCCATATTTACCCGGTTTCTGATAAAACAAAAATGCTTTTACCCCGGCTGAGTCCATATCGGGGTACTTAAACGTCCATACGTAGACGGACTGGCAGCACTCCAGCCCGAACCTATCTGTCTGGCCAGGAGAAACATTGTCACCCGATTCAAACGAACACCCCACTATCACCCCGGACCATCAACTCCCGGCGCCCGATCCGGAGCGCCAGCACCCCAGAACCGTCCGGATTATCGTTTGGGTCGTTATTCTCCTGATCTTTGCTATCGGATTTTTTCTCATTCTGCGCCGCCATAACGACACGGCGGCCAAACCCTCCCGCCGCGGCGCGGGTGGAACAGTGACCATCACCGCGGTCACGGCGCAAAAGGGCGACATCGGCATCTACCTCGACGCCATCGGCACGGTCACGCCAGTCCATACCGCGTCCATTACCAGTCAGGTGAACGGGGTGGTAACAGCGGTTCACTACCGGGAGGGGCAGATTGTCCACCAGGGAGCTCCCCTGATAGACATCGACTCGCGCACGTATCGTGCCACACTGCTACAGGCGCAGGGCATTCTGGAGAGGGACCAAAATATTCTCGCCCAGGCAAAGATGGACCTCGTTCGATATCAAGATGCCTGGAGCCGCAACGCGATTCCGAAGCAGACGCTCGACGATCAGGAAAAGATCGTTCTTCAGGACGAGGGCACGGTCAAAAACGACCAGGGTGCGGTGCAGTTCGACCAGGTCCAGGTCGAATATTGCCACATTACTGCTCCCTTTACCGGCAGGATCGGCCTGCGCCTGGTCGATCCAGGCAACGTCGTTCAGTCCTCGGGAGGGACGACGCTCGCTGTCATCACCCAGCTCCAACCCATCACCGCCATCTTTACCATTGCCGAAGACAATCTCGGCCAGGTCCAACCTCGTCTGCGCCAGGGGGCAAAACTTCCCGTCTACGTCTTCGACCGCACCTCCCTGAATAAAATCGCGACAGGCACGCTGCTTACTCTCGATAACCAGATTGACACCACCACCGGAACGGTCAAGGCCCGTGCTTCCTTCGATAACAAGGACGGCATTCTCTTTCCCAACGAGTTCGTCAACACGCGGCTGCTGGTCAACACGCTCCACGGTGTGACTTTGCTGCCCTCCTCCGCCGTTCAACACAATGGGCAACAGGCTTTTGTCTACATCATTCAAAACGATACGGCTCACGTCCGCGACGTCAAGCCCGGGGTAACGGACGAGGACACCACCCAGGTCGAAGGCATCAACCCCGGCGACGTCGTTGCCGACAGCAGCTTCGAGAAGTTGCAGGAGGATTCCAAGGTCACCATCTCGCATCATCCGCCTGCCACCAGAAATACCGGGAGTGAAGCTCCTTGAGTCCCTCACGTCCGTTTATTCTTCGCCCAGTTGCAACGTCGCTGCTTATGGCGGCAATCATGTTGGTCGGTATCGTCGGTTACCTTCAGTTGCCTGTCTCTGCTCTGCCCGAGGTGAACTACCCCACCATTCAGGTTGTCACCTTTTATCCCGGAGCGAGCCCTGAAGTCGTAGCTACCACGGTTACCGCGCCGCTCGAACGGCAGTTCGGCCAGCTCCAGGGCCTCAGCCAGATGACCTCCAGCAGCTCTGGCGGCAACTCTGTCATCGTGCTCCAGTTCAGCCTCGACCTGGACATTGACGTGGCGGAAGAAGAAGTCCAGTCAGGCATCAACGCATCGCAGAGCTATCTCCCCGCCAACCTGCCGTCGCCGCCGATCTACAGTAAGACGAATCCCGCCGACGCGCCGATCCTGACGCTTGCGATCACGTCGAAGACGCTGCCGCTCCCCCAGGTGGAAGACCTTATCGACACGCGTTTTGCGCCGAAGATCTCGCAGCTCAGCGGAGTCGGACTGGTCAGCATCAGCGGTGGCCAGAAGCCCGCGGTGCGCATTCAGGTCAACCCCCAGGCGCTCTCTTCCTACGGCATCGATCTTGAAGCCCTGCGAACGGCGGTCTCACAATCCAGCGTCAATGCCGCCAAGGGAAACTTCGATGGCCCGCGCCAGGACTATCAGATCGACGCCAACGACCAGCTCGTCACCAGCGCTGATTATAAAAAGGTCGTCGTCGCCTATCGTAATGGCGCGCCGGTAATGCTCACCGATGTCGCCACCATTGTGGACGGCGTTGAAAACAGCGTTCAGGCAGCGTGGATGAATCAAACACCCGCCGTCATCGTCAACATCCAGCGACAGCCCGGCGGCAACACCATCAGCGTCGTCAAGAGCATCAAGAAGATCCTGCCGCAGCTACAGGCCGACCTTCCGGCTGGCATCGAGATCACCACGCTCACCGACCTCACCACCGGCATCCAGGCCTCGGTCAATGACGTGGAGTTCGAGTTGTTACTCACCGTCGGCCTCGTGGTGATGGTCATCTTCCTTTTTCTGCGGAACTTCTACGCCACCATCATCCCCAGCGTGGCCGTACCGTTGTCTCTGGTCGGAACTTTTGCGGTGATGTACGCCCTGGGCTACAGTCTCGACAACTTATCGCTCATGGCGCTCACCATCTCGACCGGCTTCGTCGTGGACGATGCCATCGTCATGATCGAAAACATCGCGCGCTTCCTCGAAGCCGGCGACTCGCCCATGGAGGCGGCGTTCAAGGGGGCTGAGCAGATCGGCTTCACTATCATGTCGTTGACGGTGTCCCTCATCGCCGTCCTGATCCCGCTACTCTTCATGGGAGACATCGTCGGCCGTCTCTTCCGCGAGTTCGCCGTCACCCTTGCCGTCACCATCATCATCTCCGCGATCGTCTCGCTGACGCTGACTCCGATGATGGCCTCCCGCATTCTCAAGCACACGCCGCCCGAGCAGCAGGGCCGCTTCTTCAAGTCTTCCGAGCGCGTCTTCGAGAGCATGATCGCCTTTTACGGACGCACCCTCAAGGTCGTTCTTCGCTACCGGACCATCACGCTGCTCGTCGCTCTCGCAACCCTCGTGCTCACGGTTTTTCTCTACGTCATTATCCCCAAAGGCTTCTTTCCGGTGCAGGACACCGGCGTGATTCAAGCCATCTCGCAGGCGGGGCCAACGATCGGTTCCAAAACAATGGCGATTAAGCAGAAAGAGCTGGCGAAGGTCATTCTTGAAGACCCGGCGGTTCAAAGCGTCTCGTCGTTTATCGGCGCCGACGGCACCAATACCACCATCAACAGCGGCAGAATGTCGATCAACCTCAAGCCGCTGTCCGAGCGCAGCCTGAGTGCATCGGACGTCATCCGCCGCCTGCAGAAGAAGCTCCAGGATGTGCAAGGCATCGAGCTCTACATGCAGCCGGTGCAGAACATCACTGTCGACGACCGCGTCAGCCGCACGCAATATCAGTACACGCTCGAGGACCCCGACCAGAAGGAGCTGAACGAATGGACCGCCAAATTCGTCGACAAGCTGAAACAACTACCCCAAATTGAAGACGTCGCCACCGACCAGCAGATGGGCGGCCTCGCCGTCGATCTCGTCATCGACCGTGGCACCGCATCCCGTCTCGGCATCGCTCCCACCACCATCGACAACACGCTCTATGATGCCTTTGGCCAGCGCCAGATCAACACGATGTACACGCAGCTCAATCAGTACCATGTCATCCTTGAGGCCCAGCCGCAGTTTCAGCTCGACCCCAACATGCTCAGTCATCTTTATATCCAGTCCAACGCCGCGGCCGGAACCAGCGGCGCCGGTGGTTCATCTTCTTCAGGTAGAGGGTCCACTTCGGCAGGTTCAAACGCGCTGACCACCTCTGCGCTCTATACTCCCTCGTCCAACACGCTCGCTCCGCCTCCAAGCCCGCTCGCCTCCAGCGCTGCTGCCATCGGTCAGGGAGCAGGGTCTGCCGGAGGCACCAGCTCCGCCACCAGCAACGCGGTGCCTTTCAGCGCGTTCTCGCACTTCGAGCGCACCACGGAACCGCTCTCCATCACCCATCAGGGACAGTTTCCTGCGATCACCGTCTCCTTCAATCTGGCCCCGAACGGATCTCTCGGCGGCGCCATCGACTCCATCACCAAAGTGCAGAAAGACATGCACATGCCGGCGAGCCTTCAGGCGGACTTCGAAGGAACAGCCGCATCTTTCCGCAACTCTCTCTCGAACGAGCCGCTTCTGATCCTCGCCGCTCTGATCACCGTCTACATTGTGCTCGGCGTTCTGTACGAGAGCTTTATCCACCCTGTCACTATTCTTTCCACGCTTCCCTCCGCCGGGGTCGGCGCGTTTCTCGCTCTCATCCTCTTTCATCAGACCCTCAGCATCGTGGCCATCATAGGACTGGTCCTGCTCATAGGCATCGTCGAAAAGAACGGCATCATGATGGTGGACTTCGCCCTAGAAGCCGAGCGGGAGCGCGGAAAAAATGCGACCGAAGCCATCTATGAGGCGTGCCTTCTTCGCTTCCGCCCCATCATGATGACCACAATGGCCGCCCTGCTGGCCGGAGTGCCCCTTGCCTTTGGCACCGGCGAAGGCTCTGAGCTGCGCAAGCCGCTCGGCATCGCCATGGTCGGCGGTCTGCTTCTCAGCCAGGTGCTCACTCTCTACACCACCCCGGTCATCTACATCTTCTTCGATGGCATCGCGACTCGTTTCTCCAGTAAACGGGGCAGCCCGCATCCGGGCGAACCGCGGTCCGCAGGGCAGCCATGAACATCTCCGCGCCCTTCATCCACCGGCCCGTAGCCACGACGCTGCTTACCCTTGCGATCGCGGTGGTCGGCGGCATCGCCTTCACCGTGCTTCCGGTCTCGCCGCTGCCCCAGGTCGATTTCCCTACCATCTCGGTCCACGCGGGTCTCCCCGGAGCCAGCGCCGAGATCATGGCCTCTTCCGTAGCTACGCCGCTCGAACGGCAGCTCGGCCATATCGCCGGTGTCACCGAGATGACCTCCTCGAGCAGCCTCGGCTCGACCCAGATCACGATCCAGTTTGATCTGAGCCGCAATATCGATGGCGCGGCCCGCGATGTTCAGGCCGCTATCAACGCCGCGCGTACCTATCTCCCGGCCAACCTTCCCGGAAACCCCACCTATCGCAAGGTCAACCCGGCTGACGCCGCGATCATGATCCTCACGCTGACGTCCGACAAATACGATCCGGGCAAGGTCTACGACGAAGCCTCGACCGTGCTTCAACAGAAGCTATCGCAGATCGAGGGGGTCGGCCAGGTGAACGTAGGGGGCGGTGCGCTTCCCTCCGTTCGTGTCGAGGTCAATCCCACCAAGCTCGCCAGCTATGGCCTCACGATGGCCAACCTTCAGTCGCAGCTCAGCCTGCAGAACTCTGCTCTCGCGAAAGGCCAAATCACCGACGGCAACATTACCGCGGACATTCTGGCCAACGATCAGATCTCTAAAGCCGAAGATTACAGACCGCTCATTGTCGGCTACAAGAATGGCGCGGCCATCCATCTGTCGGATGTCGCGGAAGTCGTCGACTCCGTGCAGGATATCCGCAACGGCGGATACCTCAATGGAAAACGCGCCATCAACATCATCATCCACCGCCAGCCCGGCGCCAACATCATCGACACCAACGATCGAATTCTCGCCGCGATTCCTTCCATGAAAGCCTCGATTCCACAAGGAATCGATATTACCGTCATGCTCGACCGCACGACGACCATCCGGGCGTCCGTTCACGATGTCGAGTGGACCCTTCTTCTTTCCGTTGTCCTCGTCATCCTGGTCGTCTTCGTCTTTCTTCGCAACGTGCGTTCCACGCTGATTCCGGCGGTCGCCGTTCCCGTCTCGATCATCGGTACGCTGGCCGTCATGTATGCCTTCGGCTACAGCATCGACAACCTTTCGCTCATGGCGCTCACCATCTCCACGGGCTTTGTCGTCGACGATGCCATCGTCGTCATGGAGAACATCACACGCCATCTCGAAGCGGGCATGAACGCCTTCGCCGCCACCCTGAAGGGCGCACAGGAGATCGGCTTCACTGTCATGTCCATCAGCTTCTCGCTCATCGCGGTCTTCATTCCGCTGATTCTCATGGGCGGAATCGTTGGCCGCCTCTTCCGCGAGTTTGCCATCACCCTCTCTACCGCCATCCTCGTCTCGATGGTCATCTCTCTCACCACAACGCCGACGATGTGCGCGTACATTCTGAAAAACGAGCACAACCAGAAGCATGGCCGCCTCTATCTCGCCAATGAGCGGTTCTTCGACTGGGTGCTCTCGCTCTATCGCCGCAGCCTGCACTGGGTCCTTGAAAATCCCGGCCTCACGCTTACTGTCCTCTTCCTCACCATCCTGCTTAACTTCGCCATAGTCGTCAAAATTCCCAAAGGCTTCTTCCCCCAGCAGGACACCGGCTCCATCGCCGGCGGAATTCAGGGCCCGCAGGACGCCTCGTTCCCCGCGATGAATGCCTCAGTCAAGCAGATCGAAGATGTCATCATGAAAGATCCCGCCGTCCAGACGGTGATCGCCTTTACGGGCGGCGGCAATTCGGGTTTTGTATACGCTACGCTGAAGCCACTCAATGTCCGCAAGATCGGCGCTCCTGAAGTTATCAATCGCCTGCGTCCCAAGCTGAACAAACTTACCGGGGCCTCCACCTTCCTTCAGGCATCGCAGGACCTTCGCATCGGGGGACGCTCCAGTTCGGCGCTCTACCAATACACCTTGCAGGCGGACAACATCGCCGACCTCGCGAAATGGGGCCCGCTCGTCCTTGCCCGGATGAAACATCTCCCCGGCCTGCAGGACGTCAATAGCGATCAGCAGAACGGCGGCCTCGATATGCTGATGAACTACGATCGCGTCAAGGCCGCCAGCTTAGGCCAGACCGCTCAGTCGCTTGACTCGTCTCTCTACAGCGCCTTCGGTCAATCCGAGGTTTCCGTTATCTACACCCAGCTCAATCAATACTACGTCGTCCTCGAGGTCGCTCCGCAATATTGGCAGAGTCCCGAAGGCCTCAAAAATATCTACCTGCGTCATGGCGGAAGCATCAACCCGACGGCAACCGGCAACGCCCCACTCATGACGATGGCCACGTCCCATGCCGACACCATCCCTCTGAACCTGCCCCACACCGGCCTCTTTCCCTCGGCCACCATCTCGTTCAATCTGGCGCCGGGCGTCTCGCTCAGCGACGCCACGCTCGCCATCAGTCAGATGCAGGAGCAGATGGGCATTCCTGCCACCGTCCACGGCTTCTTCGCCGGCACGCTGCAGGCCTATCAAGACTCGCTTGGCAGTGAGCCCATGCTCATTCTCACCGCCATCTTCGCGGTCTACATCGTCCTCGGCATCCTTTATGAAAGTCTCGTGCATCCCATCACCATTCTTTCGACGCTGCCCTCGGCCAGCGTCGGCGCGATGCTCGCTCTTCTGCTCTTCAAAGAGGATCTCAACGTCATCTCTATCATCGGCATTGTGCTGCTCATCGGTATCGTTAAAAAGAACGCCATCATGATGATCGACTTCGCCCTTCAGGCCGAGCGCGAACAGGGAATGAATCCCGAGGAAGCAATTTTTGAGGCTTGCATGCTGCGCTTCCGTCCCATCCTGATGACGACGACCGCCGCCATGTTCGGCGCTATCCCGCTCGCCTTTGGCACAGGCATGGGTTCTGAGCTTCGCCGCCCCCTCGGCATCACCATCGTAGGCGGCCTGCTCGTCAGCCAACTCCTCACCCTCTACACCACGCCCGTCGTCTATCTCACTCTCGATCGCCTTCGTCTTCGCATCCAGGGCAGGAAACACGGTGCCTTTCATCCTGCAGCCGGTCCAACCCCGGCAACAGATTAGTACGAGCATCACGGTTTAAAACTATGACTACTCTTCGCCTCAAAGCCGCTATCTATCCCGCCATCGCAGCGGCCGTGCTTCTTACCGGCTGCCGCGTCGGCCCCAAGTACCATACTCCCCCCGCCATGACCCAGGCCCCACCGATCTCCTACAAAGAGTCCCCAACCCAATTCAAGGGCACCGACGGCTGGAAGGTCGCACAACCGCAGGACGCCATGCTTCACGGCAAGTGGTGGGAGATCTACAACGATCCCGAACTGAACGCGCTCGAAGACCAGGTCAACATTAACAACCAGAACATCAAGGTCTCTTTTCAAAACCTGATGGTGGCCCGTGCCATCATCCGCGAGGCCCGCTCGCAGCTCTTTCCCACCGCATCGATCGGCCCCGCTTATACGCGTTCCCGTTCCTCTGCCAATCTAAAAAATTCAACCGGGACCGGCGGCACCAACGCAGGTTCGCAAAGCTCGCTGATCTCCATGCCGCTCGATGTCTCCTGGGAGCCCGATCTCTGGGGCCGCATCCGAAACACCATCGACGAAGCTCGATTTGAAGCGCAGATCAGCGCTGCCGATCTTGAAAACGAGCGCCTCAGCGAACAAGCCAACCTCGCCGTCTTCTTCTTCGAACTTCGTGGCCAGGATGCGATGCAGTCGCTCTACAATTCCACCATCGAAGCCGACAAAAAGGCGCTCGACCTTGCGCGCGCACGCTACGAGACTGGTGTGGACGATCAGATCTCCGTCGTCGAAGCGCAAAACACATTGCAAAGCGCCGAATCGCAGTCGATCAACCTCGGCGTCGCCCGCGCGCAGTACGAACACGCCATCGCCGTGCTCATCGGCGCCAATCCGTCCAGTTTTTCCGTGCCCGTCAAGCCGCTCGACGCCAGGCCCCCCGTCATCCCCATCGGTGTGCCCTCGCAGCTTCTCGAACGCCGCCCCGACATCGCGTCTTCCGAACGGGCCATGGCCGTTGCCAACGCGCAGATCGGCATAGCGGATGCCGCCTTCTATCCCAGCCTCGTCCTCAGCGCTTCAGGCGGCTTCAACAGCTCGACTCTCGGACACCTCTTCGACTGGCCCAGCCGCTTCTGGTCGATCGGTCCATCCATCTCGGAGACGGTCCTCGATGTCGGCCTGCGCAGCGCCGGTGCCCAGCAATATACTGCTACTTATAACGCCAGCGTTGCCACCTATCGCGAGACCGTCCTCACTGCCTTTCAGCAGGTCGAGGACTACCTCGCCTCTGTTCGTATCCTGTCGCAGCAAATTCTCAAGCAGCAGCAAGCCGTGGACTCAGCGCAACGCTTCGTCGATCTCGAGACCGAGCGCTACCGCACCGGCATCGACCCCTACGTCAACGTCGTCACCGCCCAGACAACGCTTCTCACCGATCAGAGAACACTGGCCACACTTCGCACCCAGTCGATGACCTCGTCCATTCAGCTGATCCAGGCCCTCGGTGGAGGATGGGACAGGACACAACTTCCCACTCCATCTGAACTCTCCAAAACTCCCAGCAAAGCCGACACTGCTATTCACAAATAGCGGTGTCGGCCGCAACCAGAGCAGAGTTCCTGTTGCTATGGGATTCGCTTTCCCTTTTTGTCATTCCGCAGCGAAGCGGAGGAATCTGCTGTTTGCGTGTTGCTGATGCACCCTCGGAAAACGGTTCTAAAAGTCGTCATGAAACGCTACCTCGCCCGCCACCGCAACCTGGTAAGCAGAGACCCGGCGTTCGAAGAAGTTTGCCAGCTCCTGCACATCCTGCAACTCCATAAATGCGAACGGGTTCTTCGAGCCGAAGATCGGCTCCATCCCCAGACGCACCACGCGGGAGTCCGCCACATACTCCAGATACTGCCGCATCTCGCGCACCGAAAGCCCGGCAACGCCGCCCGATAGCAGGTCTTCGGCGAACTGCAACTCGCACTCCACTGCGTCCTTCATCATCTCCACGACGTCCGTCTCAAGCGCCGCGTCAAACAGCTCCGGATGCTGCGTTCGTACAACGTTCACCACTTCAAACGCAAACTCCAGATGACAGCTCTCATCGCGGAATACCCAATTCGTCCCCGCCGCCAATCCATTCAGCAGTCCACGCGACCGCAAAAAATATACATAAGCAAACGCCGCGAAGAAGAACAAGCCTTCAATGCATCCCGCAAAGCAGATCAGGTTCAACACAAACTGCTTCTGCTCCTCCGGCGTGCGCAGCTCATCGAGCTTCTGGATCGAATCCATCCAGCGCATGCAGAACTGCGCCTTTTTCGTAATCGAGGGAATATTTTCCACCGCCGCAAACGCCGCCGCCCGCGCATCCGGATCAGGAACGTAGTTGTCCAGCAGCGTCAGATAAAACTGCACATGTACAGCCTCTTCGTACAACTGCCGCGATAGATAAAGCCGGGCCTCGGGCGAATTGATGTGCTTATAAAGATTCAATACAAGATTGTTCGAGACAATCGAATCTCCCGTCGCAAAGAATGCAACCAGCCGCTGAATCAAGTGAATCTCGGCAGGTGTAAGTCGCGAGCGAAGGTCCACGAGGTCAGTTGAAAAATCGACTTCTTCCACTGTCCAGGTATTTTTTATTCCGTCCTTGAACATCTCAAAGAACACAGGGTACTGCATCGGACGCAGGGTAAGAGACAGGCCGGGATCGAGAATGGAGCTTGGTGCTTTCATTGACATGGTTTTGATTTCCTTTTGTTTGTCGTTCCGCAGTGAAGCGGAGGAATCTGCTGTTTGGGGCACCTATACACATGGGGAACACCGCTTACCACCGAAGGAACAACTTACTGGCAAGCCTCACAGGACTCGGGGTTATCGAGTGAGCAACTAATTGCGCTCGCCGTCGCTTGAAGATCCACTCGATCGATGCGGTTGCCAACTGCAACCGTAGTCTTTGCAATCTTCGTCGCCGGACGCGAACGCAGGTAGTACGTCGTCTTGATGCCCCGCTTCCACGCATACATGTACATCGAGCTCAGCCGTCCTATGTTCGGCGACTCTGCAAACAGGTTCAACGACTGGCTCTGATCGATATAAGCGCCGCGCTCGGCCGCCATATCGATCAGCGCGCGCATCGGCATCTCCCACACGGTTCGATAGATCAGCTTCAGCTCCGCGGGAATCTCGACAATCTTCTGAATCGATCCTTCAGCCAGCTTTATCCTGGAGCGTATCTCCTCCGACCACAGACCAAGCTGCTGCAACTCGCCTACGAGATATTTATTGATCTGCATGAATTCGCCCGACAGCGTCTCCCGCTTGAACAGGTTCGAAATCTGCGGCTCGATGCACTCATAGCATCCAACGATGGAAGCGATGGTCGCCGTAGGCGCGATGGCAATGAGCAGCGAATTGCGCAGCCCCACCGTCTTCATCCGTTCGCGCAGCAGCTCCCAGCGTTCTTTATCGTTCGGCATCACACCCCACAGCTCAAACTGGAACTCGCCCTTCGCCGCCCGTGTCTCTTGAAATGCTGCGTGAGGTCCATGCTGCTCCGCAAGATCGCACGACGCGCTCAACGCATGAAAATAAATCTCCTCTTGAATCTTCGCCGATAGCATCCGCGCTTCCGGCGAATCGAACGGAATCCGCAGTTGAAAGAACACATCCTGCAACCCCATTACGCCCAGTCCCACCGGTCTCCACCGGCTATTCGCCACCGCGGCCTGCGACACTGGATAGTAGTTGATGTCGATCACACGATCCAGCATCGGCACCGCATGGCGCACCGTTGCGGCCAGTTTCGCAAAATCGAACCTCCCATCGATCAGGTGCCGCGCAAGATTCACCGAGCCGAGATTGCACACCGCCGTCTCCTCCGACGAAGTCACCTCTGTAATCTCCGTGCAGAGGTTCGAGAGGTGAACGACATTTCCCGCCGCGCCCGTCTGGTTGCACTTGATGTTGCAGGCATCTTTGAAGACCATCCATCCATTACCCGTCTCCGCCAGCGTGCGCATCATGCGGGCATACAGGTCACGCGCCTTCACCTGCCGCCGATAGAGCTGCTTCTCCTCTGCTTCCACATAGGCCCTATCGAACTCTTCTCCGTACAGATCTGTCAGATGAGGAACATCCTTCGGATCGAACAGCGACCACATCCCATCTTCATCGGAACGACGCATAAACAGATCCGGAATCCAGTTCGCAAGATTCAGGTTGTACGCCCGCCGCGCGGCGTCGCCGGTGTTGTCGCGCATCTCTAGAAAGGACTCAACATCGGCATGCCACGGCTCCAGATAGACGCAGCACGCGCCCTTTCGCTTGCCTCCCTGATTCACTGCCGCGACAGACGAGTCCAGCGTCCGCAGCCATGGCACAATGCCGTTCGAGATTCCATTCGTCGCCCGAATCAGCGAGCCCTCGGCCCGCACGCGATGAAACGCCAGCCCGATGCCGCCCGAGAACTTCGACAGCAGCGCGACCTGCTTGTACGTGTCATAGATCGCGTCCAACGAATCCGCCGGCGAATCCAGCAGATAGCACGATGACATCTGCGAGTGCTTCGTCCCGCTGTTGAACAGCGTGGGCGAACTCGGCATATAGTCGTGCGAAGCCAGCAGCTTATAGAACGCGATCGCCTCGTTCACCCGCACTGACAGGCCCGCCGATACCCGCATGAAGAAGTGCTGCGGCGTCTCAATCACCTGCCGGGTAATCGGATGCCGCAGCAGATACCGGTCATACACCGTACGTAATCCGAAGTATTCGAAACGGTCCGAGAAGCGGTCGTCGATAGCGCTATTCAGCTTCCTTACATTCGCGCCCACAAACTCCGCTGTGTCTTTCGAGATCACGCCTTCGCGATGCCCTACCTCAATCGACTGCGAGAACGAATAGATATTCTGCCCGCTGACTTCCTTCGAGATCGTCGCCAGCAGCAGTCGCGCCGCCAGCTTCGAGTACTCCGGCTCTTCGGAGATCAGCGACGCCGCAGTCTGAATCGAAATCGAATCCAGCTCGCGGGTCGATGCGCCATCAAACAGGCCGCCGATGGTCTTGCTCGCAACCCGTATCGGATCGACATGCGGCAGGCCATGGCAGCACCGTTCTACCGCACGCACAATCTTGTTGACGTCCACCGGTTCGAGCGCGCCGCTGCGCTTGCGAACTTGCATCTGCGGTGCAACATCGGCAGCAGGAAATTGAGGATCGAGGTCAGAGAGTGTCGTCTGGAGCGTAGCCACGGGGAGGGTCCTTTCGCTCCGGGGAGACACAGATGGAAGGACCGCCGAGACACACGCCGATCACCCCATCCTCCCCTCGGAGGTGCGTGAAATTTGTGCCATATCGGCACATCTCGCGGCAGGTCTTCGGACTTGCAGGCCGCCTACTGATCCCAGCTTCCCAGCCCGTCTTTCGAAAGATCGGACCAGTGCTTTCTTCGGGATGTTCGTTCCTGCTTACCGCTGCGGGGCAGCTCCGGATTCTCACCGGATTCCCTATTAAACCCAATCTCGCAATCGGGTACCGTGAAGTAAAACGACTATAGCAAGCGCTCTATGCCTCGTCAACCACGATATGTAGGGGTTGCTGTGCAAATCCAACGGATCTATGGAAAGCCATGCGGGCGACAATAGGACAACACATCCAATCCATAGGAGACCTCATGAAGTGGTTGTTTCAATTCCTGCTCTTGACCGTCCTTTGCTTCACGGCAGCGAGCGCCCAGAGAACGAACGACGCCTCGGCACAAACCGGAGTAAGCTTTGT
>Ga0207667_10005034_pt1 | contig 16153 bp, 17 predicted proteins | sample KBSCornC52_FD_184301 | JGI IMG/M metagenome (GOLD analysis project Ga0207667, IMG submission 184301) | Corn rhizosphere microbial communities from Kellogg Biological Station, Michigan, USA - KBS Corn C5-2 (SPAdes) (version 2) | ecosystem: Host-associated > Plants > Roots > Rhizosphere > Soil ... | reverse complement strand
ACCGTTCAAATCGGGGGCGAAGGTGTCGCCGCCGATCAGAATCCGCATCGGCTGCCGCGCTGGGGGCGCGTCGGTCACTCGGTGTCCTTCGGTTCGGGGCGCAGAGTTCGTCATGCGCGCAGGAGAGCTGCCCTCACACGCTACCTCAGAGGCGGCCGATCCTCGCAGCCTCGATCTGCGCGGCGGCCACCTGGGCGGCACGGGTTTTGGCGAGCTGGAAGACGCCGTACACGGCGACCGCTCCGGCGGCGATCCAGACGAAGACGGTCCACAGCGGGGCGTCTGCAGCCTCGCCGAGCACGACGATTCCGATGGACACCGCGACCAGGGGGTCGACGACGGTCAGGCCGGCGATCACAAGGTCGGGCGACCCGATCGAATAGGCGGTCTGCACGAAGTAAGCACCCAGGCCGGCTGCCGCGATCAGGACGACGACGCAGATGACGGTCAGCCACTCGAAGTTGCCGTTCACTAAGCGGTTGATGACCACCTTGGCCAGCGTCGCCACGAAGCCGTAGAGCAGCCCGGCCGACAGGATGTAGAAGATCGCGGTGAAGCGCTTGCGCAGCAGCCCGAATGCGACGCCGAGCAGTACGACCACCACGCCCATGATGATCAGGATGATGATCAGCTGCTTCTCTTGAATCAGCGTCTCTTGGGCGACGAACGCCGCCACGGTCACGAAGACCGCGATGCCGGCCACGCAGAAGGTGATGGCCCGGAGCGCATCCCGGGTCAGTTTCGTCTTCGAGACCCGCGCGTTGACGACCGCGGTGATCACCAGTGCCACGACGCCGAGCGGCTGCACCACGATGATGGGCGCGAAACCGAGGCTGGTGAGCTGAGCCAGGATGGCCAGTCCGAGCAGCAGTGTGCCGAGCACCCACCACGGACTGCGCACCAGGCGCCAGAGCTGCGGGATGCTGAGGCCGGCCTTGTGGCCCGATCCGTGCCGCTCCTCCACCACCACGACGCCGCGGTGCTGGAACTGCGCGCCCAGCGCCAGGAACAGTCCGCCGACCAGGGCGATGGCGATTCCGGCCGGGGTGCTGCCGTGGAAGAACTGAGTCGTCGCGATCGAACTCAGGTCGGGAGGCACCCGTCGAATCTAGCCGTTGTCGCCCCGATATCCTTGCCGAATGGCCGTTCTCCCCATTCGCATCACGGGAGATCCCGTCCTCCACTCCCCCGCACTTCCGGTGGTGGATTTCGACGCCTCGCTGACCGCGCTGGTCCACGACATGGAGGACACCATGGCCGCGGCTCCGGGCGTCGGCCTCGCCGCCCCGCAGGTCGGAGTGCCGCTGCGCCTCTTCGTCTACAACTGGCGCGACGACGAGGGCACCCTGCACCGCGGAACGGCGGTCAATCCTGAGCTGTGGATCAGCCCGCTGACCGTGGACGAGCTCGACATCGAGGCCGAATCCGAGGGCTGCCTGTCGCTGCCGGGCGAGCGGTTCCCGCTGCGCAGGTCGGCGCGCGCCATCCTGCGATCGACCGATCTGGATGGCACCCCCTCCGAGATCGTCGCCGAGGGCTGGCTCGCGCGCATCTTCCAGCACGAGTACGACCACCTCGATGGCCTCCTCTATGCGGACCGGCTGGTGTACCCCGAAGACCGTCAGATCGCTAAGGTGATCCGCAAGAGGAGTTGGGGTTCACCCGGCCTCTCGTGGACCCCCGGAATCGACCACCTCGAAGACTGACCGGTCTTCTTCCCCGCTGCAGCATCCCGCCTCCCGAAGGGCGAGCCATGACCCGAACGCGCCCCCTGGCTCGGCTGCGTGCCGTGCTCGCGGGGCTGGCGGTCGTGCTGCTCACCTTCTCCGCCGCAGGGGCCATCGTGCTGGTGACCGCCCAGACCGCGCACGCCTCGGCCGTGGTCATCACCGGGCCGTCCGTGACAGCGGGGATCACCCAGAATCCCACCGTGTTCACTGGAACCGGGACACCGGGCGACACGGTGACCCTGACCGGATCGCTGCTCACGGCATCCCCGTGTGCGAGCGGCGTGCCGGTCGACTCGTTGGGTAATTGGTCGTGCGACGCCGACTTCAGCGCGCCCGGCGGGGCCACCACGATCACGGCAACCCAGACCGGCGACGCGTCGACCGCGAGCGGCACCTACGACGTGGCATTCCCGCCGACGCCGCAGATCACCCTGACGTCGCCCGGCCGGTACGCGACCAACAACAGCAGTCCGGTGTTCTCGGGTACCGATGCGATCTCGCTCGGGACCATCCACGGCACCTTGGTCTCGGGGAGCACGACCTACGACTGCTTCTACAACGTGATCTCGGGGCCGAGCTTCTCGTGCGTGGGATTCCCCGTGATACCGGACGGCGATTACACCCTCCAGTTCACGCAGCGGATCGGCGTGGCCACCTCGGTGCCGACCGCCCCGATCACGGTCCGGATCGACACCACCGGCCCGAACGCGGCACCGCGGTTCCTCTCGCCGTACGACAGCTCGGGCGCCAACGTCAATGTGCACACCACGAACGCGTCGATGCCGGTCTCGGGCACCTACGTCGACTCGGGCGGACCCGAGGCGTACGCCACCGTTCACGTCGTCGCCGCTGCCGAGCCCCCGCCGACCGCGACCGTCAGCAGTACCACGCCGGTGTACTGCGATGCGATCACGGATGCCTCCGGCAACTGGTCGTGCACGCCCCCGACCCCGATGACCTTCGGCGACTTCTACGGCTTCACGGTCTACGGAGTCGACGAGGCGGGCACGACCGGCATCTCGCCCGATCCCGAGTTCGGCGTCTACGTCGACGTGCCGGCGCCGGCGCCGAGTGCCCTGGCGGTCACGACTAACAACCCGTTCCTCGAGTTGTTCGGCAGCGGCGTCCCCGGAGCGGCGGTCCACGGCGCGGTCAGCGGCAATACCGGAACCTGCGACACCGTCGTCACCGGCAGCGGCTACGAGTGCGACATCGCGCTGTCGCCGAGTGGCGATGGCCTCTACGTGGTCGACCTGACGCAGACCATCAACAGCACGATGTCACCGGCGGCGCACGTCACCGTGACGCTCGACCAAACCGCGCCGAGCGGTCACCCGACTTTCTCGGCGCCCTGGATGACCGGGTCCAGTCCGGCGCGCGCGGTGGTCACCTCGGTGCCGACGTTCACGGGCAGCGCCGAGCCCGGCGCGTCGGTCTGGGTGTACTCCGCCGAGGATCCCAACGGCTACCCGGCCACGGATGTCACCCCGAACGAGGCGATCTGCTTCGCCACGGCCGACAGCGAGGGCCTCTGGAGCTGCGGCGCCGAAGGCCTCACCATGGGCCACTCGTACTCCATCGGGGCGCAGCAGATCGACCAGGCAAGCAATGCCGGCCCGGCGCCGGTCGCCGACTTCGAGTTGTACCTGGACGTCCCGCCCCAGACACCGAGTATCACGACGCCGCTGGTCGACGCGGCATCGGGGTGGCAGGCCGACGAACCGGTCACCTTCCGCGGCGCGACCGCACCGGGCACCACCGTGAAGGTCTACGAGGGCGCGACGGTGCTGTGCCAGTCGTTCAGCTCGAGCGGCGCGTGGTCGTGCACCGTGCCGTCGCTGCGCTCGGGGTCGCACACCGTCGCCGCCCTGGCCATCGATCAGCTCGGCGTCTCGTCCGGCGCGGCGACCCGCACCTTCACCGTGCTGCCCCGGGCGATCGGCAAGACCGCGCTCACCTTCGTGATCGGAGTCACCGACAGCGCAGGCAACCCGCTCGACGGCACCGATCTGACTCCCGGCCAGACGATCATCCTGTGGAGCTCCGGACTGCCGACGGGCAGCACGGTGTCGGCCGAACTCCACTCGACGCCCTACCCGCTCGGCAGTTCGATCGTCGGCAGCGACGGGTCCTTCCGGCTGAAGACCACGGTCCCGGCCGACGTCGCGCCCGGTGACCACGAGTTCTCGGTCACGGTGACTCCCGAGGGCGACGACCCGACGACCATCACGGCCCACACCTCGGTGGCCCCGGCCGTCATCACGCCGACCGATGCTCCGACCGCCGATACGGTGACGACCGGCGCCGACTCGGCCCGGCGGTCCGGGTCGGGTGGCGACGGATTCGACTCACCCAGCACCTTCGCGGCGACGCTCCCGGTCTTCGGCAGCTTCCCGATCACACCCACGACGGTCGCGGTGACCGGCGGGATCGCGATCGCGTTCCTGCTGCTGGTGGCGTTCCCGTCCGAACTGCTCGAAGACACCATCCGCGAGAACTACGACCGCGCATTCGGCTGGCTCGCGCCGGTGCGGCGCCGCATCGACCACCTGCGCGGCCGGGTCGGGCGGATGGTGCGCAACCCCTGGGCGGGCATCGGCCTGTCGGTCGTCGCCACCTCGGTGATCCTCGGATTCTCGAACCCGAGCTTCGGCTTCACCGGAGCGTCAGTCCGCCTGCTGATCGGCATGCTGATCTCGGTCGCCGTGGTCAACATCGGCATCAGCCTGCTCGTGCTCCGGGTGGCGAAGCAGGAGTACGGCGACGCCGGGTACATCCGGCCGATGCCCGCCGCGCTGCTCATCGTCGCCCTCTCGGTGCTGGTGTCCCGGATCGCCGACATCTCCCCCGGATTCCTGTTCGGCGTCGTGATGGGGGTTGCGTACGCGCGCGAGTTGAGGCTCGTGCAGGAGGCCAAGCTCGCCCTGCTGGGCGCCGCCTTCACCATCGGCGCCGGCATCCTGGCCTGGTTGGGATTCAGCGCGCTGCGCGCCGCAGGCGGCTCGGGATTCTGGTACGAGTTGTCGCTCGAGACGCTCGTCGCCATCACGCTCGAGGCGGTCGGCACCATGATCATCGCGATGCTGCCCCTATCGTTCCTCGACGGCAAGACGATCTTCCGGTGGAACAAGTGGGCATGGGCCGGCATCTACCTGCTGACGGTCGTGGTGTTCGCCGTGATCGTGATGCCGATCTCGAACAACTGGGGCGCGATGACCGCGCCGATCTTCGGGTGGGGCACGCTGTTCGTGGTGTTCGCGATCGTCGCGTTCGGAACCTGGGCGGTCTTCCGGTTCCTGCCCGGGCGGCGTGCCGCTACGACATCCAGCCCAGAAGGCGCAGAAGAGCGGCAACCGCAGCTGCGGCGATGACCACCACGATGAACGGCGCGCGCAGCACCAGCAGCACCACCGCGACACCCAGCGCGGGCAGCCGGGCGTCGATGGCGATCCCCGCGCCGTGCTGCAGCGTCTGAGTCGCGACCAGCGCAGCGAGCAGCGCCACCGTCAGCAGCGTGGCCACCCGTGACGGCGTCGGCCGCTCGATGAACGAAGGCGGCACCAGGTAGCCGATCAGCTTGAGCGCCAGCACGGCCGCCGAGCTCAGCAGCACGATGTTCCAGAGAGTCATGTGCGCTTGGCCCCCAGCCAGTTCGTGACGCCTACGGCGACGGCGACGAGCGCGGCGATCAGCACCGGCAGGCCCGCGGGCAGCCAGGGGATCAGCACCGCGGCCACCACCGCGGCTCCGGCAGCGACCGCGATGGGTTGGCGGGAGGTGAGCCGCGGCCAGAGCAGTCCGAGAAAGGCGGCGGCCGCGGCGGCGTCCAGGCCGAACATCCTGACGTCTTCGATCAGGTTGCCCAGCAGCGAGCCGAGCAGCGTGGTGAGGTTCCAGCCGACATAGATGACCACGGCGGTCATCCAGAAGCCGATCCGCTGACCGCGCAACGTCGGCTGGGCGGTCGCGACGGCGGTCGACTCGTCGATCGTCCAGTGGCCGGCGAGCACGCGTCTCGCCCAGCTCGTCGGTCCGGAGCCGGTGCCGACGATGGGCGCCATCCGCATCGAATAGAGCGAGTTGCGCACACCAAGCAGGGCGGCTCCCGCGATGGCCGAGGGGCCGGCAGCCAGACCTCCCGACGCGACGACGCCGATCACGGCGAACTGCGATCCGCCCGAGAACATGAACAGGCTGAGCACCTGCGTCTGCCAGATATCCAGGCCGGATGCCACGGCCAGCGCCCCGAACGACAGCCCGTACGCCGACACCGCCAGCCCGACCGCGAGGCTCGCCCGCATCGCGGCCGCCCGCTCCGGATCCGCGGGCCGCGCCGCCCTACTGCTCGCCACGGTAGGCCGCGGCTTCGCGCAGGGTCTCGAACAGGGCCTCCGGCTCGACGTCTTTGTAGAGCACGGCGTAGGCGCCGGCCACCGCCGCCGCGGGTACGTGCTCGTCCAGGTCCACCGCGGTGACCAGCACGATCTGCGGAGGCCGGCCCAGCTCGGCGACCCGCGCGTCGCCGCGGATGCGCTCCGCCGCGACCAGGCCGTTGACCCGCGGCATCTGGATGTCCATCAGCACCACATCGAGCGCCTCGCGCCGCGCCAGGGCGAGCGCCTGTGCGCCGTCGCCCGCCTGGCCCACCACCTCGAAATCGGCCTGGGATCCCAGCAGCATCGCCCAGCCGTCGCGCTGGCTGCTCGAGTCGTCGACGATGGCGACGCGGAGCTTGGCGGGCGGCGTCTTCGCGGCGCGCGGGCTCACGAGCGGCCCAGTTTCACCCCGTGCACGCCGTTGTGGTACCTCAGAGCCGGGAAGATCGCCGAGACCGAGAACCCGACGCCCGGCACGGTGCCGGCCGTGAACACCCCGCCGAACAGCTCGGTGCGCTCGCGCATCTCGGTGATGCCGCGCCCGGTCGGCGCCTGCGTCAGTGCCGCCAGGTCGTCGTCGGCCGAATAGGCGCGCTGCTGCGCCTCCACGTTCGGGTCGAGACCGTTGCGCACCGCCTCGGCGCGGATGCCGTCGTCGTCGACGAGCACCTCGAGGCCCTGGTCGGTCCACTTGAACGTGACCCGGGCGGTGGTGCCCTCGCCGCCATGGGCGAGCGCGTTGCTGAGCGCCTCCTGCAGGATGCGGTACACCGCGAGCTCGGCGCCCTGCTTGAGGTCGAGCCGGTCGCCGGATTCCTGGAACTCCACGCCGAGCCCGGCGTCGCGCATGACCTTGAACAGTTCGCGGGCCGACGACAGGCTGGGCTGCGGAGCGGCATCCGCCTCGCCGGCCTGCACCACGGTCATGACGCGCCGCAGGTCGGCCAAAGTGGCGCGCGCCGCCTCGGCGATCGCGCCCGCGCTGCGGGTGGCGACATCCGGATCCTTGGTCGCCGCGTACCGCGCCCCATCGGCCTGGCTGATGATCACTGAGACCGAGTGCACGGCGAGTTCATGCAGCTCGCGGATGATGCGCAAGCGGCCGGCCTGCTCGGCCAGCGAGAGCTCGAGGTCGATGCGGTCGCGCTCCAGCTCGACCCGCTCGACCTCCGCTGCTCGCTGCGAGCGTCGCGCCACCCGCCAGAGCACCAGGAGCACCAGCCCGGTCACGAGAAGCAGGACGGCGACGACCCCCAGTGCGATGACCAGGACGATCGAGTTCTCCTGGATCCAGGCGTTCACGCGAAAAGTCTCTCCTCCGGGCCTGGTTCAGCCCGAAGGAGAGACTACCTCGCCGCGCCGGTGCTACTTCTGCGGGGCGTCCGGTCCCATCGGCGGCTGCGGCGCGTTGGCGCGCAGCACCTCGAGGCGGGCCCGGTACTCCTTCTCGTCGATGTCGCCCTGGGCGAACCGCTCGGCGAGCGTGGTCTCGGCGGCGCGAGCGGCCTGCTGGCCGCCCCAGTAGCCGTGACCGTAGCCGTGGCCCCACGGGCCCATCCCGCCGGCCCAGGCGCGACGGCGCCAGCGGGCTCCGCGCACGATCGCGATGATGATCGCGACGATGATCAGGAACCAGATGATGTGGCCGATGATGAAGAAGACCGCGAAGCCGGCGCCGAGCGCGGGATGCGCCCAGGGGGCTGCGAGAGCAAGCGATGTGAACACGATGCGTTCCTTCGAGTGTCGAGGAGGTCCGGCGGAACTCCGATGACTCCACTCTCGCGATCGCGGCCCGACAGCGAATCTGCCCGGCGGATGCTTCCGACTACTCCCCCGGGCGCAGTCCGGCGAGCATGACTACTCGCTGGCCCCCGCGGTGACCAGACCGGTCTCATAGGCGATCACGACGAGCTGCACCCGGTCGCGCGCCAGCAGTTTCGACATGATGCGCGAGACGTGCGTTTTGGCCGTCAGCGGGCTGAGGTACAGCTCGCGCCCGATCTCCTCGTTGTTCAAGCCCTGCCCGACCAGCGCCAGCACCTCGCGCTCGCGATCGGTCAGCGCCGACAGCCGCGAGGTGTCTGGCGGTTGGTGGAAGGTGCCGGCGACCCGCTCGAGCAGGCGCTTCGTGACGCGCGGGCTGAGCAGCGCATCCCCGCCCGCGACGACGTGCACGGCGCGGATCAGCTCGACCGGCTCGGTGTCTTTGACCAGGAATCCGCTTGCGCCGGCGCGGATCGCCTGCGCGACGTACTCGTCGAGCTCGAAGGTGGTCACGACGACGACGCGCGTACCGGCGAGGGCCGGGTTCGCGACGATCTGCTCGGTGGCCCAGAGGCCGTCGCCGTCGGGCATCCGGATGTCCATGAGCACGACGTCGGGGCGCTCGCGCGTCACGAGCGCGACCGCCTCGCGACCGGTGGCGGCCTCGCCGACCACCTCGAGGTCCGGCTCGGCCTCGAGCAGGCTGCGAAAGCCCGCGCGGATGAGCTGCTGATCGTCGGCGAGAGCGACGCGGATCGTCACGAGGCCTCCTGCTGGTCGTGGGATGCGGGCAGCTCGGCGACCACTTCGAATCCGCCGCCGTCCGCCGGACCGGCCGTCAGGTGTCCGCCGAGCAGCTCGGCGCGCTCTCGCATGCCGAGCAGACCACGGCCGCCCGACTCGGGAGCGGTGGCCGACGCGCCTCCCGCTGCCCCGCCCGATCCGGCCGCCGTGCCGTCGTCGCGCACCTCCAGCCGGTAGACGTCGTCGCGCCGCTCGAGCGAGATCGTCGCGCGGGTGGCGCCCTCGGCGTGCCGGGTGATGTTCGTCAACGACTCCTGCGCGATGCGGTACAGCGCGAGCTGCACCGGCTTGGGCACGTTCTCGTCGCCGAGCCGGTCGTCCAGTCGCACCTCGAGCCCCTGCGTCGTCATGGATGCCACCAGGCCGGGAAGCCTGCTGAGATCCGGCTCGGGCACCAGGGGCGCATTCGGGTCGGCTCCGCCCTCGGCCCGGAGCACCCCGAGCACGGTGCGCACCTCGTCGAGTGCGGTCTTGCTGGTCTCTTTGATGCTCGCCAGGGCTTCTTTCGCCTTGTCGGGCTGCTTGTCCATCAGGTGAAGCCCGACGCCGGCCTGCACGTTGATCTGGCTCAGCGAATGGGCGAGCACATCGTGCAGCTCGCGCGCGATCCGCACCCGCTCGGCCTGCACCTCGGTCTGCCGCCGCTGGCTGACCCGACGACGGAACTCGGCCATGCGATCGCGTCGACCGCGGATCCCCTCGCCGATGCCCACCACGATCAGGATGCCGAGCGTGGTCCCGGCGATGCGCCCGGCCGTGAACCGGTCGTCGCCCAGCGCCAGCGCGACCGCGATCGTCGCCACCCACGCGACCGCGATCGAGATCCACGCCCAGACCCGGGCGTTCCGCACGATGGCGCTGACGATCCCGAACGCGAGTGCGATGTAGGGCGGCCCCGGATGCTCGTTGAAGATCAGGTCGAGAGAGGCGCCGATCGCGGTGAGCGCGACGACCGGCCCCGGGAATCGGCGCGCCCCGATCAGCGCCAGCGGCCCGAGCAGGGCGATGCCGATCGAGACCAGGCCCTGCGTCTGGGTCAGGTGGAACAAACGCGTGAACGCGATGGCCACGGGCACCTGCACCAGGAACGACACGATGACCGGGATCCACAGGCTGGCCCAGCGCGGCATGCGCCACTCGGGCGGTGTCGGGCCGCCGTGCCAGGCGGTCCATTGCTGGTGGCGCTGCATCCAGATCGCCTCGCCGTACTGCCGGCGCTGCTCGCGGGTGAGGCGGGCAGGCTCGGACATGGCTCGATGCTACGCGGGACGCGGCGCGCACCCATCCGCTGCCGGGCGCGCGGAAGATACTCCCGCGGGAGTACGGCTCGCGGCTACGCCTTCCCGGCCACCTTCTTCTCGATCGCCTGGATGCGGTCGAGCAGCGCGCCCATCGCGGCATCCTGGGCGGCCAAGTGCATTTGGATCTGCTTGGCCTCCTCGAGGATCGCGCCGGCATCCTTGTAGGTGGCCGCGGCACGATCGTCGGACGCGGCCGCCTGGATGTTCTGGCCCACGATGATGACCGGCAGCAGCACGAGCTGCAGGAAGGTCTGCGCGATCCAGCCGACGATGATGATCGGGCTGCCGCTCATGATGGCGGCCGGCAGGCTCACCAGCGCGAGGGCGGCGAACACGTAAGCGCACCACATCGTGCCGACCGAACGGGTGATGCCCAGGGCGGCCTTGCTGTTGAAGCGGCTGACGGGCGAGACGGCCCGCTTGCGGACCGTCTTGCGCACGGTCGGTGGGCCGTCTTGCGCTCGCTCTGCCAGGCGCGAGTGCTCGTGGTAGCTGAATGACGCGGCGGTCATGAGGTGCCTCCTTGCGGTCAGCACCATGATCGCTCATAGCTGCATGACTCGTGTCAATCCAGATATTCCCTTGCGGGGATGAAGAGCTCTTCGATGGGTTTGCCGAAGAGGCGAGAGATGCGAAACGCCAGGGGCAGGGACGGGTCGTACTTCCCCGTTTCGACGGCGACGACCGTCTGGCGCGAGACTTCCAGATGTTCCGCGAGCACTGCCTGGGTCCATCCTCGCTGCTCGCGTTCCGTGCGCACCAGATTCTGCATCAGGCTTTCGGGGCTCCGGTCACGAGATTTGTGGTTTGCCACGCCAGGATCCCCACGATCGCAACAATCCATCCACCGTTGGGGATGCTGAAGCCAGCAGCACCGAGCGTGCCCTCCGTGATGGCAGCGAATGTCGAAACGGCGAAGCCGACGGCCAAGCCAGGGAAGAACAGCTTGATCTGGTACTCGTCCATCTGGCGTACCCGGAGCGCGATCACCACCACGTTCCACACCACGAAGAGCAACGGCAGCGCCGCGAGAAGCGGACGCCACGAGTTGTTTCCGGGACCCCACTGGTAGAGCGCGTAGCTCGCCAGCAGGTACCCGGCCGCCCCCACCCATATCCGTGCGCGAAAGCGCCGCCGGCGCCGGCGCTCAATCGATGATTCGCCGCCAGAGTCAAGGTCACTTGTCATACTCCGATCGTAGGCAGACGGAGGATTCAGGTCAAGGACGCTTGTCATCTGATCCTGCGCAACTCCCGTCGGCTCTCGGTCGACCAGGGTCAGGAACAGCGCGAGCCTGGCTACGAGCGGGAGCGACAGACGAATCTCACGGATGACGGGGAGTTGCTCCCCCACTTGGACTCGAACCAAGAACCTATCGGTTAACAGCCGATTGCTCTGCCAATTGAGCTATGGAGGATCGCTGCGAACAGCCCCGCTAGCTTAGCAAACGATGGGGAGCGCTCCGCGCTCAGGCCTGGAGGGCGGCGAGCCTGCCGACGTAGGGATGCAGGGGGTGCTGCAGCACCTCATCCACCTGTCCGAAGCCGACCAGCAGGCCGGCGTGCATGACCGCGATCTGCTCGGTCATCGTGCGCAGCTCGCGCAGATCGTGCCCGACCACGAGGGCCGAGAACGCTCGTTCGCGCTGCAGGTCGGCGATGACGGTCAGGATGCGTCCGCGCACCAGCACGTCGACGCCCATGGTCGGGTCGTCGGCGACGAGCAGCGTCGGTTCGAGGATGAGCGCCCGCGCCAGCGCGATGCGCTGCCGCTGGCCGCGGCTGAGTTCGTGCGGGTACTTGTTCATCACCGCGAGCGGAAGGCGCACGGCGTCGATCAGCGTGGCGACAGCCGCTCCCGCCTCCAGCCGGTCGAAGTGCCGGTCGCGCCGGTAGATCGGATCGGCCACGTTCTCGCCGATGGTCAGGTGCGGTTCGAGGGTCGAACCGCCATCCTGTGGCAGATATCCGACCTTGAGCGAGAGCCGGTCCATGCGGCGGGCTGTGGTGCTTCGCAGCTCTTCGCCGAGCACCTCGAGCAGCCCACCGGCGATGTGCGGGGCCTCGCCCTCGCCCGGCAGGGTCTGCGCGGCGACGGCGCGCGCCAGGGTGCTCTTGCCGGAGCCGGCCTCGCCGACGACGCCCAGAATGCCGCCGACCGGGATCTCGAAGGTGGCACCGCTGACGGCGGCCCGGCCGTCCGCGTAGGCCAGAGTCAGATCGGCGGCCCGGACCGCGATCCCGGATCGCAAGGCGGAGGTCACGGCTCGACCCTACCGGCCTGTATTTGCATGGCGGCCCTACCGGCCCGCCTGCATGGCGGCCATCCGGGCAGACCGGCGCGCGGCTTGCTCGACCGGGTCCGGCACGGGAAGCGAGGCGAGCAGCCGCTTGGTGTAGTCGTCGGTCGGCGTGCCCAGCACCTGGGCGGTCGAGCCCTGCTCGGCGATCTCGCCGAGGTGCAGCACCACGACCCGATGGGCGAGCTGGTCGACGACGGCCAGGTCATGGGTGATGAACAGGGTAGCGAAGCCGAATTCCTTCTGCAGTTCGCCGAACAGCTCGAGCACCTTGGCCTGCACCGAGACGTCGAGCGCACTGGTGGGCTCGTCGGCAATGAGCAGCGGCGGGTTGAGGGCGAGCGAGCGAGCCAGCGACGCGCGCTGACGCTGGCCGCCGCTGAGCTCGTGCGGATACCGGTCGCCGAAGGCCTTGGGCAGCTGCACGGCCTCCAGCAGCTCGTCGACACGTGGGCGGGCCGCCACCGGATTCTCGGCGAGGCCGTGCACGATCAGCGGCTCGGCCACGCACTGCGCGATGGTCAGCAACGGGTTGAAGCTGGTGCCGGGATCCTGGAACACGAACCCCAGCTGCTTGCGCAACGGCCGGAAGGCACGCTCGCGCACCCCGTTCATCTCGGTCCCGAGCACCCGCAACGAACCGCCAGAGACACGCGTCAGGCCGGCGATGGCGCGTCCGATCGTGGTCTTGCCCGAGCCGCTCTCACCCACCAGGCCGAGCACCTCACCGGCGTGGATCTCGAAGTCGACGCCTTTCACGGCGCGGAACCCGCCACGGCCGAACCGGCCCGGATATTCGATCTCGAGCCCCTTCGCCAGCACGACCGGCGGCACATCGGTCGCCGCGATCAGCGGTCGGTCGACGATCTCGAGCCGAGGCACGGCGGCGAGCAGGCGCTGGGTGTACTCGTGCTTCGGGTGCGCGAAGAGCTCACGCGAGGGCGCGGTCTCGACGATCCGCCCGTTCAGCATGACCGCGACCCGGTCCGAGAGGTCGGCGACGACGCCCATGTTGTGGGTGATCAGCACGATCGCGGTGCCGGTCTCGTCGCGCAGCTGGCGGAGCAGATCGAGGATCTCGGCCTGCACGGTCACATCGAGCGCGGTGGTCGGCTCGTCGGCCACGATCACCGAGGGCGCCAGGGCGAGCGCCATCGCGATGACGACGCGCTGCTTCTGACCGCCCGAGAACTGGTGCGGGTAGTCATCGACCCGCCGCGACGGATTCGGGATGCCGACGCGCGCCAGCATCTCGATCGCCCGAGCGCGTGCCGCCCGCCGCGTCACGTTGCCGTGCGCGCGCAGGCCCTCGGCAAGCTGCCAGCCAACCGTGTAGACCGGGTTCAGTGCCGCGGACGGTTCCTGGAAGATCATCGCGACCTCGGTGCCGCGCAGCTCGCGTAGCCGGGATTCGTCGACCGTGACGATGTCGTCCTTCCCGAGCAGGACCACGCCATCGACACGCGCCGTCTCGGGCAGCAGCCCGAGGATGGATCGCGCGGTCACCGTCTTGCCGCTGCCCGACTCCCCCACGATCGCCAGCACCTCGCCAGCCCGCACGTCGAGACTGACGTCTTTCACCGCCGCGACGTCGCCGCCGTCGGTGGCGAAGGTCACGTCGAGGTGCTCGATCCGGACGGCGAGATCGCCATCCGATGCGTGGCGCTTGACACCCGGCACGTGGCGCTCCGGCCTGGCCCCGCTCACAGCACCTGCTCCGCACCCTCAGAGAACGGCTCGCTGATCGCGGCGGCATCCGCGGGCGTCTGCGCCCGGGCGCGGCGGCGGGTGCGCAACCGCGGGTCCGCGAGGTCGTTCAGGCTCTCGCCGACGAGCGTCACGCCGAGCACCACGAGCACGATGGCGAGGCCCGGGAAGACCGAGGTCCACCAGATGCCGCTCGTGACATCCGACACCGCCTTGTTGAGGTCGTAGCCCCACTCGGCCGCCGAGGTCGGCTCGATGCCGAAACCGAGGAACCCGAGGCCGGCCAGCGTCAGGATCGCCTCCGAACTGTTCAGGGTCAGGATCAGCGGCAGCGTTCGGGTCGAGTTGCGCAGCACGTGGCGGAACATGATGCGCGGCGTGCTCGCTCCGATCACCTTGGCCGACTCGACGAAGGCCTCCGACTTGATGCGCACCGTCTCGGCGCGGATCACGCGGAAGTACTGCGGGATGAACACCGCCGTGATCGAGATCGCGGCCGCCAGCACTCCACCCCAGAGGCTGGACTGACCGCCGCTGATGACGATCGCCGCGACGATCGCGAGCAGCAGGCTCGGGAAGGCGTAGACGGCATCCGCGATCACCACCAGTACGCGGTCGAGCCAGCCGCCGAGGTAGCCGGACAGCAAGCCCAGGAACACCCCGAGGAAGAACGACAGCGCGATCGCGACGATGATCACCAGGAACGCGGTCTGGGTGCCCCAGATGACCCGCGAAAGCACGTCGTAGCCGCCGGAGGTGGTGCCGAGCAGATGCGCCGGACCCGGAGGCGTCTGCGCGCCGAAGAGTCCGTGCGAGTCGCGCAACTGGTTGAACCGGTACGGCGAGATCACCGGAGCGAGAGCAGCGATCAGCAGAAAGAATCCGGTGATCAGGAGGCCGGTGACCAGCATGCCGCGCTGCAGCCCGATGGACTGCTTGAACTGGTGGACGACCGGCAGCCGGTTCCACAGCTTTCGGAACCCGGCCATCAGTACCTCACCCGCGGGTCGATCAGGGCGGCGATGATGTCGACGATGAAGTTGGTCAGCGCGACGATCACGGCGAGCAGTGCGACGATGCCCTGCACGGCCACGAAGTCGCGCTTGGACAGGTAGTAGGCGAGCTCGAAGCCCAGCCCCTTCCACTCGAAGGTGGTCTCGGTGAGCACGGCGCCGCCCAGCAGCACCGCGATCTGCAGACCGATCACCGTGATGATCGGGATCAACGCGGGCTTGAGGGCATGCTTGCGCACCAGCCGGATCTCGCGCACGCCGCGCGAGCGGGCGGCATCCACGTAGTCCCGCGACAGTGTGCCGATCACGTTGGTGCGCACCAGCCGCAGGAAGATCCCGGCGGTCAGCAGGCCGAGAGCCAAGCCGGGCAGCACGGCGTGGCTGAGCACATCGCCGATCACCTCGGGATCGCCGGTGCTGATGGCGTCGATCAGATAGATGCCGGTGCGGTGCGGCATGGTCGAGAACTGGATCTCGGTGCGGGTGGATGCCCGCCCGGCCACCGGCAGCACGTCCAGCCAGACCGCGAAGACCAGCTTGAGCAGCAGCCCGGCGAAGAAGACCGGGGTCGCATAGGCGAGGATCGCGAAGATGCGCAGCACGGCATCCGGCCAGCGGTCGCGGTAGTAGGCGGCGACCTGCCCGAGCGGGATGCCCACGATGAACGCCACGATCAGGGCGTAGAAGGCGAGCTCGAGCGTCGCCCCGCCGTGCGTCAGCAGGATCTGCGTGATCGGCTGGCCATCGGTGATCGAGGTGCCGAAGTTGCCGGTGAAGATGTTGCCGAGGTACTCGAGGTACTGCACGATGATCGGCCGGTCGAAGCCGGCGTGATGGATGCGCTCGGCCAGCTGGTCGGGAGGCAGCTTGCCGCCCAGCGCGATCGTGATCGGATCGCCGGTGATCCGCATCAGGACGAAGACCATCGTCACCAGGATGAAGACGGTCGGGAAGATCAGCAGGAACCGGATGACCAGGTAGCGCCACAGGGTGCTGCCCCCGCGCCCGCGTTTCTTCAGCGGAGCGGGCGCTGTGCCGCCAGGAGCGGCCGGCGATGGGGCGACGGTGGTCATCAGGTCCTCGGGAACGAGAGGGAACGGGGCGACCGGCGTGAGCCGATCGCCCCGTTCATGCTAGTCAGTGACTGGTTCAGCCCTTG